>Ga0180732_1000234_pt1 | contig 52948 bp, 82 predicted proteins | sample KR11_01MetaG_FD_148674 | JGI IMG/M metagenome (GOLD analysis project Ga0180732, IMG submission 148674) | Groundwater microbial communities from the Olkiluoto Island deep subsurface site, Finland - KR11_0.1 MetaG | ecosystem: Environmental > Aquatic > Deep subsurface > Groundwater | place... | reverse complement strand
AACCAATGAAACGGTACATGCCAATAAACATAAAAGTCCATTTCAAGTATTAGAAAATTATTCATTTTCCAGTTTTGGTCCCGCAATTCAAAAGTATATTTCGTCATTCGATATGTAAGCCGGTTTGGCCTCGTTTATGTGTTTTAATTCATCTTGAATTTGCCTTATTCTCATTTGCTTTTTGGCTATTGAATTTTGAATGAAAAAATGTCCTAAAAATACATTCGTTGGCACTGTTTCGTTTAAAATCTCAATTGATTTGTTCAATCGGTTTATTTCGGCTTGAGCTAGTTCTTGCAGTATCATAAATTTAGTCTTTTCTGGATTCCTGTTTCATAGTGTTTCTACAAAGTGCCAATTCAATGTCAACTCCGATGTGTTGTAAGAAATTGAAGCAAACCATAGCTTTATCAATTACCTCTGATACTAATTCTTCGCTTGGTGGCATTCCTACTGAATAGGTAATCATTTCTCTTAATACTTCATTGTCCTCCTCTGCCATTTTCATTATAAAATCAATGGTTTTAGTGTCTTTGCGAATTTGACCGCGTTTTACGGTTGCTTCATAATGTCTTTTGAATAAATCTTGCATAGTCTTAGTTTTTAGTGTTATTTTATAATTATTATTTTAATATTTTCATCAAATCTTTTGTAGTATTCATTTTCGATTTCGAGTGATGTATTTAATCCTGTAGCCTTTTTGTACATTTCAAAAGTACTTTTGCGGATGCTAACTTCTTTATAATTTTTGAATGTTTGTTTTTTAGCAAATTCAATCATTTCATGAATGTCATTATGAGGATCGCATTTGTCGCTAGTCCAAGGCTGAATAGATTGCATAGTTTTAGTTTTTAGCGTTTATTTTAAATTATAATTATACTTTGGATAACATGCCCTGAATACATTCAAATGATATAAGTTTTGGTATTTATACCTTACGCTTTCGGCTCTTTTTATTTCATAACCTAACTCTTTTGATTTGGTTTTTAGAATATGCCAATCAAAAGCCTTTTCACTTACTTTATTGAATTGAGCTATTTTGATTATTGAAACCCAATCCAAGCGAATATCCAAAACGGTTTCTAAGTTGTTTACTTGCAAGGCTAATTGTTCTGTTTCTTCGATTTTTGCAACTAATGCTATCAAAGCATCTTTATAAGTGGTGGGTATTTGTTTTTTTGTTTCCAACTCTTCCCAACGCCTATTTACTTTAATTCTTAATTCAATGCTATAACCAGTCATTAAATCCAACGTTTGAATTTTAGTAAGAAAATACTCTTTGTGTTGTTGGTTTCCCGTTCTTTCATGTGTATAAAAACCCTGCTCACATTTGGGCATGGTTAATTTTTCATAGTATTCATTGAGTTTGTCAATATCTCTTAATACATGTCTGTGTCCTTTACCTGTTAATTCTGCAATTTCCCTGCTACTCATTGTAGCTTTGTTATTAGCGTCAAATTTCATTAGCTCTGTCATAACTCAATTATTTTACCTTTTTAGTTAATTCTAAATCGTAATGCTCACACATTCTTTCAAGCATTTCCAATCCCGGTTTATTAACCCCGTTAAAGTAATTATACATTTGAGGTGGTTTTACTTTAAATTTCTTTGCTAAAATATTTGGGTTTTCGTGTTTGTCCCACATTTCAGCTTTAATTGCTTCTAAAATCATGTTTTTTGTTTTTAGTTAAACACATTTATGAATCAAAATTAATAAATATATTTAATGTACAAAACATTTTTCATATTATTTTTAATAAAAAAAAGCGAAATAAATTAATATTCCGCTTTCCATGGCTAAAATAATAATCAAATTATCTTTTCCAAGCTTTTTGTATTTGCTTTTCGGCTGCTTTAATAAAGTTTTCATTCATACCCTCTTTAACAGCCTTTGCAGCGGCTTCAAATATGAATGGAGCTTTTTTATTAAGCGTTAAATGTCCACCTTTACGATATGATGCCACATTTACCATATTTATTAAATGAACCCTATTATCTGTTATTTCTAAACCTTCCGCCCCTTTTTTTATAAATACACCTTCCTTATGTCTAGCTCTGGTTTTTTTATCGTTATAAATTTTTCTTTTGCCTAAATAATTAGAGTTTTTTTCAAATCTATCTACCATATATACCGTTCCTGAACCTGAACTGCTACTTAAAATTACGAATGGTCTATTTGCTTTTTTTGACCTTGCTGCACCCCTAATGAATCTATATATTGAATCATTTCTATTTTCATCGCTTGTTGCAGTCGCATTCCATTGAAAAAATTCAGGCTTTTTACTCAAAACGTCAATAACATTATTCGATTGTGGTTTATTTCCAAGCGGGTTAATACTTCGCTTAATTGGGCTTGCTGTTTGTTGATGTCCGACTTGTTCAGTTGCTTGCTCATTTGGTTTTGAGCCTTTAATCATACCAACATCAGCATGCATCTTGTTTATGTTGTAATCAAATTCCTTTGCCTTGTATGGTTTAAAGCCTGAATTTGCCTTAAAAAAGCCTTTACGCTTAACGTCAAACATTTTATTTGTTGTTTCTGCTAAGGTTCTTTTTTTAGTGTCTTTTACAGTTTCATTCAAAGCCTCTTGGACGGCAAAAGGTAACGCAACGTTATTTATTTTTTGTAACGAAAGCGTATAATCTATTAAGCCCTCTGACTTTATGCTGAAATTTGCCATTACAAAGGAACTGTTTTTATCCCGGCAGCGGCTTTTAATGCGGCCGGATTAATAAATGGCACTCTACTTGAAACTCTGGTATTGTAGGCTAAACATTGAACATTGAATTTAGCTAAATTAAAGCTGGTTTTAGGCATGTTTTTAATTACCATAGCTTGTTTTTTAATTAGATCAAATTTGCGCTTAATGTCGCCAACTGCATCAAATAAAGCTAATGGCAAAGCTAAAATCTTTTTAACCGCGTTCATAATCTTTTGAAAATTCAATAACGCTTCATTTAGCGCACTTTTTAAGTCATTGAATGCCGCAACAATTGCACTATTTTTTATATTGGAATAAAGAGCATTAAGCCAGTCAAGAAACTTTAAAAGAGCCGGCCTATCTTCTTCTTCAAATTCGCCCTCGCTAGTCTCAGTATCGACTTCACTTGCTGCATCTTGGTTTTCCTGTTCAATGTCTTTTTTCTCAGTATCATTATCTTCAGTATGCTCAACAAAAACAGTATTACAGATAATGTCACCATCGCTTGACGTATTATATTTTATATTTCCAACAAACTTACCCTTAATTGCCCCCCAAGTATCATGAACAATTACAATATTGGTCAATTTTCCATATTCCTGGTCTTCAATTGCATCTTCTTCATTTATTACAAATTTTTTAATGGATTCTTTAAACCCTACAAAAAAGTTTTTATGAATTGCAAACGATAATGAATATTTATCAGATGAAGTACTGTTCTGGTGTACTTTAGAGCCATTGAAATTTGGATATTGAAATACTGTTGAGCCAAAATCATTAGTAATGTCTTCTTTGTTTTGCATGTACTTGACCGCCCAACGCTTGCCATCTACTGTTACTATAATCATATCTTTATTTTTTAAAAATTAGATGGTTGTTTATAACCTTCATTGACTAATATTTCATCAAGCTCTTTGTAATAACTCTTCATTGTGTCTTCATTTACAAGTTCTTTGGTTTTATTGTACCAAAACTTTAATTGAATTTGTCTATTTTCAATTGTTTCTTGTAATCTACTTTTTGGAGCTTTTTGACTTTTGAAAGAATCTGTTTTTTTTAGCCATATTTTTAAAATAGGCTTAATTATGCCGTTTAAACTATCCCTATCAAAATAAGGCTCATTCATAATTGCATTAGTTATTCTTTTTGCAATTTCATCTAAACTTAAGTCTTTTTCCATATTTTATATTCCCTTTACTTTAGTTTGACCTGCTACTTTTATTTCAATCTTGAATGCAACTGGGTAAGGTGTTGGAGGTGAACCAGGTATTTGTGGTACCGCGTTAATCGTTGGGGTTAAATCACCCTCCAATAATACCAAAGTACCGTCCGCTTTTACTTTTGTTGCTGTTGTTGAAAATGCAACCGGATATGATGCTGGATCTGGTATCGATGCACCTGCACTTGGAACTGTAATTGCTGAAACAATTATATTATAACCATCTTTTAAAATTCCTTTAGTTTCTGCTTTACATTTAATTGATGGTACTCCCACGGGTGCAATAGTGCAAACCACTAATGGGTCATTTTGCATGAATGTTGCGCCGTCAACTGCTATCGCTTTCATTAATCAACTGTTAAATTACCATTTGCACTAAATTGAGTTGCTGTTACAATTACGTTACCATCAGCATTTAAATTAACGTCCCCGGTTGCTTCAATTGTAGCGTTCCCGTCAACCGTAATTGAAGCATCCGCTTTGGCGATTACCTGAATTGAACCATCCACACCAATTAAAATACTCCCATTGTCTAAATCCTTATTAATCTCAATGTCACCTGTATTTCTTAAAACAATTTTACTCATTATCGTTTCACCCGGTTCATCTGTTGAAAAAATTGCACTTTCACCCGGTGCCAAATCATCAATTTTAAGCTTGTTTAAAACCCCCAAATTATATTTAACATCTTTATTGCTTGAATCGGTTGTTAACGATCTCACGTTTACAGGTGCATTGTAATCAATACCAAATGGAGTAATTGAAAAGTATTTCTTTTGATCGCTTGAACCTAAGCAATTAATAAGGAATTGTCTAAACCCGTTTTCATCTTGAGTTGATTCTTTTATGTGTCCGGATGTGTTCATCTTACATAAATTTGACTATCAAGTAATGAAATTGTTGCAGTTTCACCACTTGAATTGAATGAATAATCTATTTGATTAACGATTAATTTATAATCATTAATCATAACAAAGTCGCCGATATTGCAAAAAAAGTTATTAAATGTCAATGATTGTTGAATTGATTTCAAACTATCAGCTCTCATTCCAAAGGCTTTCTTTTCAACCGTATCAATTCCACCACTATCTTGAATTTGAGTGATATTGCGTCTTTTATCAATGTTATCAAACTTAGCGATTGCCTGAATGTCGGCATCTTCACCTATCGGAGCTTGACCTAATGCGATGTAATTGTGAAAAAACTTTTTAAGATCAAATTGCTTGTTATCGCTTGTAAATTTTGGCAAAATGATTTCGGATTGTTCTATTGACTTAGTTATTATCAAATTACCCTCTGAATTGTGCGACAATATCAAACCTACCTGAGTAATTAATCCGTTAATGATTTCCCCGGCTGTTTTTCCAATACCTAAATCCGCTAATGGATAACCCGCTTTTGCTTCACTTTCGCTTGATTTATCAAAGATTACGGTAATTTCAAAGAATGAACAAATATATTCAACAATATCTTTGAGTGTTGAATTTTCAAGCTGTAATGGGTATGCCTCGGTTGGTAATGTTGATTCAAATAAAATGTGAGTAAGACTTTCGGCTTTATAATTAAAAGGCTTTGGTGGTGTTTCCCTTGGAATTGATTTACTTATGATTTCACCTGTAAAAATTAAAACATCATTTCTTTTTATCGAAATTGGTAAATAATCAAACGTAGCTAAATCAATGAATGAATTAAATGAAGTTGAACTTGCGCCGCCGTCAATTTGAGCTGAATAAGCGAAATTATCGAATAACTGCAAATCCTTACCGTCAATATTTAATACCAATTTAGCCATTATTTATAGTAAATTATTTTGGTGTTTTTCTTAATCATTGGATTCATTGGATTAATATCTAACCTATTCAATGCTTGCAAATCATTAGCAACTATTAATTGTTCAATGTTTTCTTCATTAACAGTTCCATAGATTTCAAAGCAAATATTAAACAAAGTAGAATCTGAATTTGAAGTATATGAATACTCAGTTAAAGAATCCCTTTTTTGTTCTTCAAGGCTTTGAATTGATGTTTCTTTACACTTTTTAACCGCCGAAAGTAACGTGTCCGAAGTTACATAAACCAATTCGTTTGAATCGGTTATGTTTATCGAATCAACATAAACTATGAAGTCGTCATAAAGCTCGTTTATTGAGCTGATTTGAAAATCTACGTCCTGTTTTGTGATCATAATGATTCAATTGGTTGATATGTTTTCGAAAAAAAATAATTATCGACTTCAATGACTTTAAACCTGTGAATATTTAACCAATCGTATAGTTTAGTGATTTTTTCTAAGCTGTTTTTGTATAAATCACCATAGCTTTTTTCAGTTTTATCTTCAAATAATTCAGTTTCAAACTCATTTATCAATGGTTCAACTTCAACCTCAAATATTTTAAACTCTAAAATAGCTCTTCTTTTTTCAGTTCTTGAAAGCTTAATGCCATAATGAGCTTTGTATTTGTCCTTTAGAATTAAAACTTGATTTTCCATAATATCTTTTTTGTAAATTTACAACTTTTTAACTAATTTTTTCAGAATAAACAAAATTAACCGATTCCGCGCTAAAAATTCTTTTCAAATCCTTTTTTAACGGGTCAGTTACTTTTGTATTATTTTCCATTTCAATCTTAATCACAATGAACGGTTTGTTTGACTTCGATGTGATTTGCTTGATTTCAGTCTTAGCTTTTAATGCTTCGATATTATCGAATGCAAATTGAGCTAATGGGGTCAATGTTAATGGTCCTAAAATTATTTGATTGATCATAGTCTTTTTTAAGTAAATTAATAATTAGTTGATTTTCTCTATAAATGTTTAATTTTTGCTTTTGACTTTTGTTTTCAGAATCCCACAAAGCGTGAATTTGTGGTGAAAGTATATTTACATTACGAGGGTCAATTGCCATTCTGCGATCTGAACCCCTCGAAATAATATGTGAAATATAAACAGAACTATAAGTTGGTAATGGTAGTCCAGTTTCGGCGCAATTATGAATTGAATGCTCCCAAACCCACCTGTAAAACTTTTGATTCTCTTTTTGAAAGTCAGCCGCCCCGAAATATTCATCTTGGATTAATAAACGTAGCTCTATTGGCATTATATATTTCTTCCAATCCAAAAGGGGCTGATGCCCTCGACTTACAACATAGTCATATTCGAGGCGGCTGTTAATTTCAATCATTAGTCTTCAATTGTTTCAGCTTCTTCAATTTCTTCAATTTCTTCATTGTCTTCACTTTCTTCACTTTCAGAATCATTGCCGTTTTTTAGCCCGAAAGTAGGTTCTGCTTTCATGCCTTCAAACAAATAAGCATGTGCAAAAGCTTCAAGTTGTAAAATGATGTCACGTACTTCCATTTCGAATCCGTAGTTTGATTCATTCACATGCTCAACCGCACTATCAAAGGTCATGTTTTTTTCTGAATCGGAAACCTCTGAGCCTAAAATTTTAAAAGCTTCTTTGTCACCTTCGCCTTTCCAAATTACACCCTTTACAATCACATTGCCGTTTGTGTTTTCACCTTTGTGTCGCAATTTCAAAAGATACGGTTTAAGTTCGTTTAACTTTTCCTGCATTGCAAAAATGCATTGATAGTCTGGCTCTAAATAGCCGTCAATAGTTTCATTTTTATCGCCTCGCATGTCGATAATTTTAAACCAAACTTTGCAGTTTTTACCCTTGTTTAAAACAAGCTTTTCCAGTTGGAATAACTCAATTGGAACATTAAATAATTTGTTTTCCATGTTTAAAATTTGTTAGTTAAAATAATTCTTTACTGTCTATATTTCCTTTTTTTATTATTGCTCCAAGTTTTATTCTAAAATACCCTTTTTTCACGTTAACCGTAAATCCATTGGCGTAAGTTACTGAGTAATTCATTTGGGAATATTCAAAGCCTAAGTATTTGGCTGCAAAATAGGGTTTATCATTCTCATAACCATTACGGAATAAAACAACGTCAAAATGCTTTGGTTGTTTGGTTTTTGAATCAATTAACCGGCTACGAATCCATTTTGACGGCTCTCTATATTCGCGATCTTTTAAACCCAATTGCATCGCTTCAAATGGTTCCTTTGTCAGTGTCAAATATAGTATTTTCATAACAATCTAGGGTTTTCAATGAATCGGTTTGCTTGCTCCAAAGTGATTTCTTTTAAATAATCCAAAAACATAATTAAATCATTCAATTCTAGTTTTGAAAGTTCACATTCGTGGGTAATTGGGCAATTATGCCTTAAATGCACATCAACTTGTTTTTTACTCAAAATGGTGCCAGTATCATGAAAGTGAGTTTGCCAAATATCAATTACAACTCCAAAGTAATACGAAATAAGCCGTTTTCGCAAATCTTCATCTTGAATTATGTACTTAACAAGTAGCTTTTTGCCTTTGTTCATTTTGGCGAAATTCTCTATTTCTCGAATTTGGTACATGCCTAATTGACCAGCTTTGTTTATTTCGCCTGTAACTGTTAATTCGTTCATGTTTAATTGGATTTGATAATCTCTTTTAATTCTTTACATTTTTCAAATCCTAATTCAAAACCATCATCATGAATTTTTTTAAATAACATATTTAATTCATTTGATATTCTAACTAACCCTAAAAACGAATTTTCATTTTCGCGTGGTGAAATTATGTTACTGTATTGTTCAAAATATTTTTTCATTGTTTTAGTTATTTATTTGATAAAGTAGAATACATAAGCTATCTGACTGCCATAGGGGTATCTTTTTATCGTAACCCTCACTTTTTAGCTTTTTTGTAATGTATGTTTGGTATCTTTTTTTACGGATTACCTTTTCCTGAGATTTGAACTTTGCAATTGATTTTTCAGTTTCTTCAATCGCTTTGTTGATGTCGTATTTTGAAAAATATGTGAATGAATCACAAAGAGCTTTTCGAGCTGCTAATTTCCCAGATGTTTCCAAAATGAATTTAATGTTTTCAGAATAAACAACATCGTTTTGTACTTTTGTTTCAATTGACCTGTGAATTTCCAAATGCTTTAATTCCTTTTCAAGCCTCAAAAGTTCATCATAATCCATGCCCTTTTCGCCAATTCCTTTTGGTAAAATTAACCCATGGTACTTTTGCCAGGTTGAGGGTGCAACCTCTTTATATTCGATTCTGTTTATTTCCATTGCGTTTTTCAAGTGTTCAACATTTTTAATCAAAGGTTCCATTCTCTTATTTGCAAATGGTGAAAAATTAGGGCGCGAATTAATTTGCTCAATAGATGCTTTTCCACATCCAAATGGTTTTAACAGTTCGTTTATTTCCATAAACTTTTCAGGCATTTTAAAAATATGCAACTTTCCATTGTCAAAAACAGATATGCATCCAGCCGATATTCCAGGATCTATTCCAATTTGTGGTAACATAATTAAAAAGGTAAATCGCTAGTTTCTTCACCTTCACCGATTAATCGCGTAAGGCTTTTATTATGTTTAAATTTAATATCTTGAGGTGTTCCGTTCCTGAATTTAGCAATTATAAGTTTACCAATATCGCTAATGTCGTTACCTTCGCCATCTTGATTAATCCCATAATAATTAGGTCGGTGTATGAATATTACCATATCGGCATCTTGTTCAATTGCTCCCGATTCTCTTAAATCTGAAAGTAACGGCCTTTTGTCACCACCTCTTTTTTCAATATCTCTATTCAATTGAGCCAATAGAATAACTGGAATGTTTAATTCTTTTGCGATTACTTTTGCCATTCTTGATGCTTGAGCTACTTTTTCTTCCCGGTTTGAATTATAAGAATTATCCATATTTACAAGCTGTAGGTAGTCGATCATTATAATGTCACATTTGCCTAATTTCTTCATTTTGCGAGCGTGTGAACGGATATATTTCATATTTACGCTTACATTGTCATCTATATAGATGTTCATTTTCTCTATTTCAGAAATAGCTTTGTCCAATCTCGAATATTCCAAATCGCTTAGTTTTCCTGACTTGTAATTGTTTGAATCTATGTCAGCAACTGAAATTATCATTCGATCTGTTAATGACATTGCAGTCATTTCTAATGAGTAAATGCAAACATGTTTTTTCCCATTGGCCGCCGCTTTTGCGTGGTGAAGCATTACTGCTGTTTTCCCAACGCCCGGACGTGCTGCATAGACAATTAAATCTCCTGGCTGCCATCCATTCGTAGCTTGATCTAATTTAGTAAAACCAGTTGGTACTCCAATAGATTCACCTTTGTTTGTTTTTGTAGTCCGGTCGTCTAATGAAACCATGCACTTTCTGGCAATATCTCTAATGTGTTGAGAATCTTTATTACCATTTGACAATTCGTTAATAATATCAATATTACCATTTAGTTTTGAAATTAAGTCCTCTAAATCTATTGATTCGTCAAATGAATTGTTTGAAATTTCGTTTTGAAGTTCGATTATTTTTCTACGAATGTATTTTTCAAGAACTATATAACAATGATCTTCTAAGTGAGCGGTTGAGGCTACTTTATTTGATAATTGAGCTAAATAAAATGAACCTCCTACTATATCCAAATTACCGTTTTTCTTTAATTGCTGAGATACGGTTAGAATGTCAATTGATTTGCGTTCATGGCTTAATTCAATGATTGCTTTGAATATAAAATTGTGGAAATCTTTATAAAAGCATCCATCAATTAAAATGTTTTCAATTCGCTCAATAGCTGTTTTTTCAAGCATTAAAGCTCCTAAAATTAACTCCTCTATTTCAACAGATTGAGGTGGTAATTTGCCAAAATCAGAATTTTGCGCTAAGCTTCTTTTCGGTTGATTCATTTTCAGTTTTCTTTGTTGCGTTAAAATACCATTCCGATTCAAAACCGGCCCAACTCTTTTTTATTGCCAATTTTATGCATTCGTTTGGGTTATGGGTGGTTAATTTGATTTGCTTTTCAATTTCATCAAATGCCGTTTTAGTATTTGATGCTTTTTTCTTTGCCCTTACTTTAATCCAATCACTTGCAATTTGTTCACCAACTCCCAATTCGATAAGTGATTTTTTGAAGTTAAACTCTGGTTTTTTTTCGGGTGGAAATAGCTCATCAAACTTTTTTGCCTTTTCCATAAATTCATTATCAAAAGGTACAAATGTTCCAATTTTTGACTTATCATTTTCAAAATCCCAACAATCATAAATCCACCCTCCAGGAACTCTCATAATTAACATTCCAAATGGTTCTGTAATTGATTCGTGCAACTTTAAGTTGTATAAATTCTTTTCCATTACGTTGCTTTTATAGGTTTAATTTTACCAAATGTCATAATCCTATCATTGTATTGCTTTGAATATGCCTTTTGAATTATTGGCAATCGCTCTTTTAATGGACTTCTAAGTTGAAATTGCACCCTTGTACTACCTGAATAGAAAACATCGCAAAAATACTTATCTTTTGGGGCTTTCTTTAGCTTTTTAGCAAGTTTGGTAAGTTCATCATGACTTGCGGGTGCATTGTTTATTTCACTTCTAATTCCTTTTAATTCGCTATTTTTTTTCATAGTCCAATTCTTTTATTTTTAAATCAATGGTTTGATCTATTGAATCATAATAGTCTCCAATCAAACCAATTAATGGTTTTAATAGCCTATCAAAATATTTCCTTAGGCTTGACGTGTGAATTTGAGCGTTACGAATTTTCATTGCAAAAACTTTATCTTGTAAGTACTTTTCGGGTCGTAATGCTTTTATTTCAGATTCTAAAATATCGGAAAGTATTCCTATTTTTAAAAGTTTTAGGTTGAATTGTTCATCTGTCATAACTCAATGATTAAATCGTTTTTGGCTATTTTTGGCTTTATTCCAATTGCTTTTGAAACCATTTTAACAAACTCATTACCATTTCCGTTATTCGCCGATAAATGAATTAATGTAATTGAACGGCATGTACTTAAATCATTTTTTTTAAGTACTTCAATGGTTGTTTCAATGCTCATGTGATTTTGATAAACTCTATTCGCTAGGAATGCATTTAATTTATCCGTTTCAATGTTTTTTAGCATTATAGTTTCTGAAAAATTTGCCTCAATAAGCCAATGGTTAACACCCGCAATTTCATAATCTAGGCTTTTAGTATCAGTTGCAAAAACCATTAAGCCCATTTCATCATGGTAAATTAAAAACCCAAAAGGTTCAATTGCATCGTGTTCAACTTTAAATGCTTTTACTTTAAATTCGCCAACTTCGAATAAGTCACCTGCCATTACACACGTTGGATTATTTAGTTTTAAAGCCGATGCAGTATCAAATGAACTTATTACTTGAATGCCTGCATTGATTAATTCCTGTGGGCATCTTGCATGGTCTTTGTGTTCATGGCTCAATAAACAACCTGAAATATTAACCAAATCAAAATCAATACCCTCTTTTATTTTTTTGAATGGTAAACCACATTCGATTAAAATACTATCGCCTGTTTTAGATTTCAACTGGTAGCAATTACCATCGCTGCCAGTTGATAATATTTTTAGCTCCATTAATACGGTTTATCTTGGTTTTCAACAATCGGTTTCTCTGGTTTTTCGTCAATACTCAAAGTCTTTTGTACTGGCTGCGATTTTTCAGTAATGTCAATAGTCAACATTTCAGATTTGATTTCGGGCTTTTCTTCATCAATGATATTTTCATCATTAGAACTGTTAATCCAAGGTTTACAGGCCCTATTTATTACAGTCCTTTTTGCCATTTCATCTGCAAAGTCTTTGTGAACGTCACCATTGCCTTTTGTAGCCGATTTTAACCATGCTTTACGAATGTTTTGCATAGTCATTTTCGTAAGATGTTCTTTGTCGTTGTCATCAACAATTACGCAATAAGCTCCAATTATTTCAGCATCTGCGTTTTCAAAAGCGCTATCATGTTCTTTTAATATTTCCCTGGCATCGCTTAATATTTCAGTTTTGAAAGTGTCACCTTTGCGAATTTCTTTTGCGATTACTGACTTAACACCTGAAAACCTTTTTGCAAGGGCAATGTTACCTTGGTAGGAAATTTGGCAGGTTAATTTATTACCATAAACAATAAAGTAGCATTGTTTTTTCATTGGATTTAATCCATTTACAACCATTTCATATAGGCTGTTTGCAATGCTGTTTTTTTCACAAACCTGCAAAGCGGGTTTTTTTTCTTTATCTTGAACATTTTGAAGCGTAAACCATGCGCTTTTAAGTGCGTTTTCGGCACTGTAATCATTTGGAACGTCAATTGCTCCAGTTGACTTTGTTTCGATAAACCTAGCTAAAACTGAATCGGTTATGTTGCGCTCAATTTCTTGCTTTGCAGCTGCATTTTTTACAATTTCTGCTTTTGGTGTTTCTTTTTTATTTTCCATTTTATTTAATTGTTAAGGTTATTTTAATGAGTTTAATTTTGCTTGCAATTGAGCTACTTTGAAATCATTTCCTTTGTAATATTCAATTTGTTGCTCCAAAGAATTGATTTCGTTATTTGTAAGTTTATAAACTCCAATTGTTTTATTCAAGTTTATAATTTGCGATTTAACGGGCAAAAGATTTGTAACGCTCTCGCGGTTATCCACAATAATAGGCACGAATGTTTGGTAATGCTCTGAAAGTACATTTATAATGTCAATACCTGCATTAATCTTTGATGCTGTATTTGCATCTGAATAAGGCACACCGTCAATTAAAGTAACACAATCTGGCTTTTCACCGCCGTTTTTTTGAGGTTCAAACATTCGAAATTTAACCAATTTAAACATGTTATTTACTCGATCTTCTAACATATTCATTTTGGTTTTTTCAAAGGCTAAAACAATGTTTTCATCCTTTTGCAAGTCCGCAATCATTTGAGATAAACTCAATTGCTCTTTTTGAAGTTCACCAATTCTTTTTTCGGCTTTCTCAATTTCAGTTTTAGCATTTAATTGCTTTTCGATAGCTTTGATTGTTTCGCCAATTTCGGCTTTCTCAATGATTAACGATTCATTCCCAGTTATTTCAATTGGAGTGCTAACTTTAGTTTTTAAAGCCTCAATTTCATTGTATAAATCGTTCCATTCCTTTTCCATTGAGAAATCAACTGGCTTTTCAACAATTACAATTGAATCAATTTTGGTTTTAAGTTCGGGCAATTCATTTGCAATTAACTCATTTGATTTGGTTGCATCTTTTATTTTGGCCTCAAGTTCTTCAATTGCTTTTGCCTTTGCTTTGCCATTAGCCATATTTAACTCTAAATCATTGGCTTTTGTTTGGTTAAAATTACCTGTTAGTTTTTCTTTTGCTGCAAAATAATCGCTTTCGGGCAATATTTGCTTACAAGTGGAACAAATGCCCTTTGATTCATCAAAAACAAAAGTCCTTTTATTAATTGCAAAATACTCTTCAAGTAGTTTTGCTTTTTCAGCTTTTAGACCGGTTAGTTGATTTTCTGAATTAATAATAAAAGTATTGTTTGTTTGAATTGAGATTGAAAGCTTGTTCAAATTTTCCTGAAGCTCCGATTTTAAATTTTTAGACTTAATTAAATCTTTGTTAGATTCCAAGGTCAATTCGTTTTCTAACTTTTGAAGCTGCAGTTGTTTTTCGCCGATTAGCTTTTGAGTTTCGTTTTGTTCTTGATTACTTGCAGCCCGTTTTTTAAGCTCATTGTTCATTAGTTCATCAATGATTAACAAGCGTTCGTTTTTAGCTGTTAATTGGCTGTTTAAATCATTCCAGTTTGCAAGTTCGGGTTTGTTTCTTTGGTTTTCATCAATTCGCCCAGGTATGTCTTCAAGCGATTTGTTATAAAGTGAAATTTTACCTTTTAATTCAGCTTTGTAAGTTTCAATTGATTTGCCTGAATTTAGGATTTTTAAAAGGTTTAAATCGGTGGGTTGTATCTCAATGTTACCCGCCATTTGTATTAACGTTTCGCGCCTTTTATCCCACGGTAAACGGTTAAACTCCAAAGGGTTTGAAAGTAGCTTAAACAGCGTTGTTGAAATCAAATTACCCACTTCTAAATCAAAGTCTTTTTTTTGCTTTGGGGCCGCGTTAATAAAAAACTTAGTTTCGTCACCAATATATTGTTTTTCGGTTTCGCCGTTTGGTTTAACCCACTTTTCAAACAAAATACGCTCAAATACCTCAACTTCGCCGTTTATGGTAAACCATCCTTTTACACTTGTTTCTACGTTTGCGATTCGCGACCCATCTGAATTAAGCGTTTTAACATTGAATTTACTTTCATCAACTGAGTTTTTACCGAAAAATAACCACGGTAATGCATCGGCTCCCATTGTAGTTTTGCCAGTGGCATTGTCACCAAATAGAGTTGTTTCGTTTTCAAACTCAACTATTTTATGAATTTGCCCTTTGAAGTTTCGAACTTCCAATTTGTTTAAAATGATTTTTTTCATTATTTAATTTTTAAATAGGTGTGTAGATTCAATACAATTAAGCCCAATTCAAAAATGATAGCTCCGATTCGAGTAGGTAAGTCCATTTCTTTGTCAAATATCGTGTAAATCAAAGCTGCAATAAAAATAGCAGTGAGAATTATCAATATTAGCCGTTGTTTATTTTCTACCTGCATAATTCAATATTGTGTTGTAATCTTCGCCTGTTACATTTGCAATTCTATCGAGCGTATCGTATTTGATGCTCTTACCTGCTACCAATTGAATAAGCTGTTTATTCAATTTCGTTTTGTCCAGTTGTGTTTCATTTGGCATGTGTGGAAATATTGCCTTTGTGAAATCTTCATTCGTTTTGTCTTTGGGTATTAAACCCATTAAGTTTCTAAGATTTGCCATTTATTTTAAATTTAACAAGTTTTAATTACTCTTTGATGCATTTCAAAAGCGTATTCCCTGCTTTTTTCGTAGGTGCCATCCTGACTATCTAAACAAATCGCTTTTATTTCGCAGGTTTTCATAAAACCAGCTGAGCCAAATTCATCAACTATTCTAAAAGTATCTAATTTGTTTATCCTATGAAAAGGCTTTGTTTTGAGCCAAAATAGTAAGTTTCTGAATAATCTTTTAATCGTTTTCATTTGCTAAATATTTATTGTTTTCACCTAAAAACCCCGATCTTATTTCAGAATCGGGGCAAACCCTTGACTTTTTATTTAACCACAAAACATAAAGAGGGTTTATTATTTTGGTATTGCGATTACACCCGAACCGCAACAATTATAATATTCAATTCCTATGTGGGTTTCAGTTTCATATGAATTAAACCAATCGCGGCTACCAACTAACCAAACACCATCAATTCCTAATGTATTTTCTACATTTGAATTAGTTGTTGTTACCTTTTTAAAATTGTCTTTAATTGATTGTACGCAATCAGTCATTCCGTCAAATGATGATTCAATTTTAACTTCTAAAACAGATAAGTTTTTGTTAATAAAACTTTTGAAAGTTGCTTTTGTGATTTTCTTTGTAGTAGTTTTCATATCGCTAAATATTTTATAATTTGATAGTGCTAAGGTAATACTTTATTTTAGAATACAAAACTTTTTTTAATATTTTTTTAATTTATTTTTATTTGAGTATGTTTTTTAAATGCTTTTTTGGTCCCAATATCAAAAAAATAATGCTCACTATGTATCACTATTCCAGTATCAAAGTCTTTAATGAAAGTAACCCGACCGTGTTTAGTGTCCAAATGGAATTTTTGACCTTCATATAGGTTTTGGAATTGCATTTACAGTTTATTTATAATTTACATACCCGTATAAATGGGTATGTAAATAATCTTATTTCAAAGAATTTTTAATAAACTCCAAACCTTTTTGATAAACCAAAGTTTTAATATTTATGTGAGTGCTACCGTCTGGTTTATCGAAACTAGTTTCAATTACTCTAAAATAACCCCTATCAATGTAGGTTTGGTAAGGTTTATTATTATGCATTAATACTTTTTTATCTCTTAATTTTTCAAATAAGGTATTACGCCCAAATCCAAGGTTTAAAACTTTAGCAGCATTACCCATATCAATAGTATCTTTTGATTCTGTTACAATGTCGTAAAATTCGGCTTTGGGTTCCATTATTGCAATCGTTGTTTGTTGCATTTCGATTTGTTCAGCTTGTTTTGATGCTAACATTAAAGCCTGAGAAAGCGTTTGAGGTATTTCAAATTGCGGTTTAATTTCTTTAAGCTGTTTTTCACATGAAATAAAATAATCTCTTACATTATTTCCAGCTTCATTATTTTCCGACATTGCTAATTTTTTAGCCATATCAATGCTTAATCCAAATTCTAATGCTGGCTGATTAGCCCGCTCATAATTGAGCACCCTTACAAAATCTTCATTTTCTTGAAAAAATGGGTTTTCAATTATTTTTCTACTTGCCCAATCTTTAAAATGTGTTTTTACCTGCAATATTAAATGCAATTCTCTAGCACTTACTAATTGTTTGCCGTTTGTTTCTGTAATCTTAATTAGCTCATTCATATTCGTAATTTTTAAGTTATATAATTTATTTACTTTTTTGTATATAATTTTAAGTGAAAACTGTATTTACTATTTATTAATATTCTTTTTGCAATTAAGGTGAGTTTGGAGTAAGAGAAAAGTGAGTTTATCCTTAGAAATCACTTTCTAAGTTAAAACTCACAAAACAATTTTGCGACCATGGAGCCGTTTATCGTTTCGAGCCTAAAGTAAACGCCGTGTTCTTTAGGTTGGCAACTGCTTTCAAAGCCTATCGGTAGCCCTGTCGATTTAATCCCTTTGCCTTAGTTCTGGATTTGTCATTTATCGAATCCCGCAGTATGACAATTACCAATATAAGCTGCTGTTACTTTCATACCCTCCTATATATTGGCTATTGTGTAAATTAAGGTGGATTAATTGGGTTGTGCTTGCAGTCATTAGAAAGCGTTAAAAATAGGTTTGTCATAAAATAAAAAACCTCTAGGTTTCGAGGTTACGGCTCTACTCCCTAAAGGTCTTTTTATGTTTTTATTAGTTGACCGTAACTCAACTTTTGTACCCTTTCGGGTCGTTTAATGTCTTTTTAACACTACAAAGATAAAAAATAATATTTGAATAATGCAAATTTATTTTAAAAACCATTTTCCTGACATTAAGAATATGGTAATAAAAAACCCCAATTAAGGGGCTTTATTCTACCTAAGCTACCATTCTTAATGATGGCTTAGAAAATTCAATTGTTTTGCCGTTTAAAGCGTTTTGTTCTCTCCATTAATCATACTCGTAGCTGTCAAAACCAGTCAACCCCGTAATTCCCATTCTCGATAATAACCTCCAAAGTGGTACTTAGGACTTCTCTAAAATAGGAAACCATTTTTACAAGTTGTTGGTAACCTTGCTTTATAATTGGAATTGTGGAGCTGGGCGGAATCGAACCGCCGTCCAAACTATTTTACTATTAATATCTTAAAGAACTGATTCAAAGATAATAATTTAAAATAAAAAACCCTCTAATTATTTTTCGGGAATAATCAGAGGGTAAAACCAATACGTATGAAAAAAATCTACATATCAAATTTAATAAATATAATTGAAATAAAAAAGCCAGTCGCTTTTGGGGTGCAAAACTGGCTTTTTGTAAAAAATATTTAGCACTTCAAAACTAATAAAAAACCCCCACTTTACAAAGTAAAATGAGGGCAAACATGAAAACAACCAATCAGGGCTATTCTTACTTTTTAATAATATTTATCTTTTGAACGGTTGAAACCCCACATTTTGAGAATGTTGCAAGTTCATTGTATTTTTTACCTAAGAACTTAGACTTAATAAAAAGGAATTGCCATTGCTGCCTATCTTGATAAATTAAAGCCTCAATTGTGTTATCGTAGTCTAATTCTGTGAATTGTAAAACAGGTATTTCATTCTTATTATTAACTAACCCAGCTAAATGAAAACACCCTGTATCTTGAGTAAATTTATAAGTAAATGGCTCAACTAAGGTAAGCTTAATCATTATCGTATCACGGATAGTATCATGAATAACCGTATTAATATATTCTTTGACCTTTTTTGGCTTAATTTTTAAAGAATCGGTTAATACCTTAACTCTTTTTTCTTGCTCTGAATTAAGCTCTTTTAGTGTCAAATTAAGCTCATTGTTTTGCTTTATGGCATCTTTATAGTTTACAGTCATTCTATTGGCTCTATCTTTGTCTTTTTGCCATTGGTTGTAAGAATAACCAAAACCGATTGCAAAGAATACAACTAATGCTATTAATATTTTAGTTAGTAGTTTCATCTTTTAAGTGTTAAATTGTCAAATGTTTCGCCTCCAGATGTCATAATAAAATAAGCTGACTTTTTGTAAAGTGCTAATAGTTTTGAACCTTCACCATAGCTAACAAATCCGTAAATTTCAGGATCGTCAACCCATTTCATTTGATCTAAGCATTTTTTAAACTCAATTTCGTTTAGTTCTTTACTTACAAAATTGTAACTTTCTCCAAGTGCTTGATTTGATTGCAACCCATCACTTGTAATCCTTCTTAATGTGTACATGTATTTATATATTTAATTAATAATTTACTTTTGAAATAAATTAATATTGGTTTTATTTCTAATCAATATTATTACCTGGTCCAAACTCATTCCAACAATTAACCCAAAAAACATATTTGGCTCAACATCAATTGGTAAACTATCATAAAAACGAATAGCAATAAAAATGCAAATAAATGAAGTAAAAAACCGCATTAAATTGTCTTTTATCCAATACTGCCAACTTAATTTAACTGCTGTTTTCTTTACTTTTTTACCCAAATGCAAAAGCATTGATAAAACAACCCCGCAAACTGCGAACAAATAAAAAGCAATCAAAAACGATAGTGTTAAATTGCCTAAAATGTACCCTAAAATTTCTGTTTTCATAGTTAATTTATTAAATTATTCGTACTCTTTATACTTTAATTTGTTTCTTTCATTCCTTAACTCACCTACTTCAAAATTGTGACGGTCAAATTTTCGGCTCAATTTATTCGATGGTTTTCCAAGTTTACCGTTTTTAAACTTACCCGATTCTTTGTGCAAATATGTTTTACCCATTTAATCTATTTCCTCCATTTCAATAGTTTGACCAGCTAAATTATGGGTGCAATCATTTAGGTATTGTATTTTACCATCCTTAATAAAGGAATGACAAACAAATACACCTCTTACTAATAATGATGGTGTAAATGTGGGTTTATCCAAATTTCCATTAAATCCCCATAGTGGATGGGTTTCACCTTCTAATCTAGTTGTCCAAACCCCATGACTATATCCACAACCCAAACAATGAAATGTATAATCAGGTGAATTTGATTCTTTTTTTACTATTTCTAATTTAGCCATTATTTTAATGAATTTGACTGTATTTTAAATATGCTTTTTCTAGCGAAATATTATAAGGTTCACGCCCTATTCTTTGAGCTAATTCTTTGTATTTTGCCCCATTATAAATAGTTGCAATCATATGCCAGTCTTTATTCGCAATTGCTTTTTTAAGCTTTTGTGACGAATATATAAATTGAATAATTTGAGTAATTTGATTTTCAATGCTATATTTTGCATTATCCCACATTGCACCAACTGAGTTAAATCCTAATGTTTTCCAATGAAAACCCATTATTTGACCTAAACCAATTGAAGTTGATTCCATTGCAGCATTTGCATTTAATTTAAACGCTTCGTTAAATGCAGTCCATTCAGCACCTTGCCTATCCACTTTATTTAATGACCAATTCCCGCTAGGTACAAATGGAGCTTTTTTTCTAAACCATGCAGGCTCAAATTGAATTATTATTTTACCCTCATTTGAAAATCCAAGTCCGCCTGTTTCAACTTCTATAAAAGCTAATAAAACAGCTGAATCCACTAAATTTTGTTGTTTCACAAAATCAATAACTTTTTTATCCATTAATTATTTTTTTATTAGTTTTTCCATATCATCAAATCGCTGATCGAGATATTTTATAAGCAACTCATTATTCTTAGATTGCTCAATATGTAACTTTTCATGTTCACTCATTTTATTATCAATATCAATACCCAGCTTAATATCAGATTCTTTTCTTACCTCAGATTCAGTTTTAATTTTTGAATCTAAAGTGTTTAAATCACGTGCATAAGCGTACAATGTAATGCTTAATATCAAACTGGTTAAAATCCCTATAAATCCTAAGTATTTATTCATCATTAGTTCTTTCATTTTATTTAACTGGTTTTCGGTTAATGAATCGTTTTGTTTTCTCATAAAAATAGAGTATTAAATTGGTCAATTTTACCCAATACATAGCAATTACAATGGAAATAGCCATAGATATTGAAAGTAGGTAATTTATTGTTTTTGTAGTATAAATTAAATCTTTTAATTCAGGGTTGAATATTTCAAGATAATTAATACACAAATGGAATAAGTAATAAACTGCAATAGGAGCTGTTAATATTCTTATCACTTTGTTTGAAAATAATATCCATAACAACACTATCGAAAAACCTACAAGCACGTAATATTGAAAGTAATATATTAACCTCCAAAAATGTACATTAATCAAACCATAGTTAAAATCGTTTAAATTAACATATGTTACGATTAATAAACTCGACAACATTAATATGAATATTATTCTTTTTTCCATTTACTTTTTCGGTTTGTCCGGCGGTGGAATCGTCTCTGTTGTTTTTACTTTCTTTGCCATAATTTTAAGCTTTAATTAATATTGATCTCGATGTTAATTCTAAATTCCCCTCTGGCACTAATTCAAATTTAAAACCATACAAATGAGCCTCCCCGTCAATCGCATTGTATAACTCAATTATTTGGCTAAAATCCACGGTTAAATTATTCCGATAAATTACAATTTCATAGTTATCAACTGGAATATTTCCGTATGTTGGATGTGGTATGTAAATGTTAATTTTTAATTTATCTGAAACATTTCCGCGCAATGATAATTTCACCTTAACAGTAAGTCCATTATTTACAATCGAATCTCGAACTGTCGAAGTTTCGGGAAAAAACAACTCCCTTTCGGTACTTAAATAATTTCTCAAAGCGCAATCTATGGGTAAATCATAAGTTTGGCCATCTAATAAATTCATTAAAGTACCCGTATCAACACAATCCTGAATTGCTATTTTTCTAGGCAAATAAAACAATCTTAAAATATCTCTTAAGTCCATTATGTCATGTGTTTACGTCCTACTTTACCAACTCCACCATGCAATCCTATTTCCATTATGGCAACATCACTACCATAAGTACCAGCTTCGCGCTTAAATTGTCCTATTATCATGTCTCCACCTACGAAATTTGCGCTATCTAATACAACACTTGCATATTGTCCTTTATTGGCTGTTTTGTCACCTGCTAAGATTGTTTTTTGCTCAACATTTACCACTGCACCTGCAGTTGTTGTACCGTCAACATGAAAAATAAAATAATTATATGAAAAATTAACGGTTCCCGTATTGTCATTTACTGGAAAATACCTAATATGGAAATCAACATAACCAGCGTTTTTATAGGGGTGGTTTAATTCAATTTTTACGCCCTGGGTTTCATTAACTCCATATAATAAAGTGGCAAATTGAACCCCTTGTATAGTTATATTACCTGCATCGGGGGCTGTGCCTCCAATAGGGTCGGACATTATAGCCGGAAAAAAATCAATTTCGTTTGAACCGTCTAACAAAAATTGATCGCGAGTTGTGCCGATTATATCTTGAATATCCATTTTTAAGGTATTAAATGAGGTTTTAAAAATACTGTTGGTTCATTTTCATAAGTTACAGGTGCATATTTATAAGTAACTTCTTCAAATGGCTGAATACACATTGTTTTTAAAGTTGTTTCATTGTCAATAAAGAAATCAGAACGCTTAATTAATGTGGTGTTTATGGCTTTTAAAGCTGAGTATGGAATTGGCAAAGGGTCGTTTAAATCAGTACCATACCAGTCTAAATCATATTTAACCGATATTGCATAAAGTCCATAATTTCCGCTAGCTTATTGAACTATTAAATCTTCATTTTCCATTGTGCCTGAAATTATAAGCAAATTACATTCATTTTCACCAAGGCCATAGTTTTTATAATAATTCAAACCTTCAATTTCAATTATTTCACCGGCAATTCCTAAAAAAACAAATTGATAGTAAGTGTAAAAAATGTTCTTCACATACTTGATTAATCCGTTATGTTTTTTTAGTGTCATATTTTTTTAAAATTTATTAAATTAGTTCATACTCATTTGTTTTATATTTAAAAGTTAAATTGTTGTATTCATAGTTATTGTTGTTTTCTTACTATTAATTGACTTATGTTATTTGCTGTTTTGGCAATCTGCAATTCAGGCGCGGCAACTAACACATCTAATTCAGCAAAATCATAATCTCCTGCCGCTATTTCTGCATTTATTTCAGCATCTGTCGGTATTGTGTACTCATTAATTAACCCTTTTAAAATTCCTGAATTAACAGGAAAGTAACCTAATTTAGTATAGTTTGAAATTGCTTGTGATGTTTCCGAACCTGAAATAAATATCCACAAACTTACATCAGTTGGATTTGAATTTGCAGTGTAAATTGTCGTTCCTTTAGTTGCAAAGTAAGGTTCAATAAATTCCGTTGTATTACTCCATAATTGCGTTGTGTTTATTGAAAATAAACCAGTTAAAGTGCCTAATTTATCAAAGCAATTTAACCCGTTTTTATGATTCAAGAAACATTCAAATTGACCACTGTTGATGTTGATATAAGCAACCTGAACGTTAACCATTGGTGTTGTATTGTCATAGCCCCTTACCCCTATTATATTATCTGCTGCAACGTTTTTTACAACGCCTGTAAATGGTACTATATGCTCATAATAATCCTGTTGATCTTGTATGTTAAATACAGATAGATGTAAATTATTTCCTACTGTGTCAAACCTTACTCTAGTCCATTTATCAGAGATTATTTTATTACTTAATGTTGCGGTTATCAATGTTCCAGTAGCCGTTGTGATGTAACAAGTTAATACACCTGAACTTCCGTAATTCATTTGTATTTCAACATCTGCACCAGCGGTTAATCGCTTATTATAGATATAACCTGACGATGTTGCATAATTTGGAATTTTTAATATAATCTCAAAACTAGGCAAGTCAGAATGAAATCTACCAACATTTAATTTTGTATCATTAAAGGTCGCTACCTGATTTTTTTTAACCTGAATATGTTTAGGATAATTTATTGAATCAACATAAGCCCCTATTGTATTTGCAATAATTAAAGCAAGTGCATTAGTCCAATGAACGCCATCACTATAATATGTTAGGTTGTTAGGGTCTAATGTTTCAGGTATTGTCGATAAATCAAATACGTAATCACTAACTGTATTTGCAAGGATTATGTCATTAGCATTTTGAATATAATTAGGAATTGCTGTTGATGTTGGAGAGGCTGTTAATATCATACATTTTGCCCCGTTATCAGTACATAATTGAGCTATATCAATTAAATGTTGAGCTGCTTCGGTATATGTATAACTATTAGCCATATCATTAATAACCTCATTTATGATAATCAAATTATCTCCACCTGAATTAATTAATGGCAATACATCAGTATTGAAATCAATTAGCATCTGCGCTCCTGTTCTTCCTCCTAACCCTTCTTGATACAATGTGTATCGATAAGGTGAATTTAGCTTGGCGTTTAAATAATTGCGTAAATAAATCGGGTAATTTTGGGCTGTTAATGAATTTCCAAAACATACAACATACTGGTTATATTTATTTAAAGTTTCTTGTAAATTTCTAAAATACCATTTTCCTCCTATTGATTGCGGGGTAGTTGAAAATACATCAAGTATATTTAACCAAGCCAAAAACCTAGCTTCAAATGCTCTGTTTGCATCTGGATTCCAAATGTAAGGATTACTAACAGGTACGCCGTCAAGTAAATTAGTATCATGGTAATAATCGGGGTCTGTTGCCGTTGCTGTTATTGTAACGGGTGTACCTTCCTGACAAATCAATTCACCCACGTCAGGGTCAACCGTTCCTTCGCCTGTTTTGTAAATGGTAAGAGTGAATGATTGCAAAAACTGCTTAATCAACCCTTTGCCCTCAATTATTTTGCCTTTTATGAGACCTGAAGCTCTGACTAAAGGTATCATTTTAAATAACCCTGCCATTACTCAATTGCTCCAATTAAAGTCAAATCATAACCTCCTACATTAATTCTATCAGCCGTTCCAATAAATGCAATATAGGTTGGCAAAGTGTCGCATGGGTAGTAACCATCCTCTGTAATTGCTTCGCTTACGGGTGTCAAATTTGCAACTGACGTTTGAATTTCTTCACTACCGTAAATAATTAAACTTACGGTTCCTTTTAGCTCTATTCTAGCTGTTTGACCTATTTGAAATGTCGAACTTGCTTTTACGCTGTATAATTTACCTGTTGTTATTGCCATGATTTCTTATATTAAAATTAATTAAATACTTGTACTCGATCATTTCCTAAGTCAGTTGTATATATTTTATTATCAATAATGACTAATTTATTTGGAGAGTTAAATTGACCATCCCCCGAACCAGAACTACCAAATAATTCTATAAATTCCCCAGCTAAATCAAATTTCTGAATTCGGTTATTTGTTAATTCAATTGTATAAATATTTGTATCTGTAACCGATATGTCTCTAGCGTTTGTAAACTGACCACTACCTGAACCACCACTTCCAAACTTAAATAGATAATTACCGTCTAAGTCAAATACCTGAACCCTTGCGCCTGTACCCTCAATTGTGTAAATCCTATTTGAAGTTACCATTATTCCATAAGGCCCGAAAAATTGACCATCGCCTGAGCCTGAGCTTCCAAACTTAAATAGATAATTACCGTCTAAGTCAAATACCTGAACTCGATTATTAACAACTTCGCTTACATATACTTTTTCACCTTTAATGCATATTCCATAAGGACCATTAAATTGGCCATCTCCTGAGCCAGAACCTAGCCCAAATTGTGAAACATAAGCACCTGCCAATGTAAATTTTTGAATGCGATTGTCAACTATATCTGTAACAAATATATGTGTTTGATTAATTGCAATACCATAAGCTGAATTAAATTGACCGTTTCCTGAGCCTGCACTGCCAAATTTAGATACATAAGCCCCTAATAAATCAAATTTTTGAATTCTATCATTACCCTGATCGACTACGAATATATTTGTTTTATTAACAGCTATACCATATGGATTATTGAATAGTCCGTCTGAACTGCCAACCGTTCCAAATTTCAATAAATAATCATTTGCAATAATTGGATATGATATATCTGTTTTTACTGAAATATCAGTTCCTAAAATTTCAGCTTTAAACCTGCAAAAAGCCGGTATTGTTTGGCTTTCTTTTATTGATACGGTCCATTCATTAAGTGCTAAATCGCTAATTGTATCAAATTCGTTTATGCTTTTATCTGAAACCATCGAATAAACTACACCTTCATATAATGCAATATCGGAATGATGATCTATTCCTGTTTTAATAAGATTATGAATTATGTCACCATTTAATTTTAAAGATTCTTTAAAAAAAGCTAATTGTGTCGGAGTAAATAATTCTATTTTTACTGCCGTGCTTGGTGTTGAAATTTCCCCTGCCATCTTTTTATTATTAAATTTTACTTAATGCTATTGCAAAATCAGAATCCAATGCGATTGCAAAGTCGTCATCTAATGCGATTGTGTATAATATATCTAATTTATCATACATTCCTAATTGTAATGGTTTCAAACTCAATGCTAAATATAAAGCATTCCAATAATAGCTTGCTGTTATTTCACCATCAATTATAAATGTATTGTAAGTTAACGCCCCTAAGTTGAATACACCTTTTTCATCCGTGATATCATTTACATGCAAATAACCATCATTTAATCCGGTTGGATTGTATTTTATATCAATACCGGTAAACCCTGCGTTTATAAGCGAGCTTTTAATATAATCCCTCGATAGTCTATTTTGCGATTGTGGAAATAGCATGTATGATTTTACAACCGATCTACGTTCTTCAATTGTTGCACTTTCAGGAACGTTTATTAAATATCTGTTCTCCCATGGTTCTGGGTCGAAATTACTATTCACATACCAAACCTGGTCAGTAATTTTATAAGTAGCGTAATCACTTATTAAATTCAAACCATAAGCAATAACCTCATAGAAAATCTTACTAAAAAGAATACTCCTAAAAGGCTTGCCGTCTGGCTTTATTTTGTTTATGAAATTATACCACATTACACAAATGTTACTGTATTTAATCTTGGACACTCACCATAATAAGCCGCCAAGGCTGGGTCATTTGACGGGCTTAATGTTGTTGGATAGGTTGAACCACCCCTATAGCCTACCACGTATTTACTCATTGTTACGTATGTTGCTGCTAATAATATATTTACTTTCATTTCTATTGAATCAAAAGTAATCCCGGCATTTGCTAATAGCTGAATAACATCAACTAAAGCTATCGTATTTTCATAAGTATTATAACCGGTACTCGTTTGGATATATTTATTTACGGTGTGCAAAAATGGCCTTTTAATCAATAAATAATTTCTTACTAAAGTTTCAATGCTTGATTGCTGCAATGGGTCGCCGTTTGTCAAAATAATGTTTACGCCTGTTATTTTTACCGGCAAAACATAAGTAGTATTTACAAATTCAAAGAATTCAACCGGCGGTTGCGAAACTCCATTAATATCATATTTGATTGAATCTATCGCGTCATCAATTAACCCGGCACTTGGTATCAGTACTTCAATATCTGAACTTTCGCAATAAATAACAGCTTTACCCGCTTCGCCCGGTGCCGTGTATGGATATGCCGTTCTCAATCCGTTCACATTTGAAACCCAAACAATATAGTCGCTTGCATTACCATTTCCCAACCTTAACCTCTCATAAGCAACAACAACCGCTCTGTAATCTTCAATCGTTTCATCATCGGTTGGATTCTCAGTTACTGATAAAACAGTAATTGTGCTTTCTGCATAATCTAAGCTTTTTTGAGCGGTCAAGGTGTCGCTTATTACTAATTCGTTTGCAGTCCCGGCGGTTAATGCCCTTATTACGACATTTGCCCCACCTGCAACCTCTGATAAAGTTTCGTAAGTATAAGTAGCACCGTCAATTTCTTTTATAAAAATGGTTCCCAAAGGTATATTTCCAACGCCTTTTGCGATTGTCGAACAATTATATTCACCTTTTACTGCCAAATACGGTCCACGGCCTATTTTATCTTGACCTACCTCGATTAGTTTTGCGGCTTGCATCGAACCTACCCAAACATTATTAGCCAAACCGTCAATCATTTTTACAAGTAAATATAAACCGGATGCAAATACTTTTGAGGTAGCTATAATCGTAAAACCTGCATTTTCAACTGTAATGTCAAGCCTATTGCACCAATCAGTTATTATTGAATCGTATATTTGTTGGTAAGTCATTTTAGTATATCTTAAAATTTGAATTTTCTAAACTTTCCTTTGTCTTTTGATAAATGAAATTAAACGGTTTGTTGTATCCGATTAATTCAATTATAATAAGTATCGTTTTTGACCAATAAGCAACCTCAATTGCGCTTACTTCGATGTTTTTGTTTTTTCCGGTAAATCTATCCAAGTCGTCTTTTATCGCTTTTTTTATTAAGTTGATATTTGATTGACTTGTTGAATTATTGTTTTTCAATGAAACCCCTGTTTTTGAAGTAATATTGAAAGTATTTATTCCAAATGATTTATCCCCCCACCATTGAGTTGTTGTTGAAAATAAAGCACAATACAACTCAGTATAAATGCCTTGGTCAATTGGGTAATCATTTCGATCAAAACCGAAAAAACCCCCATCTTCACTATCTATGAGTTGTAAATTATGCATTTCCCGTTCTTATTACGTCAATTCCTGTTGATTCAACTGTTATTCCGAATTTGTTGTTTGTTTTGTCGATTAAAGTAATTACCAATTCACTTTTTTTATTTTCGTTTCGATTTGTTGGTGTTTTTGAAATGGTATTTTCGTTAATTGTTGACTTTTGAGTTATATTTGATTCTTTGACTAAATCTCTATTAGTTGTATTTTCAATGATGTTGCTTTCATTGATTACGTCTTTTTGAGTGTTGATAACATTTTGCTCATTCCGTATTGCTGTTTTAGCAATTTCAGATTCTTTGAATGATTCATTTGTTATCTCATTAATGATTGTATTTGTTGCCTTTTTTTCAATACTATCAGTTTTAGCAATTTCAGATACTTTAGATAATTCAGTTTGATTAGTTTTATCTACTATTTGTTTTTGCTCATTTATAATGTTTTTTTCATTGTTTATTTTGGTAGTAGCTAGCTCATTTGTTACCGTTTTGTTTAAACTTGGAACATTAGCGTTTTTCAAAATTGAAGTATAAAACTTACCTTTCCATTCATCTTTTTTAGCTTTTTGAATTTCAGTATTTTCATCATTTGAAGATGTATTTTTGTTTAATGCATCGGCTAATTTCTTTGATGCATCGGTTTTTAAAGATTCATTTTCAATTGTTTTATTTTTTGTAGTTTCAACAACACTATTTTTAATGTTTTTTTCTGAAATATTACCCTCTTTATTATTTACGGTCAATATTTGTTCTGATTTTGCATTTATTTTTGTTGCCGAATCCCCAAAGAATTTACTTATACTGTCAATTATTTTTGAAACAAAAGCTCCAATGGATTTAAATTTGTCCAAAATATAAGTCTTAATTACGGTTCCAATATTCTTTAATGCTTCAACAAATGGAATGAACGGCTCGATTAATTTACCAGCCAAATCAATTATAAAACTAAAAACCAGTTTAAAAACACTCCAAACGTATTTTAAAGAATCAACAATAGGACTGAAAGCAACGGTAAAAACAGCCGAAATAAAACCGCCAATAGCTTTTATAAATTCCCACATATTTTTGAATAATCCAATTACTGAATTAATCACTTGCATTGCAGCGTTTTTAAAACCTTGGAATATTTCAATTAAGTATTGAATTGGAGCTGTATTTTTGATTGAATCCCAAAACGAAATAACTGCTTTTTTTACAGTTTCCCAATGTTTAACCAAAAGTATAATAATTACAATCAAAGCGGCTATTCCAACGATTACCCAAGTGATAGGGTTTGCCAATAATGCCGCTGTAAATGCCCAAGTTGCTGCAATTGCACCTGTTAAACCTAAATTATACAATGCGGTTGCAACTGTTGCTGCCTTAGTTGCAGCGTTCATTGTCCACATGGCTACTGCATTTCCCCTTGATGTTATTATATTTCTTTTCATTGCTATCGTAGTGCTACCATACAATGCGTATTGAATACCTAACACTACATTTTGAGCAAAAATAACCGCTTGCAATGCTTTTTGAGCTACTATTGCACTCCAAGTGGCTATCTTATATGCGGCGTATATTTTAACTGCAACTATTACGGTTGCAATGATTTTATCCATATTGGTTGCAACTGAACCTAAAATAGCTTTTAATGAGTTCATTTGGCTTGAATTAGCCTGAACGCTTGTAGTTTCGTTTTTGAAAGCGTTTTGAATATCAATTAATTTTTGTGAAAAGGTATCCATGTTCTTATTTGCCATTTCCTGAGCTTTTCCGGTTTCGGAAACGGCAACGGTCATTGATTCTAAACGTCCTACGTTGTTCATTAGAATCATTCCGGTTGTTTTATTCTCAATCCCGAAAGTATCAAGTATAAAAGCATCTTTTGCAATTGCACTGCCTAATTTATCGTATTTAGTTTTAGCCTCTTTTAATGCATCGTTTGTATTAAATATCCCACTTTGATAGCCTAATTGAGCTTGCTGTAATTTAATAATTGCTCCACGGGCTTTTGTACCTGCTTCAGCTCCCTTTAATTGGTAAAGTGATAATAATTGAATTGCTGCAACTGATTCTTCAATTGTCATATTTGAGCTTTTTGCAACGGTTCCAAAGTTTTTCATTGCCTCGCCGGTTTCTGCTATTGATGAAGCTCCCGCAATTGTACCTGCCGCCAAAACATCAATAGTTCGTGCCGATTCCATTGCTCCCAATTGGAATTGATTCATTATTCCGGTCAAATTGGTAGCTGATGAAGCTAAATCTTCACCACTCGCACGCGATAATATAACAGCTGACTTAGTAACCATCTTCATTGCATCGGCACTGGCTAATAATTCGGGTTTTTGTGAACCTATTACCTCAAATGCTTTTGCCATGTCACCTGAAAACATGTTAAGTTCTTTTGAAGCGTCAAAAACCTTTGTTTTGTACCCTTCAAATTCGGCACCTGCTACACCTGTAACCGCTGACAGGCTTTGCATGTTTTTGTCAACTTCAATATTGGCATTTGCGATAAATCCCAAAGTAGTTACCAAACCAATTCCAACGCCTATTTTACCAAGCGTTCCCAGCATTCCGCTAACTTTTTTGCTTACATTTCTACTTATTTGTGAAACGCGAGCATTAAAATTACCCAATGAAACGGCGGCGGATTTGGTTGCTGAATTTATCTTTGAGGCCATCAATGAAAATGCGTTCCCAGAAATAGTAGATTCTTTGGTTACGTTTTTTGACATTCGATCAGCCGCCGCATTAATCTTATTAATGTTTTGGCTTGCTTTGTCAATAGCGACTATCTCTGTTTTTAATGTAAATGGTCTCATTTTGTAAAAGCCCCGGTTAAGGGGCTATTTTTTAGCGTTTGATTCTGCAATTTCTTTTAGGATTCTGTTATACCACCAAAAAAGCCCTCTGTAATTATAATCTTGGTATTCAAGTTCATCAACTTCATTTGGACTTATATTTTTATTGTAGCAAACATCCCCTTTTATTAACTCTATTGAATCGTATAATTCTAAAATTGTGTAGTATTTGCTTTTGATTGAGCTTTCCTTATTGGTCAACTCAACTACTTGTATTTTAGTTGCGAAAAAAGTTAAACACGGTCAATAAAAGCATGTAATCACGGTAATTGTTATTTTGAATTCGCCTGGTTGCTTCAACTCCAATCATTGCCCCATTTATATTTTCAAATGATGCCGCCAATGAAGCTAAAGTAAATTCTCTTTGTGATTCAGTGCTTTTTTTAGTAACCTTAATGTCTTTTGTGAATGTTTTTTCCCGAGCTTCATTCCGTTCATAAAGAATCTTTACACTTTCTGTTAAAACGGTGCCATCTGGTCTTTTTAGTGGTTTTCTTAACTTAACCCTCACACCTTCATTTTCAAGTGTTAAAATTCCGTTCTTAATGTAGGTTATGATTTGTGAAAACTCCTCCAAATTATCGGCGGTTACTGCCTCAAATTCGTATTTGTCGCATTGCTCTGTAAGTACTTCAATGATTTTTAGGAAAATTTCCTTTTCTTCATCATTGCATTCGAGTAAAAACTCATCTTTTGGAGTGGTTTTTTTCTCTACAATAACTTTAACAGGTTCGGCCTGATTTTCCGAACCTGTCTTATTTAAATCCTTAATTGATATGTCTTTCATGTTTTTAGTTTTTTTATGATACTATCCAATCGGATGCACTCACAAATTTTAATTCCTGAGTGCCGGCGGCTGAATACATTAATTTTCCAACGAATACACCTGAATTTGAATAAATCGAACCGTCAGTGCAAAGTATGTTTGCAGGCAATTCTGCCCCGCCTCCAATTACTTGAGCAATCCCGCTTTGAAGCATTGGTATATCTTCATCCTTATAAGCGAATACGCCTTTAATATGCGATCTTTGTTTTTTAACATTGATAATTAATTGATTATCGTTTGTTAAATGATCTTCAGAATCTTCAATTGAATCGGTGTAAAGATTCAATTCAGGAACTTCGCCCGCTTTACCTGATAAAACCACGTCACCCTCTGGAGTAGTTACATATAGGTTTTGTATTTCTTTTGTTACGAAACTCATAATTTTAATTTTTAGGCACCATAATATTTATTAACCTGAACTTCAGTAGCAACTATTCTCAATAAGCTAGTTATTAAGTTTGGAGAAAGTACATTGAAACGGCCTGCATTTGTTGGGTCAATTCCCACATCTAAATTAGCTTTTGCGTAATCGAAATCAGCAATATAACCAGCTTCAACAAAAGGCTTAATTATCTCATTCAAAATACCAGCTTTGTACAATTTTGGACTTGTAATCCTTGCACTTGGTAAAGCGTTTGGAGCTATTGTTTTGTTTTTTTGCTTCAAATTGAATGCTTTGAATTGATTCAAAATGTTGAAAACAATCATACAATCCCTTACATATCTGAATATTGGGTCAGTTTCGCCCTCTGGGTGGTAAGTTGTGATAATGTCACCGGCATAATACGAACCATTCCTAAAATTTGTAGTTGAACAACCAGCTTTTACTAATGCATCCCTAAATGAATAATTAATAATGTCACCAACGTTCAGATCTTCGGGCGCGGTTGCACCTGGAATAACATCGTCCAAAATATCCTGTTTTGGGTCTCCGTTTGATTTTTTAACGAAAATACCCAATGCATTTGTGGCATTAATAAAAGGAATATCTTGAGCGTTTGGAACTGGAATGTACACATTTGAGCTATAATCTAATCTAGTTGACGTTACAGCTTGTAATGTAGCTAATACTGATGTGCTTGTCGCAGTCCAAGCAACGCAAGGTGTCATATTCTCTGGTGCATATTTGCCAGTTCCGGCGGCGGCTGTTCCAATGAATGTTTCAAAAGCATCTAAGTTTGCATTTGTACCACCCTCCCCAAGTGTGTTCAAAATATGTGGATACCAATCGTTTTGAAACTTAGCCAATGTTGAGGCCAAAGCGGTTTCTCCGGTGCCATCAGTTTTTACACCTGCAAAAGTAATTCCCTCGGCGGTTAATGAATCAACGGTTACGGTTAAAGGAACTGAACTCAAACCTTTCCATTTTGAATCAACTGAAATTGAAGTTGTCGGGGTTGGAGTTGAAACTAAAACAGGTAAGTTAATTTCCGCATTGATGGCAGTTTTAATTTTTACTAAAGCTTCCGCCAAAGTATCGGCTAAAACCAAACCAACTGAAAGTAAAACTCCATTAATATTCAAAACAATTGAACCTGTTTTGGTAATGGTTGCACCCGTGCCAGTTATTACGGTTTTAGTTACGGTTGCGCTTCCGTTTTCTGCAACAAAAAAGAATTTAGTTTCAACTCCAACTGATAATTCATCAATTAGCGTTTTGGCTACTAAATGTGCCGGGCTGCCATACCCAAATTTTAATGCAACTTCCTTAGATGTGATGGGTTTCAAAACTCCCCCATCTTGTGCACCCTCAGTTTGCATGTCCGCGTTAGCTTCACATAACACGGCAATCTTTTGCTCTAAAAGTGGTGAAAGTCCAGTTAACGAACCTAAACCAACTTTATAAAAGCTACCAGCCGCCGCAGCGTTTGGCATTATTTGACTTGCTGAATTTGCCATTTTATAAATTTGTTATTTGATTAATATTTACTTCATTATTTCCTAATTCCAAATTTAAATCTACACTGTTAATTGGGGTGTATGTATTTAATTTTACAACCTCTGATATTTCAGCTTGCAGAATCAACGAACCATAAACAATGTTTTTATCATTAATGGTTTTTGATACTTCAAATTCGCTTGAAAGCTCTTTAATCATGTATTGACTGCTGTTTGAAATTAAGTTTTCACCTAATGCATTTTTGTACTGAAATAAATAGATTTTAACATCATTGTCATTCAAAATAATACTAATTGCATCAAGTATTTTTCTAAGATTTGCAAGTCCATTTGCCAGAACTCCAATTATGAAGTAATTAAGCTCATTTTGTTGCCCTGCAAATCTATTTTCGGTGCCCTTCATTTGCGCTTTTATAATTGAGCAAAAGGCGGGGTCTATTTCTTTGTCAGCTATTGGGCTTAAAAGATATTCGTCTGTTTGTACTGCTTTGGGTAAAAATGTCTTTAAATGTGGCGCAATTCTTTGGGCTGTAAATTCAGTTTCCAAAATAGTTTTTAGCAATTCCAAAAACAATGAGCTGTTAGAATCGTAAATACTATATGTTAATTTCGCCGTGTAAGCCATTATAATTCTTTTAATTCGCAGTAAATACTTCCAACATTTGAATTATAGTTTGAATTTGCAATTGTGTACGATTTCAAGTCAACATTGTCAGTTATCTCAACTTTGTAGCCTTTTAATGAAAAGTAAGCTGTCATAAAGGTTAGTAAGGACATTGAAAGCGTTAATATGCTCATATGCCCTTGGTAAGAAACCATGCCGTTCTCATTTTGAACGGGCATGGGTTTTTTATCATATACTCCTTTACCATCAAACTTTAAAACATTAAGTGAATCGTATAATTTTACAGAACTATTAAAATAATCCTCATTATTGATAAAATCCACAAAATCGTTTCGAATTACATCATTCATTAGTACGAACCTTTTTCAATCCATTTGTTTTCTAACCAAATCTTCAATACACCTGAATAACTACCCATTTCTTTTGCATTAATCAATGGCTTTTTATCGGCATAAAAGTGATTTTTACCGTTTAAACCCCAACTCAAATGAGTAACTTTCATAATATAATTGCCTTTTGGAGTGGCTTTTTCCTCGGCTGCTAATTTTGCAGCTTCATCAGCTTTTTTCTTTTCCTCCAACTCTTGGTTGGCTTTTTCCTCGGCTGCTAATTTTGCAGCTTCATCAGCTTTTTTCTTTTCCTCCAACTCTTGGTTGGCTTTTTCCTCGGCTGCTAATTTTGCAGCTTCATCAGCTTTTTTCTTTTCCTCCAACTCTTGGTTGGCTTTTTCCTCGGCTGCTAATTTTGCAGCTTCATCAGCTTTTTTCTTTTCCTCGGCAGTCATAATACTATGAATAAGTGATTGCTGTAAACATTTTATTAGGTGTCAAAGGTATTGTTAAGAATTTTCTATAAATACCAAATGAGATAGAGCGGTTTGTAATCTTATTAAATTCAGGTGTTACTAACCAACCGTCCATTGATGGAGTTGCGGCTAATGTTTGTTTCATAACCTGAGATTGTGCAATAAAATCGCTCATAGTTAGGATTTTCACTGGTTGACGTTGAATCATGTTATCGGTTGCAATTACATAAACTTTGTAGTTATCTAACCATTTAGCCTGAGTTGAGGCTGTAACATCATAAGTTTGGTCATAAGTAAAAATGTGAACAGGTCCGGCTGGATTGCTTACCAAAGTATAACGATACAATGCGCCCTCTGGAATATTTACATTCATTTTTGAAGTAATGCCAGGAACTTGATTAATGTTATAATTCCTACGTTGGTTTGAATCATCTTTCCATTCGTCTGAATTAACCATCGCATTGTAAGCGTAAGTACTTTCCATTAATACAATGAACTCTTGACCGCCTGAATTGCCTCTGGTTGCTACTTGTTCAGTCCAACGTTTAATATCTCCAAGTGGTTTCATTGTAGCCGCATTTGCAACGGTCCATTTTAAATTAGCAGTTGTAATTGATTCACTGTTATTGTTATCGCGACCGAAGTCAATAGTGTCGTAATTGTCCAAAATAACAGTTCCATTGTTCAAAATGTCCTTAACTTGTTTATCGGCCGAACGTTTAATTTGGTCAATACAAAGATTTGAACCTAATTTTATACGCTCCATTAAGGTAGGTACTCGGTCGGGTTGCACTGACATTGTTTGAAAACTGGCAATATAGGCTTGATTTCTAATTAAGTCCTCAGCTTTTACTGAAAATGCACGGCCGTATTCTGGAGCTGTGAAAAATTCATCTGTAAAATTAGTGTCTTTAACTTGAGTGGCCTCGCTACCTTCTGGAATGTCACTTGCTACAAATCGCTTGTAAACTTTACCACGTATTTGTATTTTAGGCTCTAATTGTGGTTTGGCCTCTTTTGCCATACCTGAAAGTCCGAATGTTTCTTGATAAACATCTGGAATGTACGTAATTAACCCGCTAATTAAATTAGGGATTATTTCGCTAATTGAAAAACTTGAAATAGGCATATCTTAATTTTTAAGGGTTAAACTTGTGAATCCTTTAAGCCGCTTATTTCTTGAGCTGCAGGTTCGATTTTTATTTGCATGTAAGCCATAACAGCGTTACGAATACTGATACCTAATTCAGTAATTACAGTGTCCAAAGTGTCTCCTGATTTTTCAAGTACTACTTTATCTGAGAAAATAGAGCTTTGATTGTCACCATATCCAACTAAAGCTTCAACTTCTTCGCTTGCGCCAGCTGCAATAGTGGTATCATAAAGCAATATTCCATAAGGAATATGTGAACCATCGGTTGCATCCGATTTAACAGGAGCTGCAATGGTTTGATCTTCACTGGTTATTCCTACCAAAGTACCTGCTGCAATAGTGCGAATTGAAGCGGTGCCATTAACGAAAGTGAATTTCTTTTGTTGATTTGGAAAATTTAGGAATATGTTGTCAACATTATAATCAACTCGTAAGTGATTTGGAGTGTTAACGGTTAAGGTTTCTGTAATATCAGCCATTATTTTTGAGTTAAAATTTTACCAAGTCCAATACCCTCATTCATTTCAGCAAAAGCAGCTTCTTTTTCTTTTTCTTCAACTGTTTTTGCTTCTTTGTTTACAATAGGTTTTGCGGGTGTAATTGGGTCTTCGCTACCTAATTCAAGTTCGTTAAGTTTTGCGGTGTCAAACTTTTTAGTCATAAAATGTTCAACATCTGCAATACTTAAACTCTTACCACTTTTAACGATTTCGTTAGCTTTATTCATGTCGTACTGTGCGTACTTCATGATTTCGGAAACTCTCGTTTGTTCTGCTTGCTTTCCGGCTTCAAAGATGCTGTCGTATGCCTCTTTGTTACCTGTAAGCAGCATACTCGCTGTTACATCTTTTATTTCCATTTCATTTTTATTTGTGTGAATATTAATTAATCCGTATTTCTCTTTTAAGTTTTCGGGCAATTCATAACCTAATTCTTTAAAATCTGTTTTGTTATCAATTGAAGCTGACTTTTCAAGCAGGTCGTAAGATTCGTCAAGTAAACCAAAATAAGCTGCCTGTTTGCCTGTAAACCAAACGTCAACTCTTTGATCTTCGCTTGCCATCATAACCTCTTTTAAATCCTTGCCAGTCGATTCTTTAAATTTCTTTGAATCTATTTTCTTTGATAGTGCTTTATAAAGGAACTCATTAGTAGCTTTCATTGTTGAACTTGCGCCGCCCACCGCCGAATGTATCATTAAGTCGGCTTGATTTGCGCCTTTTGTTTTGGTAAAAAAGGCCAACATAACGGCACCCATTGAGGCTGCAACGCCTGTTACATTTGCAGTACTTTGTTTTTTATCGTTGTTTAGGAAATCTATAAATTGATTACCCGCCCAAACCGAACCGCCTTTGCTATTCCATGATATTTCATAATCTTCGTCTGTTTCATTTATTTTGTCAATAAGTGAATTGATTGTATATGAGAAGATAAATTCAGGTAAATCGGTTGCTATTTTTCGTGCCATATGATTAAATTAAAAAAGCCTCTCAATGATTAACATCGAGAGGCTAGCTCTGCATAAAACTACCAAACCCTAATTAAAGGGTGCGAAAATTATTTTAAAGTCTTAAACTTTTCAAAATATAATATATTTTTCAATGTCGAATTGTCGCCGGTTACAAAAGGTATTCGTAATCTATAATATTGGAATACGGGTTCAGTTTGATATAAACAATATGGTTTTGTTGCTCCAAGTTCGGTTAAAGTGTCAACAGGCGTATAAGTTATAGTACCACTTGCCAATTTGTAACCACCTTCTAAAATTACACTTGCTAATGTATCGGTATAATTTGATACACTAAAAATAAAACCAACAACGGCACCCTCATAGTTTTTCATTCCATCATAGGAATATGAATAAACCGGCACTACTGTTTTTTCTGAAACCGTTATAGAAACAGTATCAAAAAATTGAGTGTTACCTTGTTGCCCTTTGGCTAAATTTGCGAATACTATAAACGCAAATAAAATCAATAATACTTTTTTCATCATTTCAAAATTACTTAATTAAATTATTATTACAAAATTTATCTAAAACTACGTTTTTTTGCTCAACAAAGATATTCATTTCTTTGCATTTAGGGCAAATTTTTTTAATAGTGCCTAAAAACTCACCCTCAAATAAAATAGGCTGCCTACATTTAATATTTTTACACTTGTACGTTTCCATTTTCAGGTATTATGATTTCAAAATTATCTGATAGCAATTCCATTTCATTTACAACTTGATTGTTTACGCTTTCAAAGTCGCCACCGCTTGCAGCATTTACTAAGTTTTCAATTGTGTTTAGTGGCACTTGTTCACGTATCTTTTCGGGTATTTGCATTCTCAATGATTTGATAAATTTAACAGGGTCAATTGGTTTTAATTTAGTACCCTCAAATGTTGAGTTTGTCAAAGCTTGAATTGTGATTATATCGTTATTGTCATATGCTTTTTTCAAAGGTGGACAATCAATTTCGCCTTTTAGAACCTGCAGATATAAAAACATATTTAAAACCATTTTGTAAAGCTGATTTGATGGGATTATTTCGGTTGTAACGTCCAAATTATATTGAGCATCAGAACGGGCACCCATTGAAGCAGTATAGTTTGAATTGTAAGTGCCTAAAGTAACCTCTAAAGGGAATATGGTTCCGGCTAACAAAGTTGTTAAAGTGCTTTTTACATAATCGCCTTGGTCACTTTGAGCTTTATCATTAACTTGCTTAACCTTTACACCCTTAGGAGCATCAATTACAATTCCATTGCCTTTTAGTTTTCTTTCGGTTGTTTCTGAAAGTAGCGAAGTGTCCGTAATTTCTTCATTAACATTGTCGCTAATACCCGCTACGTTTATTTTTACGTCACCAAATACTTTCTCACCTGTCGAAGCTGCATCCTTTTCAAACGCTACTACCATTTGAGCTTTTAATTGAGCATTTTTGGCATTGGCAATAATGTAATCATTCAAGTGTTGTAAGGTTTCAAACATATACGATAATAAAGGCATTGCCCTTGTTTCACCTGCTTTTTGTAAATCGCTTGACCTATATAACCACGCTTGACGAATGTTTGTACCTTTAAAATAAACTGGAATTGATTCAGTATAATAGCTTATTTCGGTTTCAATGGCTTTGATTTCTGTTTTTGAGGTAGATTTGTTAACTAAAACATGGTAGTTAACTATTTCGCCTTTGCCATTCATTTCAACACCCTCATTAATTGTATTTCCACTTGGTAAGCTGTAATTAAATGGATTAGTAACACATTGCCCTGATATTACTTGAATGTTTGGAAAACCGTTTTTAACCCTCATTAATATTAGAATATCGCCGTCCGCGCTTGCATTGAAATCAATTTGCCTAGCTAGTTCATGTAAGTTGTTGTTTTTTGAGTAGTCAACTGCCTTTGTGTTTATGTAATTTCTAAATTGGTATTCTAGTTTTTGAATAAATTCACGGTGTTTTATTTTACCATTTGCCGCCCCGTAAAAATCTGTAAATGGAGTATCTGAGGGGCGCGAATTAAAAAGCAAACCAGAACCGATTAACCAATTAACCCGCTTTGTTACTATTAAATTAGCTAAATGGTTTTTATAAATATATGACCAACTCCTTTGTCTAAACTTTTCGTACCAAATAATGAACTCTTTAACCTCTGGCAAGTCCCCAACGTTGGTTTCACCTGTTAATGTTTCGTAACTGAATAATGAACCTGCTACTATTGCGTTCATTTTATGATTCGATTCATTTAAAGCCGTTGTTTTTTCGATTAATTCAGCATTTATTTTGCTTAATTCATTAACTTTAGACTTTAATTCATTGATTCCAAACATGTTAGTAGTTTTTTAATTTAACAAAAGAGCTGCCTAACTGGTTTTCAATTATACTCATTTCTTCTTTTATAGATTTTTTAAGTGAAATTAAGTCTGTAAGTGAGTGGGTTTCAGCAGAATGCGAGCTTTCAATGTTTGAATAAGTGTATTTTTTATTTTTCTTTAAAATTGCTGTGATTTGAGTGTTTACATCGGCTAATTGTAGCTTAAGTATCTCATATTCGGCTTTTAAATCTGTAATATTCATGCATTCAAATTTTTATCAAAGTTATGAAAAAAATTAATAAGTAGTAAAAATAAAAAAATCCACTCTATTTGGGTGGATTTTTATTTTAATTTATTTGCTTTCTGATTTATCAAGTAGTACTCTAATTTTAATTAATGTTTCATAATCGTAAGTTTTAATTGTTACTATTTTTTAGTCTAAATACTAAATCGAAGTGTAAATATATGAATTATAATTCAAATATTGATTTATTAACCTTTTTAATTGAGTTGTAAATTTTACATTCTTTTGGCATGGGTTCATTGTTTTCGTCACCTAAATCAAATTGATTACCTTTTATTTGATTTTTAGGAGTAAATAAAAAGCATTCATTTACTTTGCAATATAATAAATCTAGTTTTCTACTCCATTCGCTACCATCGAAATATTGCCCATATATTTCAGTTTCTTTTTTATCTAAATTTTCACAATGAAAACAAGGCCTATCGTTAATTGGATTTTTTACACAAATAGTTTCGTGGTATTCCATTTGTTTTTTATTAAGCCCATGTTTTTTACAATATTGGCAATAATATACTTCTTTAGTTTTTATTATCATAATTCTAATTTTTTTAAGTTTACTTATTTACTTTAGTTATATTTCTATTTCAGATGCTTCATGTAATCTCTTAACCCTTGCAGACTTTCCAATTCCTTTTTTTAGCAAATTAGAATTGACCTTTTGTAAATAAGTTATTTGTTTTAATTCTTGCTCATTCATTTCATTTCTAGGCTTATTTGTAACTAACGATTTAATCAAATTAGCCTCTTCAATATAAATATGTGCAGGGGGCTTGCAATGGTAATAATTTACATAGGTTTCTAAAATAGTTGCACACATTTGATTATAATAATCGCCTGAATCGTTACGGCTCTTTATTAACCCATCCAAAACGTAATCAATAACTAAATCCTTAAATTCAACTGAAACCCACATAGCAAAGTCAATAAATAACTTAGGGTGCATCCAGGTACCTTTATTAGAAATTAACATAGGATTTTCGACACCTCTTTTTATTAATTGTTCAATGTATTCTTTAGTTGAATTATTAGCCTTATATTTTGCTAACTCTTTTCTTTTTGATGGATTGTTTAAATTCCAATTATTAATTAATGTATTTGAATCAAAATAACCATCCTTAGTCCTTTGTACAAATGCATCATTCCTTTTTAATACTTGATTTGTTTTCATATGCAATTTACTTTAAATTATTTTTGCTAAATTACATATACTTTTTTGGTTGTGCAAATTATTTTAAATTATTTTTATTATATTTCATATCTAACTCAAAGGTACATTATTTTCAATACTAGCCTCTTTAATTAACCTAGCTGCATTTTCCCAATTGGCTGTTATCTTTTGGGTTTTGTAATTTCGCGCTTTGTATGGGTTCGAGTTTGAGCAAATCAAATCGGTCATAAATATTGCGCTAAACTCATTGTAAATCCTAACATCCCAAAAGTGGTTTTGAATACCAGGGCGTTTCTTTTCCCACAAATACCTATCAATTCCGCCCTCTGTTTTTTTAACAAGTTTATGCTCCGCTTCGTAATGAGCAAAGTAATTTCGATAGGTGTATTTGTTTTGCTTTGAATCGTATTCAGGAAAATTCATAAAGTTTGGCGGTTGCTGCATTTGCCCTGCTTCATCAATGTAGCTTTCTGAATTAATATACTTTGAAAGTTTATCTTTTATAACATTTACATTCAATAAATAAATGTCACCTACTTTAGCAATCTGATAAATTGAGCCTGTTTCGGTTTTATTTTGTTGTGTGAATATTTCTTCATCGGCTCCCATAATTGGAATAACAGTATAACCCATGTTTTTAATTCGTTTCACAAACGATATTGCTAAATCTTTATAAACCCCAACGTCAATTGTTATAATAGTTAGTTTTCTTTCTGATTTTCCGTAAGTCAAAGCAATCTTTTCTTCAAATTGTTTCCAAATGCTATTTTCAACTCCAAGTTTGTAGGTGTATTTTATCCGTTCGCTATCCTCTTTTGCTACATTAACCCCCTCGCGCTCCAATGCTGTTTTTTCAACTTTAGGAATAAACGTTCCAAATGAACCTGCATCAATGGAATATGTTGCGCCCTTTTCAGATTTTGCCACTATTTCATAATCAATACGCCCGTCATCTTCCCATCCATTCAAGTCACATGCCATTGAAATAATAATTATTTCGCCGTTACCGTCTTTTTTAGACAATTCAAACGGGCATTCACCTATTTTATATTCGCGCCTGTTTTCCTGTAATCGAGTTGATTTTAAAGTAATACCTTCAGGTTTAAACGGCATGCCTAAAATAGAGTTGACAAAACTTTGATAACGCGAATCGTCTTTAATTCCACCTCTCGGAAATGCTTTCTGATATTCAATAGCGAAATCATACCAATTGTCCATTGTCGGAGGGGCATATAATGCTGAAAGTCTATAACTCACAAAGGTTTTATTTTCGCGTTCAATTGTGGGTTTCCAATACCCTGCATTTAGCATGTCTTTTTTTAATTGTTTTGTTTCGGCAAATTCATTCTCACATTTTCCACACCGATAACGAACGCTATTTTTAATTACTTCGCTATTCTTTACATCAAAAATAATCCCATATCTTGTATTGTTTTCGTTCCGTTCATTCCAAACCAGCTCAATATATTCGCCACATTTCGGGCATGGTACATAATACACTCTTTGGTCACCTTCCAAAAATAATTCATAAATCAAACTCGAATCTAACAACCGCGGCGAACTTAAATAAATAATTTTCTTTAAAAGCCCTGCATCTTTTGCCCGGTCGCCCATTAGTTTAATAAAACTACCACCCTCTTTAGATTTCTCTTTAATGGCATCTATTTCGTCTGCAATTATTATTGAGGCTGTAACTTGTCTCATATTGTCAATTGATTGCCCACCGAAATTGAAAAGCTCATAACCACCTGCAAAGCTTTTTGATTCCATTGTGTCACCACTCGAATTACTTTTTACGCCCGAACTTTTAGTCATTAAGTGCCGAATCTTACAACCGTCAATGCCGTGGTCAACTCCCTGCATTGTTTTTCGTGCCAGTTCTTTATTAGCTGAAATTAGCATAATATTTGCAGGTCTCTCGCTCATTATATATGGCACTCCATTATGAACTAATGCGAATGTTCCACCAACTCGAACCCCCTTCATTAATGCAATATATTGAGTAGGGCTATATTGATCTAAATGGTTTGTAATTTCTTTCATGTATGGTGTATTTGACCAATCAAATTTGCCCGACATGTTAATTGATACATAAGGTTGAATAGTTCTATGTTTTGGTATCCATTCGACTGGGTTCAAATCATCTGAAATTACATTCAATGAATCGAGTATTTTTTTTACTGTTATTTCTAATTGGCTCATACTGCGATACTGTCAAGTGGATTATACATTGAACTTAATTGGTTTTTAGGAATATGATAATAATGAAGCGTACTATTAAGGCTTTTGTGTCCTAAAATTTCTTTTGTTCTAAACACGTTTTCATGTTCGATTGTCAAAGTACTAAAGGTGTGCCTGAAATCATGAACTGTAAATTTATTATCAGAAACATTTTTAATCACTTTTAACATACTTGATGAGGTATATTTACTACCAACAGTTTGACCGTTTAGTAAATATTCAATAGGATTCCATTGTTTTAAATAAGCCTGTAAATATTTTTTGCAAAGTGGTCTTAATGATACATGTCTATTTTTACCGTTTTTTAAAGTTTTAATGAAAATGGAATTGTCTTCATAATTAATGTCAGCAAGCTTTATGTTTATAAATTCAGTTTCTCGAATTCCAGTTGAATACAATAAAATGATTATGAATTTATGTTTAATGTTATTAGCTTTTTTCATCATTTTTATAAATTCATCATTTGAAATTATGTTATGATATTTCATTTCTGTTTTTACAGGAACAAACCATTTCATTTTTTCATTTTGATTCAATACTTTTTCATAAAGCACTTTCAAAGCTGAACCCATTACATTGAAATAATAATCAGAATATCTACACCGAAATTCTGACATGTAGTTTTTGATTTCATCTTTTGTCATTCTGTAAATTCTACTATTTTCATTAGTGAATTTATTTACACATGACATATACTGATCAATAGTTTGTTTTGACCTAGTTTTAAGATTCATTTCTTTGACATAAATCTTTTTTATTTCTGACAATTCCATTTGTAAGTAGTTTTATATTAAGTATTTAAAACAATTACTTTTAATTATAGTTACCTGCAAGTGTAAGAAACTGCACTGCATTTAATGAGCTTTGAAATTATAGATAGGTTTGATAATATCTACAATTTCAACAGTTTCTCCAATTGCTTCGATAATTTCATTCATTGACTTGTAGGCGTTTGGAGCTTCGTCCAGTGTTTCGGTTAAAACAGAAGTTGAATAAACATCTTTCATTTGTTCTTTAAATTCATCAAAGTTCAATTTTTTATGTGCTTCATTTCTACCCATCAAACGCCCTGCTCCATGTGGTGCGGAGTAGTTCCAATCTTCATTCCCCTTACCTTTGGCAATAATTGACCCGTCACGCATATTAATTGGAATAAGTAAGGTTTCTCCATTTTCAGCAGAAACAGCACCTTTTCGCAAAATCATACGTTTAAAATCAATGTAATTATGTATTGTTTCAAATGCTTCGGCTTCGGTTAATTGAGCCTTTTCTAATACAATATTTGCCATAGTTCTACGGTTTAATACAGCAAATTTCTGCATCAATTCCATATCGTGCATATAATTATCAAAGTCAGTACCAGTTAGGTAAGCCAAATCTTTGTTTATAATTGGTTTTTTAAGTTTTTTCAACTCTTCGCCAATCTCATTTTGCTTACCTTCTTTTTTCAAACGCTCAATCAATTCTTCACGTTCTTTAGAGTTATCCGTTAAGTTTTCAATTGCAATATCTTGGTAATATTTTGCAACTTGTCCACCAATATTTCGAGAACCTGAATGTATAACCAAAAATAACTCACCTTTTGAGTTTTTACCAACTTCAATAAAATGGTTTCCGCCACCCAAAGAGCCAATTGATAATTTAGCACGTCCAACGTTTAGGTTTTTAGCAAGCAATTTATCAAACTCAAATTCTGCTTTAGGTTCAGTATGTGTATTAAATCCATTTGGTACAAATTCATTAATAACAGCATCTAACTTTTGTAAATCAATATCGGTTTCTTTTAGTTTAACCGTAAGCATTCCGCAACCAATATCTACTCCCACTAAATTAGGTGTAATTTTGTCTTTAATTTCCATTGTAGTTCCAATGGTGCAACCTGCACCAGCGTGGCAATCGGGCATAATCCTAATTTTAGAATCTTGGTATGGTTCAAATTCGCCAAGTTCTTTAATTTGTTCAAATGCAACATCTTCTAAAGTAGTTGCATAAATTTTAATGTCGTTTCCGTTGTTCCTTTTAATCGTTTTCATATCGTAAAATTAAGAATATTAATAAATTAGTACAAACACCAGCAGGTAACACAACCTATAACCAATAAAGGTTTCGGCGGTTATTCAAACGTTATAGCTCGCATCCAGCTTGGTATCAGTTGACAGTTTATCGCTCCGTAATCCTTTACTGGTCATAGCTTCAACGTTACAGGCAATACTACTTTAGTCCTCCGAAAATGTGAGCAATCACAGAAACAGTCCAGCCATTCCCTAACATTTTATACCTATCTGTGTTTGAAACACCTTCTGTATAATTGTCAGGTACAGTTTGTAATCTCTCACATTCTATAACAGTAAGTCTATGTATATTTTCGTTCCTGTCTTTTGTAAATGTAGATTTTTGTCCTTTGTGCATATTTGAAGTTAAACAACTTGCTTTCCCATCAGCATACCACAACTGTTCTAATCTCGTTTTATTTCCAAATTTACCCAACAACCATTTAGGGTAGTTATTATGAAAGCTTGGTGTTTCTAAAATATCATAAACAGTTGTTTTGTTTTCCTTTGGCAATTCATTTATTGGTATGTTGGTCCAATATATTCTCGGTCTGTTATGAGCAGAAAATAGATTTGAGTTAATGCGTATAGGTTCTACTCCAAGTGCATCTGTAATAATATCTTCCCATTCTTTTTTCATCACAACATTTTCAAGTAAAAAGAATGTTGGTTTTACTTCATTCAAAATCCTTACAAATTCCCAGAATAATCCACTTTTACCATCAAAACCCTTTCCGTTACCAAATGAACTAAAACTTTGGCAGGGAGACCCTCCTATTAATAGGTCAATTTGCGGTAAATCCGTACCTTTAATTTCTGTAACACTTCCAAGTTGTTTTGTGTTTGGGTAGTTTTTTTGCGTTATGTAAATTGCTTTTTCATCTATTTCAGAAGCAAAGTAGTTGTTTACTTTATTTCCTGCTCGTTCTAAAGCAATTCTACCACAAGACATTCCATCGAATAGAGACAGTACATTAATACCGTACTGCCTGTAACACGTGCTATAATCAATAGCGGTGTTCGTGTTTGCTTCAAGTTCAGGTATATTATTTAATTCTGTCATAATTTTCAAGTTTAGTTTTTTAAATTCCGCTACTGCTCATAGCACCATACGTTGTGTGCAAGTGCTACATTCGTGCATTTAATGAACATTTGTAGGAACTTGACCATAATTAAATATTTTCCTCCCAACCAAAACGTAAATCATGTATTTCCCAAGCAATACTCGCTGCAAGATTTTTTGAATAAGTGCATCTTGAAGTATAGCACTTATCCTTTCTTACGTCTTTTTCTGCTTCTTCTTCCCATTTCTTTTTTGTTGGATAAATTGGGCATTGCAAGCATGGGCAGATAGTATATTCCCATTTTATTTCTTTACCTTCAAAGTTTATTGTATTTTCCATTTCAAACTTTCTTTATGAATAAATGATTTTTCAAAGCATTTCGGACATTCAAAAACTGTTGCATCTCCACCAATGTTATGTCCTATTCTTACAACATCATATACTGTTTCACCAATTATATCTTTTTCAGTTAAATCTTCAAAACAGTATGGGCATTGCATAACTGCATCCTGTTCCCTCATTGTGTTTAAATCAAAAAATGCCATCCCTAAAAAATATTTAATTATTACATCTGTTCATTTAATCAACTGTTTCGCAATTTGACCGCACCAGACACACAACATGCGGTATAGTGCAGTTTGCCATTAAGGTCTGTGATAGGTTGAAAAAGTCTGCAAGGCAAACCGACACCATACCGCCAGCCGTTATACACAAGCGTAAGAACCTCAGCTCACTTAATCAATGCCTGTGTAAACTATCCATAATTATTTTTTGCCCTCGCTCTTTTGCCTATCGGCAATTAAGGTTTTGGCATGTACTTCTAATATATCCTGAGCTAAATTTTTAAAATCTGTGCCTTTATCAATAGCCTCTTTTGCAATTTCTTTTATGCAATTCTCTGTTAAGTCTAAGTTTTTACGCTTCATCTTTAATAGCTTTAATTCCTGTATTGTAAATATACCCAACATTAACGCCATTATGTTGTAATAGATAAGCTCCATACACTTCTGGCGAATGAGTAAATGTTATTAACTTTACTGTACCTTCAATTGTAAATTCCTTTTTAAACCATTCTTCAACATTGTAGGCACTCATAATGCTCCAAGTTTGGTTCATGTTAAAATCAGAAGCATTCATTCCGTTGGTAATTGTTACCTTTTGTCCTTTTTTAAAAATAATTTGATTAGTCATAATCGTATGTTTTTAGTTTCTAATTAAATTTCTTACAACAAAGATATATTGTATATTTCATATACACAAGAAATATTAAAGAAAAATACCCTCCCTAAAAAAATAATTATTACGTCCGTGTTTCAATTGCAGGTAAGTGGTTAACGCCAGTGTATAACACGGTGTCATACGTAAGCTTCGTGCCTCAGCCTCCGCATACACCAATTCGTTGTAGGGCATTAGAGAGCGAGCTGCAACTGAACGGCTATATTCTTTGTAATTTTTTTCATTTGTATAGCATCAAAATTGTAGCCTACTATTTCATAAATTACAAGTGCAAATTCGTCTTTCTCAAATAAAGCCTTGTAAAACCCATTGTCGTCAAATTGTTCTTTAGCTTTTTCAAGCGTTTTATAAAAGCTATTTCTCACATTTTTATCTTGTAATCTAATAGAGAAATCAACTTCATAATGAGAATACTCCAAATTTATATTATCAATAAATTTTTCGTGGTTGTCAGTGTAAAGCAATTCAGCAAATAATTTAGAATCCATTTTTTCGCAGAATAAAAATATAGTGGCAATTCTAAGCTTATCTTCAATACTATAAATCTCTCTTGTCGTTTCGTAAATAATATTTTCTATGGTCATAAATATTGAATAACGCCCTACAACCCACGGTATAAACAAACCGCCTGAGAGCATAATTTGTACTATTGAACTGTCTTATAGGCGGTCAGTTCATACCGCCAACGTTGTACCCTATTTAAGAAGGATTCAACCAGGTTTCGTCACAATTATCACAACTCCAACCATCAACTTTATTGTAGTTAATAAGCGTGCTATTGCAATAGGGGCATGAGTAACTAGGTAAACAGGGCACAACACGCGGTATATTGCAGTTGCTTTTGCTCGTATCGGCTTTTATGCCTACCCACTCCTGCAAATGTGCAATTATGCTTATTGCATCACTTTTTTTCAATCGAAATTCAGAAGTTTTATATTCATTTTGCACCTCTAAAATGCAAACAGCTTTTTTGTTTCTGAATGTTACAGAATCAAATTGGTCTCTAATTTGTAAGTTATCCATCGCACGTAAATTGTTAAGTTAATACTCGTTTCAACTGTGTCGGTTATTCAAGCGGCAACCGACAATATACCGCCAATCGTTAGCCGTCAGTTTAAGACAGCTTCGTAGCAAGTTCATCTTTTAATTCCTGAAGCCTTGCTTTACAGGAATCAATTAGGTTATTTCTGATTAAATTAGGTATAACCACGGTTTGCGAATGATTTCCACAGCCAAAACCCCTAAAGCCAAACAATGACAATTCAACTTTAATGGTTTTAGTCATTGAGCACCAAACGCTCGGTATTGCTTTTGATTTTTCGTCAAATTCTACAACTACGAAAAGAAAGTTTTCCAGTTCTTCAATCTGTTTTTGTAGTTTATTTGCCTGTTCTAATTTTTCGTTCATAAAATATTGTTTTAAAGTTAATTACTAAAATAAAAACCGAACGGCTAACACGTTGTATAGTGCAGTTTGCCGGATAATGTATCGGTATTGTGAAAGTTTCTGCAAGGCAAACCGACACCATACAACCACCGTTATACAATAGCTTAATAACGCTTACCGTGTTTAAATTCTCGCTTTGAATTGTAATCTAATTTATATTTAATATGCTTTTCAATATCAATTTGTAAACCACCGCATAAATCAAATAGGCGAATTAATGTATCTGCAATTTCATCTTGAAAAGTGTCTTTAATATTAAATTCAAATGATTGTTTTATGTAATAATCCATATCACTTTCTTTAATATCATCAGCTTCCATGCAACTTTCAAACACTTTCATATTCGCAAATTTTGCTTTCCTATCAGCTTCCAAAGCTTCTGACAGTTCTGATACTATAAGCATTAATGTTTGTCCGATATTTTCTTTTGAAACATCGAAGCCGCGAAGTTTATTACCTTCGTAAATCTGTTTTGATAATTCGTTTAAATTGTTCATATAATTTTTATTTGAGTTAATTACTTGAAAGCCATTGTATAACCCCAAATAAACCCTATTTGGTTTGACACTATTTGGTTACGAAATCGGTTTCGTTACCAAACTTGGTTTATTGTCATCGTTGTAGTGCATTTAGGTTAATAACTGCATAAACTCATAAATGCTCATATCAGAATATCTATTTTCATCATCAGAGTAATCAATTTTTATCTTACCATGCCACATCGTAAAATAAACCGTGTACAATGAATCACCTATAAATCCACTTACAGTTCTGTAATAATCCCACTCACCATTTTCATCAATCCCATCATATACATCAATATTATAGGCTTCATTTTCTTTTAACCACTCAATAAAATAATTTTTTGCGTAGTTAATAGGTCTTGCTATTTTCTTTATTCCCATTTTATTTATTTATTAAATGTTTAAAAACGCACCACAACACCCGTATAAATTGCATTTGGCATTTAGCTACTTATAAACTGACATCGGACTTTGCCAACGCAGTTTATACGAATAGTTACCTGCCATTTAAGAAAATAGCCTCACCAACTATTGGATGAACGCAATTCCTTAAAATTTGAACAGGGCAATGATTTTTACCATAATAAATTGTTTCTTCAAAGTGAATGCCCAACCAGTCCATCATTGCCTTTTTACCTTCCATATTAGCCTTGTTTATAAAGTTTTTAGGCTGTTCAACTTTTACCTGGTCAATCTTAAAGTTTGCCCAAAATAAATGTCTTCCAATTTCGGCTGTCGGTTCAATCAATGGTTTGTAATAAGGTTTCACGTTTTCAACAACCCATTTCCCTTTAAAAAAGTTGTCTAAAAACACAATCACTTCATAAAGTTTAAAGTCTGGGTAATCGGCTACTTTATGCCTTGTAAATTTCATCATTTTACTATGCTTTTGGCATGGTGGAGAAATCCAAACAAAATCAAAGTTTTCAAAGTTTTCTTTTAAGTATTCGTAAGCATCACCAACTATTACAGTATCATCAGGATAAAGTTTTTTATAAAGTGCTGCTATTTTAGGGTCTTTTTCAACGGCTGTAACTTGGCAATCTTTCCAGTTTTTACGGTTTCCGCCAATACCAGCGCAAAGATTTAAAACACGAAAAACGGCAGGTAACACGCGGTATATAACCAATAGCGGGGGCGGTGGTTTGCGAAGTTTCTGTTGTATCTATATTCATTCTACTAATTTGATAGGTTATTACTATTTAATCCGCTACTGGTCATATACCAAACGTTGTACGCAATGCCAAAAAAGAGATTACCAATTCCTTTGTAATGCATATTCATTAGCCTTTTCAATGATGCTTTTCGAAATTGATTCGTGGTTTATCCTAATTGTTTCATTGAATTTTCCTTTTAATGCTTTCTTATATTTTAATTTAAGCTCAAAACTACCATTCATTTCTTCAATTAGTTCATCTATTATCGAAAACCCATCGTTAATTAAACCGTTAATATTACCCTTCATGTAATTATTGAATATTTCAATTGTAAAATCAACTGGCATTACCTTAGCTTGTTTCTTTTCGATTTCGAGTTGTTCTTTTTTTAACTTAATCGAATTTAATTTTAAAGAATGTTGCTTTACTACATAGTCAATATTGCCTATATTCACTTCATTACCTGCAGTTTGTTGTTCTTGTTTCTGTTCTGATTCTTTAAACTCTTTTATTGATGAATGCTTATTAATGAACTCTTTGTTAATAATATTGTTAGTATCGAGTTTCTTGTTTTCAATAATTAACTTTTTACGGCTAATATAAACACCTAGATATAAAGGATCTTTGTCAATCAGCTTTGCAAATTCTTTTCGCGTTAGTAATGCCATTGTTTTTCGTTTAGTTGTAAAAGGTATTACTTAATCAATAAGTTCTATTTTAGTAATCCTATCTAAATTGTATGCATTGCAAATTAAACTCAGTAAATGAAGTATGTTTTCAGCTTCAATCACTTGTTCCTGGAATAGATAACTCGAATCTAATGTAATTCTGTATTTTTTCATAATTTATAACAAATTTACTGTTTTTTTATAACAAAAATATAACATGTTATATCAATTGAATATCAATACGTTAAATTAAAATTATTCGTTTTCATTTTTACTTAGTGTATTAACTTTTTATAACAAATGTTATTTCAAAACCCACACTTTTTTTTTATTGAGGTCACAAGGTTACAT
>Ga0180732_1000233_pt1 | contig 53052 bp, 80 predicted proteins | sample KR11_01MetaG_FD_148674 | JGI IMG/M metagenome (GOLD analysis project Ga0180732, IMG submission 148674) | Groundwater microbial communities from the Olkiluoto Island deep subsurface site, Finland - KR11_0.1 MetaG | ecosystem: Environmental > Aquatic > Deep subsurface > Groundwater | place... | reverse complement strand
CGTGAGGGATATGGGCAACAGGTTGACAAGGAGGCATAAGTAAAACTATGCAGCAGTTAGAAGAAAGAGATACATACACACCTACGGATATTCCGCACGTTCGTAGCAACTGTGATCTGTCATTAAACAGAGAGGAAACTCTCAGTGTGGCAGATTTAAAAACATCTTCTAACAACTCCGATGCGGCCCTAACTGCAAACCGAGTATGCAGGACAGAACTTGCGAGTATCTGTCAATGTTATTCGGGTGCTACGGAATCAGGAACACGACAGCCGATTCGTTATTCGGCTATTAATTATCTGGTGAGGCAGGGTACGCTTCTCCACACTTTGAAAAGTGTGGTTTCCGCTACCCCTGCACCCCACGGAGTATTAAGAAATGATGGTTGTTGGGTGCCGTTAGAACAGGCAGAAGGTGTATTGCCAGTATATTGTGAATTATGTCATAATCTTATCGGGGTTCGTGATACGGGACTTCGTTCTTTTAAAAAATCGCCTAAAATAGAAAAAATACAAGTTCAGATTGGTGGCAAGTCAATAGATCCGATCCCATTACCAGAACTGGATCGTATCAATGTTGTTAAATGTGGAATTTGTGGGCATACTCAGGAGGTGTCAGTCACCCCTACCTCAAGGCAGGGGCATGTCCCGTGAGGGATATGGGCAACAGATTGACAAGGAGGCATAAGTAAAACTATGCAGAAGTTAGAAGAAAGAAATACATACACACCTACGGACATTCCGCACATTCGTAGCAACTGTGATCTGTCATTAAACAGAGAGGAAACTCTCAGTGTGGCAGATTTAAAAACATCTTCTAACAACTCCGATGCGGCCCTAACTGCAAACCGAGTATGCAGGACAGAACTTGCGAGTATCTGTCAATGTTATTCGGGTGCTACGGAAGCAGGAACACGACAGCCGATTCGTTATTCGGCTATTAATTATCTGGTGAGGCAGGGTACGCTTCTCCACACTTTGAAAAGTGTGGTTTCCGCTACCCCTGCACCCCACGGAGTATTATGACTTATAAAAGAGAATGGATGACACCCAAAAAAATAATAGATGATTTACGAGAAAAAATGAGAATGCCCCGGGACGCCGCGGAGGATAATATGGAATATCAAAAATGTAGACGGTGTGGCAGTGAGGATTTTCAAGTCAAAATTGTAATTGATAAAGTATCACGTAAGGTAAAAAAAGAAGAATCCAAATTATGCTGTACAAAATGCGGTGAGCCCGTCACAGCAATTGGGGGCGAGATCGTACAATGAGAAGACCAATGAGCATTATTTATTTGTTATATGGTATTTTTTTATTAATCACCAGACCCATTTGGTTACTTTTAGGTCACGAACATAAATACCGTAAAATTGGTGAAGGGTTTAAATTTGATAGAACAACGCCGGATAAACCAATATCGAAGCACTATACAATAGAGAGATGTGTTTGCGGGAAAATTATAGAGGAGTATTATGGGGATTAAAAAAACCTGGTATTCTGCGGAAGGCTCAAAGCTGGCTGAGCTCTGGACCATCCTTCACCTGCCGTATTCGTTAATGTGCCTTAGCTTCCTCGCTATCGGTTTCGGCATCGCAGGTGTTCAGCGCTGGGACGTGTTCGCCTGGATCATGATAGCATATTTCCTGGGACTTGGGGTAGCGTCACATTGTTTCGATCAACTTCCGGGTCAGGGTAGTAATTATGTAAAATACCTGACGCCCTGGGAACTGAGATCGCTGGGTGTGGCTGCCGTGAGCGCAGCGGTGATGATAGGCATAACCTGGATGGTTAAACTTGGCGCGGTGCATCTGCTGTGGATCATACCTTTGCAGACCTTTTTCGTTGTGGCGTACCCGTATGCAAAATTCACAAAAGGGTTTTTTCACAACGATGTTTTTTTTGCGTTCAGCTTCGGATTCGTACCTGTGATGGCGGGGTATTACATCAATACCCTGACCTTAAACCCGGAATTCATCCCCTGGGCCGTTGTGGCTGCGCTGATCTCAGGGATTGAGATCACGCTGTCCAGGTACGTCAGGAAGTGGAGACATAATGTGTATCTCCTCCAGGAGCCTTGTGTTATAGATAAACCTGAACTTGCTTTGAAATTTCTCTGCCTTCTGAGTTACCTGCTTGCGTTGATTTTTATTTTGAGGTAAAATGGCAAATTTAACTGTTTATGATAAAGATCCACAATGGAACGAACTGAAACCCATGTATCTTGAAGATCGTGTAGATGTTGAAATTGCAACATTAATCACGGGTCTTAAAATAGAAGGACATGAGGTTAAAATAGAAGAGTGTGAGATACCGATTATGAATTTTATGGCCGCCGGGAAACCTCCTTATGCACAGGTCAGGTTCTCTTATGCAGAGATAGAAATAGTAATAAAAAAGCTTCAAAACATTCTTGATACGCAGGGTCGTTGGGTGAAGAAATAATGATCACCCGGAAAAAACCGCCTTACGACAGGACAGAAATAGATGTTATCAAAACGCAGAATGAGATCCAGCAGTTGCTTCTTGAATATGGTGCTGAAGGTATCCAGTGGATAGTTTTCAGGGACGCGTTGCCGAAGCTCGCGTTCATCATCGAGGCTGATATCAACGGGATCCGAAAGAAGGTAGGTGTCCAGATAGACCCGCCGATCATCAGACCTAAAAACAGTCCCCAGGGAATTAATTACAATCAGAGTATGAGGCTGCTCTACTGGTATGTAAAATCCAAGCTGGAAGCGGTGGCATACGGTATCAAGACTTTTGAAAAAGAGTTCCTGGATGATCTCGTTTACAGGCTCCCGGATGGAAGGGAAGTCAAGGTTGGGGATATGATATTAAAACAGGTTGGCGAGGGCAAGGACATTAATTTAAGATTGTTAGGAGACGGGGGTGTGAAAAAAGAATGAAAATCGCAATCGCTGGCGCTGGAATTTCCGGCGCATATATGTACAGGCTGCTGAAAGCCTGCAGCTATGATGTAACGATATTTGACATAAAACATAAAACCAACTGCGGTATAAACCCCTGCGCATGGGGAACCACAAAAGGGTTTGAAGATCTTGTTGGACGTGCAGGCCTGAACCCTTACGATTATATCCTTCGCAGTTTTGATCACGTCTGGTTCGATGAGATCAAAATAAAAGCGTACATGCTCACAATCGATAAACCGAAACTCATAAAAGACCTGCTCGGTGATGCTTTGATAAATGACGCCAAATTATTAAAGACCACGGAGTACGACATGGTTATTGATGCTACCGGCGTAGCGCGTGCATTTTTGCCGAAGATACCAAAGGACCTGATATCACCGTGCTATCAGTACCGTATGGTGAGTGATGAACCGCCTGAAATGCGTATCAAGGTCAGCAAGATAGGGTATGCGTGGATCTTCCCCCTATCTGATAAGGAATTTCACGTAGGGGCAGGTAGCCTTGTGTACGATCCGTTTGAGATACTGAGGAGTCTGAAATTGGTATATCCTGGATTTACAAATAACATGAAATGCCTCTGCTACAGTAGAGTGCGCCTGACAGCACCCATGGGCAGCAGACCGTTCGTACATGAAAACGTCTGGGGTATCGGTGAGGCGATAGGCTGCGTGGCACCAATTCTCGCGGAGGGAATCATACCCAGTATGAAGAGCGCATTGCTTCTACTGGAAAACATTAATTTCCCTGTTGGTTATGAGCTGGCTATACTCAAAGAATTCGCATGGATGGAGAAGGAACGCGAGGTAGTCGAAAGGCTCCGGTCTGGAAAACCGATAGGCTTAGGCAGTGCGCTTGTATTACAGCGTAATACCAGGCGAATGGAGATGAAAATGGGTCTCTGGGATGCGTTCAAACTTTTAAGGAGGGCGAGAAAATAATGCCATGTGCAGGGACATATATACGATTCGCGGTGCAAAGTGCAAACACGTGCTATTATCAGCCATCAACAACTCACGAAATATGGAGTACATTAGAAGCGTGGGAGAATGAGGCAAAAACAAGACGGATGTTTGAATGGAAAGAACCTAAAAAACACACATCAGTATCAACTGTCCTGATAATCAGGAGATACGAGAACAGGTTTACAGGACGCAAATTCCCCGTAGGCGGTCCGAAAAAATGAGAACCTTCCAGGAATACCTGAATAAAATAAAGCCGCAGGTGGATGAACGTATAGGCGAGCTCACCCGGGAGAAACTGAAAGATCCGGACGTAATACCGATGCTGTTAAAGGGTAAACGTCTCCGCGCAGGCCTGTTACTCCTGGTCTTTGATTCCATGTCTAAAAAAGAACAGAACAGGAACGCAGCACTTGATTTAGCCTGTGCCATTGAACTGGCTCACAGTGCTTCGCTCATCCTGGATGATATGCTCGATGAAGATACTGAACGAAGAGGCCTGCCAACTATCCATCTGAAAAAAGGTGCAAAACGGGCTATGCTCGATACCATTGGAGTTCTGAGCGTTCCTTATGATATCATTGCACCGTATGGAAAACAGTTCGTGGAGTCGCTTGCTCAGACACAGCGCAGTATGGTCAGCGGCGTGGTAAGGGAATTATTCTCTCATCCTGACCTGCCAGCCACCAGACTCTACGAGGCTGTAATTTCCCAGAAAACGGGAAGACTGTTCAGCCTTTCAGCTCTCTGGGGATTTATGGCAGCAAAGTGTATTGACTGCGCTGCGCCTGCACTCGATCAATACTGTGAATATAAGGGCGAGATGACCGCATTTGCGAATTACGGTATTCACTGCGGGAATGCCATGCAGACTGCGGATGATATTGCGGATCTACAAAAGGTTATTGATGGGAAAAAGAAAAACGGGTTCGGCTCTGAGCTTATCCTTCTAAGATGCGTGAACGTGGACAGGCTGGTAAAGGAATTCTTTACCGATGTTAAGAACCTGTCAGTAGATTTGAACAAAATAAAGGAGTTGTGGGGACAGGAAAGCGTACAGAAAACGCTCAGGAAGATACTGGATAAGGAGATCTTTAAAGCCAGGACGATAATAACCTGGACGAAGATACCGTATCTTGAATGCGAGGAACTGCTGCTGTCCGCGCCGGCTGAGATCGCGGATATGATGCTGAAGGAAGGATAAAATGGCTGATACAATATCATTCGTCAATCACCCCTGCCTCAAGGCAGGGGCATGTCCCGTGAGGGATATGGGCAACAGGTTGACAAGGAGGCATAAGTAAAACTATGCAGCAGTTAGAAGAAAGAGATACATACACACCTACGGATATTCCGCACGTTCGTAGCAACTGTGATCTGTCATTAAATGTAGAGGAAACTCTCTGTGTGCCAGATTTAAAAACATCTTCTAACAACTCCGATGCGGCTCTAACTGCAAACCGAGTATGCAGGACAGAACTTGCGAGTATCTGTCAATGTTATTCGGGTGCTACCGAATCTGGAATACGACAGCCGATTCGTTATTCGGCTATTAATTATCTGGTGAGGCGGGGTACGCTCCTCCACACTTTGAAAAGTGTGGTTTCCGCTACCCCTGCACCCCACGGAGTATTAAGAAATAAAAACGTGGTTATGTGCTAATTACAGGGCTTGACAGCCTTTTAATATCTGGAGGAAAAAAATGAAAAGCAAGAACGTAAAGATACCGATAGAATTAGTTGAGAAAATTGAGAAACGCAGCAGCGGCAGACCGCCGGGTGAAGTGCTTCTCGACATATACAGGGAATATGAACTTATTGAAGGTCTCGCATCTTCAACCAGGATGAACAGGAAAGACATGGAGAAAGCATCAGTGTACGAGATCCTGGCAGATAGGGACAACAGGATAAACGAGATGAAGGCAGAGATAAACGAGCTTAAAACAATGTTCCATGGGTTGCAGATATTCTTTACCAAGGTCAAGGCAAAGTGATACTATGCAGGAATTAAAACGAGAGCCAGAGGTTAAAGGGAACGATCTCATCTCCGGAGAGGAGATCAAAGCTCTAAAGGCAAATGCCTGTACCATCACTCTTCAAGATGCCATGGAAATGAGAATAAAAATAATCATACCCATGGACCTGAAAAGTGGATATGGTGTGAGTTACTCACTGGTAGAATCGCCAGAAGGCAGGGCTCCAATGGAAGTTCTATCAGTAGGCAGCCGAAGCGGAGAACCCGACCCTGCGGATTCCGAGAGAATGGCCCTGGCAGTTCTTGGTGAGGGGTACACATATGTAGATACCCTTTTTTTAGGGAATATGGTTCATTTCGCGAAACGGAAGACGTGACATTTGACACTTCCGGGATGCTCCATACCTGCGGAAAGAAGCTTGTGTATCAGGGAATTGATAATGGGTGTTACGTTCTTGTGTGCCCGAATAAGAACTGTGATGGTGCGTCATACAGGCTCCCGGTTGAAGATCCTGGGAAACTTGTATCGCCGTGCGATCTGATCACATTACCCAGGTTTAAGGTTTACACCTGCAGGGATTGTGGCACCGGAATAACGGAAGAACAGGCGAAAAGGACGTTCAATGAAGAAGGTCGTGCCCTGTGCGTGAGATGCAAGGGCAGGGAGTATGGTATTGAGATCATGGGGTTTGAATGAATGCTAAATCAACTCCATTTCAACTTCATTTGAGGTTTAAGATATGAACATTAGCCATGAAACCAGGGAGATCATACAAAGGCTTGAGAGATCGTTCTCGAGAAAGGTTAAGAAGCACGATTGCAGCGATTTTAAGGAATGCCTGTCATTCCAGGCACTCCGGGCAATGAAGGGGATGGAGATCTGGTTCATGCCCGAAGCGACAAACTATGACGATTGCCTGTCGAAGCTCAACGGGTATGATGTCGTGTTCGATGTTGGCGCCGGAGATCTCAGGTTCGACCTGATGATGGCAGAGAAGGTCCGGAAGGTATATGCAGTCGAGATAAACCCCAAAGTTCTGGCCAGCGCCCTTAGAATAATCGGGTACGACATACCGACAAATCTTTATGCTATATGTGGGGATGCCTTTGATATGGAGCTTCCTCAAGACGTTACCGTTGTAACCTGCCTGATGATCCACAGGAAACATGAATTTCCGGATATATGGAGAAAGGTCAGGACAATTTCATACGAAATGAATATTTAGATGAATGTATAATTAAATATCATGGCGGAAAAGAAATGTCTGATCGACAGTGACGAGGGGTGCATCATCGAGGATGAGACCGCTATCGTCCTTGTTGTGTCAGCCGTTGTTGCAGTTACTCTTGCGCTGCCGCTGCTCGGAGTGCTGGCAGCCATTGCTCCAAAGGTCCCGCCGCCACCTCCAGGATGATCTAAAATGACAGAATTAGAAAGTGTATCACGTAATGTTGAAAAAGCAGTTGAACAACTCAAACGAGAAATAAAGATACTTTCGGAACTTGCAATCGAGCAAGATAAGAACTGGCAGCGTAACTCAGAACAGTTACATAAAGACAATCAACGACTTAAAGAATCTCTGCGTATATGTGAGCAGCAAAGACGACGGTGAAGACTTCGGGTACCGAAGATCCCTCCGCCTCCACCGGCATGATTGAATATGGTAAAATGCAATATTGCAATATTGCAAAGATAAGCTAACATCCAGGATTCGCTCAGACGCACGATCTCTGGCGGCGCAGGGGTAGATGTGTGGGGATATTGCCCTGCAGGGTTCGCTGGGTTCGCTCTATGATTGCCCTGGGTATGCGCCTTGCCCTGGGATCTCTGGGAGGTTGCTGCCGTAACCGCTGGTAACTTTTAGTTACTGTGATTAATCCCTGGGCGGTGCGCCCTGGTCGATGGCTCATGATGGCGCTCATTTTTGTTTTTTTTTAAAATTTTTTTTTAAAAATCGTTATTTAGCGAAACAAAAAGCCAAAAAAATAAGTTATAAATAACAGGTTTTTCTTTTAGTTAATTACATAAACAAAAGAAAAAACTGTTATTTACAAAACATACAGTAACCATAGAGAAAGGGATATATCCCATAAGGTATTAGGATAAGACGGCAGGTATTACGGACTACTTCGACTAACCTTAACCCCGTAATGCCTGCTAAATATCTGGAGGAACGAATATGACATTAGGAACTTTTGAACTAAAAGGTAATCAAGTGATCATTACCTTTGACCCGAACAAGACAGAGATCAGCAAAAGCGGAAAGTCTAAAATATTGGCATCAAGTGGAGGATTCCAGTATAAAGGCGATATTGGGATATCCTTTAACATTATCAAAAAGGGATAATCCCTTTTTTCGGAGCGATATTATGAGAGATACAGACCTTGAGAATAAAGGATTACCGCAGTTTTGTAAACATGAACACAGCGACCACCATTACCCATTACTAAAACGTAAAAAGAACGTGTGGTTAAATTACTTTCCACGGACGTTAAAAATAATAACTTGTAAGGGAAGATATCATGATAGTAATTATTTAAAAACCATTATGGAATTACCTTATTCTGATGCACAATTCTCTATGTTAATGCATTATCATAAGATGACGGGGCTTATTACCCGACCACCAGCGGCAAGAAAATATAGGACGTTATCAACGGAAGAAAAAGTAAAAGCCTTTAATATGTATCAAGAGGGGCACAAGGTAGAAGAAATAGTAACAGAACTTGATAGTTCAAGAACAAACATATACAAGATTTTAGAAGGGGCAATAAAAATTGATAAAGAATATAAAGCCTTATCTTACGCAGAAAAACGGCGGATATATGTATTACATAAATGCGGGACAGGGTTAAGGCAGATAGCCAAAAAACTGAATAGGGCAGTATCAACGGTAAAGTATCAAGTTGATAAACTAAAACTAAAAAAGATAGCGGGGGCTTAGATTATGGATAGCGAATTACCGCAGTTTTGTAAACATGAATACAGCGACCAGCATTACCCATTTAATCAATATGCGAAAAGGGGCGCATTCTTAATAAAAACAAATCCAAGAGAACTTAAAATAATATCAGCTAAAGCAAAAGACAAATCTAACGACTATATGCCGATTATATTAAAAGTATCTGGATCACAGGCGCAATACGCTTTACTCAAGCATTATCATACAATAGCGGGAACAATACCACACACGCAAGCAGCCAAACCGATGACCATAAACGAACAGGTAGCGGCATATAATCTATTTCAGAGCGGTACTTCAATGCAGGAAATAGCCAGTGAGCTTAATAGGGGAATATCTACTATCTGGAGACTTCTAACAGGCGGGAAGCCAAACAAGGAATACAACCGTATAACTCAAAGAGTTAGAAATATAATTATCGACCTATATGAAAAAGGGGTTATGGCGTCAAGTATTGCAGAGCGGTTAAATATCCCACATAGAGCGGTAAGGGCGCAGATATACGAACGTAAGGGAAGGGGGAACTATGACAGATAATAGAACTATGGTAGAGATTCACGGAATATGCGATCAGTCTTGTGATATCTTACAGCGAACCCATGACGGCGACAATTTAGAACCCAGACACTTAAAGCTTATCGAGATGGCAGTTAATGGACAACTTAACGAAAAGGGATTACAGGCTTTAAGCGACCTTCATAAAATGGTAATGACCACAGGCTACATAAAGCCTTTTTTTCACGGTATAGAGCATTTAACCATAGATAATATTGGTTTTTTGTACTGGAAGGGTACACAGGTGGAGCATTATACTTTATCCTGGGCTTATTCTGATGAGGCGAAAAAAGAGGCTATCGAAGTATCAAGACGCTGCAAGGTAATTGAGGACAGGGGCGAAAAACCAGATTATAAAAACGTTATCTGGACGTGGGAGGGTTAAATTATGTGCGCCATAAACTGCGAGGACTGCGAGGATAAAGAGACCTGCGAGTTAAATATAACTTTTATTCACGGGAGTTATAAAAATGGCACTTAAAAAATATAACTGGGTAGGTAATCTAATTTCTGATGATGATATGTGTTTATTGTATCAGATCAAAGAAAAAGACAGGATACCCATTACCAAACAGGTAGCGGAAGCGGTTAAGGAATACATCATAAGGAAACAAGCGAAACCGCAATAAAGCGAGGTACTAAAGGATGAACTGGAACGAGAAATACAGACCACAGACCTTTACCGAGATGGTAGGGCTTAATGACGTTCTGACAGCCATTGAGAGCTTCATACTATCAGGGGATATCCCACACTTACTTTTTTACGGGGAAGCAGGGACAGGCAAGACCACAACGGGGCACATAATTGCCCACAAGCTGTTAGGCGAGTATTTCGATATGAACTTCATAGAGCTGAATGCCAGCGATACCAGGGAAGAAGGGGATATGAGAAAAAGGGTAATAAGGGCATTAAAGCATAAACCGATAGGTTCAGATATCAGGGTTATACTTCTTGATGAGGCAGACGGGTTAAAACCGACAGCCCAGGATATCCTAAAGCGACCAATCGAAAAGACCAGGAACACTATTTTTATCTTTACCTGTAATGACATAACCAGCATCATCAAACCGATAAAGTCAAGATGTGCTTTATTCGAGTTCAGGCGCATAACTGAAACCGATATCGTAGAGGGGTTAAAGCGCATATCAGCCAAAGAACAACTCACTATCGGGGATGATGTTTTAAGGAACATAGCCAGGAAAGTTGATGGGGATATGAGGGCGGCGGTAAATGAATTACAGAAAGCGGCGGCACTCAATAACCGCAATTCAGAGATTGATAAGATAGTTCAACAGTACATGAATAAAGAATCACTAATAATCAATAATAATCAGTAATAAAACATAATATCTGGAGGAATAAAATGAATGAAGAGCGCATAAAATACATCAGGGAGAACGGAGATGGGTACATTACGATACAGCAAGACCTGGAAGGAAAGGTCAATGGACAGACAGAGTTCAAAGCAGAAGGAAAGGATCGCAAATCAAGATTCTTTCCAGAGGAAAAGAAGGGTGGACTTGATAGATATGGAATTTAATGAAAACACAGAACCGAGGAACAAAACAATGATAAAATCAAGAATAGTCCCAAGCCCTTATTTGAGGGAATTTTGGGGCGAGAACATATTTGCGGAGTGATTAAGATGGACATATCAGAGATTGACCTGAAAGGAAAATACGTTATCATGAAAACAAAAGCAGCACTAAACCTGGATATCATAGACCGTGTTTATTTCTGCGATAGTGGGTTCGGCTGTGATCCAAGAAAGTCAGGAACTAAAATCTATGGCTATTTCGTAACCGACCCTGAAAGAGTTTACATGCGAAGATACGATGCGATAACGTTAGCCACAGACGATGAGGTAAAACAGGCACAGGAACGGTTCAGGAATAATAAGACCTGGGCACTGGAGAATTGGAGGGACTTGGAAAACGAAAGTATCTGTGATAGAATGACCGGTCAATCACCCCTGCCTCAAGGCAGGGGCATGTCCCGTGAGGGATATGGGCAACAGATTGACAAGGAGGCATAAGTAAAACTATGCAGAAGTTAGAAGAAAGAAATACATACACACCTACGGACATTCCGCACATTCGTAGCAACTGTGATCTGTCATTAAACAGAGAGGAAACTCTCAGTGTGGCAGATTTAAAAACATCTTCTAACAACTCCGATGCGGCCCTAACTGCAAACCGAGTATGCAGGACAGAACTTGCGAGTATCTGTCAATGTTATTCGGGTGCTACGGAAGCAGGAACACGACAGCCGATTCGTTATTCGGCTATTAATTATCTGGTGAGGCGGGGTACGCTCCTCCACACTTTGAAAAGTGTGGTTTCCGCTACCCCTGCACCCCACGGAGTATTATGACCGAAGAACAGAAAGTTGTGGTATGGGAAGCAAAAGTGACAGAAAAATGCCCTTATTGTGGCGAGGTGATAGGTGGAATTGGGAGGGGTGTGAAGTGTAAATGTGGTAAGACTTCTTTATCTGGATTGTTACCTGAAGGTTTTGGGCTTATTTCAGGTGGAGGGGATGTTAATGCCAAATGATCTATCAGCGTATGCTCAGGAAGCGTTCCTTGCAGACAGGGTAAGGACGATGTGCAGCAGGGATAAGAAATACATACCCATGCTGCGAAGTATCATATCAGTGGATAAAGCCTATGAAGATAGACAATTCGGATGGCAGTTCAAAGATGTGGACTGGAGCGGGGCGCACGTAAATATCCTGATGCAGCAAAAAATAGTCAAGTACGGGTATAAGAGCAATTCAGCCACGCATTACAGGCTGGCAGTGGAGGGGGAGCAGCTCGCAAAGGTCGTAGATGAGGTTGAACGTGAGCTCACTGAGGTTGAAGAGTATGATACATCAATACAGGTACAGATACTCGATCCAGAGGTCATTGAACAGTTTAAAAAGCTCTTATCTGACGGTACTGATATGCTGGATTACTGGAACAAATGGATCAACCCGAAAATCGAAGGAATGGCGCCAGTAAAGAAAGCGCTACTTCTCAGCATGGCAAGTCATGGAGATAAGTTCGGGGACAGGGGGCGCATTCATGTTTTAATGTATGGAGACCCTGGGAGCGCAAAGTCGCAACTCATGAACTGGATAGTGTATCAGATCGGAGCTAAGTTTTGCAGCCAGCGCACTTCAAAGGTAGGGCTGACGGCGGATGCGAGCGGTGATGAGATCACTCTGGGCGCACTCCCGAAAGCGCATAAAGGGATCATCTGCATAGACGAGCTTGATAAGTTCACGGATAAGGACAGGCAGGGACTTCTTGAGGCTATGGAGGAAGGAAAGGTACAGATAGATGTCGGTAAACATTCAGCGCTCCTGGATGCTGAGGTTCGGGCAATAGCGGCAGCCAACCGCTTAACTCATTTCAGCCCTGAACTTCTGGACAGGTTCGATTTCAAATTCGAGTTAAAGGGTCCAGTCGGGGAAGCTGATAAAAAGATAACCTGTTCAATTATAGATCACTGGTTTGAGGATAAAGAGGGATATGATGGATTTGACCTGAAAAATTACCTGAACTGGATCAGGGACTTTGAGCCTTCAATACCCAGGGAAGTACGTGATAAGGTAAAATCGCTCCTGTGCATGTACATAGACCTTGATGAAAGCATAAGAGGCAGTCCCAGGCGCAAGGAGAGTATCCTGCGGGTTGCGTTTACAATAGCGAAACTGCACAGGCGTAACGTTGAGGTAAAGGACTTCCTTAATGCGATCAAGATCCTGAATCCTAACCTGAACGGCGGCAAGGTGCAGGCACTCGAACAGCTGGCGGGGATGAAATGACACGCAAGGAGAAAAAAAGATTCTCCGTAACAATCGATAGGAAGAACAGTGAAGAAATTATCGTAAAGGCACAAAATCAAACAGATGCAATAAGTAAGGCGTGGGAAAAGTTTTCAAAAAGAAAGCCTAAAAAGAAAGACCATCAAATCTTCTGTAATCAGATATATTATAGGTAGAACCTATGTCATGAGTAGAAAAAGAGAAACAATCGGTGAAAGAGCAGACCGGAAAGCAGGGAAGATATATCATTGCGCGAAATGTGGGTTTAAAGGTACAAGGGAAGATGTTTTAAAACACATGAAGGAACATAATTGATCTTAAACGATTAATTAAAGAGGAAAGTGAGAGTAAATGCCCCGGCATTCCCTAGACAGTGCTTGTGTGGGTTACTGTCATGTTCCCACGACCACCTGACCCGTCTGCCTTTCGGCGCGGTGGGGGACACCCGATCGGGTTAGCATCCGGGGCTTATTGTATGGGTATCGTAATATCTGGAGGGGCTGCGGTTAGCCATGTCGAATATGTCAAGGAGGCTAACCCGCAGCCTTCTCTTAGGTCATTATAATTGTCAGTGCATTTATGCTTTACGCTTAAAAATCTCCACCATCAGCAGGAATCTTTACATCAGTTATCACATAATCACAATCTACCCCTCCTGTTTTAGTATGCACTGGTTCCCCATTCTCTCCTGTACGCATAATGAGCAAATTACCAGACGGACCTGCAAATATCCATAATCTTGCAGGCCATCTTCTTGCAATAGACTTTAGTTCTGATATTATTTTCTCTTCGTGTTTTGATAGTTCTATTTCCATTTTACGCTATCCTCTTGATAATCACCGGTTTGAATACCCTGATCAGCGCAACCAGGGTACTGCTATCCTCTATATCATCCTCGGTCCGGAGCGCATACCTGCCTTTCGGGGTTTGGTATTCAGGACCCCCGACCATGAGATACTTCATTCACTCATCCCCCTGGCGAACGGCAGCACATAGCAGCAGTTCTTCTTCAGGGCTTCATTATGGGGTTCATCAGGGTCATACACGACCAGGACTCCGGTTGTGAACAGACCGTTTGATACGTAATCACAGTCCGGGGAGTAGCAGCACTGTTCAGGAGAAACACTATCTCCCTTCTTCAATTTCCCATACCGCTTTGACATGATACCCTTTTCCTGTTCCTCCCTGATTGACTTTAAGGACTGCACCCTGCCACAAAACCAACACTTAAACTCCCAATCTGTCTGATCGGGACCGTACAGATTCGTTCCAAGCTGTATCCACTCATCTTTTGACAGCACTTTATTCATGTCCTCTGTATCCAACTTATTTACCTCCAGATATTATTTCTTGCTCTGACCTCTCCAGCAAAACATCGAGAGATCGCCTGGATTCTTTTTCTTGGGACAACTTTCAGGTTTAACTATACACTTTGCCTCTGATCCCATCGTCTTTAAATATTGACATTTCATTGTTTCAATCCTTGTTTTAGTGGATGTGTGTAAGATATCCAGACCAACACTATAATATACTCTAAGTGTATATAAGTATATCGCAAAGTCGTATAATACACAAAAAAAGGCTAAAAATCGCCTCTGCATAGCGATTGTGAAAGTGCGTATAATATTTCTTATACGCAGTTTTTACCCAAATAGGTGAATAATATGACCGGAATGAATCCACGTCTAAAAACAGCACGTAAGAAGAGACTGAACAGCAGAGCTCAGGCACGGTACAGGCGAAGGCATCCTTCCCATAAACAGAAATGGGGGCACAGGTTCGTGATGGATAAGATCTATGATAAGAGCAACCCGGTATGTCTGAAATGCGGGAGGGATAAATAGAATTAAATAGTTTTATTTATAATTATCATAATGTAGTAGGATCCGGGTATCTTACACCTTTAGTACCCTCAGTCTCCTTCGACCCATTGAGAAAAAGATGCCCGGTACCTGCACATTATCATCGCTCTTTACCCCTGCCGCACTCAATCCCGCCTGACACTGACGCCCCGGTACTGCGGGATGATCGCTTGCCGACTACTCTAATAAAAGTGTCTATCACAATATTCTTATTCGCTCCCAGAGACCCTGCCGCTCCAGGTGAAGCCAGTGTCAGGTCTGCATCCTGGTCATAACTATCCTTGATTGTTCCTCCATTTAGGGTAAGTGAATCGGTTGCGACATAATCCAGGTGGCTTGAAGTGTCTCCTGCCTGGACAACGTAATTGAATGTGAGTGTGGCACTGCCTGAACCGCTAGAATATGTTGCCTGTCTGTCTGTTTCACCTGTTTCAAGCTGGATCTGAGGTGTGCCGGTGACTGTTACTGATCCACTGAAAGTTACTGTGATAGCTATGGTATCGTTTGTGGTGTATGTGCCATCGTCTGTGGTGGATGATACTTCTGAAACTGTTGGTGCTGGTGGCACTGCTGCTGTTATATCAAATCCTGTAAGATCATATCTCGCTGTGTTCATTGGTGTTTTCACAGTCCAGGTATCTGCGACATCATCATACTTTTCAGTTACTGCACTGATGTTCCAACCTTCCGCCGCCCCGCCTGCAATGTAGCCGTATCCATTCAGAGAAAATCCTGAAGTGTAGTCCTTTCCCGTGTTTATTGGTGTTTTCACAGTCCAGGTATCTGCGACATCATCATACTTTTCAGTTACTGCACTGAAATTCATTCCACCTACTATGTAGCCGTAACTGTTCAGAGCAAATCCTGTTGGTTCTTTTCTCGCTATATTTATTAGATTTTTATTAGTCCAGGTATCTGCGACATCATCGTACTTCTCAGTTACTAAATTATAGAACCAGTTTGGGTCACTAAAATACTCTCCCGCTGCAATGTAGCCATATCCATTAAGAGAGAATCCTGTCATACTGGCTATTAATACATTCAAGGGGGTTTTCGTAGTCCAGGTATCTGCGACATCATCGTACTTCTCAGTTACTGCAATATAACCACTTGGAGGTATGCCATCGTATCCACCTGCAATGTATCCATAGCTGTTCAGAGAAAATCCTGCCGTCCTCTTCGCTATGCTTATTGGTGTTTTCACAGCCCAGGTATCTGCGACCTCATCGTACTTTTCATTTACTGCACTTAAGTTACCACCTATATCTTTTCCCCCTACAGTGTAACCATAGGTATTCAGAGCAAATCCTGCCATACCTTCTCTCGCTGTGTTCAGAGGGGTTTTCACAGTCCAGGTATCTGCGACATCATCATAGTTTTCATTTACTGCAGTGACGTTCCAACCTGCATCCTCTCCGCCTGCTGTGTAACCTCCACTCATGATTTACTTACCTTTCTTTTTTGTCTTTGTAATTCATCATATTCTTTTCTTGATGGATTAAACACCTCAGGAAATCTTAGTTTAAGTTCAGGGGTGTATTCTGCCTTGGTTTTCCAGAAAGTTTCTTCCATCTCTTCTTTGTTTTCATTTGAGAATTCTAACAGTGGTTCGAGATATTGCATTGTTTCCCAGAATGTTTGCATTTCAAGTAACTTATCGTTTACTGTTTTTATGATATTCATTAATGCAAACTCATTTTCTTCTATTTCAATAGAATATCTTTCAGCTTTTGCATCAAAGAGTTCTTTTTCATAACTCTTTATTGCACAATTTTTCTTATCATAACATTCTTCTATTTTAGCTTTGAGCATACGAATTGTTGCTTTACGCTTTCTATAGTCATAGTGCATTGAGATTATATTTTGCAGGCGAACAAACAGTTCAAGCTTTGCTTGCCAGTATTTCGAGTCGATTGTTGGGTGTTCAAGATTTCCGAGCACGAAGTTCTTTATTTGGAAAGCACTCATACCCTGCGGTACTGTTTTGAAAAACTTGTAGATTTCATTACAGAGTTCTTTGTTTGAGTTATCGAGTAATTCTAACTCAAATTTTATTAATTCATTAGTCATACTATCTGCAACCTTATCGTTTCTGGCTTAGGCTTCGGTATAATCTGATACAGCGGCTGAGCAAGCGCATAAGGTACGTTCCCCAGCACAGATAAAAGAGGCATTACCCCGGCTGCCGCCGCCTCATGCAGCTTCATAACATCAAGCAGACCCCATCCTGTGATCGTATTCAAAGGCTGCCCTCCAGTCCTGGCGAACAGTTCTTCCATCATTGCACGATCTCTTTTTACTCCTGAGCTCAGCAGCAGAGCCAGGGCGCCGGAGACGATTGGTGTTGCCATACTCGTTCCTGCCATCGAAGAGTACCCGCCGTGCGCCCCTGCAGCATACAGGAGCTCAGCAAGTCCTGGGGAAAGGACATTGCCGCCGTATGTTGATATATTGGGTTTCGGCAGCCCGTCAAGAGTGGGTCCCTTAGAAGAGTATGTTGATGGAGCTCCATTTGAAGGGATCTGCATCGCCACAGCACCAACGCCGATACTCAGTGCTGCACACCCTGGCGATCCTATTGACCATGGAGCAAAGCTGTTACCTGCCGCCACGACAAATAGCACCCCGTTCCTGGCAGCCAGCTCGTTCAATGTCCTGGAATCCGGGCTCAGGTTGGTGCCGAACAGCGATCCAAGGGACATACTCACTATATCAGCACCAAGTTCAACGGCTCTTTCCATCCCCGCCACCACACCAGCCATAGTTCCGGATCCTTTATCGCTCAGCACCTTCAGGATGATCAGTTTTGCTTCCGGCGCCACACCGAATATCTGACCCTGGGGCGTATTGACAGGCACGCCGGCTATCGCAGAGGCACACCAGCTACCGTGGCTATGGGCGTCCTCCGGACCTTCACCCTCAACCATGCTTTCCGCATGGATGATGTTCGGTTTGATCATGACATGATCCTGGCTTACTCCGGTATCCAGGACAGCAACTTTAATGCCCTTTCCCGTAAATCCGAGTTCGTGCATTTTCAGCGCACCTATCATCTCAACTGCTCTGGTAATCGGTATCGTTACTGATTCCGGGTATGCTGCAGCTAAGGGATACATTTCAATTCACCTACAATGCAAATGTCGGTTCATCATACGAAATTTCCCTCACGAACGGCTGCTGGTTTACCAGCTGGATCACCGCACTGTTCCCTGAGCCGTATATCAGCGGAAGGGTCTTACTGACATATTTGATGCTCATACCCACTGAACGCAAAACACCGGATGCCTGTGCAGGATCTCCTATTACCTCCACTATTATCGGTACGGGTACTTCAGGTCTGACTTTCTGTAAGACCTCATTTAATCTCTGCGATATCGTCATCTTTGCCCTCTCAGTGCAAGTGCCTCTCTATCTTTCCTTAATTTTGCATTAGTTACTCTTTCATCATATACTAAATAAAAATTCATATCGTCTTCACCAAGAATCCAGGATTCTTGAGACTTTGTTTTGTTTCTTAACTGAAGAACAGAATCTTTTGTGTATATTTTCTTTGAAAACGTATATGTTATTCCATATGGTTTACCTGTTATTCCATAAGGAATTGTTTCATACATTATCATAATAATCAAGACTCCAATGCTTTAATCACAGTCTCTAACGTTGATAGGGTTTTTTCAGCGATCTTCAGCTTCTCATCTGTTGTCAGGGCGCCGTCAGCCATGGCGCGGTTGTACTCGTCTATTGCAGCCTTAGCCTTGGTGTAGATGTCCTGGGCTTCAGCTGGAGTGATGGATTTAGAGATGTACCTGTACATCGCCCAGAACGTTGTAATGGCGCCAAGAAACGCCCCTATGACCCCGCCTGTAAATTGGTCTGGTGTTATCGTGTTCTCACCTCCTGATCAATCCACCCACGCAAGGAATATCGTTGCAGTGGTCGCCGCTTCCTTTGTCCAGAAGATATCCCTGAATATACTGCCCTCAACCTTCAGTGCGGCGCTGGCATCAATCGAATCGTTGGTATCCTTATCCAGCTTGAAACTCAGGGTCCCGCCTGCCAGAGCCATGACTGTGATGGAATTGGCCCTCCATGTAGCAACACTTTCTCCTCTGAGCGTAATTGCGCCCTGTGCAGAATCATCCAATGCACCAACGGCAAGCGTTATCACGGCATACGGCTGGATCTTGGTTATGAACGCCATTTTACCGCCTCTTGCAGAACGCTTTTCTTTCTACCTCTTCTTCTATAGGTGGGATAGGAGGCAAATAATAGTCAGGTAATTGTGTTATATCATCCGGGAAGTATATATTAGCCGGCATAACAATAGTCGCAGGTATTTCAAGTGGAGTTCCGCCGCTCGCTTTTAACAGTGCATTAAGCTGCAGGATCATAATATTGTTCTGCTGCATGATCGCGTTGTTCTGGTAATACATATTATAGAGCAGCTTCTGAGCCCCGAGTGTTTGCAGATCTACATTCTCAATAGATACTGGTATCAATTCACTTAACAGAGTGAATTTAGCTGTGTTGGCTTCTGATATTCTTAATGCACTGATTATAATATACAGATCGTTAGGCTGACTCTCGTTTATATAATCTATTTCAAGACTCACTTCTACCAGTTTCGGGGGCATTATCGGTGTTGTTATTGGTGTGTTGGTGGCATCAAATTTGAACTGTTTGGTAGAATCGCTGTCCGGCAGAACAGTAAGCTGCACGGTTCCGGGGGTGGAGAATGCACTCACATCCGTTAAAATAAAATTATCGCCTGTTAGCCATGATTTAAGCTTGGCTGCATCCTCAGCATCATCAAGGGTGAGCGTATCTTCCTCGTCAGGTTCCAGGCTTGTCCTGAATATTATTGATATGTACTTTCCTTTCAGGCTTTCCTGCACGTACCATCCAAATAAAGTATTTAACATAATTTCATCTCACTTCAATTCAACTTCACACTCAAAACGTTATGCCGGATATTGTTATGGTCTCTCCTGAGTTCACGGTTATTTTTTTAGATATTGGTGTAAAACCCTTTAAACTAATTGTAACATAATGTATGCCTGGAGATACGTAAATATTCAGTGGGGGACTTCCTACAGGTTTCCCGTCTATTTCCACAGTGATGGGGTATGGAATAAAAGGCGGCACAGGTATGGATGGTATGCTGATAACCCCTTGCTCCGGTGTGGGTATGGGTATTGGAGTTGGTATTGGGGTTGGAAGTGGTGTGGGTATTGGGGTTGGAAGTGGTGTGGGTATTGGGGTTGGAAGTGGTGCGGGTATTGGGGTTGGAAGTGGTGTGGGTATTGGGGTTGGAACTTCTTCAGCGAATGCAATATCTGTTATAGTCAGTGTATCTCCAGCTTTTACACTGACCTTTTTGTATATTGGAGCCATGCCCTTCAGCTCCGCGAGTATCATGTGAACTCCTGGATCTACTTCTTCTCTTATTGGCGGTTCGCCTGCGAATATGCCATCTATGGAAATGTTCACAGGATACGGTATTTTTGTCGGTTTTGGTACTGAAGGAATCCAAATAATCCCTGTAAGTACCGGCGGAGTTACTGGTGGGAGATATGGTGGTGCAATAAGCAGTGCAAGTTCTCTTATCTTTTCCCTCTCTTTCCTTTTAGCCTCAAGTTCTAATAAGTAAGCTTCCCGTTCACTTAGAAGCTGCTCAATGACGCTTGGTATAACACGCGATACTGTAATGGTCTTGCAGTCTCTCGCGTCCCCAAACTCTGGACATGCGGCACTTTTTGATACAATTACGCATATCTTATGGGTTTTTGACGGTTCTACTGTGGCTTTCCATTTAAACGATACAAAACCGTTTGATGTAGTTCCGAATGCGGTCTCCACGGCATCAACTGTCAGTTTAGCTACTTCGCCACTGCTGGGTTTTACTCCGCACATCACAACAGCAGATATGGTAATTTCCTGACCGTCAAACGCTTCAAGCATTGCTCCTTCGGGGTAGGTAAGGATCTTTACTGTCTTTCCAAGTTCAATCGGTACACAGGTTCCTTTAATCAGGTCATACACCTGACCTGCGGGACACACTATGGGTTTGCAGGTATTAGTGATGGGGTCAAGGTACTGACCGGCAGGACATTTTATGGGTTTGCAGGTTTTAGTGATGGGGTCAAGGTACTCACCGACAGGGCATACTATGGGTTTGCAGGTTTTAGTGATGGGGTCAAGGTACTCACCGGCAGGACATTTTATGGGTTTACAGGTTAAAGTATAAGGATCAAGGTACTCACCGACAGGACATACTAAGGGTTTGCAGGTTTTAGTGATGGGGTCAAGGTACTCACCGACAGGGCATACTATGGGTTTACAGGTTAAAGTATAAGGATCAAGGTACTCACCGACAGGACATACTATGGGTTTGCAGGTATTAGTGATGGGGTCAAGGAACTGACCTACAGGACAGGTTATAGTCGGCACAGATATTTCTTTTGTTACCGAATATGCAGGTTTATCCCCAACTGCTGGAATAGTTACTTTTACTTGCATATCTCCTCCCTGATTATTGTCCGCATATATCGCTCTTCTTCATGTCACGACCGTATAAGCTTTTGAATTTACCACCGAGATAATCAAGTGTTTTTGGGATGGCTACTGTTTGTAAGTATTCATTATCAGTTAGCTTTGGCATTCCACCCCAACCCCAGGCTTGTTCTCCTTGTCCATATCTGCTACCAACAGGAGTTGAGTAAAATCCAATTACTGCATTTTTTGGATCACTCCACTTTCTATGCGTTATTGTGATTGTTACACACGGAGCAACCGCTGGAGTTTTGAAGCATCGTGAATCTTGCTGAGCTTTGTATTTTGCCTGGTCGTAAGTATTTCCACTGTAAATTTTTCCGAGTGTGTCGTGGACTACATTGAAGAAAGCCATAGCAAATGTTGTTGGCATTGGTGCTATTTCACAATAGTCTCCAACTCGTTCACCAGCAGTTGGAGTTGTTGGAGTTGTTGGGGTTGTGATTATTCCAGCAATTATATTATCAATATCTGTTTGAGTTAATGAAAAAGAGCCTGCTCCACTGTATATAGGAATATAAAATTTCTGTGCCCCTACGAGTAATTCTGCTGTGGCATTAACTGGTGTTTTCTCACCAGTAGCTTTACAGATCCAGTTCGCATTGCTTATATCAATATTAAATGGTAACTGGAGTATTGATGGTATAGATATGTTAGCTGTTGTATCCCATACTGTGCATGGCACGAGTATCTCTTCAAATGCAATATCCGTTATAGTCAGTGTTTTACCCGATTCCACACTGACTTTCCTGTAAATATTTGTCATTCCCTTAAGCTCGGCAGTGATATTATGAATACCAGCAGGGACTTCTTTTGATATTGGCGGTTCGCCTGCAAGTATGCCGTCTATTGAAATCTTGACAGGATACGGTATCTTTGGGGGTTTGGGTACTGAAGGGATAGAAATAATTCCAAATGCTGGCGCCGCCGGTATTAAAGGAGGTATGTTCAGAGGAGGGGGGGCCGGGATATTGCAGTCAGGCGCGTTTACCACCATAGTCATCGTATGCGCTGTGTTCAGTGCAGCGGCGCCAAGAACTGTTCGTATTATTGCCAGAATGTCTATACTGTTATTGCCAGGTTTCCCTTCATAATAAAAAGCTTTAGTATAATCTATAAATATATCTATCGGTATTTTGTCCGGTATTTCTGCTCCTGAAGCAGCCGTTATGGTAAATGGTACAGCTATGCTGCCAGGCAGGGTGGGACCGCTTAATAACGATGTCCAATTCGGCTCCGTGATACTGATAATCCCGCCGCACGGCAATGCTGGGGGAGGCTCACATTTACTGGTTGCGGGGTTATATACCTGGGGCAACTTACATGGTAATGCTATTATTAAGAACGTGGGATTCCAAAGCCTGTCCAAACCTGATTTGACTCCGATTATGTGCTGCACCCCAATACCACTTCCAAAATTAATACCTGTTTTCTGTATGCGTGCCTGCACGAAATATCCGGTAGGGAAACAGGCTTGAGCCAGACCGACCGCGTTTGTGGTTGCCGTTATCTTCTGAAAACCTTCCATTGACGCAAGGGTTGAAAAAAATAGAGTTACGGTTGCCCCTTCAACTGGCAGTCCTGCATATGAGGCTATAACTGCGACTGGTGAATTGAGAATATCACATGATATTGTAGGCCCTGTAGGTAATGCCATGCAAAGTTATTATCGTGAGCATAATACTAAAATATATCTATTAATTTCACATTCAGGAAATAGGATATTTTACCCGTGCAGGTATCCCACACAGGCACATTTGCATTCCAATATAACAGGCACCCTGTTATAGAAATACTCATGAACCTTAACAAGCGACCAATCCGTTCTTTTGATACACAAATGCTGATCCACCCTGCCGTTATTTCCGTGTATGTGTACTGCAAACGTTTTATTATGAACTCTTTCAATAAACTCTTCTCTATCAAAGTCCAATATATTCGAGTTTATTTTCAAATGACCGAGATCTAACAGAATACCGAGATTATCTGACCTTATTTCATCAAACATCCGTTTAAATTCCCATAACTCACACATTAACAGTAATTTGTTCTCCCCATCAACTAAATTATGTTTCTGGATAACATTGTTTTCTATTGCTACCTTAACGCCGCTTCTTTCAGCATGATCCACTATTTGCAGAACCGATTCTTTGAAGGTATTGAATGAGGTTTCATATTCCGGGATGTTGTCACGATACGGAGCAAAATTGAAATCTTGGTCAGGATCTATTCTAAACCCTGCATGGAAACTGAACAGGTTTATACCGAAATCTGTACAGAAATCTATGGATTTTATGATTTGAACTACACTTTTATCGCGTATTTGCTCATTTTGTGATGCGAGATTGATAATAAATGGGTTTTCAGGCGGTGGAAAATAATGATGAACTGTATAATTGAAATCGTAGTTTTTCAAGATATTTAAATCAATATCAGGTTCATTACAAACCCCCAGCTCAACGTTCTTTATACCACGATCATTATAAATATCCAGTATTTGTGATAACCCGTATCTATCACTCAGACATGATGTTGAATAGTACATCGCAGACCCTCTCTATTTCACTGAGCATCAGATTCGGTGATGACGGCAGGCTAATACCCATTTTTGAAACTGCCTCTGCAACAGGAAAAACTCCGCCCAGGTATGGTGGCATTTTATGTACTGGATAAAATAAAGGTCTTGTATCAATTCCAGCCTGTTCCAGCTTTTTCATCAGATCGTCCCGGTTGATCCTGTGATTCACGAGAATGGAATACATCCAGTACACGTTTCTGGCCCATTTCTCTTCTACCGGTAATGTGATGGTGTTTTCGTTTATGTTCTTCAAGAGATAGTTATAATATTCAGCATTTAACCGCTTAAGCTCAATTATCTTTTCTATCTTTTCAAGCTGCGCTACCCCCACTGCAGCCTGCATATTCGTCATCCTGTAATTGAATCCTATAACATCATGCCAGTATTTCCTGTTCGGATTCATCCCGTGATCTCTTAATATCCTCATTCTCTCAGCGAGCTCGTCATCGTCAGTCAGGCACATGCCTCCTTCCCCTGTTGTAATGACCTTATTTGCGAAAAAAGAGAAACAGTTTATGTCCCCGAAAGAACCCACTTTCTTACCTTTGTATTCTGCCCCGTGGGCTTCAGCAGCGTCCTCTACCACGTACAGGTCATGATCCTTGGCTATCTCCATTATGGGATCCATATCGCAAGGGTGGCCGTATAAATGGACAGGAATAATGGCTTTTGTATTCTCAGTGATCTTTTCCTCGATCTTCTCCGGGTCCATGCACCAGTAAACCGGGTGTGAATCTACAAAAACCGGTTTTGCGCCGCAGTATGAAACTGTGTTAGCCGTGGATATAAAAGTCAATGTCGGAACAATCACTTCATCATCCTTTTTAATCCCAAGTGCTTTCAGGGCAAGATGCAAAGCAGCAGTACCGTTTGAAGTTGCAATACCGTTGTTTACCCCACAATATCCTGCAAACTTTTGCTCGAATTCAGTAATATATGCTCCTTTTGAGCTTATCCAGCCGCTCTTTACGGCATCTATTACATTTTGCAGTTCTGCTTCATCCATATAAGGTTCTGAGATCTTGATCATGTCACGATATCCTCTTGATAACCTTTGCAGGTGCTCCAACTGCAACTGAATTCTCCGGTATATCTTCCAATACCACAGAACCTGCGCCTATAATTGCATTTTCCCCGATGGTCACATACTGTTTCACGACACAGCCGGCTCCGATGAAAGCACCTTCTTTAACTTTAACCCTGCCTGCTAGAACAGTTCCCGGGGCTATGTGAACATGGTCTTCTAAAATATCTTCATGCTCTATTATGGCGCCAGTATTAACAATTACATTATTTCCTATTTCCGCGCCAGTAGCTATTGTTGCACCTGCAGCAATGAGCACCCCTTTTCCTATTTTCGCATTACGGGATAAATGAACTGCAGGATGTATGGCATTAATAAGCTCTATATCCATATCCCTGAATTCTTCATAATAACTTTTTCTGATCTTATTATCACCAACCCCTACGATTGCCCCTTTAATCTTATTTTTAAAGAGATTAGATGAAATAAAAGGATATCCTAAAACAGGAGTATCCATAATTTTCTCATCATACCCATGTTTTTCTTTATCTACAAATGCAACTACCTCTATGTTTCGATCATAGTTCAAAACATCGAGAACAACCCTTGCATGACCTCCTGTTCCAATGATAACGGTTTTCACTTGATCACCTTTTTATTGCCATCCACCGCAGGCAGTTACCCATTAACTCGCTATTTGCGCCTTTTTCAAACATTCTATTAAATTCAGTCTCCTGGTGATCATCCGGATGATGTATCCTGACATCCTTTTCTGGTTTTGCAAATATATCTTGCTTTAAGATCATATCAACATATTTTTCGTTATATTCTCCACGTAATATTCTTCTTAGCTGAGTTAAGCTGTTGTATTTTTCCACAGTCTCAAGCGTGATATTACTGAATCCGCTATTTAAGAGATAAGCAGCAAGAGTTCCTGGAGAGAAATAGTAGTAATGGAATGGATCGTAATGGAAACGTTTCACAATTTCGTTATCGAATATTTTAATTCGCCAATCATGCTGGTTGGGTACTTCGCCCATAAACACGCCGCCGGGTTTTAATGCTGTGTGTATGGCACGCAGGCCTGCCAGGGGATCGAATGCGTGCTCAAGTGTGTGGAACATAACTACCAGATCGAACTCGTTCTCAAACCCCAGGGTTTCGATATTTTTAGAGTAAACAGAAAATCCCAGACTTCTTGCATAATCCGAACAGCTCTCATTTAATTCAACACCGGATGCATTAGCATTGGCAGAGAAAAGGGTTTTCAGGAAATATCCTGACGAACAGCCTATGTCAAGTATTTTCTTCCCGCTTACATCGCCGTATTGTCCTGATATCCATTCCATTCTGTTTTTACAATCCTGTATTATGACGGGATTGGTAAACCATTCTTCAGCAGATATTTTAGGAAGGGTATCTGCCTCCCGGTATTCTTTAGTATATACTGATTTTCCCTCTTCTTTTGGCTTTTTCATATCCAGGAAAACTAACCCGCAAACAGAGCACTGTAAAATATTGTTCTTCTCAAACCTGGTGTATTCAGATATAATTTCGTTATTCCCTGAGCCGCATAAGTTACAATTCATTGCGGTCCTCTGGCAAGGAATTGTTCTGCAAGCAAAAAATCAATTTCTTCGTCTATATCGATACTTTTCTCTGCCGGCATAAAATAAGGAATTATATTATTACAATAAAATTCTTTGTTCTTGTTGAGATTAATAAGTGATGTAATATATATTGCACCGTTCGGCCTATACACATCTGGTAACTCCTGACGGCGCATTCTCAAATATTTATCTCCGAAAAGCGGTTCAAAATCACCATCATCAAACTTGAAACACCAGTATGGCGAGTGCTCCACTTTGCACATACTTATTACCGAAACCGAATCGCATTTATTATTAATATATAATTCAATAGCTGCATCAATATCGTTTACATCTCGCAGCGGCGAGGTAGGTTGTAATCGAATTACAATATCCGGGATGAAGGTGAACTCATCTTTTACTACCTCGATCGCATGAAAGATCACATCTATGATCGATGAATCGTCCTGTGCCAGTTCCTGTGGTCTCTGGATAACGTTCGCACCGCAATTACTTGAGATCCTGGCTATCACTGCATCATCTGTGGAAACAAAAACCCGATCCAGGTATTTAGATTTCAATGCTTCTTCAATTGTATGGCAGATCAAATGTTTACCATTCAATAATCTTATATTTTTGCCTGGAACGCCTTTAGATCCACCCCTTGCAGGGATGATTGCCAGTATTTTCCGATCAATATCCATAGTCAGTATTTTCTGATCAATATCTATATTATTCACGATTGTCTGAACCCCCTGAAATTTATATTTTTCTCTAAATAGAGCTTCTTGCTCTGTTCAACCAGATTATAAAATTTCTCTTTAAAATATTTATGTAACAACCTGTTGTTTGCCTCATACAGGCACCGGTGAAACTCATCATCGCTCAACTCTGTGAAATTGACTGACAATAAATCTGCATTTATATGCTTATTCTCATAGAAATCTTCGCAATCCTTAAGAAGTCCTTTCTCGATCGCATGGTAATAAAGCGGCGATCCTGGATACGGCGTAACCGGTCTGATAGTACGCATCTGGGATCCGTCATCATATTTCAATAAAAATTCCACTCCTTTTCTTAATGTCTCTTTGTTGTCACCTATGTTCCCAAATATAATGTTAAAGCCGGGACTTATTCCAGCTTCCAGGGTAGCTTTGATGCCTTCAATGATCTGCTCAGTGGTTAATACTTTATTCATGTTCTTCAGAACAGTATCGTCCATGGCTTCAATACCGTAATTTATGAACACGCATCCTGCCTCTTTCATGAAGCTCAGGACATCAGGTATGGCAAAGTTCAGCCTGCCGTTGCAGCACCATTTTATGTTCAGTTCAGCCTTGATAATATCTTCACATAAGCTTACTGTCCTTTCTGCCGATGACATGAGAAGTTCATCTGAAAAAGCGATGTACGTGATGTCATACCTATTCTTTAAAAGCATGATTTCCCTGATGATCTTCTCGTTACTTCGCGGTCTGAAACCTTTATCCATCCGGTAGCAGAAATTGCATTTGAACGTACATCCCCTGCCTGATAATACTGGCATTACAAAATCTGAGTTCGAGCAGTGAGGCATCCTGAGCATCCTGTAATAATCCATCGGGAACAGATGGTACGCAGGAATCGGGATGGAATCAATATCCTCTATGAGTGGTCTGCGTTCATTGACAAAAATAAACTTGCAAATCCTATAAGCAATACCTTTTACATTCCTAAAATATTCATAGTCAAAGTATTGTTTTTTACGTGATAATGCACTTACAAGTTCAACTATAGTTTTTTCACCTTCCCCGATAACAACAGCATCAGCCTGTGTTTTTCTCAAAAAGTACTCTGGTTCAGGTGATGGTCCGTGCCCGCCCAGAACGTAAAAGGGCCTGTTCACTGACTTATTGATCGCGTCAGAGATTTTAAGCAGCTTTCGATATTGGTAATACCCGGCTATTACTCCAACACAGATAACATCAAATTTATTTTCATCCAGGTATGCTGTCAGGTGTTCTTCAGGATAATGATGTTTGTCCTGGCTGTATATTTCCACGTCATGCCCTTCCTGCAAAAGCGCGGATGCTATGTACGCCATACCCTGGGGGAACCAGTGGCAATACATATCGTTATCATAGACAACTAATAAAACTCTCATTGTAATACTTTCTCAATTTCACGTATCATTTTGACAAGTTCTTCGAGCTCTGTAAATGTGATCGAGACCGCATCGTCTATTGGGGTGTAGCTGTCATGGCTTTTGGATTTCTTAACATGGACCTCAATATATTCTGCACCCCGCGCAGCGGCCGCCAGAGGCGCGCTGATTGACGGGTAGTGGTTGCTGTAACCGTAAAACAAACTATCTCGAAAATCAATGGGGAATGCGATTTTTTCAAGTGGTGGCGGGTATTCCGGTATGCAATAAATATAATCTATCCTGGCAGGGTTGAATTTTACTTCTGACCCTCTTTCATATATCACGTGATCTAAATATGCTGTATCGCATGATAATAAGACTTTCTTGTTTGTTTTAAGTACGGCATTTATTAAATCATTATTACACCTATCAGCATACCGTATTTTGTATCTTTTTATTCCGCCTATGGATTCCAGCATATCCACAGCTTCCGGGTAATACGGCGTGGCGAAAAACTCAATACCGCATTCATCTGCAATATCTTTCAGTAACTTAATTTCTGTCTGTTTAAGGATCTTTTCAATCAACTCAGCTTCCCTGGGATGACCCTTCACATGCTCGCCCAGATAACACTGGAATTTTACCGCGTCTGCGCCTGCAGCCTGGGCGAGACCTATCATCCTCTTTACTTCATCCGGGTTGCGAAAGTTCACACCGAGCTCTGCAGCTATAAAGACCATGCTACTTACCTCTGTCGGGAGTCCCGCAGCCATATATCTTATTTAAGTGGATTATGGGCTCTACAATGCGCTCACTCAGGAATTCCTCCAGCGTCATGCACTCGATACTGCCGTCCTCTGTGTATATCGTTCCGTGCCCTGTACAGTTTATCAGCCTGTGCTCAGGGTTCAGCTTCTTGTTGTATTTGACCATTTCAAAAAGCGAATTTCGGAATACCTCATATACAAAATCATAGTACGCATCCTTCTTGAATACAGGGTGATGGAAATCTGTGTAACAATCGCTGATCATAGCCTGTACGTCTTTATATTTGGTGTCGATACTTGAGGAATATGCGTGATAGTACTTCGTCTGGTCATAAGGGAACTCTTTGGGATAGCCGAAATCAAAGCCTATCATACCGATGGGGTTGCACCCTAAATATGTAGCTATGCTGTACATGCTTGATCCGCTGTTTCCCCCGGTTTCCATTTCCGTGAGTTTCGGCAGCAGGATGCTCAGGAACGTATCCGTGTTAGGTAATATGTTCTGCGGGATCCCTGACCTGAAGAAGAATATCTTTTTACCTTTCCATCTTTTGAAAACTTCCGGGTGCGTGCTTGCGCAGCATATCATTGTTATTTCATCCGCGTGCTCGTCCACAAGCGGGCTGTTTATAAATTCAACCATCAGGTCACTTGCGTCCACGACCCCTGTGAACTGCGGGACTATACCGTTCTCAAGGCACCATTTCAGACTGTGCAGTGTGCTGAAGATAACGGTATCCTTAAGATTCACTTCGTGAAGTACCTGGGGATAGTTTTTGTCTTCCAGGCTCGGGCCTGCAGCAATAAGAAGTGCTTTCTTTCCTGTTTCAATCCTTGTTTCAGTGGAATAAGCGTCCTTTAGCTCGCTTATATCGGGGTTTTTATCTATCAGGTACCAGTTATCTTTGATGTTCGTGAGCCACTGGCTCATAAGCCCCATGATGGTATTGAGATCCAGTCTGAGCTGCTTGGACATCTCACCCGGAGCAGAGAAAATGTACTCTATCCCGTTCTGGTATATCTGGAATCGGTCAAATACCTGGCTCCAGCTGAGAGCATATTTTTTCCTTACCGCGTTGAAGGAGTTCCAGTGTTCGTCATCTATTCCAGGAAGATACCGTTTCTTTTTAATCTTTACCTGTTCTGGTTCTTCTTGCGAGATTGTCATATTCCTGCCTGGATACATCAAATACTTCCGGGAAACGTAACTTCAGTTCCGGATTGATCTCTGCCTTTGCATTCCAGAAATCTTCTTCCTGCTGTTCTTTATCTTCTGTAGAGTGGTCCAAGAAATCTTTAAGTGAATTCATTTCATCCCTGAAAGCCCTCATTTCAGCAACTTTTTCTGAGACCTGTTTGGTTATGTTCATGAGAGCGAATTCATTTTCCTCGATCTCTATTTTAAACTGTTCAGCTTTAGCATCCTCCATCTCTTTCTCATAATCTTTCTGTGCCATACACTTCTTATCAAAACATTCCTCTATTTTCGCTTTGAGCAGGCGTATGTTTGCCTGTCTCTTGCGGTGATCGTAATGCGACCCGATCACACCCTGCAGCCTCACGAACAGTTCAAGTTTTGCCTGCCAGTACTTGGAATCCGTTGTTGGAAAATCCAGGTTGCACAGCACGAAGTTCTTGATCTGGAATGCCGTCATTCCCTGCGGTACGGTTTTGAAGAATTCATATACCTCTGCGCAGAGCTTTTTATTGTCGCTATCTAACAGTTCAAGCCCGGTAGGTAAGGGGACTATATCACTATCTTTTTCCTCAGCCATATTGTACGGAATTGTCCGTATATGTACTTATAATTTATCCAGATATTCCCTGAAAGTCATCAGTTTAAGGGGCGGCTGGTGGAGAATAGTATAATCAGAACACTGTATGGTCTCATGCTCCTGCATTTCTTTTATCCAGCTTATCCACGCGTCCTTATATCCATCCCATATATATTCAGTTATTACCTCGTTGCCGAACGGGTTTGTTTCCCTGCGGTAGTATTTGAGTATCTCTTCTCTGGGCAGGTGTTTTATCCCTTCCCAAATAAACGTGTGGCTGAGGTCGGGTATGCTTGTAGGGTACGCCATATCTATACCCAGCAGGATTATTGGGTTCGCCTTAAGATAATATGACAGGTACCATAATGTTGCGCCGCAATGACCGCCTGTGTGAGATGTCGCTTTTCTGGTTATTTCCTGGAAGATCATGCTCACACTCTTTATTTCGTTTATATCGTCAAGCCACGCATTGAAAAATACTTTTTCCCCTTTCCACCTGTTCACTGTTTTGGGTGATGCTGTGGTTGCAAAAACAGCGGTCATTTCGCTTGCGTGTTCGTCCACAAGCGGATAATCTATGAACTTTTCCATTATGGGATCGCCGTCTATACTCACCACATAATCCGGGATGATGCCGTGCTCAAGAAGCTGGATGAGGTTGCGCTCACAGGCAAATACCGTTCCCTTGAACTCTGGTATCTCCTCATAGTGAAGGTTTATGCTTGCTCCTGCGGCAAGGCAGAGTGCAGGTCCGTTGATTTTAGGGAGAGTTGTTATGTCTTCGCATGAATTGATGATGTTAAGGTTATCTCTCAGGTTAGCAGCCCACAGCCCCAGCTTGGCTTGCATAGTGTTCTGACCTATGATTTCGGCTTTTGATGGCATGTTAGTTAAAAAAGTTGTTGAATATATGAGCCTTTCGGTCAAGGTCTCATATATTCATAGTAGAAACTTACTGTGCGGGTGCTCGGGTTTTTTACGAATCCTGTAGCAGTTAGGACTCCAAACTCAAGAGTTACTTTGCTTGTTGCTGGTTTTGAACACATACGCTTAAACATGAAGCTGGCTGTCCAGGGAGTCACGATAATGCCCTCTGGTATAAATCCTGCTGTAGCAAGGCTTGCCTTGCCTGCGGCGCTGAGAGCCCCACCGGTTTGCCCTTTATATTTAATGTAGTCTAATGCACTGGCTTTTAGCTTGACTGCTGTTACTGCAGAGGCTGCTATCTTGGTTGCCGTTACTGCTGATGCTCCAAGTTTGGCGTTTGTTACCGCTAATGCTGCTATTTTGGTGGCTGTTACTGCTGAAGCTCCAAGCTTAGCATTCGTTACAGCCAATGCTGCTATCTTCGTTGCTGTTACAGCGCTCGTTCCGATCTTGGCTGCCGTGACTGCGGTAGCGTTGATCTTTGCAGTGGTTACGGCTGAAGCTGCTATTTTGGTTGTTATTACAGCTCCCTGTGCTATCTTCGTTGCTGTTACAGCGCTCGTTCCGATCTTGGCTGCCGTGACTGCGGTAGCGTTGATCTTTGCAGTAGTTACGGCTGATGCTGCTATTCTATCACCTGCTCGTATAATCCTCAGTATCGGAATTATATCAGGGTTCTGTACGCCTGCCTGCAGGGCGCCAAGGGAAAATCCTGCCGGACCATTTCTCGCTGTGTTCATGCTGGTTTTTGCAGTCCAGGTATTGGCGACATCATTGTACTTCTCGGTAACTGCACTGTTACCAGCTATTTGCCCGCCTGCGGTGTAACCGTATCCGTTCAGCGAAAATCCAGCCGGACCAAGTCTTGCAGTATTTAAATTCGCTTTTGCTGTCCAGGTATTTGCCACATCATCGTACTTCTCGGTGACCGCACTTTCGAACAGTGCAGCATCAAGCCCGGCTGCGGTGTATCCGTAGCCGTTCAGTGAAAATCCTGCCAGTTCACGTCTCGCTGTGTTCAGGCTGGTTTTTGCAGTCCAGGTATTGGCGACATCATCGTACTTCTCAGTAACTGCACTTTTAGCACCCGTATCCCCGCCTGCGGTGTATCCGTAGCCGTTCAGCGAAAATCCTGCCAGGACACGTCTCGCTGTGTTCATGCTGGTTTTCGCAGTCCAGGTATTGGCGACATCATCGTACTTCTCGGTAACTGCACTGACAGCGGCTACCCACCCGCCTGCTGTGTAGCCATATCCGTTCAGAGAAAATCCTGCCAGTTCACTTCTCGCTGTGTTCAGGCTGGTTTTCGCAGTCCAGGTATTTGCCACATCATCGTACTTCTCAGTTACTGCACTGACAGCACCTGTGTCCCCACCTGCGGTGTAGCCATATCCGTTCAGTGAAAATCCTGCCGGAATATATCTCGCTGTGTTCAGGTTAGCTTTTGCAGTCCATGTATTGGCGACATCATCGTACTTCTCAGTGACTGCACTTTCAGCAATTGCATCATATCCGCCTGCGGTGTATCCGTAATCCCGCGATGCCCTGTTTGATACGATAGATCCGGTGGCTATTTTCGGAGCGGTGACTGCTGAGGTTGCCAGGGACGTGGTGGTCACGTTGGCTGCCTTGATCTTTGGTGTCGTTACTGCCGAGGCTGCTATTTTGGTCGCGGTGACTGCTGATGCTCCAAGCTTGGCATTTGTTACCGCTAATGCTGCTATCTTCGTTGCAGTGACAGCGCTGGTTCCGATCTTGGCTGCCGTGACTGCGGTAGCATTGATCTTTGCAGTAGTTACGGCTGAAGCTGCTATTTTGGTTGTTATTACAGCCCCCTGTGCTATTTTAGTTGCTGTGACTGCTGAAGCTCCAAGCTTAGCATTCGTTACAGCCAATGCTGCTATCTTCGTTGCTGTTACAGCACTCGTTCCGATCTTGGCTGCCGTGACTGCGGTAGCATTGATCTTCGCGGTAGTTACGGCTGAAGCTGCTATTTTGGTTGTTATTACAGCTCCCTGTGCTATTTTAGTTGCTGTGACTGCTGATGCTCCAAGTTTGGCATTCGTTACCGCTAATGCTGCTATCTTCGTTGCAGTGACAGCGCTGGTTCCGATCTTGGCTGCCGTGACTGCGGTAGCATTGATCTTCGCGGTAGTTACGGCTGAAGCTGCTATTTTGGTCGTGGTGACAGCACTGGTTCCGATCTTGGCAGCAGTTACGGCTGTGGCATTGATCTTTGCAGTAGTTACGGCTGATGCTGCGATCTTCTGGGTTATGACTGCGTTATCAGCTATTTCCTTGCTGCTTATTGGCCCGTGATCTGAGAACATATGCCGCCCTCACTTATCGTAATACTGCAGGAACAGGTGCATGTTCCCTGCGTCCGTGAACGCTGTCAGGTATTTGGATTCCGCTATACTGAACAGAGGTTCGTCAGGTGCAGGTCTGTCAGGATACCCTATTGTATCATACTGGTTGCCGAAACCCTGTTTATCCTTCGCAATTCCTGATGCAGCGTTCGTGGCTGTAATACCGCTGCACAGGAATATTGCGTTCGCTCCTGCAAATTCGTTGGTGGCTTTTATGAAAGTAACCCAGCGTTTCATCCCTGCAGCAACTGCACCGAGTCCAAGATCAACTGCAACGGGTGTGATCACTTTTGATAGTGTTTTTATTTCTATATTCTCATTTTCATTGTCCATGCTATCAAATCCTCCTGAGGGTCTTCAACGTATCCCCGATAAACCTTACATCAGGTTTGCTGGAGCGTTTATTTGTTTTTTCTTTAGTGCACGAATCACAATGCCATACAGTTGGAACTCCACCTACTGCTTTGAGTTCTCCTCCGCAATCAAGACAAATCATATCTTTTCCTCCTCATCTACTCATCGTAATACTGCATGAACAGGTTCACATCGCCTCTATTGGTCAGCGCTGTCAGGTACGCGGTCTCTGCAATGCTGAACAGCGGAAAGTCAGGATCTGCCGGACCTTTTGGCGGGCTCGCGAAATGCTCTTTAGCCTGCAGTGTTATTCTATCCTTCGCCGCTGCGCTCGCTCTTGTAGGCGTGCTGGCATACGTCTCTGACGTGGTACTTACCAGGAACAGTTTATTCTCGCCGCCATACGCGTTATCTGCACGGACGAAAGTTACCCAGCGTTTCATTCCGCTGGGTACCGCTCCGAGACCTATTGAAGTAACATTCGTGCCTATGACCTTGCTTACTGTCTTTATATCGTAATTCTTGACTTCAGCCATGGTCAGTTACCTCACTCATCGAAGTACTGCATGAACACGTTCGCAGATGTTGAACTCGCCCATACACTCAACCACTTGCCGCCTGCTATGCTGAACAGCGGTGCATCAGGATCCGGGCCTGCTGGGGGTATCATAATAGGTCGTTTCTTGTTGCTGATCGATAGCTGTGTACCTTTTACTGCCAGTAACCATTTTCTATTCCCTGTCGCTATCATACTTGCTTTCGTTGGGTTGCTGACCCCAACACTTGCAAAGTATATTATTGCGTTACTTACCAGGGCCACGGTTTTGGTATCACACATCAGGAAGGTTACCCAGCGTTTCATCCCTGCCGGGACCTGCCCGCCAAAGTTTGCTGCTGATGTTTCACTGGTTATGAATTTTGATATTGTTTTCAGTTCCATATTTCTTATCATTTTGAACCTCCCTACTCGTCAAAGTACTGTATGTGTACCAGGGCTGTTGTTTTGCTTGTAGTCGCGCCTAACCATTTGCCGCCCGCTATACTGAACAGCGGCTTATCTGCATCCGGTTTATCCGGTATCATGAGTGGAGGACCATCTGGAGTCAGGTTCACTCTACCTGTCATACCTGAACATCTCAGATCTATGACCATTTTCCTGTTTGCTGTGGCTACAATGCTCGCTACTGTCGGATTACTGACCCCAACGCTTGCTAGATACAGTCTTACTGATTTTGCTCCTCCCAGGGACGCTCCATCCAGAGCTATGAAGGTTACCCAGCGTTTCATCCCTGCGGGGACTATACCGCCGATAGAAGCTGTCGCTACTGCGCTTGCGATTAACCTGCTTTGGGTTTTAAGTTCTATATTTCTTATCATTTTGAACCTCGCTACTCGTCAAAGTACTGCAGACTGATGTTTACTGTGGTCTTTGTCGCGAACACGCCGAGCCATTTTCCGCCTGCTATACTGAACAGTGGTGTGTTTATATTCGGTACTTTCGGTACCTGCAGCGGTGTTCGTCTGAACGGATCCGTATTTGCCTGGGTTGATCTTAAATAAATAAGCATTTTCCGGTTGGCTGTCGCAACAAGACTGGCTTTTATCGGAACGCTCACCCCGACACTTGCAAAATATACTCCCATCTGCGATGCACCTGCTTTAGCCATCGTATCAATAGATACGAACGTCACCCAGCGTTTCATATTTGCCGGGACAACTCCACCTATGGTTAATGTTGATGCCTGGCTGGAAGCTACTTTATTTACTGTCTTGAGTTCCATATTTCTAATATCTTTCATTTCTTTTCTTCCTCCATTATCATAATTATTATTTAACAGCCGAGTCAATTTCTGACCTGGTTGCGCCAAGTTTCACAAATCCAACGTCAAGAATATCTCTTGCCTTGTAGTCAAATGAAGATCCTAATCCGCCAAGGGTTACGAGCCTGCACGGCTGCTGACCTTTCAGGATTTTTTCTATCAGGTCTCCGTCCCGGACTATATCCACTTCCAGCCTGCGTATCAGGATATGCTGTTCAACATCCACTGACGCGCCAAGCGGGTTCCACCACGCCCAGCCCACATCGATATCTTTAGGTATGAATATCTCAGATTCGGGTGATGGTGAATCGTATGGTGATTCAAACCCGTCCAGATACCCGAACGGTGATTTGTTGTATATCGCTTTTACATCAAGGTTTCGCCTGGCTGTATCATACGGGTAGTACAGGTACTGCCTGACAGCGCCCGGTTTCCAGCCCATGAATACCTGGTAAACATGCTCGCATTTCTCGACCCTGAGAAGGTTATCGATTTTATACGCCGCTATTCCGAGCCTGGAAGAATCTTCCTGCGTATTTGCGGCAACTGATGATGGTGATTCGTCATATTCGTAAAATATGTTCTCCACGCCCACGCACCGTAAAAAAATAAAACCCTGGGTCGGGAATCCCAGACCCAGTAATTGGTTCTCTTTTAAGAACCTGTTTTCAATCCTGCTTGTATCCATATCTCCTCTGCTGTTATGTTAGGGAGTGTTTTGGTTAGGTTTCAATCCAGTGTTCACTCAGCTTACACTGTGGCTGCGGCGTCCTTCTTCCTCATGTAATCGCCCTTGGCGTAGAATATGCCGAGGGGTCTGAGTTCAGATACTCCTGCCCTGTCAGCTCGCGCCTGGATATAGAATTCCTGTTCTTTCTCAACAACGAAGGGTTCGATCAGCTCATAGATCGGGTAATCTGTGTTGAGCATTGATTCTCCGAAATCCCATATCGGGTAATCTTTACCCTTGATCTTCGCAAGCAATGCTCCGAGCTTCGGTACTTCAACCGGATCAAAGAACCCGATCACGATCATGGTACCGTACTTTGTGAGTTTCAGGTTTGTAGCGCTTGAACCCCACAGGTCGATCCATCGTGTCGTGACGTTGGCTGTAGTGATGTATTTTCTCCAGGTTGCTGTTGAATAGGTTGGCGTTGAGCCGCTTGATGTCAGCAAGAAGTTTGGAAGTATTGGCATCCATCCGAACTGGTTGGTCTCTGCATTCGCGCCGCCGAACGGTGCTTCAAGCTGATACTTCGCTACCCTTGCCGCCTCCTTGATATAATCCTTGTGATCCTGGAATACGTCTATTACTTCTCTTGCCCTGAAATGCCGGGTAAGAAATTTATCCCACTGATTTTCAAAGAGCTCATCCTCAGCACTTGTTAATTCCTGTTTCTGATATTCTACCATTATGTTCACCTCAAATTAGATTATGAAGCCGGGTTTTGCTTTCGCTGCAACTATTCCTGCCGCAGGTGCGGGTACGTATCCAGCCGGTGCTGGCGCTGGCGGTGGTGCTCCCATCATGCCCGGGAACGGGAATGGAGGCAGGCCTGCTGGCAGTGCTGGCAATCCAGCAGGTAATGCTGGCGGTCTCGCTACTTCAGCTCCGAACCTCTGTACTCCCATATTGAAGACGCTCATGGTCTCGGTGAGCTGTCTTGTGGCAAGACCCAGAATGTCGGTCGGTGCAGCCATTACAACTGCAAGAACGTTCGCTCCGGGTAGTTCTACTCCGTTTGGCATATTTGATCACCTGAATCCCGGCGGTTTTGGTAAACCTGCGCCTGAAGGCAGTTTCGTGTCCACATCATGAAGCATTTTTTCAAGCAGTTCACCTGGAGGCGGTATCCCCAGCTTTCGTCCAAGGATATTTTCAGGCGATACTGCGTTGAGAAGCGGTCTGGTCTTTGGCAGACCTATTTTTTCAAGAACGTCATCTACCGGGCTTAACGGATATGCCGTTACAACATCGGTCGTGCCGTTCGATAATCCTCTCTGTACCATTTGGTTATCCTCCTGATTTTATTTTAATCTAAATTATATATTGTTGTGTTGATTACCTATTGTTGCGCAAAGTTTATATATTTTTTGATATATTCGATATGCAGCGATAGACCAGACATCTTCCCTGCTCAATATATGCACTAATGTATTTTTACTATGAAATTTACTATGCACGTTACTATCAGACAAAAGTGTTATACACTATTGTTATAATTATGAATAGCAATGATTAATATTAGTGAATGCCATAGAAGTTACTATGTATAATTGCCCTCACTGTAAAGAAGAGTTTGAAGTTGAATCCGTAGATCAGATCCGGGTGTATAATGCAAATGCAAGAACTCTTTCTATAAAATGTACTGGATGTAATAAAAATTTTAGACTTAACAAAGTGGGGTCTGAAAAGCTATTTGAAAAGTTCCCTGACCTGGAAAGTGAAATAGAAAAAACAAAAGCTGCTAGAGTAACTAAGGAAATTGAAGATGAGAGTAGTCCGCTTGGTGATTTTGAAGAGAAGTTGCGTGATGCCCTGTCTATTTTCGGGCTTGATAGTCTAAAATACAAAGCTAAAATAACTGCTATATGTAAACTTATAGAGCGTACCGGCGCGTCACGGGAGTGGCTCAGGTACCACATGCAGAGACTGAGTTTTTCAAACCAGAAAACAATTGAAAGTATCGTTGATCTCGTATTCCTGGATGAATCAGATAGTGCACCAATACCGCCGTATCCATCTAATACCCAGGGACGCAGTTCCGGGTATGCTATGCAGCAATTACCTGGAGGACAGGTCATACTCATACCACAGGGACAGCAGCCGCAGATGCAATCGGGTATTCAGCCCATAATCATTGATCGGGGCGGGGATCGCAGTGACCGGGTAGTAAGAGAAAGTAATGATGATGGCACGATTATAGAAGAACTGGACGAGGATGGTAAAGTCAAGAAGCGTATTATAAAAGGCGGGTCAAGACTGGCTGCACCTGTTGAAAAATCTGAAGATCAGACCCTTAAAATAATAACCATGCTGAAAGATGTTGGGCTTTTACAGACCCCGCAGTCGCGAACAGAACAACAGTCTGCCAGGATACCTGATGAGATCCATCAAACGCTTGATCAGCTCAAGGTGGCTATTGTTGATATGGGTTCATCATTGCGGGACAGACCGGCTAAATCCGAAAATGAGGATATTAAAAAGATGTCCGAGACTGTGAATAGACTCACGGACCAGATCCAGACGTATGAAAAGGAAAAGAGGGATAACGAGACTAAAACCATAAAGGATGATCTGTCCCAGGTAAAAGGGATGATCGAAAGCATTCGGGATCGCAGAAGTGGGGATGCACCTGCTGCCGGGTTGTCTGATGTGCAGTTCGGGACGCATACCCAGCATAAGAATCTCGAAACAGTGACTGATTCAGTTACTCACATGGGGGACCGGATCACCCACCCGCTGAACGAGATCCTGAAACAGCAGCAGAAAATGAACTCGCTTTTACTTGTCAGGGATATCGAGAAGCAGGACGGCGTTCCTGCGGGTACGTACATGAAAGTACTGATGCCTTCTGCAGCTCCGGGTGAAGGTGAAGTGCAGGCGACTGTAAAGAAGTGGCAGGATAAGGCCGCGTCAGTACCCGGGGGGAAATAGAACTTGAAAATAGTATTGGTTGCCAGCGGCAAAGGCGGCACTGGAAAGACCACCGCTACAGTATTTCTCGGCAGGGCGTTGTCGCAAAAGTATAAAGTTGCTCTGCTGGATCTTGATATGACCGGACCCAATACAGCGCGCATCCTGGGACTGTCACAGGAAGAAGTTGATGGCGCAAAAACGTTTGATGGTGATTGGTTCTACCCGATCAAATACAGTGAGAACCTGGAGATATTCAGCCCCTCATTTCTCATGCCTGTAAACACGGCAGTTGCCTGGTCTGGAGATAAGAGAAGAGAGCTCATCCATGAACTCATTGATAAAGTAAAGTGGAACAAACCCGATATACTGTTATGCGATTCTCCGCCCGGGACCGGTGATGAGATCATGGCGGTCCTGAAGTACATACCCAAAGTTGATGGCGCCGTGGTAGTAACGAACGCGAAGCGAGTATCCCTGGATGATGCTCAGAGACTGGTCTCACTGCTCACGAACAGGCTGTATAACGTCCCTGTTCTGGGTATTATCGATAATATGAGCTTTATCGAGTATGGAAACGGTACAAGATCTGACCTGTTCGATGAAGGGGTCGGTGTGGGTGATGTACTCAGTATTGAGGTGCTTGCGAAGATACCGTTCAAACATAATTTAAGCGCACTGGATTTTGACGGTGTTGCTGATATTGTGGCTCACAGGATAGGTCTTAACTCAAAAGAGGTTTTATAATGATTGCTGATGAGGATATTAGGGACGTTACTGAGGCGTTCGTGCAGATAGCGAATAAAACAGGGATGCTTGAAGATATAATGAAGGATTATCAGGATAAACGCAGCCTGGCTATCAAGATAACAACCAGCAGGTTCAAGACCGGTTTTATCTTCAAGGAAGGAAGGATACGGATGTTGTCTGATCTTGATACTCCGACCGTTACAGTGTCAATGGATAAAGAGATGTACTGGAATATCATAAACTCTGAAAGTTCAGGGATCGCCCGTGCAAGGATCTTTACTGCGATCTTCACTGAAGAGAGTGTTACTGTTGATCCCCCTCCTGGCGTGTCAGGGGGCGCACTGCATATAGAGAATGTGATCAAAGTGTTTACATATATAGCTAAAACCGTTATGGGATAAGGTGATTAATCATGGCCGGAATGCTGGATAAACTGTTTGATGAAAAGGCTGAAAAGATCAAAATCCTTCTTGATAAAAGACTGTCTGAGCATGAGAAAAATCTAAAGGTACAGCTCGACAGGCTTGAGAAAAAAATGGATGAAATGGCTGCCACCGTGAAATGAGCTCTGAAATACCGCCCAGACCTGGTGATCCGTTAGGTAGCTGGATGTGGGACATGAATTATGGGGTTGCGAGTAAAGCCAATCCATTGATAAAACTGACTACTCAGGTAGAGAAATTAAATGAGGGAGCAAAGGCGTTTACATCCATGGCCGGGAACATAGCAGAGATGAACAGGGCATTAAAAGAGACAACGGCTGAACTGAAAGAGACGAACAGGCTTCTTAAGGAATTGACGATGATCTCGAAATAAGAAGGAATAAATATGAATAAAAAGAGTGTTCCATGCTAGATGCCTGTAAAACCGTCTAACATGGAGAAAAACCCTATGACAAAATACACATATAAACTATATAAGCATTGTGGGTATCGATTGCGAATTTCTGTATTTGATCTTTTTTTCGGTGGTGGCTGGTTATGATAGACATCTATGAGAAAGTGTGTGAATATTGTCATGCGCCGGTTAGTGTTTTTGAAAGCCTGACAGAGTATGGTAAACACTTTCATGATTATTGTTACATCCATAATACTCAAAAAGAGTTAGAAGGGTATAAAAAGAAATGGATAAACAAATCCTTGACAGATGGGGATAAGGCTGATCTCGTTGATAAATTTAATCTCGTCCAGAAGTTAAAGTCAGAACGGACCGAGTTCCGGGGATTCGTGCCTATTGGTGAGTTCAAAAGTGAAACCAGAACTATCCCTGAAAAAACAATGTTAGTAGTTGGAACACAGGTTGTCGTGGATCAAAACGGTTTTCCTGTGTTTATAGAATCGAAAGATCCTACGGTTTCGTTTACAACATTAAAACTGCGCCCCAGCGTTGCCCGAATTAAGAGTCGTATCAAAGTTAAAAAACTGACCGTTCAGGATATCCCACTTCTTATGGAGAGTTTGCCTTGAGTAAATATTCATACTGTAAACATAAATGTAAACATGTTTACATCTTTCTGGCGCCTGAAGAATACCTGCCGCAAAATTTCCCTTTTTATAACTGCGGGTTATTGGTTGGTGATATGATTTGAGATAGTAATTTTATATCGGATAGCAACTATAATTAAAAGTTGCAGTAGCGGTGTTATATTAGTTTACGGTGGATTAACGGAGAACGGAGACGAGAACGGTTCTGGGACATGTTTACATTTCTGAAAAGTATGTAAACATTTGTGTAAACATTAAATTAGATGTGCAATATAGAAAAGGAACAAAGGACGCCGATAAACGTTTTGGTTCGTGAGAAGTATGGTAAACATCATGTAAACACCAAAATATGATGTAAACATCTTGGTAAACATTAAATATGAATCGTAAGAAAAAAATCCGGGAAAGGAAGATGATACAGATACCGGTAGACACGGAAATATATAAATTTCTCGTAAACAATGACGATCTACCTTATTGGAAAAGACTCGAACAGATACTCAACCAATTCCCCAAAACCAAAGATGACCGTTCTGTTCTTATCTTTGAAGAATTTGTAGAGAAAATCAGTGAGCTATGCCCGGAATGTAAAGAACAGCTTGAATTCCTGAGACCCCTGATTTTAAGACGCTTCATGAAAAAAGAAACGCTTGAGCCGTGGTATTATGAAGGTTTGATGAAGTTGTAATGGTAAACATCGTGTTTACATCCGATCATCGTGTTTACATCCGATTAAGACAACCGCGATGTTAAACATCGTGTTTACATCCGATTAAGACAACCGCGATGTTAAACATCGTGTTTACATCCAAAATTTAACATAAGGAGGCAATATGTCCAAAAGCATTAACGTGAACCACTCCCCCCTAAAGGGCGGGAGCATCCCGCTGCATTGACCCTCTATTGAGAAGTCCTTGACGGGCGTTAATTCCCGCAGTTCCTACGGTACTGATTGATCGTTTTAATATATTAATTGCAGCGTTATGATCTCTATCCAGCACCAATCCACAAAAAGGACAACTGTGTACCCTTTCGGACAGGTCTTTCGGGACTGAATTACCGCATCCACTGCAATTCTGTGATGTGTTTCTGGCATTGACAAAATCAACTACTTTCCCGGCACATTCTGCCTTGGATTTCGTTAGAGTTATCAACTGATTCCAGCCAGCATCGGATATGGATTTTGCAAGATGATGGTTCTGCAGCATGTTCTGTATCTGCAAATCCTCAAATACGATACGGTCGAAGGAATCTACCAGTTTTCGTGATGTCTTATGAGCAAAATCTGTTCTCTGATTCCTGATCTTCCTGTGAACTTTTGCTACAATGATCCTTTGTTTATTCCTGTTCTGCGATCTTTTCTTTTTCCTGCTTAACCGCTTCTGTTCCTGGGTTAGCTTTTTTTCTTTTTGTCTCAGGCACTCTGGCGGTTCTATCTGTTTTCCGTTGCTCATTGTTATCAGAGAACTTAATCCAACATCTATTCCAGTTTCTGTCCTGATCTCAACCGGGATTATTGGTTTTTCGATTTCGCATGAGAAGGAAACATACCATTGATCAATGTCTTTTTTAATGGTGCATGTCTTGATTTTACCTTCGATCTCTCGATGCAGGATGATCCTGATATTTCCAATCTTCGATAGGTTGAGCTTTCCATCTTCGATTGAAAAACCGAATTGTGGGTATGTGAAACTATTATACCTGTTCCTGCCCTGAAATCGAGGGTATCCGAAGCCGTTATAGAAATTCTTGAAGCTTCTATCCAGACGCTTCAACGTATTCTGAAGTACCTGAGAATGTACTTCTTTCTGAAAATCAGTCTTGGATTCCGATAGATCGTTCGCTTGATCTTCATAGCTCATCCATTCAGGCTTTCCCCATGGAAATACATCAAATTCTTTTTTCAATCTATTAAGCTCTGCCTGTTTCTTTCGTTCTGCAAGAGAATCGTTATAGAGATGCCTGCATGTGGAAAGTGTTCTATTTAGGATTACTTCTTGATTCTTGTTCGGATATATCCTGAATTGAAATGCTTTCTTCATGCTACTCTCGCAAACATTAATATGCTGTGAAACCATATATATCTTGTGCTCACCCGCAATGCCACTCTCGCAAGCGGTTTTTTGGGTGAGTATCGCTATAATTCCAAGGGGTACGATTCATCCCCTCCCTAAAGGGCAGGGGTTTTCTCTACCCCTTGACCCCACGAATTATAAAAATCTTTTTGTATAAGAGCGGTTAATATTAAATACATGCCAGATCCGGAGATTGATATCAACAGGGTACTGTTCAGTTCCGATCATGCATCTCTTAATGAGGCTGTCCTGGCTGATATCCTCAGCGCTCTCCCCATAATCGGTGAGATTGGTGATTTTTTCAGAGCTGTAGAAGCGAAAACAGAACGCAGGAGGGTTTTGCAGATATTTGATCTGATCAGTGGACCGCTGCCAACCCCTACAAATACTATTTTGTTCCTGGATAAAACAGGAAAGATAGATCTTAGTTTTTTAGAGAATATTATTAAGATAGCGACCATGAAGAGGTAAGAAATGTTCGAAGAATTTGCATTGTTCCGTGATTTTGGAGTAGCTGTAGGCGCATTGATAATGATGTTAGTGTTCAGTAAGTGGATAGCGGAAAAATCATTCCTGCAGATAGAAAAAGCGCAGCAGCAGCTTATCGATAATAATGAAAAAATGTTTACATTCATGGACTGTACATTCAAGGAGAATACCAAAGCGATAAATGAAATGGTATCAATCCTCAAGGATCACATAAGAGTAAAGGATGAAGCATTAGATATGTTAAAGGGGCGGTGATGATGCAAGAACGAATACGCATTCCCGTACCCGACCCGTTAGGCATCCTGGGCGATCTGACCAAAGATATGCCTGTGGTACTGTTCGATCCGCTGAAGGACGCCGGGGAGATGGAGCTGGCAAAGCGGGAATCTGAGGTCAGGGAAGGCGAGGGGAAGGAAAGCATTGTTGATACTAAGATCCGTAATTATACTTATCATCTGGAGGAGGCTTTGAAATTTTCACCTTGTCCAGGTTGCCGAAATCTTATAATTTCGGCATTAGTCGGGACTGAAATTTTTAAGAGGATGGAGCAGCTCGGGATGAAGCGGGAAGATTTCACTGATGAGGAGATACAAAGGATAAAGAGAGAGATCGAACAAAAGTATGGTTAGGTGATAAAACATGGTGAATGATAAGCGAGATATTGAATATGAAAAGACCAAAATTAAAACCACGAAACTGAAACGTGACCTGGGTGAATTAAAAGAGAAACTGAAAATGGCAGTAGCTGATGAGAAAGAAGCAAACACGTTCTACAAAGAGCTCATCAATCTTGCTCAGAGGGCAGAGCAGCGGGGTACAGCCGATAAGTTGAAAGCCATACTATCCCAGGAACAATCACATGCAGAGATAGATTGGAGGCTGCTTAAGGATACTGAGGAAGCCGAAAGAGTAGTATCTGAAGCTGAGAGACTTATGAAAACGAAGCGCTTTACGTAAAGGAACCCAACAGGCGCTATGGACGAAGATAACGAAAAGAAGGAACGTGAAAAAGCCCTGGAAGAGCTCGAAGAGAGAAACCCATATTTTTCACGGCATAAATACAAAACAACATATCCTGAACCCGCAGACAACTCCATGACAATCAAAGATTCATGCCCTCAGTTCCGGGAAGTCACTGAAAAAATAACCAAAAAACTCTTAGATAAAAAAGAAATAGCACATTTATCGAAGGACATAGAGGATAAGTGTATTCCTATCGCGTTTGTAAATTTACACAATTTATTTCCACATGCCCGGTACGGAACAGATATAGCAATTGTTTATGATTGTAGCAAAACCGACTGCAATAAATTGAAAAGAGATACATCGGTTAGAGGAGAATGTGATATAATCCTTGCATTAACAACGCGAACATCCCAAAAAAAATCTCATCCAGAACTAAGAGAACTGGATATGGGAACCGATAAACAGGTGACATACCCTGAACCCACCGGAGGGGAAACCATGATCAAGAGAGACCTTGATACCCACAGGGTCCAGCTCAAACAGATCAGGGACGTGCCGACAGTAAAAATCTCAGTCCCTCAAGATGTGATCAGGTTCGTGCGCGAAATGGAGGATTACGACAGGGAGCGGGTCAAGGTCATGTATCTGGATAACAAGAACCGCGTTATCGGGGTTGAGAACATAAGTGAAGGCACAATAAACGCAGCTCTCATTCATCCCAGGGAAGCGGTCAAGGGCGCGGTCCTTGCCAACGCAGCTGGAGTTATCCTGATCCATAATCACCCATCCGGCGTACCCGAGCCATCCAGGGAGGATGATCTTATCGTACCCAGGCTGATTGGGGGATTCGGGCAGCTTTCAATAGATGTGACCGATGCCATTATTATTGGTAAGGAAGGATATTATTCGTATCGAGAGGCCGGCAGGCTGCCGGGCAAAGGAACAGGAACAGGAGGAATTGAGAGAGTTATGGATAAAGATTATGATAAATGCAGCATTGCGTTAAAAGCGGCAATGAGTGTTCTTGGTGAACACTGTAAGTGAACACCTGGTGATGATAATATGGAAAATAATACTGAAACTGATATGTGTGAAATAGCGTATAGGGCTGCCTTAGATACTTTAAAAGAGCATTGCGGCGGCAGGGTGCAAGGCGAAACCGAAGTTGATATTGGCGGCGTAATTGTAAAGGTAACACCGGATGAAACGGTGATGCGGGTCAGGGAAGAACCCGGACTGACGGATGAACAGAAGGTAAAAGCCATCAAGGAAAGCGCATTAGCGCAGGATCAAGCCAAACGCCTGTGTACCAGGCTGTTCGGCACTGTTCCCGGGACGGATGAACATGAGAAATGCGTTGAGAGGGTAAGCAGTAACCTGGCTAGAAGCCTCATGGCTATTGAACTGGATGTAAGGAGGATAAGAAAAGAAAAAAGAGAAGAACGAATATCATCTGAGAAAATGTGGGATTAGTAACCTATTCCGGGTACCGGAGTCCCGCCTGCGGACCGGGTTTACCCGGTTCTTTTTTCGTCTGCTTCAGACCCCGGAATATCTCTTTTGCTATCTCAGGATGGCTCTCGATAAGACCGTCCATGAACACAGGCGCGGCAAAAACGATTAACTCCCGCAGCGTTACCTGCGTGCCGTAAACCAGCATTGAGAAATTGATCAGATCCTGTGCTGTTTTTTCAGGGGACTGCCCCAGCCCCTCAGCAATACTATCAATGATCTTTCGCTGCGGTTCTGACAGAGCCAGCATAGTCCTGGGAACGCCATTCTCATCCAGTGCAGCTTTTATTACTGCATCATACGCTTCCTCTTGTAACCTGATCCCTGCCGATCTTGCATATTTCTCCATCCTGGAAAAAACCTCATTAGATACATAAGCCCGTTTACCATATTTAGTCATGATAGGATACCTCTGTATCCTACAAAACCCATAAGATATAAATATCTTATCCTATCATATATCAGGTAATCAACTAATCAACGCCTACGGAGGTGAAAACTTATGGCAGATAAATCAACAATGATCACAAAAGGCAAAGAAAAGTACATCTCATCCATCAGAGGTCTCGGAGGCGCAAGCGCGTATTACTCATGCGGCGCGAAGGGAGGTATGGACGTGGCTGTATGCCTGAAAGGTCTCAAGGAAGCTCTCTCTGAATCAGACTGGGCAGATCGCTGGGAACAAAGTTCATTAAGAGTAGCATTTTAAGAACGTTCTAGCCATGCGGTAAGTCCAATAATCAGATTCCAGTCCCGGATCTCCTTGCTCATCAAGAGGTCCGGTATTCCTTTTTTTTAAACATTAACTATATTTATTTTAAAGTCGCTTATTTTAGTATGCCAGAGGCAAAAGAAAACGAGGTTGTATCTCTCCTTAATGAACTGGATGAGGCGATTATGCTCATTACAATAGCCAGATCTCAGAGAAGATTAATGTTTATAAAGGGTGTTGTTAGATACGTAAAGAGTATGGCTCCACAGGCTGTTAAAGAAACTTATGCACAGATAAAATAGTAAAAAGGTGATTATAGATGGTAGGCGAGGATATATACACGATATGGCAAATCTTTGGTCCGGGTGGATTGATAGAAAAATTAGGACCCGACAGGGCGATAAGAGAACTTAAAAAAAGATGTGATGCCGGTGCTATTATCGGCTGTTCCCTGTATAAACTATTGATCGAGAAATGGATCGATGTATCCACGGGTGCCAAGGATCCGGGGCAAAGGGGTCCTGCTGAAGATTTCATGTCGTCAGCAGGTGAAGATGAACTTGTAAAGAAGATCGAGGATCTGCACGTACAGTATCCCAACGGAATACCCAGGTCTATAAGGATGGATGTCAAGGACGAATGGAACGCACAGCTTGAAAAGAAGGTGGGGCGAAGGATACCGCTTGACCCGAAAGATGCTTCAAAGAAAGATATCGAGGATTCTAAGAGGATCGCTGAACAGTTAGCTGCAGGGGTAGGTTGGCCGAGACCGATGAAACCAAAAGTAGGGATAGAAGAACTGCCGCCGCCCCCTCCCATCAAACCAGTAGAACGCGCACCGCCCAGAGCTGCGCCACCTGAAGTAGTGCCGACACCGATAACTGTAAGAGCAGTGCCTGAACTTGAACTCATGAAAAAAGAGATCGAAGAGCGAATCGAGGAAGAGAAAAGGCGCAGGTTAAAGAGAGGGCCAATAGCGGGAGAATCTTCAGATGAATATCTCATAAAGGGGGCCGGGATGAAAACATCAATGTATTCCGGGTGGAGGTATGATTCTTTCAAGGCCATAATAAATCGCACGACTGATATTGAGGAACTGATGGATCTGGCAAAACACATAGAGGAATCAAGTGTAATGACGCCCGGGGATAAAGTGTCGGTCAGGCAGCTTGTTGAAAAGCGTAAAAGAGATATCGTATCTGGCGCACCCGAAATCAAGAAACAGAGTGTGGAACAGTGGGATGAGCTTAAGTTGGCACACAAGCTGCGTGATGGGGATGATAAAAAAAACCAGGCAGACCGCATCCATGGCGGGGTGGCGGGTGAACAGAAAGAATATTACATTTCAGACAGGGAACTGGACATGGTAGCTGAGAAAATATCCAAACTATCAAGAGAGGAACGGGTCAAGATCGCCAGGGGTATAATCGCCACAATGAGTATGCCCGAGGAACTGCCGGAAAATAAAAAGGAATTGGTTGAGAGCGTATATAAAAAAGTCATAGAGATTGAAAAGGAGAGGGGGGAGATTAAATATATTTCACTTGGCGACATCGCGAAATTGCCTATAGAGATGAGGCGGGCACTGGCGAGGAAGATAGCGAGCGGAGAGACTGAAATAATAAGGGAATCTCATGACGTGCGTGAGGACGATAAAAAAAAAGACGATGACGTGATGCAGGTACCTGGAGATATTACTGAGTGGGAGTTCGGAGATTTTGAAGGTCAGATACCCGGACTTGACGATCCTGAAGATCTGGAAATATTGCTTGAGTACACGGATGTAACAGACAAACTTACAAAGGATGAATCTAAAACACTCAGGGAAATGATCAAGGAGCGAATCAGAAAAGTGGAAAAAGCCGGGAGTTAAAATGGTCTGGAAGGAGATATACACAGATGCACGGATAAGGAAGGGCATTATACCCAAAACAAAAGAGGACTATTCCAAGATAATGTCCGATGCCATCACAAAGGTAAATGCCGACACGAAAGTAAAGGACATGCTATTATCGTACCTCTCGTATGGACTCTCTGCATACAAGTCAGCCTCTTCGTATAAACGTGCTGCAATAATCCCGACAACGTTCGTCCAGTGGTTATCTGAAAAGAGGAAGAAGAAGATAACGTTAATTGACCTGGAATTTCCGAACACTGACCCAGAGGATGCAATATCCTTCGCTAAGGCATACAGCCCAAGCGAGCATCTTCAGGCACAGATAAAATCTTATTTAATCACGTTCAGTAAATATCTTGTATCCGGAAGATATCCAATATCAAAAGATCCATTCATGGATCTGGAAATAGATATGCCAGAATCAAAACGCGTAATCGTATATAATGAAGAAGAGCTTGATGACTTTTACAATGTACTGCTGTCCGGTGCTCCACGGTACTATACCCTGTTTTTCAGGCTCCTGATGGAAACCGGACAGCGCCCTGTCAGTATATACTATCTTACCTGCGGGGATATTGAATACGATAAACCACAGCAGGATGCGCTCGATAGAACATTTTACCCGATATTCATACGAAGTGCACTTGTTCGTGAGAAAAAGAAGATCGGGGAAACACTTTCTAAAAGGAAAAGACCGGCTGTGGTTGCGTACATATCTGAACAATTAAAAAACGATATTGTGAAATGGTGTGATGATAACAAGCTTACGGGTAAGGGTTATATTTTTAAAGAATTCTTCGGTCGTTATACTTACAACGAGTTCATCAGAGCGAGAAGAGAAAACCCAGATATTGTGTCCAGGCTGAAACACAAGGATACGTTATACATTTTTTATGGGCTCAGGCATACATGGACCTCAGTAATGTACGCTATAACTAACGTAATAGGAGACCTGATAGACCTTGGCGGATGGTCTGCGGCAGGAATACCTATGGAGGTTTATCGCGTCTCTATGAAGCCCTGCCCAGCTCTGGCAATTGCTAAGAAATGGGATATCTACCTGCCGCCGAATAGGAAGGATGTGGTTTTAGAATTACAGGGTAAGTGCGAGCGTAGAGAACCCGTACCCGGGGTACCTGCTGTCACCACTGAACAGATGGCTAATGTTATGGCAATAATTGAGACGCTTCAGAAAAAGATTGTAGAACTGGAAAAAGAAAAGCGCAGGTGATGGATAGGGTGTTGTGGGCCAGGAAGTGGGAGTGGGTGGGGTTGGGTAAAAAAGTATTGCCTGCCCACAACACGTTTAAACAAACAATCTTTAATCATATATAGTTTGTCAAATGCATTTATTTGCGTTCATCTGCGGTCAAAAAAAACAATGGTAACTCTTTTATATGATAATTGCATTATCATGTACGATAAGGTGATATAATGTCCAAACTTGTACATGCTCAGACTATTTTAACTGAAGATCAGTTAAATCAATTGAAAGAACGTACCGGTGAATCTGCAACCAAAGACGCCATCAGTAAGGCGATTGATCATTATCTTGAATGTAAAAATACGAAGGTAAAAAAATGATCCCTGAAGAACCCACCCAGGATAACATACAGCAGCTTTTAAACAGCCTTCCGCCCAATCTAACGCCAGTAGAGAGAGTGCTGCTGTGCCAGGATGGGACAAATCAAACGCTTCTCTCGATCCTGTTCCGGACCCCTGTAAAGGTCCAGGTTCTGTCGCAGCATGAACTGATACCTTACCAGGTAATTATCAGGTGGATCAAACTTGTAGCGGTTTATCCTGAAAGGTCTGTAAAGTTGCCAGACCAGCACGGTGCCCCATCAGAAACCGATATGGTATTTCCACCCTATGAAGTTACTGTATGTCTTGCCGAGTCTGTTATACCCATGAAGGCTAACAGTTTGGGATTCCTGACCGCAATAAAAGAAGAGCAGAAAGGTATTGGGCAGATCCTGAGTGCAACCTGTACAAACTACGAACGGCGCATATTCGGTCTATACGCTGATGAAAACATTGTGGCAAGGAACTACCAGATAATCGGGGAAGGTGTTGATGTTGTGATAACCGAGACGTTCCCCAGGGAGGCGTTGAAGAAAGCAGGCGGGATGGTGATACTGTGAGCATATATTGCGTGAGCATCGAGATCCTATCTACGCATGACAGAAAAGAAGCCGAGGCGCTGAGAGACAGCATAGCGAAATTTGAACAGGTGTGTGTCCGCCTGGATGAGGAAGAGGAGTAAATGAAGGAAGTATCGAGGGAAGAGGCAGAACAGATCTGGAATGGCAAATGCCCGGTATGCGGCGGCAGGCTGATGGCAGGGCCCAGGGGCGGGATTTCTTTGAATGTGATGTGTGAGTTCGGGTGCAAGAAGTTCAACGTGCCGCCAAGACCGATGCTGCCGGAGAGGATTTGAGATGGATGTAAGTGTAAAGGTCGGTCAATCACCCCTGCCTCAAGGCAGGGGCATGTCCCGTGAGGGATATGGGCAACAGGTTGACAAGGAGGCATAAGTAAAACTATGCAGCAGTTAGAAGAAAGAGATACATACACACCTACGGATATT
>Ga0180732_1000232_pt1 | contig 53133 bp, 50 predicted proteins | sample KR11_01MetaG_FD_148674 | JGI IMG/M metagenome (GOLD analysis project Ga0180732, IMG submission 148674) | Groundwater microbial communities from the Olkiluoto Island deep subsurface site, Finland - KR11_0.1 MetaG | ecosystem: Environmental > Aquatic > Deep subsurface > Groundwater | place... | reverse complement strand
GTTCCATTGTTCGACCCGAACCTGACCGATGGTTTCTACAACATCTCCCACATGTGGTCCTTGATCCTGGGCAACAACCAGGGCATGGGCGACCACGAAGGCCTGCGCATGCTGGACTTCCTGGTACCTGAGTGCATGGTCAAGAAATTCGACGGCCCGAGCGCCGGTATCGCCGATCTGTGGAAAGTATTGGGTCGTCCGGAAGTGGACGGTGGTTACATTGCCGGCACCATCATCAAGCCTAAGCTGGGTCTGCGTCCAGATCCGTTCGCCAAAGCCTGTTACGACTTCTGGCTGGGCGGCGACTTCATCAAGAACGACGAGCCTCAGGCTAACCAGCCGTTCTGCCCGATGGAAGTGGTCATTCCCAAGGTTGCAGCCATGATGGACAAGGCGCAGCAGGAAACCGGTCAGGCCAAGCTGTTCTCCGCCAACGTGACTGCCGACTACCACGTCGAAATGATCAAGCGCGGCGAATACATCCTGGGCGAGTTCGCCAAGTACGGTAACGAGAAGCACGTTGCCTTCTTGGTCGACGGTTTCGTGACCGGCCCGGCCGGCGTAACGACTTGCCGACGTGCGTTCCCGGACACCTTCCTGCACTTCCACCGTGCCGGTCACGGCGCCGTGACTTCCTACAAATCGCCGATGGGTATGGATCCGCTGTGCTACATGAAGCTGTCTCGTCTGATGGGCGCATCCGGTATCCATACCGGTACCATGGGCTACGGCAAGATGGAAGGTCATGCCAAGGAAACCGTACTGGCATACATGCTGGAGCGCGACGAGTGCCAGGGGCCTTACTTCTACCAGAAGTGGTACGGCATGAAGCCGACAGCACCGATCATCTCCGGTGGTATGAATGCACTGCGTCTGCCAGGCTTCTTTGAAAACCTGGGCCACGGCAACGTGATCAACACCTGCGGCGGCGGCGCATTTGGCCACATCGACAGCCCGGCAGCCGGTGGCATCTCGCTGGGTCAGGCTTACGAGTGCTGGAAGTCCGGTACTGATCCGATCGAATACGCCAAGACTCACAAAGAGTTCGCACGTGCCTTCGAATCCTTCCCGAAAGACGGCGACAAGCTGTTTGCGGGATGGCGCGAAAAGCTGGGCGTACACAAGTAAGTTCAGGCAGCATCGAAGCAATAAAACGCGCCCCCACACGTTGGGGGCGTTTTATTCCAGACGCAGAAAAACCGCGACAGTGTTGCGGGCATGCGTCGAACCAAGGAGTTCGTTATGGATAACAAGGAACAATACAAAGTCCACACAGAGCCGTTCTATCAGGTGCAAGGGGATGAAGTAGCACTGTATGAAGCGGCCTACAACGCCCGTCTACCGGTGATGGTGAAAGGACCGACCGGTTGCGGCAAGTCGCGCTTCATCGAATACATGGCGTGGAAACTGAACAAGCCGTTGATCACCGTGGCTTGTAACGAAGACATGACTGCCTCCGACCTGGTCGGGCGCTATCTGCTCGACGCCAATGGCACGCGCTGGCTGGATGGACCGCTCACCACCGCAGCCCGTATCGGTGCGATCTGCTATCTGGATGAAGTAGTCGAAGCACGCCAGGACACCACCGTGGTCATCCACCCGTTGACCGACCACCGTCGAACATTGCCACTGGACAAGAAGGGTGAGCTGCTGGAAGCACATCCGGACTTCCAGCTGGTGATCTCGTATAACCCGGGCTACCAGAGCCTGATGAAGGATCTGAAGCAATCGACCAAACAGCGTTTCACGGGTTTGAGTTCGACTACCCGAGTGCAGAATTGGAAGCCGAAATCCTGTCCAAGGAAACCGGTCTGGATGTGGCGATCTGCGGAAAGTTGGTGCAGATCGGTCAGGCAGCGCGCAATCTGAAAGGACACGGGCTGGATGAAGGTATCTCCACGCGTTTGCTGGTGTACGCGGCAACACTCATCAAGAACGGGGTCGATCCCAAAGCCGCATGCCGTATGGCCATGGTGCGTCCGATCACCGACGACGCGGATATCCGCGATACGCTCGACCACGCGATCGATGCTTCATTCGCCTGAAAACGGGACGATGCGGACTACGGAGGGCTGATCGATGACGGAAGCCGTGACGGACAGAAGCCAAGAGACAGCGATGTATTGGGAGAAGCTGGGCTGCAAATTCTCCCAGGTTGAAGCTGTCTTCGACGAGTGCATGAAGGAAGCCAAAGCCTTGCTGTCGACAGAAGGCCTGGAAACCTACATCGAGAATGCGCGCGTCATCGGCAAGATGGGGCGCGGCGCCGAGCCGTTGCTGGTCTATCTGGAAGAAGCGCCGACAGTCGCCGCGATCGTTGGAGAACAGGCGCTGGTGGAACTGCGCGAATTCTCGCAGTACATGTCCACGCATACCAACTTCAAGGCCATGGTGCCCTTCCTGCAGACCAGCGGCGCGGTTGCACGGCGGCTGAACAGCAACAAGATGTTCAAGCGCTACATAGAGCTGATCCGCGACATGATGGATAGAACCTCGGGTTCGGTGCACGGACACCATACGACTTTCCCCAGCCCTGGACTGCCAGAGCTGCTCAAGCAAGCGCCGCGTTTGCTGGGTGTGCTGTCGTTGCAGGGGCTGCGCAACTGGATCGAGTACGGCATCAAGTATTACAACAATCACCCCGAACGTCAGGAAGAATATTTCAAACTGGAATCGGCAGATGCGATCGCGGTCATGCAACGCGAACGGCACGGCACATTGCTGGTGGACAACGAGCGCAAGCTGGATACCTACATCCGGGCACTATGGAACGATAGTGACTACCTCATCCCGTTCTCGGTCGCATTCGATGAGTTGCGCAAGCCGATGCCCTACTTCACCGATGACGGCATCCGTTTGCCAGATGTATACGACTCTGTCGATGGGGTGTCGGGGATAGACCGCTATCGCGCCGCGCTGGCGCACATGGCCGCCCATCGCAGATGGTCACAGAAGATGATTGTGGACAACTGGAGCCCCTTCCAGCGCGCCAGCGTCGAGATATTCGAGGATTCACGCGTGGATTATCTGGCCTGCCAGAAATATCCTGGATTGCGCAAACTGCTGCTTGCACTACATCCGATACCAAAAGAAGAAGACCTGCAGCTCGAGGAGCAGGGTATCTCGGTGTTCAGACTCAGGCTGGCTATATTGTCACGCGCCATCCTTGACCCTGAATTCCAGTACGAGAACGTCCACGTCAAAGAATTCGTAATACGTTTCCATGATCTGATGGCAAAAGGAGAATCGACCAGCGCGGAGATGTCATCTGTCGCCTTGTCGTTCATCGCACGCATACGCGGCCAGCGCGACCTGTCGGCCAAGATGTATTTCGACAACACCGAAGTCAGCTATCGCGATGACAACCGCCATCTGTGGATCTACATCGAAGAGAGCGACGAGGACGAGATGTTTGAACATCTCGATAAGCGGCAGACCACGGAAGACGAACTGGATGGTCTGCCCCCCCGCCACTACGATGAATGGGACTATAACGCGCAGAACTATCGCCCGGACTGGGTCAGTGTGTATGAGGCCCTGCACCCGCGCGGCAACCCCGCCAAGATCGACGACCTGCTGCTCAAGCACAGCAAGCTGGCCAAGCGCTTGAAGGCCATGCTGGAGATGCTCAAGCCGCAGGATAAGGTACGCATCCGCTATCAGGAAGAAGGCTCCGAACTTGATCTGGATGTGGCGATCCGTTCGCTGATCGACTTCAAGAGCGGATCGTCTCCCGACCCGCGCATCAATATGTCGCACCGTACCGACGGTCGCAGCTTCGCGGTCACATTGCTCGTCGATCTGTCGCAGTCGCTCAGCGAGAAGGCGGCGGGCAGCCAGCAGACCATCCTCGAACTAAGTCAGGAAGCGGTATCGCTACTGGCATGGTCAGTGCAGCAGGTCGGCGACTCGTTCGCCATCGGCGGCTTCCATTCCAATACCCGGCACGATGTGCGCTACTACCACCTTAAGGGATTCAAGGAACCGTGGGGCGACGAAGTGAAGTCGCGTCTGGCCGAGATGCAGGCCGGCTATTCCACCCGTATGGGTGCCGCGATGCGCCACGCCGGACATTATCTGAAGGCACAGCAGGCAGACAAGAAGCTGATGCTGATCCTGACCGACGGCGAACCTGCGGATATCGACGTGCACGATCCGCAACTGCTGATCCAGGATGCCAAACAGGCAGTGAGGGAGCTGGACCAGGAGGGTATCTATACCTACTGTATCAATCTGGATCCCAAGGCCGATGAATATGTTTCCGACATCTTCGGCAAGCAATACACTATCGTGGACAATGTGACGCAGCTGCCGATCAAGCTGCCGGAACTGTTCATCGCCCTGACCAAATAAGCAAATCAAGGAGAGCAAGCATGCAACTCGCATCTAACGGCAAGGTACTGGTTGGCATCCTCACCGGCAGCCCGAACGATCTGCCCACCGTGGTCAAAGTGCGCGACACATTGTCGGATCTCGGCATTGCCAGCGAGATCGTGGTGGCTTCAGCCCACCGCACACCGGATAAAGTGGTCGCTTACATCGAGCGCGCACATAAGGAGGACGTGCAAGTGCTGATCGGTTGCGCCGGCATGGCAGCCCATCTGGCCGGAGTGATCGCCGGGCATACGCGTCTGCCGGTGATCGGTCTGCCGCTGTCCGGCGGCGTGGTGTCAGGACTGGATGCCTTGCTGGCCACCGTGCAGATGCCGCCCGGTGTTCCGGTAGCGACAGTGGCGGTGGATGGCGCAAAGAACGCCGCCATGCTGGCGGCCCGCATCCTGGCGCTGAAATATCCAGAGATCAACCAAGCGCTGGAGGATGCAGCGAAGAAGGAACGCGCCCGCTACGACGAGTCGGCAGATCAGGCATTGGCCAAGCTGGGAGCGAAATAACCCAGCCGCTTCAAAGCTTTGCGGCAAATAAAGAGCCAATTTGCTGCCTGCAACAATACAGACGAGCGCGAATTACCCACGAGAAGGCTACATGAACAATATCGGCGAACCCTGGATGTGGGGCGCATTCATCCTCTTTGTCCTGGCGATGCTGGCGTTGGACCTGTTCGTGCTCGGGGGGCGCAAAGCGCATAAGGTGAGCGTCAGGGAAGCGGCGCTCTGGTCGCTGGTTTGGGTATCGCTGGCTTTGATCTTCAACGGCCTGCTGTGGTGGCACTTGAAAGGAACGGCCGGCGAAGCGGTCGCCGATGCCAAGGCGCTGGAGTTCCTTACCGGCTACCTGATCGAGAAGTCCCTGTCGGTGGACAATGTTTTCGTGTTCCTGCTGATCTTTGGCGCATTCCATGTTCCGCCAGAATACCAGCGCCGCGTGTTGATATACGGCGTGCTCGGCGCGATCGTGATGCGAGCGGTAATGATCTTGGCGGGGGCCTGGGTGGTGCAAGAGTTCAGCTGGGTGCTGTACCTGTTTGGGGCGTTCCTGGTCGTTACGGGTGTACGCATGCTGGTGGTTGAAGAGAAGCAGCCCGATCTGGAGAACAATCCGGTGCTGCGTTTTGCACGCCGCCATCTGCGTATCGCGGAGGGCGACCACGGCGAGAGGTTCAGCGTGACCAAGGATGGCGTGCGCTACTTTACGCCGCTGTTCCTGGTGTTGCTGCTGGTGGAAGTATCCGATCTGGTGTTTGCGGTGGATTCCATCCCGGCCATCTTCGCGATTACCACCGATCCTTTTATCGTGTTCACCTCAAACATCTTCGCGATCATGGGGTTGCGCGCATTGTATTTTTTGCTGGCGGATGTGGCCGACCGCTTCCACCTGTTGAAATACGCACTGGCGATGGTGCTGGCCTTCATCGGCAGCAAGATGCTGATAGCTCCTTGGTACCACATCCCCGTGCAGGCATCGCTAGCCGTAGTTGCCGTGTTGATCGGTGGCAGCGTTGCCGCCAGCTTGATCGCCACACGTGGAAAGCCGCGCGAAGGCACCGGCAAATAGCCGTGGAGTACGAACCGTAAAACCTGTAAAATCCGGCAGTTGAAAAAATTTCTAAAAGAGGAGAGCAGCATGAGCAAGAGTTTGATCCAGTTCATCATCGAAGAACAACGTCAGATCCCCGGTGCAACCGGCGACTTCACCGGCCTGATCAGCGACATCGTATCTGCCTGCAAGCAGATTGCGCATGACGTGAACAAGGGCGCGCTAATCGGCGTGCTGGGTTCCGCAGGCAGCGAGAACGTGCAAGGCGAGACACAGAAGAAACTCGACATCATCACCAACGAAGTGTTCATCAAAGCCAACGAGTGGAGCGGCCACCTGGCAGCTATGGCTTCCGAAGAGATGGACGACATCTACGAGATTCCCAAACAGTACCCGCGCGGCAAATACCTGATCACTTTCGATCCGCTGGACGGCTCGTCCAACATCGACGTGAACATCTCCGTCGGCACCATCTTCTCCATCCTGCGTTGCCCTGAAGGCGTGACCAACCCCACCGCTGCCGACTTCATGCAGCCCGGCACCAAGCAAGTGTGCGGCGGCTATGCACTGTACGGCCCGAACACCATGATGGTGATCACCACCGGCCACGGCGTGAACGGTTTCACACTGGACCGCGATGTCGGCGACTTCTTCCTGACCCACCCGAACATGACCATCCCGGAAGATACCGCAGAGTTCGCCATCAACATGTCTAACCAGCGCTTCTGGGAAGCGCCGGTGCAGAAGTATGTGGACGAGTGCATGAAGGGCAAGGACGGCGGACGCGAGAAGAACTTCAACATGCGTTGGGTTGCATCCATGGTGGCCGAAGTGCACCGCATCCTGACACGCGGCGGCATCTTCATGTATCCGTTCGACACCAAGGATTCAAGCAAGCCGGGAAAACTGCGTCTGATGTACGAAGCCAACCCGATGTCCTTCATCGTGGAACAGGCAGGCGGCATGAGCTCCACCGGCCGCGAGCGCATCATGGAACTGCAACCCACCGGTCTGCACCAGCGCGTGCCGGTCATCCTCGGCTCGAAGAACGAAGTCGAGCGCGTGGTCGGTTACCACAAAGGCGCGTAATTTAGCGCAAGGCGCCCCCGGAAACGGGGGCGTTGTCACGTCTGCAACAGTTGAAATCAACGAGGTCATCATGACTGCCCTGCACGAATCCGAATTACCCAGCTTGAAATTTCTGCATCGCGGCAAAGTGCGCGACCTGTACGAAGTGGATGCCGAGCATCTGCTGATCGTGCAGACCGACCGTTTGTCCGCGTTCGACTTCATCCTGCCTACGCCGATTCCCGGCAAGGGCGAGGTGCTGACGGCGGTGTCGAATTTCTGGTTCAGGAAACTCGGCCATGTCATTCCAAACCATCTGTCCGGTATCGATCCCGAAGCAGTGGTGAAGAGCGACGCCGAAAAGGCGCAGGTGCGCGGCCGTGCCTTCGTCACCAAAAAACTGAAACCGCTGCCGATCGAAGCCATCGTGCGCGGTTATCTGGTCGGTTCCGGCTGGAAGGATTACAAGAAGACCGGCGCGGTATGCGGCATCCAGTTGCCCGCCGGCCTGCAGGAAGCACAGAAGTTGCCGCAGGCATTGTTCACGCCCTCCACCAAAGCCGCAGTGGGCGACCATGACGAGAACATCTCGTTCGAGGAAGCCAAGAAGTTGTTGGGTGCGGACATGGCCGAGCAGGTGAAGAACGCCACACTGGCGCTGTACAACGAAGCGGCGGATTACGCGCTGACGCGCGGCATCATCATCGCCGACACCAAGTTCGAATTCGGCACCGACGCCGATGGCAAATTGTATCTGATCGACGAAGCACTGACGCCGGATTCCTCGCGTTTCTGGCCCGCCGACCAGTACCAGGTTGGCAGCAACCCGCCCAGCTTTGACAAGCAGTTCGTGCGCGATTGGCTGGAAACATCGGGCTGGAACAAGCAACCGCCCGCACCGGCTATCCCCGCCGACATCCTGCAAAAGACCGCCGACAAATACCGCGAAGCACAGCGGCTCCTGACAGGCGAATGACCAATCCGGCAGACCTGATAAAAGGATTCCATCGTTTCCGTGAACAGCATTTCACGGACGACGATGCGTTGTACCGACAACTGGTACAAGAAGGGCAAACCCCGAAGATACTGGTGGTCGCCTGCTGTGATTCGCGCGTGGATCCGGCGTTGGTGCTCGATTGCGCGCCGGGCGACCTGTTCGTCATCCGTAACGTCGCCAATCTGGTGCCGCCCGACGAGAACCGCATCGGTGGGCGTCACGGCACCAGCGCCGCGCTGGAATACGGTGTGAAGACATTGGGTGTAGAGCATGTCATCGTATTGGGGCACGCACAGTGTGGCGGCATTCAGGCATTGATGAGAGGTTCGGCTATCGACGGACAGGAATCTTTCATCAGCAGCTGGATGAGGCTGGCGGAACAGGCGCGCAACAAGGTGTTGCAAGAGCTGCCGGATGCTTCGAGTCAGGAATTGGAACGGGCCTGCGAACAGCAGGCCATACTCAGCTCACTCGACAATCTGCTGTCTTTCGACTGGATACGCGAGCGTGTGGAGGATGGCCGCTTGACGCTGCACGGATGGTACTTCGATATCGAACACGGACAGTTGCTGCAGTACGAAGCAGGCAACAGCCGGTTCAACGCGATGTGATCACTGCCCTTCCAGAGGGGCCAGACCTTTAAGTTCGCGATAGCGGGCCTTGTCCTTGGCGTATCGGGCTTTGACCGCTTCCAGCTCCGCCTTGTTGGTGTCCAAGTCGGCCTGGAACTGCTCGATGCGCAGCTTGGCATTTTCCAGATCCTCCTCCAGCGATTTTGGGGTCTTGCGGTTCTGCTTGGCGATCCGTTCCTGCTCCTGCTGCAGGCTGACAAGGTTCTCATTGGCAGATTTGAGCAGTGTGGTGTAGCTGCTGATGCGCGCCTCGACCTGCTGCAGGTTGCGGTCACGCGCCAAGTCGATCTCCTTGTCGGAACTGTAGGTGTTGATCAGCGCGTTGTCATGTCGTTCGGCTTGCACCTCTTCATCCGACAACATCTTTCTCTGCACGTTTGCGCTCTCTCGGGTTGACTCGCGCTCCTGCACGCGGCCCTTTTCAAAAGTCTGCGCGTTGCGATTGGCATACTTGGGCGGGATGGTCTCGCCATAGTGCGTGGTACCGTTCTCATCCACCCACTTGTAGAGCTTGGCTTCTGCATTCAGCGAAATGGCTGCGAACAACGCCGCAACACCCACCAGCATCTTCGATTTCATCATCATTTCACCCCGTATCTATCCCGATAAGTTTGAACTGCCTGCAGATTCTGCCCCAAGTCCGCCTGCCCCTGCAAATAACCGAGCAGATCATCCAGCGCGGCGATGGAAACCACCGGCAGTCCGTAGTCGCGTTGCACCTCCTGCACCGCCGACAACTCGCCCTGTCCGCGCTCCATGCGGTCCAGCGCGATCACCACGCCGCAGGGTTCGGCACCCGCCGCCCGGATAAGTTCGATGGACTCGCGCACCGACGTCCCGGCCGAGATCACATCGTCGATGATCAGCACCTTGCCAGCCAGCTTCGCACCCACCGTGTTGCCACCTTCGCCGTGGTCCTTGGCCTCCTTGCGGTTAAAGCAATAAGGCACGTTGCGCCCCTGCTCCGCCAGCGCGATGGAAGTACCCGCTACCAGCGGGATGCCCTTGTAGGCGGGGCCGAACAGCATGTTGAACTCCAAGCCGGAGGCCAGGATGGCCTGCGCATAGAACTGGCACAGCTCGCGTAGCGCAGCACCGTCCTGGAACAGTCCCGAGTTGAAGAAGTAAGGCGACAGACGACCGGCCTTGGTCTGGAACTCGCCGAAACGGAGAACGTTCTGAGCGACGGCGAAGCGGATGAAATCCTGGCGGTATGCATGCATGGGGAGAATGGGAACGAATTGAAGAATGCGGCCATTATAATGCCCGTCACCCCAGATTACAGAAGACGCACCAACGATATGCGAATAATCAGCCTCAACCTCAACGGCATCCGCTCCGTCTACAACAAAGGTCTGCTCGAATGGTTCGGCAAGCAGGATGCCGACATCCTGTGCGTGCAGGAACTCAAGGCGCAGGAACCGGACATGACGCCCGACATGCTCGCCCCGCTCGGTTATCACGGATATTTCCACTATGCCGAAAAGAAGGGCTACAGCGGCGTGGGCATCTACAGCAAAAAGAAACCGGATAACGTCATCGTCGGCCTCGGCATCCCCGAGTTCGACATGGAAGGCCGTTACATCGAAGCCCAATTCGGCAACCTCAGCGTGGTCTCGCTCTACCTGCCCTCCGGCTCCAGCGGCGAAGAGCGCCAGGCCGTGAAGTTCAAGTTCCTGGAAGCCTTCATGCCGCACATGGTTGCGCTCAAGCAGAGCGGCCGAGACGTCGTCGTCTGCGGCGACTGGAACATCGCGCATACCGAAAAGGATCTGAAGAACTGGAAAGGCAACAAGAAGAACTCCGGCTTCCTGCCCGAAGAACGTGCCTGGATGACAGCGTTGTTTAACGAAGTCGGCTTCGTCGACGTGTTCCGCAAGCTGCACCCCGAGCTGGAAGCCTACACATGGTGGTCGAACCGTGGGCAGGCATGGGCCAAGGACGTTGGCTGGCGCATCGACTACCAGATCGCCACGCCGGGCATTGCGGAGAAAGCGGTATCAACGGGTATCTACAAAGAACAACGGTTCAGTGATCATGCGCCGTTGTTGGTGGATTACAAGGATTGATTTGAAGGTCGCGCATTCCACGGCGCAACCTTCAACAGCAGCACCATCCCTGGTATCGCCAGCAGCACGCACAGCAGGAAGAACATCGTCCACCCCATCCCTTCCACCAGCCATCCCGTCGCCGCATTGGCGAAGGTGCGCGGGATGGCCATCAGGCTGGTGAACAGCGCGAACTGGGTGGCGGTGTAGGCGGGATGGGTGGTGCGGGCGATGAAGGCGACGAAGGCGACGGTGCCGAGGCCGACACCGAGGGCTTCCATGCCGATGACGATGGCGAGCTGGGTGCGTTCGGCGACGCCGATCTCGGTGAAGGGGCCATGCGAGGCGAGCCAGGCGAAGCCGAAGATGGACACCACCTGCACCACGCCGAACAGCCACAGTGCGCGGTTGATGCCGATCTTCACCATCCACAGTCCGCCGAGCATGCCGCCGATGATGGAGGGCCACAGGCCGGCGTTCTTGGCGATGAGGCCGATGTCGGTCTTGGTAAAACCCATGTCGAGATAGAAAGGTGTGGCTAGCGCAGTGCACATGCTGTCGCCGAGTTTGTAGAACAGCAAAAAGGCCAGCACCAGCAGCGCGCTGTTCCAGCCTTTGCGCGTGATGAATTCGTGGAACGGTTCCACAACAGCTTCGCGCAGCGTCTTGGGTGGCGAGGCGCGGTGCGGCTCGCTCACCATCAGTGTCATGGCGATGCCGGGCAGCATGAACAGCGCGGTGATGATGAACACCGTGCTCCACGGCAGGAAATCGGCGAGGATCAGCGACAGCGAACCGGGTACCAATCCGGCGATGCGGTAGGCGTTTACGTGGATGGCGTTACCCAGACCCAGTTCAACGTCGCTCAACAATTCGCGCCGGTAGGCGTCGAGCACGATGTCCTGTGTCGCGCTCAGTACCGCGAGCAGAGTGGCGATCCAGGCGATGGTGACGAGATCGCTGCTCGGCGAGAAGCCGCCCATGGCGGCGATGGTCGCCAACAGGCCGATCTGCGTGAGCAGCATCCAGCCACGGCGGCGGCCCAGCACCGGCACCACGTAGCGGTCGAGGAACGGCGACCACAGGAACTTCCAGGTGTAGGGGAACTGGATCAGCGCGAACAGGCCGATGGTCTTGAGATCGACCTGCTCGCTGCGCAGCCAGGCGGGCACGAGGTTGAACAGCAGGAACAGCGGCAGGCCGGAGGCGAAACCCGTGAACACGCATATCAACATGCGTCTCGTGAATAATTGCTCCCAGACGCTCATACCTCGCGCTTGAAGCGATACACCGCCACGCTGCCGCGCAGGTTGGGCAGCAGGTTCACATCACCGCTGTCGTTCATCACGTGACGGCCGAGGATGCGCAGGCCGAGGTGATCGCACAGCAGTTCGAAATCGTTCAGTGTGCACAGGTGCACGTTGGGTGTGTCGTACCACTGGTAAGGCAGTATCTTCGACACGGGCATATGTCCTTGCATGATCTGCAAACGGTTCTTCCAGTAGCCGAAGTTGGGGAAGCTGACGATGCCACCACGCCCGACGCGCACGATCTCTTTCATCAAGGCTTCGGTATGGCGCGTGGCCTGCAGCGTCTGCGACAGGATGACGAAGTCAAAGGAGTCGCTCTCGAAATCGGCCAGTCCGTGATCCAGATCGTTCTGGATCACATTCACGCCATTGGCGATGCAGGCCGCGATGTTGGCGTCGCTGATCTCCACACCGTAGCCGCGCACATCGCGCGTCTCGCGAAGGTAGCGCAGCAGGCTGCCGTCGCCGCAACCTAGGTCGAGCACCGAGGAACCTTGCGGGATCCATGCAGCGATGGCGGCGAAATCCGGGCGGGACTGGATGATGGAGGTGTTCATTTGCATTCTCCCGCCACGCGCTCAAGATAATTGCGCATCACCGCGAAATACTGTTCGTCCTGCATCAGGAAGGAATCATGGCCGTGTTGCGAGGTGATCTCCGCATAGCTCACATCGCGCTTGTTATGCAGCAGCGCTTTCACGATCTCGCGCGAACGGTCGGGAGAGAAGCGCCAGTCGCTGGAGAACGACACTACGAGATAGTTGGCCTGCACGTTGGCGAAGGCACGCGCGAGGTTGTGCTCGGTGTGGCGCGCAGGGTCGAAATAATCCAGCGCCTTGGTCATCAGCAGATAAGTATTGGCGTCGAAATACGCGGCGAACTTGTCGCCCTGATAGCGCAGATAGGATTCGACTTCGAACTCGATGTCGTAACCGTATTTGTATTCACCCGAACGCAGACCGCGCCCGAACTTGCCAGCCATCGCATCGTCGGAAAGATAAGTGATATGGCCCAGCATGCGCGCCAGGCGCAGGCCGCGCGTGGGCACCACACCGAACTGGTAGAAGTCGCCGCCGTGGAAATCCGGATCGGTGAGGATGGCGTTGCGCGCCACATCGTTGAACGCGATGTTCTCGGTGGTCAGGTGCGGCGCGGTGGCGATGGCCAGCACGTTGCGCACGCGCTCGGGATGAGTGATCGACCATTGCATCGCCTGCATGCCACCCAGGCTGCCGCCGATGATAGCGGCGAATTGCCGGATGCCGAGCCTGTCGGCCAGACGCGCCTGCGCCTGCACCCAGTCTTCTACCGTCACCATAGGAAAATCGGAACCGTAGGGCTTGCCGGAAGCAGGATCGATGCTGGCAGGGCCGGTGGAGCCGTGACAACCGCCGAGGTTGTTCAGGCCGATGACGAAGAACTTGTTGGTATCGACAGGCTTGCCGGGGCCGATCATGTTGTCCCACCAGCCGATGTTCTTCTCGTCATCGGCATAGCTGCCTGCCACATGGTGATGACCGGACAGCGCGTGACAGATGAGGATGGCATTCGACTTGTCGGCATTCAGCGTGCCGTAAGTCTCGTACATCAGTTCAAAGCGCGGCAGCACCTTGCCGCAGCTGAAACTCAGCGGCTCATCAAAGGTTGCGCGTTGCGCGCTGACGATTCCAACAGATCCGGACAAAACGAACTCCCAAAACAAAACCCGCACAGCTGGCAGCTAGAGCGGGTCGTCTCGCTTTAGCTGGAATGTTTAACGTGCCCCGCAAGCTGATCTCAAATCGGCACGGGACGAAGTGTCCGGTTTTTACCGGACGCTGTCAATTCGGCTACACGGCCGCCGCCCGACAAGCTTTGCAACACAACTGTCATTTTGCCTTCACAAAGCGGTAACAAAGCGGCGGCATCATCCGCACCCAGTTCTTTCGGCGCTTGACCGTTAAGAGCCAAGTGCAGTTATTTTATTAACGTTAAGGAGTAACCATGAAACAAAAACTGATCGCACTGGCCATCGCCTCTGCCCTCTCCGCACCGGCCTTCGCTGACAACGCAAACGTCACTGTTTACGGCAAGGCATTCCTGACCATGGATTCCCACGACACAGGCGTTGCAGGCACTGTCAGCAAGATGCGTGTCAACACCAACGCTTCGCGCTTTGGCGTGAAGGGTGACGAAGACCTGGGTGATGACCTGAAGGCGCTGTACCAGTTCGAAGTCGAGGTGGACGCTGATGGCAGCACAGGCGCAGGCATGGGCAAGACCCGTAACAGCGGTGCAGGTCTGGAAGGCGGCTTCGGTAAGATCGTTCTGGGCTACTGGGATACACCGTTCAAGGTTGCACACAACGCGATCGAACTGTTCGACAACACGACAGACTGGACCGCTACAAAAGTGATCGGCGTTTCGGAAGGCAAGAACTTCAACACCCGCCAAAAGAACATGGTGCAGTACTGGACTCCCAAGATGGGCGGCCTGCAAGCATCGTTCATGTACACACCTGACGAAGCCAAGACCACCACTTCCAACAAGAGCAACTTTTCCATGGCTGCCACGTTCAAGCAAGACGCGATCTATGCTGCAGCTGCCTATGAGAGCCGTCCGGACCAAACAACAAACGGCACAACCGACAGCGCATTCCGTCTGGTCGGAAAATACGATCTGGCTGACGCATGGGTAGGCGCAATGCTGGAAAACATCAAGACCAACACCAGCACAACTGCCAGCGTCAGCGGCAAAAACGTGGAACTGGTCGGCGGCATCAACATGGGCGCTTCTAGCATCGCTGCCAGCTATGCTAAGGCAGGCTCCACCGCCACGGGCGCTACTGCAGCAAACGATGTGAATCAATTGGCACTGAAGTACGCTTATAAGTTCAGCAAGCGTACTGAAGTCTTTGCTGCTTACGCATCCAAGAAGACAAACGGCGCGACCAGCGTGACAGCCAAAACATTCGGCGGCGGTCTCGTGCACGCGTTCTAAGCTGACTTCGGTCTAGTAGTAACAATAAAAACGGGCGTCTTCGGACGCTCGTTTTTATTTTGCTTGAGAAATACTAATTTCAGAGTGCGTTCAGCTTATCCAGCAGTTCGCGGATCTTGAGCGGGTCGTCCGCACGCAGGATGCGCTGCACCAGCGGCGCGATCTCGGACAGGCTGGTAGTGAGTACACGTTGTTTCGTACCCAGCAATTGGGCCGGATGCATGGAGAACTGGCGCAAGCCGATACCCAGCAATAAACGCGTGTAGGACAACTCACCTGCCATCTCACCGCAGACCGAGACCGGGATGCCGGCCTTGTTGGCGGTGGTGATCACATGCGACAGCAGTTCAAGGATCGCCGGATGCAGGGGATCGTAGAGATGCGCGACTTCCTCGTCGGTGCGGTCGATGGCCAGCGTGTACTGGATCAGGTCGTTGGTACCGATGGAAAGGAAATCCAGCTTCTTGATGAATGCGCCCAGCGCCAGTGCGGCGGCCGGGATCTCGATCATGCCGCCGATGGGGACGTCTTCGCGGAATGGGATGCTCTGCGCAGTCAATTCCTGTTTGACCGAATCGATCAGCTGCAGGGTCTGGTTGATCTCCGATGCGCCCGACAGCATGGGCACCAGGATCTTCAGATTGCCGTACACCGAGGCGCGCAGCAGTGCGCGCAACTGGGTGCGGAACAGTTGCGGCTCGGCCAGGCACAAGCGGATCGCGCGCAAGCCCAGTGCCGGGTTGCTGGCGACGCGGGTCACGCCTTTGAGTTGCTTGTCTGCACCCAAATCGTAGGTGCGGATGGTGACGGGTTTGTCTTTCAAACCTTGCAGTACGGTGCGGTAGGCCTGGTACTGCTCTTCCTCGTCCGGCAGTTCATCGCGGTTGAGGAACAGGAACTCGCTGCGGAACAGTCCGACACCATTGGCACCGTTATCCTTCACTTGCTGCACATCGGTGGGCATCTCGATGTTCGCCAGCAGATCGATGACAGTGCCGTCCAGCGTGTTGGCGCGCGCCGTCTTCAGGCGCTTGAGCTTCTGGCGTTCCAGTTGCCATTCGCTCTGGCGCAGCTTGTATTCGGCCAGCAGGTTCTTGTCCGGGTTGACGATGACCACGCCCTGCGCACCGTCCACGATCAGCATGTCGCGGTCTTTGATCAGCTCGCGCGCATGATGCAGACCGACGATACACGGCGTGTTCAGACCGCGCGCCACGATGGCGGTGTGCGAGGTGGCGCCGCCGAGGTCGGTGAGGATGGCGCAGAACTGATGCGGCTTGAGCTGGATCAGGTCTGCCGGGCTCACGTCGTGCGCGACCAGCACCATCTCGGTGTCTTGCTGAGGTGTCGGTGGCACATGGCCGGGATGGCCGCCCAGCACCTTGAGGATGCGCTCGACCACCTGGATCACATCGGTCTTGCGCTCGCGCAGATAGGCATCGTCGAAGGCTTCGAACTGTGCGACCAGCTCGTCCATCTGCGTCTTCAGCGCCCATTCGGCATTGCAATGTTCAGCCTTCACCATCTCGCGCGCGGCGTGGCTGATGTGCTCGTCGCCGAGGATCATCAGGTGCAGGTCGAGGAAGGCATCGAATTCCGCCGCCGCCATCTGCGGGCGGTGCGTGCGCAAGTCGGTCAGCTCTTCCCGTGTCGAATGCAGGGCTGCATCGAGACGCGCGACCTCCTCTTCTACCATGTGCTTGGGCAAGACATAGTGCGAGACCTCAAGCGAGGTATGCGATACCAGATGAGCACGGCCGATAGCGATACCGCTGGAGACGGGCAAACCATGAATGGTGAAACTCATTCGCCTTCTCCGAAATAGTCGTTGATCAACGCCAGCAATGCCGTCATCGCTTCGTCCTCGCGCTCGCCATTGGTCTCAATGGCGATGGTCGAGCCTTTCGCTGCGGCCAGCATCATCACGCCCATGATGCTCTTGGCGTTGATGCGCTTGCCGTTGCGCGACAGCCACACCTCGCACGGGAACTGCGAGGCGGTCTGCGTCAGCTTGGCGGATGCGCGTGCGTGCAAGCCGAGTTTGTTGATGATCTGTGCGTCCTGATTCTGCATTTGATTACCTTATTCGTCGCCCATGGTCACGATGCATTCGCGACCGCCTTCCAGCGCGATCCGCGCCAGTTCGGGCATGTCCTTGTTGGGGTGGCATACCACGCGCAATAGCATCGGCAGGTTCACACCCGCGACACCCATGATGTGTTCCTTGCGGCATAGTTGCCGCGCGACGTTGCTGGGCGTGGCACCGAAGATGTCGGCGAGGATCAGCACGCCGTTGCCCTTGTCGAGCTGCTGGATGAGTGCATGTCCCTCGGCCAGCTTCTGCTCCGGGTCGTCATCGGCATACATCGACAACACCCTCACGTTCTCAGGGACCTTGCCCAGCACATGCTGGACACAATCCACCAGACTCTCTCCCAGCGCGTTGTGCGCCACCACCAATATGCCGGCCATCAGATGACTCCCAAATAACGTGCGAACAACAACGCCAAGATCAAAATAACCAACCAACCGTAGCGCAACAGCCAGCCCAGCGCCCGCGCCTTGAAAGCGTCGTCGGCGTTCTCTTTATCCACGATACCGCGTACCTGCTTCAGCGCATGGTGCGCAGTGCTGCGCTGTATGTTCTGTTGCAAGCGGTCGTCTTCGTTCATGGCACGGGATCGATAACGGTTTTACTGTCGCTGAATTCTAAGCGCTTCTGCATGGCTTCGGTGAGGTGGACCCGGCCTTCCGCGTCGATCAACAGCGCGTCGGTCTGGTGCATGCTGCGTACCGCCGCGCGCCAGCCGGAGACGCCGGCAATGAAGATGGGCTTGGATGTCACATCCGACAGCAGGCCGGCGCGCTCGCCGCGTGCCAGCACGGTCACCGCCTGTACTCCCTGCACGGGCTGGCCGGTGCGCGGGTCGAGCAGATGGCAATAGCGTTTGCCGTCCAGCTCGAAGTAACGCTGGTAATCGCCGGAGGTGCCGACGGCCTCACCGTCGCGCAGTTCGAGTGTGGCGATCGCGCCCGGCTTGCGCGGATGCTGGATGCCGATCTGCCACGGGCGCTTGCCGTGCGTACCCAGTGCGATCACGTTGCCGCCGATGTTGACCAGCGCGTTGGCGATGCCTTGTTCCTGTAGCAAGGCCACTGCGCGATCCAGCGCATAGCCTTTCGCATAGCCGCCCAGGTCAACCATGACAGCAGGGTTCTTGCTGCTGACCTGCTCTTCCGTGGCGCCTGCAGCGGGAGGGAGATAGGACAGGTCAGTCATTTGCGGGTTCGCCTTGAGCAGCGCGGCGATCCGTTGTGCATCGGGCAGCACCGGCTGGAAGGTGTCCGACTGGAAGCCCCAGACCTTGATCAGGCCGCCGATGGCCGGATTGAAGGTGCCGCCCGACTGCATCGAGAATTGCTCGGCGTCCTGTAGCAAAGCCACCAGTTCCGGAGAAGCTGCATGCGGACGGTCTTTGGCGAACGCCTCGTTCAATGACGACAAAGCGGAGGGCTGCCAGGCATGTAGCAAGTCATGCAGACGCTGGAACTCAGCCATCACAGCCGCCGCGCCCTGGCGTGCCTTGGCTTCCTCCTCGCCGTAGATGCTGACCTCGACGATGGTCCCGAACACATACGCCTGCTCCTGATACAAAGGCTCCTTGCCGCAGCCGGTGAGCAGTGCCAGCGCGGCCAGCATTGCAACGAGCATCCTCATCATGCGGTCAGTTCCTCCAGCTCGATGGACGCTGCCAGTAGCGCCAAGCGCGCCACCACACCATAGGCATAGAAGCGGTTCGGGGTGTCATCGGGCGCGCGGTCCGGGTTGGGCAGCGTGCAGCTGCTCTCGAACGCCAGCGGCACGAAATGCATGCCCGGCGCGTTCAGGTTCTCGTCCACTCCGCGTCCCGTGTGAACACGGTAGAAGCCGCCGACCACGAAGTGATCTACCATGTACACCACCGGCTCGGCCACCGCCTCGTTGATCTGCTCGAAGGTATACACGCCCTCCTGCACCAGCACATCCGAGACCGACAGTCCTTCTTTCACCACCGCCATCTTGTTGCGCTGCTTGCGGTTGAGGTCGCGCACTTCGCTCGCATCTTTCACGGTCATGATGCCCATGCCGTAGGTGCCGGCGTCCGCCTTCACAATCACGAAGGGATCGTCCTTCACGCCATATTCCGCGTATTTGGTGCGCATCTTCTGCAACACTATGTCCACCTTGGCGGCCAGACAATCCTCGCCGGTGCGCGCGTGGAAATCCACCTCGCCGCACATCTCAAAATACGGATCGATCAGCCACGGGTCGATGCCCAGCATCTGTGCGAAATCCTGCGCGACGCGCGAATAAGCCGCGAAATGGCGCGACTTGCGGCGCGTGGTCCAGCCACCTTGCAGCGGCGGCAACACGTTCTGCTCCAGACCGCGCAGCAGCTCGGGTACACCCGCCGACAGATCGTTGTTGAGCAGCACCACGCAGGGATCGAAGTCGTCGATCAGCAAGCGGTTGCCTTTGCGCGTGATCGGTTCCAGCGTGAGCGTATTGCCATCCGAAAGCTGGATGTCCGTGGGCTGGGTGATCTCCGGCAGCAGGCTGCCGATGCGCACGTTCAAACCGGATTGACGCAGCACGCGCACCAGCATCGCCACGTTCTGCAGATAGAACTGGTTGCGCGTGTGGTTCTCCGGGATCAGCAGCACGCCGCGCGCCTCGGGGCAGATCTTCTCGATCGCGCTCTGTGCCGCATGCACACACAGCGGCAGGAAATCCGGATTCAGATTGTTGAAGCCGCCGGGGAACAGATTAGTATCCACCGGCGCCAGTTTGAAGCCGCAGTTGCGCAGATCGACCGAGGCATAGAACGGTACCGTATGTTCCAGCCACTGGGTGCGGAACCAGCGTTCGATATCGGGTTGCTTGGCAAGGAAGCGCCGCTCCAGATCGAGCAGCGGGCCTTTGAGTGCGGTGGTGAGATGGGGAACCATGATTAACCTGCTAGAAACGATGCAGGCATTCTAGCCGATTTGCTCCCGGTCAATCAGTCGCTGACATCTTGCCGAGCAAGGTTACATAAGGGTGGTATTTCTTGTTGGTGGGGTTGAGGCGGCCCACGCGTTCCAGCAGTTCACTTACCTCGAACAGCATGCGGTCGTCCTTGCCGGTGCGGTGCATCATGCCGATCATCATGCCGCACAGGTTGGTTATCATCAGATCGTTGTTGGGCATGGCTTGCAGCGCCTTGCGGATCAGGCGGATGCCTTCCTCGAACTTGCCCTCGTTGGCCAATGCAACGCCCTGGTTGTTGATGTCGATCACTTCCTTGGATGAGCTCTTGATCAGAGCGAGCCCCTCTTCTGCCATGCCCGCATCCTCGAATGTGGTTTCGACGCGTTGCAATATGGCGCGGTTCTCATGGTTGTTCTTCACCACGCTTTCCAGCAAGCCGCAGGCTTTATCTTTCTGGCCGATCTGGAACATCATGTTGGCCATGTCGATGGTGGTATCCACGCTGGTGTTTTGCGCAGTCTCGACGATCAGCGCTTCCGCTTCCTGCAAGCTTGCCAGCGCTTGTTCGGTATTGCCCAGTTTGTGGTGTGCAAGACTTTCCGCCACCGCCGTCTGTAACGTCGCAGCGGGATCGTCCTTGAATTCGTTACGGCTGAGCGTCAGTATCTTGAGTGCCTGCTCCGGATCGTTCTGTGTGGTGATCACCTTGGCCAGGCCGGCGAAATTGCCCGCACTCTTGTGCACTGAGAATTCACCGAGCTTGATCGCCTTTTCGTAGGCGGACTGGGCGAGTTCCAGAGCGCCGTTCTTGAGCGCGGCGTCGGCCAGGCTTTTCTGGCGCAACGTGGCATTGGGCGAAAGCATCATGGCTTTCTCCAGCACCGCTTGCGCTAGTGCGCTTTCGCCCAATGCATCCAGCGACTTGGCCAGCCAGTCGGCGGCTTCCAGATACATCTTGTTTTCCTGCAACACTTCTTCGAACAATTCACGCGCTTTGATGTAATCCTTGCTCAGGTAATGCACCTTGCCCAGACTGGTCTTCACCCACGGGATGTTGCGTGCGGCCAGTAGACCGCTGAGGAAAGTCTTGGCGGTAACGAAATCGCCGCTGTTGATCAGCAGATCGCTCTTGATGCGTTGCAGCTCCTGCGTGTTGGCCGAGGGCGTGGCCAGTTGTTCTTCGCACAGCTTGATAGCGTGTGCATAGTTGCGTGATTTCACCGCCTTTTCGATCGGCTCCAGCATGCGCTTCTTCTCGAATAGTTTTTGCAGGCGCGAACTCAGCATGGCTTCCGTCACCGGCTTCAGCAGGTAATCGTCCGGCTTGGCTTCGGCTGCGCCCATGAACATGTCCATGGTCTTCTCAGCCGTCACCATCATCCAAACGGTGGAGTGGCCGATGTAGCGCTTGTGTCGCGCTTCTTCCAAGATCTGTTGGCCGTTCTTGCCCTGTCCGAGGTTGTAGTCGCAGATGACCAGATCGAACTTTTTCGAAGACAGTAGTTCCAGCGCCTCGCGCGCCGTACCGACGTTGCTGATGTTGGTGACGCCCATGGACTTGAGGAAGCCCATGATCATCGAGCGCATGCTCTGGAAATCGTCGATGACGAGGGTGTTGGATTTGTTCAGGGTGATAGTCATGATGGGTTCCTTGGTATGTGTATCAGGGCAGCGTCAGCACGAAACAGCCGCCGTTGTAGGCGCCGCCATTCTCGATAGTCAGCACGCCCTGTCGTTCGCCGTTCTTGTGCATCGCGGCCACGCGTGAAGAGAAATAGAAACCGAGCCCGGTACTGCCAGTGGAGAAATTGACGCCTTTGTTGCTGTTGACGTTCTCGTTCAGCATGCGGGCGGGATAACCCTTGCCGTTGTCTTCCACACGGATCTCCAGCTGGTCGTCGCGGATGTCGGCGGCGATGCGGATCTTGTCCTGCGTGTAGTTGTAGGCGTTGTTGAGCGCGTTGACCAATACACCGCCCACTAGGTCGCGGTCGAAATACCAGTAATGGTCGGGCGCACAATCCACGATGATCTCTATGCCCTTGTGCTTCATGATGGACTGGTTCTGTAACACCACTTCCTCCAGCATTTCAGTGACCGAGCGCTCACTGATGTCGATGGGATAGATGGAGTTGCCGAGTTTGTAGAGGCTGAGGATCTGCACCAGATTCACGTTCATGCGACCGGCTTCGTAGATGGTGTGGCCGAGTTGATCCAGCGTGTTCGGATCAACCTTGTCGTGATACGAGTGCATCAGGTGTTCGAGAAAACCGACCTGAATGTTGAGCGAGTTCTTCATGTCGTGGATGGACGACGCGATGAAATCGGAAAAGTTGATGTCTTCGGTTTGTGGCATGTGAATCTCTCCTGGCGATAAGTCGCACGGACAATGCAAGGAGTAAGACCACATGGATGTGGAGACCTGGCGGCCCCGCTGGCACTCGACTGAGTCGATTAGGATGGATATCCCTTAGCCCGGTAGCTTTGCGTCCCTGCCTTTCAGCAGGTTTGCCCGTGCAGGCGTTGATAGTGAAATCAACAATTGCAGGCGAACTGTAACGGAAGCGCTTGTGCACCGTCAACGAAAACAAGGCTACACAGTACGTTTTGTTGGATCAGCGATAAAAATAGTGTTGCTACGGGAGCGAGAGACTATTCCGGCAATCTTGCGCGCAACACATCACGGTCGAACCACCACTTGTCACCCACGATGGCGTCCACCACCGCAGCCAGTCGAGGCAGGAATATCTGCGGATCACGCAGTTGCAGGTGGTTCAGCCAGCGATCCAGCCCTTCCTGATCCTGCACGTTGCTGTGGCGCTGGGCGACCATGGCGATCAGGTTGTTCACCAGGAAGCTCTGGCTCTCGTGCTGGTCATCGTCGGCGCGCAGGTCCACCACGTAGCGCGCCGTGATCGCCGCCACCGCCGCGCCGTCCGAGTCGTTCGGCGTCTCGTCCACCACATGGATCAGCATGGCCACCGTCAGTTCGGGGTCGACCGGGAAGGTGACCGACAGCCAGATGCCCATGCCCAGTGCGGGCAGCGAATCGGGCTGCCGTGCCTGGAACAGCACATCGCACGCTTCCACTGCATCCGCCCAGGCTTCCTGCTGCATGCAGGTGAAGAAAGCATCGCGCGCGATGTCCCATGCTTCCTTGTGACGACCCAGTGTGTTCAGAGATTCGGCCACGTCTAGCTGCAGGCGGGCGCGGGTTAGAGGTTCTGCTTCTGACGCACCGTCCAGTGACTGTAACTGCTCGGCAAGCTGTTTCTTCAGCGCGGCGCGTTCTTCGGCGCTCAGTCCGTCGCTGCTGTTGTTGACGAGTTTTGTGATGTTGATGGTCTGCTCTTGCATGGTCGGCTCAAGGTCGTTCTGGTGAGGGCGGCAGTGTAAACCAGCCGCTACCGGATCGAACCCTGCTGTCAGTGGTAGAATGCCGCCCTTCGAAAATAAGGCAGTCCCATGTTATCTACAGCAAATATCACCATGCAGTTCGGCGCCAAGCCGTTGTTCGAGAACGTCTCCGTCAAATTCGGTGACGGTAACCGTTACGGTTTGATCGGTGCCAACGGCTGCGGCAAGTCCACTTTCATGAAGATCCTCGGGCGCGATCTGGAGCAAAGCTCGGGCGAAGTCATGCTGGACCGCGGCGAGCGCCTCGGCAAATTGCGCCAGGACCAGTTCGCCTACGAAGACAATCGTGTGTTGGACGTGGTGATGATGGGCCACGACGAGATGTGGCAGGCGATGAGTGAGCGCGATGCGATCTACGCCAACCCGGACGCGTCCGAAGAAGACTATATGCGCGCCGCTGATCTGGAGGCGACCTTTGCCGAATACGACGGCTACACCGCAGAAGCACGTGCGGGCGAGCTGCTGCTGGGTCTGGGCATCGATATCGAATTGCACCAGGGGCCGATGAGCGCTGTCGCGCCGGGTTTCAAGCTGCGCGTGCTGCTGGCACAGGCGCTGTTCTCCAACCCCGACATCCTGCTGCTGGACGAGCCGACCAACAACTTGGACATCAACACCATCCGCTGGCTGGAAGATGTGCTCAATGCGCGCAACTCCACCATGGTCATCATCTCCCACGACCGCCACTTCCTGAACAGCGTTTGCACGCACATGGCCGACCTGGACTTCGGCAAGATCACCGTGTATCCGGGCAACTATAACGACTACATGCTGGCTTCCACGCAGGCGCGCGAGCAGCAATCATCTGACAATGCCAAGGCCAAGGAAAAGGTCGCCGAACTGAAAGCCTTCGTGGCGCGTTTCTCGGCCAACGCCTCCAAGGCCAAGCAGGCCACCAGCCGCGCGCGCCAGATCGACAAGATCAAGATCGAGGACATCAAACCTTCCAGCCGCCAGTACCCGTTCATCCGCTTCGAATACGACGAGCGCGAGAAGCTGCACCGCGTTGCGGTGGAAGTCGAGAAGATGGCCAAGGGCTACGACAAGATGTTGTTCTCCAACGTGAACTTCCGCATCGACGCGGGCGAGAAGGTGGCCATCATCGGCCCCAACGGTATCGGTAAGACCACCTTGCTGCGCTGCCTCGCGGGTGACCTCGCGCCGGACACCGGCACGATCAAGTGGGCGGAAAAAGCCAAGCCCGGTTACTACGCGCAGGACCATGCGCACGACTTCGCCGAAGACAAAGGGATGATGGAATGGATGACCGACTGGCGCGGCCCGGGTGACGACGACCAAGTGGTGCGCGGCACGCTGGGCCGTCTGCTGTTTTCCGGCGACGACGTGAAGAAGAAGGTCAAGATACTGTCCGGCGGCGAGAAGGGCCGCATGCTGTTCGGCAAGCTGATGTTGGCCAAGCCCAACGTGCTGCTGATGGACGAACCGACCAATCACATGGACATGGAAGCCATCGAATCGCTGAACACCGCGCTCGACCTGTTCAAGGGCACGCTGATCTTCGTCAGCCATGACCGCGAATTCGTCAGTTCGCTCGCCACGCGCATCATCGAGATCTCCGCCAGGGGTGTGAACGATTACCATGGTACGTACGAGGAATTCCTGCGCGACCAGATGGTGGAGTAAGGCTTAAACGATCTGCGGAAATAAAGGGTTTTGAATTGAACAGAACCATAGGTGTATTCGACTCCGGCGTGGGCGGACTTTCTGTCCTGCAACACATCCGCGAGGCATTGCCGGAAGCCGATCTGATCTACGTCGCCGATTCCGGCCATGTGCCCTACGGTGACCGAACCGCCGCCTTTATCGAAGCACGTTCCATGGCGCTCACACGCTTTCTGCTCAGTCAGGGTGCGGAGGCCATCGTCATCGCCTGCAATACCGCGACTGCCGCCGCCGCCCTGCCGCTGCGCAAGCAGTTCAGCAAGATCCCCTTCATCGGCATGGAGCCCGCCATCAAGCCGGCAGTCGCCGCAACTAAAAGCAATGTGGTGGGTGTGCTGGCGACAGTGGGTACGCTGGAGAGTGCGCGTTTCGCCGCATTGCTGGAAAAATATGCCGGCAGTGTGAAGATCGTCACCCAGGGCTGCCCCGGCCTGGTCGAAGTAGTCGAACGCGGCGATTTGCGCAGCCTCGAAGCGCGGCGACTGGTGGAACGTTACACCGCACCATTGCTGCAGGCGGGCGCCGACACTTTCATCCTTGGCTGCACCCACTACCCCTTCCTCGCACCGTTGATCCGCGAGGTAGTGGGCGAAGAGATCTCCTTGATCGATACCGGTGCTGCAGTCGCGCGCGAACTCAAGCGGCGAGTCGATACCGAATTGCCACCGCGCGTGGCGATGGGCGTGATCGGCAGCGAGTCCTTCCACACCAGCGGCGATGTCGAGCGCGCCACGCGCATCACCTCCCAGTTGTGGGGCAAGGATGTCGCGGTCGCAGCCCTACCGCAGGCATATAGCTGAGCACGTCCCGGCATGAACAAGACGGCTGACAACAAGCCAGTGTCCCCAGCGCCCAGATGCACCGACTGCGCGCATTACTACATCACCTACGAAGCCAACTTCCGCTACGGCTGCCGCGCGCTGGATTTCAAGAGCCAGCGTCTGCCCATGCTGGATGTGCTGGAAGCTTCCGGCCAGCCCTGTCATTTCTTTCAGAACAAGCCGCGCCGCCCATAGCGGTGAAAGCCTTCCCGCAAGGGATATCCGTTAGAATCCGCGCACTGACATCAGGAGTCTCTGCATGACCACGCATCGCTATACCCTCACCATCTCCTGCCCGGACCGCTCCGGCATCATCGCCGCCGTCACCGGATTCATCGCCGAGCACGGCGGTTTCATCACCGAGGCGAGTTATCACACCGAGCAGGACGCGCAGCGCTTCTTCATGCGCCAGGAGATGCGCGCCGATTCGCTGCCGTTCGATGCGGCAACCTTCCGCGAGAAGTTCAAGCCGCTGGCGGACGGTTTCAACATGACCTGGCAGCTGACCGACTCCGCCAACAAGAAGCGGCTGGTAGTGCTGGTGAGCAAACAGGACCACTGTCTGGACGACCTGTTGCATCGCTGGCGCAGCGGCGAGTTGCAGGTGGACATCCCCTGCGTCATCTCCAACCACGAAGACCTGCGCAGCTTCGTCGAATGGCACGGCATCCCGTTCATCCATGTTGACATGAGCGGCGACAAGGAAGAAGCGTTCCAGCACATCGCCGCCCTGTTCGATCAACATAAGGGCGATGCCATGGTGCTGGCGCGCTTCATGCAGATACTACCGCCGTGGTTGTGCCAGCGTTATCCCGGCCGCGTCATCAATATCCACCACAGCTTCCTGCCCTCCTTCGTCGGTGCCAAGCCCTACCATCAGGCCTACCAGCGCGGCGTAAAGCTGATCGGCGCCACCTGCCACTACGTCACCGACGAGCTGGACGCCGGCCCCATCATCGAGCAGGACACCGTGCGCATCGACCACGGCGACACGCCGGACGATCTGGTGCGCTACGGGCGCGACATCGAGAAGACCGTGTTGGCGCGCGGACTGCGCTACCATGTGGAGGACCGTGTGCTGGTGTGCGGCAACAAGACCATCGTATTCCGTTGATTCGATAAGCCGGGGGGCCTATGCAAGAGCTGGATCGTGATCGTGCGCTGACCGCGCAGAACCTGCTGTTCCGCAACGTGGACTTCACCAGCGTCGAATACATGCTGGAACGCAGCCAAGTCAGGACGCTGGCCACAGACGAGAAGCTGCTGCAGCCGGAAGTCCCCAACACCAATCTGTACCTCATCCTCGAAGGCGAACTGCGCGTGCATCTGGCTGCACAACAGACGGTGGAACACGCGCTGCTGGTGGCTGGTGAATGCACCGGCGAGATTTCGTTGGTGGACGGCAAGAACCCCTCCGCGCTGGTGGTCGCCGCCAAACCCACGCGTGTGCTGGCGGTGCCGCACGACACGGTGTGGTCGCTGGTCGACCAGTCGCACGACGTGGCGCGCAACCTGCTCGCCATCATCGCCGGGCGCATGCGCAACGACAATTCCGCGCTGATCACCTCGCACAACCAGCGTGCGCAATATGAACATCAGGCCACCGTCGACGCGCTCACCGGCGTGCACAACCGGCGCTGGATGAACGATGCCTTCCCGCGCGTGCTGCACCGCTGTGCGCTGAACAAACAGCACAGCGCCGTGATGGTGTTGGACATCGACCACTTCAAGAAAGTGAACGACAGCTACGGCCATCTGGTGGGCGATGCCGCGCTGAAATCACTGGCGGACATCATGCAGCACAACCTGCGCCCGCACGACCTGCTGGTGCGCTACGGCGGTGAGGAATTCGCCATCCTGCTGCCGGATACCGCGCTGACGGAGGCGAAGTCCATCGCCGAAAGGCTGCGCCAAATGGTCGCCGCCAACGAGGTGGTGAGCCACGGCGTGGCGTTCAAGATCACCGTCTCCAGCGGCATCGCGCCCATCGACGAGGTAGGCGAGCTGGAAGCAAGCTTCGCCCAAGCCGACGAGGCGCTATACCGCGCCAAGGAAGGCGGACGCAACCGGGTAGAGATCGCTGCCTGACCTTGCCTCAATTGCGGGTAGCAGGAAACTAAATCGGGTGATGCCTACTCTATGGCGTCGTTGAAATCCATTTCCGCTTGATGCCTATCGCACCCGCATGTCTGTGACCCCGCCCATCCTCCGCATCGGACCCTACTCCATCGTGCGCGAACTTGGCGAAGGTGCGACTTCAAACGTCTATCTCGCCCTGCGCGACGGCTCCTACGCATCGGTTGCCCTCAAGCAGTTGCGCCGTGCCAGCCAGTCTGATCTGCACAAATCCATGTTCACCGACGAGGTCGAACTCGGCCGCAGGATGCAGCACCGCAACATCGTGCGTGTCATCGATGCCGACCTGAAAGAACCGACCGGTGCCTATCTGGTGATGGAATACATCAACGGCAAACCGCTGGATAGGCACGACAAGGTCGAGAATCTGTTGCCGTTGGACAAGGTGCTCTCCGTCACCGCGCAAGTGGCCGAGGCACTGAAATACGCGGCCGAGATGGGCGTGGTGCACCGCGACGTGAAGCCCGGCAACATCATCCTCATGCCCAACGGCGTGGCCAAACTGGCCGACTTCGGTTGCGCCATCCCGGTCAGCGAGATGGGGGCCGTGGTCGCCGGTAGCTTGGCTTATATGTCACCGGAACAGATCGAAGGCGAAGCGCTCGATCAGCGCTCCGACATCTACTCGCTGGGGGCGGTGTTGTATCGCCTGCTCACCGGCCATCACAGCTTCGAGGCGGACAACCAGTTTGATGCGCGCATCGCGATCCAGAACTTCCCCATCATCCCCATCGAAACCTACCGCAAGGCGCTGCCCAAAGTGCTCACCGACGTGGTCGAACGCGCCATGCAGAAGGATCCGGCGCAGCGCTACACGAACTGGGACGAGTTTATCGCCGATCTGGCGAAGGCGATACAACTGATCGAGGCAAGTGATTACGACATGGACTTGTACCGCGGCTTCAGTATGCAGACACAGGCCGAGCTGTCGAACTACATGTCACAGTCCAGAGTGTTCTCGCGCAGTGTGTTCTCACGGAGCGGGTTTTCTAGGAGTACGGTGCCGGATACTTATGGGGGCGGGTAGGGCGCTTTGTCTTCCCTTTAAGTTCAAAGTCAAAACCGTCGGGGGTTGCCCGACAGCAAGTTACTTTCTTTTGCTTCGCCAAAAGAAAGTAACCAAAGAAAAGGCGACCCCGGTTTGCCGCCCCTTCGGGGTTCCCTGCGTTGCTCGACTGGTCAGGCGGCTGCGGAACTCGCGCTACGCGCTCAAACAGTCCTCGCCGACTACACCTGACCAGCCTCCGCTACTCGGCGGCGCACAGGGGAAATAACGTCAAAGTCAAAACCGCATGGCGGGCATTGCCCACCATGTTTTAGTGGAATAAAGCGAGTTAGATTCGTGCATCAATTCGCACGCGGCTTGTTGTTACGATTTCCGGTCTAGTTATTCCAATGCCCGACCAATAAAGCCCCGCTTTCCTGGTGAAGTTATCTATTCCTTCCTTCGATTCAAAATCGAGCAAAGACAAGCATCCCCTATGCACTGGTTCGGCCGGATCAACTAACGACACTTCATATGTAAGGTCAAATGCACGATTCGTGACTCTGAGAAACTCTCGAAGGTTCTCTATTGAGTCACATAGAAAGATGGATTGAAGCCTGCTTGGTAGGTTAGGGTACTCATCACGCCGCACCCGTTCGAACACATCCTCACGATATTGAATCCAAGGATTTCCGAATCCATTAGTGTTATACATACCAACTATTCGTCCCCAGTTACCTGGCAGGATTACGCTGCCAACTTCTAGGGGATAGGAGCACGCAAAGAAGTATTTGTTGGGCATGGTTCTAAAAAAAATCTAAAGGGATTTAAATGTACCGGAGTCGCATTGCTTTGACCATGGTGGGCAGCTTGCTGCCCACCATGTGATTTTGATCTTCGCTTTTCCATCCCCTGTGCGTCGCCGAGTAGCGCAGGCTGGTCAGGGGGATTTCGGCGAGGACTGTCTGAGCGCGTAGCGCGAGTTCCGCAGCCGCCTGGCCAGACGAGCAACGCAGGGAACCCCGAAGGGGCGGCGCAGTGGGGTCGCCTTTTAGTTCCGGCATAACATGCTTCGCATATTAGCCTTCACTGCAACTTCGTTGTCTTTGGCTACTTTCTTTTGGCGAAGCAAAAGAAAGTAGCTTGCTGTCGGGCAACCCCCGACGGTTTTGATTTTGATTGATGGGTATCACTACGCTTTCATCCCCGAAGGGGGCAACCCATCCTCCCACCCAAGCAACATGCCCCGCCCACTTCTGGTGCGCAGTCCCTTCCCGTGCACTGCTATCAGGCAAACCGATATTCCGTCATTACGTAACCCGCTGTATCTACAGGCGTGAAGAAGCTGGCACACATCCTGCTGTATAGCAATCGAGGGTGCTGATCATGTCGATCAGTCACTTGTGAGAACTAGGGTTCCGATTGCCGAGTTTAAGAACGGTGATGTCTGGTCCGAGAGTGCTCGGTCTTGTCGGAGACAAGGCTCCACGGAGGGATAAAAGCCCGGGAGGATGTGACCACGTTACGGTTGGCACCCTCCCGGGCTTTGTTATTTTCAGGAGTGTGTGATGTCGTCACGTAACAAGATTCTCGCCAGGTGGGACAGTCTCTGGGTGATACGCGGGGAGTTGAGCCGCCGCACCTATCTGCTGTTCGCGCTGTTCGGCATGCTGGTTCCGCTGGCCGCGTGGTGGGGCGTGTCGGTCAGCGGCTGGATGGACAAGGTGTTCATGCCGGGGCCGATGGATGTGGTGTCCCGTGCTTACACCTGGTTCATGGATGACGAGCTGTCACACGACGTCTGGATCAGTACCTATCGTGTTATGGCCGGTTTCGCCCTGTCTGCCGTGCTGGCCATCCCCATCGGCTTGATGATCGGCACTTATCGCCCGGTGCAAGCCATGCTGGAACCGCTCACCGACTTCATCCGCTACATGCCCGCTGTCGCCTTTATCCCGCTGGTGATGCTGTGGGTGGGTATCGACGAGAGCTCCAAGATCGCCATTATCTTCATCGGCACTTTCTTCCAGATGGTGCTGATGGTGGCGGAGGACGTGCGCCGCGTGCCCATCACCCAGATCGAGGCCGCGCAGACCATGGGCGCGAGCCGCGGTGAGATCGTGTCGCTGGTGATCGTGCCGTCGGCCAAGCCCGCCTTGCTCGACACCTTGCGCGTGACCATGGGCTGGGCGTGGACCTATCTGGTGGTGGCTGAGCTGGTCGCCGCCAACTCCGGCCTCGGCTATTCCATCCTGCGCGCACAGCGCTTCATGCAGACCGACAAGATCTTCGCCGGCATCATTTTGATCGGCCTTATCGGTCTGACCATCGACCAGTTGTTCCGCTGGCTGCACCGCAGGAACTTCCCCTGGATGTACAAGAAATAAGGCGAATGATGACGACCAAGATCAACATACAGGCAGCACACAAGACCTTCGGCAGCGGCGACAAGGCCATCGTCGCTCTGCAGGAAGTGAACCTCGAGATCGGCAGCAACGAGTTCGTCACTTTCGTCGGCGCATCGGGCTGCGGCAAGTCCACGCTGCTGCGCTGCATCGGCGGACTGGAGAGCTTGTCTTCCGGCAGCATCAAGGTGGATGGCGTGGACATCAACGGACCCGGCGTGGACCGTGCCATGGTGTTCCAGCACTACAGCCTGTACCCGTGGCTGACCGTGACCGAGAACATCAAGTTCAGCCGACAGCTGCGTGCCGGGCGCGAGAACCTCACTTCATCGGATGTCGAAGCCGCCTCTGGGCGTGCCGATGCACTGATCAATCTGATGGGCCTGAATCATGTGCGCGACGCCTATCCCAACCAACTCTCGGGCGGCATGCAGCAGCGCGTCGCCATCGCGCGTGCCCTGTTGCCGCGTCCGCAGATCCTGTTGATGGACGAGCCGTTCGGTGCACTCGACGCGCAGACGCGTGAAGTGATGCACGACATGATCCTGCACGTCTCCAAGCTGGAGAAGACCACCATCGTGTTCGTCACCCATGACGTGGAAGAAGCTATCTATCTGGGGCAGCGTGTGGTGGTGATGGCGCCGCGTCCGGGCCGTGTCGACAGCATCTACACGGTCGACCTGCCCGAGCAGCGCGACCAGGACATGAAGCTGGCGCCCGGCTTCCTGCAGCAGAAGAAAGCCATTCTGACCCGCATCCGCGAGACCGCCGGCATGCGCACCGACCTCGAACTGCTGGAACGCATGACCCAGCAGGCCGCACAACAGAACGATATGCAATGAGGAATGAAGAAATGACCGAACCCTTATCCAAAACCAATCTGCTGTGGGAAGAGACGCTTCCCGGCGGTGCGCATTGGTCCTTCGTGATGAAGCGCGGCACCGCGCTGCGCCTCACCGACGTGGAAGGCGGTGCCAACCTGAGCGCACTGTTCTACAACAAGGACGAGAAACTGGAACGCTACAACATGCCGGACACGCTGAAGGCGCAGCACACCGCGCACCTCACCACCGGCTTCGTGCTGTATTCCGACATGGGGCGCGTGCTGGCTTCGGTCATCGGCGACAGCGTGGGCTGGCACGACACCATCAGCGGCATGAGCAATGCGGCGCTGGTGGAGAAGAAATATGGCAAGGCTACTTACCAGCAGGCGCGCAACGACATGCATCGCAATGCGCGCGACAGCATGCTGATCGAGCTGGGCAAGTGGGGATTGGGCAAGCGCGACATCGTGCCCAACGCGAATTTCTTCAGCAAGGTGAGCGCCGACGATGCGGGTGCCATGCACTACGCAGCGAACCACTCCCCAGCGGGCGGCTACGTTGAGTTGCGTTTCGAGATGGACGTGCTGGTGGTGCTGAGCGCGACCCAACATCCGCTCGACCCGAACCCCGAGTACGCCCCCAAGCCGGTGTTGCTGCAGGCATGGCGCTGCGGCACGCCGGACGAACAAGACCTGTGCCGCAACTTCCGTCCCGAGAACGTGCGCGGCTTCTATAACACCGAACTGTTGTTCCGTTGAGCGCAGGAGAGAACATGAGCATCGTTGAAAGTAAATTGAACCCGCAACAGGCCAGCTATGAGCTGGTGCTGCCCGCCGGTGAATCCTGGCTGCATGAAGTGAAGCGCGGACAGGTGTTCCGCATCCTCGACCTGGAAGGTAATCAGGCTGTGGATACCCTGTTCTATAGCGCACGCGAACCGGAAGAGCGCTACAGCGCAGTGGACACCATCCGCGAGCAGGGCAACATCTATCTCACTGCCGGCACCAAGCTGATGTCCACCGAAGGCAATGTGCTGATGACCATCGTCGCCGACACCTGTGGTCGTCACGACACGCTGGGTGGTGCCTGCGCGGCCGAGAGCAACTCGGTGCGTTACGCCATCGACAAGAAATACATGCACAGCTGCCGCGACAGTTTCCTGCACGCGCTGGGCCATTGCGATTGCGGCATGGACAAGCGCGACCTCACCGCCAACGTGAATTTCTTCATGAACGTGCCGGTGACACCGCAGGGCGAGCTGACCTTCGCCGACGGCATCTCCGCAGCCGGCAAGTATGTCGAGATGCGCGCCGAGATGAATGTGTTCGTGCTGATCTCCAACTGCCCGCAACTGAACAACCCGTGCAACGCCTACAACCCGACGCCGGTGCAGCTGCTGATCTGGGACGCCGCTGCTTGATGAATCCGCGCATCCGGACGACCGGATGCCTGACCAACACGCAGGACGACCTGCGACTCAGGTGAGTAACCATGTTCGATAAAGTCTTGATAGCCAATCGCGGCGCGATCGCCTGCCGCATCATCCGCACCCTGAACAAGATGGGTGTCCGTTCCGTGGCGGTTTACTCGGAAGCCGATGCGCGTTCACTGCATGTGCAGATGGCGGACGAAGCTGTATGCATCGGTACTGCGGCCGCGGCCGACAGTTATCTGCGCGGCGAACACATCCTCGAAGTCGCGCTGAAGACCGGTGCGCAGGCCATCCATCCCGGTTACGGCTTCCTGTCCGAGAACGCGGGTTTCGCCGAACAGTGCGCACAAGCAGGCGTAACGTTCATCGGCCCGACACCGGACCAGATGCGCCGTTTCGGTCTGAAACACACCGCACGCGAGATCGCCGAACAGAACGGCGTGCCCTTGCTGCCCGGCAGCGGACTGCTGAGCGATGTCGGCCATGCACATGCCGAGGCTTCGCGCATCGGCTATCCGGTGATGATCAAGAGTACCGCGGGCGGCGGCGGCATCGGCATGCGTCTGTGCTGGAGCGCGGACGAACTGAGCGAGGCCTTTCAGTCGGTGGAACGTCTGGCACGCGCCAACTTCAAGGACGCCGGTATCTATCTGGAGAAATACGTCGAGCATGCACGCCATATCGAAGTGCAGTTGTTCGGTGACGGCAAAGGCGGCGTGATCGCGCTGGGTGAGCGCGACTGTTCGGTGCAGCGCCGTAACCAGAAAGTGATCGAAGAGACCCCCGCACCCAACATCACGCCCGAAGTCAGAAAGCATCTGCTGGATACCGCCGTGCGTTTGGGCAAAGCTGTGGGCTACCAGTCGGCAGGTACGGTGGAGTTCGTGTTCGATGCCTTGAGCGGCGAGTTCTACTTCCTCGAAGTGAACACGCGCTTGCAGGTGGAGCACGGCGTTACCGAGGAAGTGACCGGCGTCGATCTGGTCGAGTGGATGGTGTTGCAGGCCGCGGGCGAGCTGCCTGCACTGGACAGTGTCGAGATCAAGCCCAAGGGTTCGTCCATCCAGGTGCGCCTGTATGCGGAAGACCCGAATAAGAACTTCCAGCCTTCCAGCGGCGTGTTGAGCGGGGTCGAGTTCTCCGCCAATGCACGCAACGAGACCTGGGTGGAACGCGGCAGCGAAGTGCCGCCCTACTACGACCCGATGATCGCCAAGATCATCGTCAAGGCGATGAACCGCGAATCCGCGCTGGAGAAGATGAGTGCGGTACTGGCCGAGACGCGCGTGGACGGCATCGAGACCAATCTCGATTACCTGCGCCAGATCGTGGCCGATCAGGTGTTCGCCGAAGGTCGCCAGACCACGCGCTACCTGAACGGCTTCCACTATCTGCCGCATAGCATCGACGTGCTGGAGCCCGGTGTGCAGAGCAGCATACAAGACCATCCCGGCCGTCTCGGTTACTGGAACATCGGCGTCCCGCCTTCGGGCCCGATGGATGCGCTGGCGTTCCGTTTGAGCAATCAACTGGTGGGCAACGCTGCCGACGCAGCCGGACTGGAACTGACCGTATCCGGCCCGACGCTGAGATTCAACAAGGACACAGTCATTGCGCTGGCTGGTGCGGATATGAAAGCCGAACTGGACGGCGCGCCGCTGGCGTTCTGGCAGAGCCACGCAGTAAAGGCCGGCAGCGTGCTGCGTCTGGGCGCGGTGCAGGGCGGCGGTTGTCGCAGCTATCTGGCGGTGGCGGGTGGCTTCGATGTGCCGGACTATCTGGGCAGCAAATCAACCTTCACCCTGGGTCAATTCGGCGGTCACGGCGGGCGCACTTTACGCACCGGTGACGTGCTGCATCTGGGTGCGAGCACTGAAAAGTATGTGGCGCGTGCGCTACCGTCCGAGCTGTTGCCGACCTACAGCAAGCAATGGGAGATCGGCGTGTTGTACGGGCCGCATGGTGCGCCTGATTTCTTCACCCCGGCTGACATCGAGACCTTCTTCGCCACCGACTGGGAAGTGCATTACAACTCCAGCCGTACCGGCGTGCGCTTGATCGGTCCTAAACCGGAATGGGCGCGGCAGGATGGCGGCGAGGCGGGTCTGCATCCGTCCAACATCCACGACAACGCCTATGCCATCGGCGCGGTGGATTTCACCGGTGACATGCCGGTCATCCTCGGGCCGGACGGCCCCAGCTTGGGCGGCTTCGTGTGCCCGGTCACCATCGTGCATGCCGAGTTGTGGAAGATGGGTCAACTGCGTCCGGGCGACACGGTGCGTTTCCGCTTCATGTCTTTGGAGCAAGCCAACCATCTGGAGCAATTGCAGGACGCGACCATCGCGCAATTGAGATTGCCGCAGAAGCAGGCGGCCTATCCCGCCGCGCAGGAGATGGGCAGCCCCATCGTGCACACCGTCCCAGCCAAGGGCGAGCAGGTGCAAGTGGTGTATCGCCAATCCGGCGACCGCAATCTGCTCATCGAATACGGCCCGTTGGTGCTCGATCTTAATCTGCGTTTCCGCGTGCATGCATTGATGGAATGGGTGCAAGGCGCGGTGAGCGACGGCAAGTTGCCCGGCATCCTAGATCTGACACCGGGCATCCGTTCCTTGCAGATCCATTTCGACAGCCGCGAACTGGCGCGCGATGCGCTGGTGAAGATGTTGATCAAGGCCGAGAAAAAACTGCCACCTATCGAGGACATGCGCGTGCCGACCCGCATCGTGCATCTGCCGCTCTCCTGGGACGATCCATCCACCAAGCTGGCGATCGAGAAATACATGCAGTCGGTGCGCAAGGATGCGCCTTGGTGCCCGAGCAACATCGAGTTCATCCGCCGCATCAACGGTATCGAGGACATCGAGACTGTGAAGAACATCGTGTTCGAAGCCAGCTATCTGGTGATGGGTCTGGGCGACGTGTATCTCGGCGCGCCGGTGGCGACACCGCTCGATCCGCGTCACCGTCTGGTCACCACCAAATACAACCCGGCCCGTACCTGGACGCCGGAGAACGCAGTCGGCATCGGCGGCGCTTACATGTGCGTGTACGGGATGGAAGGCCCCGGCGGTTACCAGTTCGTTGGCCGCACCATCCAGATGTGGAACCGCTACAAGCAGACGCGGGACTTCAAGGAAGGCAAGCCCTGGCTGCTGCGCTTCTTCGACCAGATCCGTTTCTATCCGGTGTCGGAGCAGGAGTTGCTCAAGATGCGCGAGGATTTCATCGCGGGCCGTTTCCAGCTCAAGGTGGAAGAGAGCACTTTCAGCCTGAAGGATTACAACCAGTATCTGCAGGACAACGATAAAGAGATCAGCGCGTTCCGCGACACGCAGCGTGCGGCGTTCGCCGCCGAGCGCGAGATGTGGAAGGCTAACGGTCAGGCCGAGTATGCGAGCGACAGCAATGTGGCAGAGGCAGGGGCCGACAGCGAACTCGACCTGCCACCCGGCAGCCGTGCCGTCGCCGCGCATGTGGCCGGCAACGTGTGGGCGATCCCGGCGGAAGTCGGCAGCAAGGTGAAGGCGGGCGACACGCTGGTGGTGATCGAGTCGATGAAGATGGAGATCGCGGTGGTCGCGCCGTGTGACGGCGAAGTGATCCAGATGAGTTGCCGCACCGGCGGTCAGGTATCTGCCGGGCAAGACCTGCTGGTGATCCAAAGCGAGGAGGGCTGAGATGAGACTCGACCTGAACATCGCCACCCTGCGCCGCCGCTATCTGGCCGGCGAACTGCAAGTGATGCAACTGATGCAGGACATCGTCGCGCGCATCGGTGACGATCCGCACCATGTGTGGATCCATCGTCTGCCGCTGGAAGAGATCGAAAAGTATGTGACTGCGTTGCAGGACAAAGACCCTGCTGAACTTCCGCTGTACGGCATCCCGTTCGCGATCAAGGACAACATCGATCTGGCCGGTGCGCCGACCACGGCGGGCTGTGACGAGTATGCCTATCATCCGCAACGTCATGCGACGGTGGTGCGCGAGCTGATCAACGCCGGTGCCATTCCCATCGGCAAGACCAATCTCGACCAGTTCGCCACCGGTCTGAACGGCACGCGTTCACCGCATGGCGCATGTCGCAATGCCATCAACCCCGATTACATCTCAGGCGGTTCCAGTTCCGGTTCGGCGGTGGCTGTCGCTTTGGGGCAGGTGAGTTTCAGTCTGGGAACGGACACCGCCGGTTCGGGCCGTGTACCGGCCGCATTCAACGATCTGGTCGGCGTGAAGCCCACGCGCGGCTGGCTCTCCACGCGCGGTGTGGTACCGGCCTGCCGTTCGCTGGATTGCGTGTCCATCTTTGCTTTGAACACAGAAGATGCATCCACCGTGTTGTCGGTCGCAACGATGCTGGACGAACAGGATGCCTATTCGCGTCAGGCGCTCACGCACGGTTTTGATTTTGGCCGTGCCGAATCCTTCCGCTTTGGTGTGCCGCGTGAGGATCAATTGCAGTTCTTCGGCAATCCGGACGCGGCAGCACTGTTCCAGAAAAGTGTCGCGGCGATGGAGGCCATCGGCGGGCAGAAAGTGGAGATCGATTTCCTGCCCTTCCTGAAATCGGCGCGGTTGTTGTACGAAGGACCATGGGTGGCGGAACGCTATGCCGCCATACGTGAATTTTTCGATGCGCATGCCGAGGCAATTAATCCCGTGGTGCGCGAGATCATCGCAGGCGCAAAGAAGTTCTCCGCTGCTGACACCTTTGACGGCATGTACAAACTGGAAGCCTTGCGCGCAGAAGCCGCACTGACCTGGGGCAGGATCGACTGTCTGCTGACGCCGACCGCCGGCACCATCTATCGCATAGACGAGATGGAAGCCGACCCGATCAAGCTGAATGCGAATCTGGGTTACTACACCAACTTCATGAACCTGTTGGATTGTGCAGCGGTCGCCGTACCCGCCGGTTTCCAGCAAGACGGTTTACCGTTCGGTATCACCTTGGTAGCCCCTGCGCATCAGGACATCCCGTTACTGCATCTGGCAGAACGTTTGAGTCGTCGTGAGACTAGCGATGCGCAGCCGGTAGCAGCAGGTCGCGTGCGTGTCGCAGTGTGCGGCGCACACCTTGCAGGTCTGCCACTCAATCATCAGCTCACCAGTCGCGGTGCACATCTGGTCGCACGCACGCACAGCAGCCCGGATTACAAATTCTATGCCTTGCCCGGCGGCCCGCCGCACCGGCCTGGCATGGTGCGCGTACCACAGGGCGGCAGTGCCATCGAAGTGGAAGTGTGGGAGATGGCAGACCGCGAGTTCGGTTCGTTCGTGGCGAGCATTCCCGCGCCGCTCGGCATCGGCAAGCTGATGCTGGCAGACGGTTCATCCGTGACAGGTTTCATCTGTGAGCAGTATGCCGTGCAGGACGCGGAAGACATCACCCACTTCGGCGGTTGGCGCGCCTATATGGCACAGCGCGGAGCCTGAGATGGAACTGCAACTGTTCAAGACACTGTGGGGGCATCAGGGCGCGCTGGATGAGTCGGCGCGTCAAGCGCTCGACGCAGGCTTCGTCGGTCTGGAAGGAAATGCCGACAATCTGCCGCGCGATGAATTGCGTGCAGTGTTGCAGTCGCGCAACCTCGCTTACATCCAGGAGATCGTGACCGGTGGCAACTATGTGCCGCGCCGGCATGACACGGTGCTGGAGCACATCGCCGATGTGGAACGACAGTTGCAGCTGGGGCGCTCACTGGAGCCGCAATGGGTGACGGTGATCGGCGGTTGCGATGCCTGGACGCTGGAACAGAGTGTGCGTTTCTTCGGTGAATCGCAGGAGATCGCGGCGCGCATGGGTATCGCTTGCAGCTTCGAGACGCATCGCAGTCGCTCACTGTTCAATCCGTGGATCACCTTGTCGGTGCTGGAGCGTTTGCCGGAATTAAAACTCACCTGTGACTTCAGTCACTGGGTGGTGGTGATGGAACGGCAACTGGATGACGACTGGGAAGCGGTGTGCGAAGTGGCGAAGCATGCGCAACACATTCACGCGCGCGTCGGCTATGACCAGGGGCCGCAAGTGCCGCATCCGGCTGCGCCGGAATATGCAGGCGCACTGGCTTCGCACCAGCGCTACTGGGAAGCGATCTGGGCTGCACAGCAAGCTGGCGGCAGAACGCATTCCACCATGACACCCGAGTTCGGACCGGACGGTTATTTGCACACCCTGCCGTTCACGCAACAGCCTGTCGCGGACCTGTGGGAGGTCAATGCGTGGATGGGCGACACGGAACGGGAACATTTCCAGACATGGAAAAGGGGTATCGCACTTTAGAAGTCCAACATCGTGCATAGGCTGTAAAGATGCCCGAAGTAGGTGCACGAATAGCAGTTTCAGGAAGTGGCAGCACCGGCGAAACAGGCCAGATCGCCGCACAGCAAGGTTGGCATGCAATCTGCTGTGAAAGGTTTGTAGTCAGCAGGGGAATCAACGCCTTTGCGTAACGGTTGGTTAATTTTAATAGGAGATTAAATGATGGATATCAAGAAACTCGTTGCAGCTGTTGCATTGCTGGTTGCTTCATTCTCGGCAGGCGCAGCGACACCGGTCAAGATCGCTTTGACTACCTGGATCGGTTACTCGCCGTTCTACGTGGCCGAAGGCATGGACATGTACAAGAAGCAGGGACTGAAAGTCACACTGCAGACTTTTGCAGATCCGGCCATGCTGCCCTCGGCAGTTGCCGGCAAGGCAGTGGATGGCGCATTGATGACTTATGACCAAGTGATCGGTGCTGCTGCACAAGGTCAGGCGTTCAAGGTGGTGATGCCTATCGACTACTCCAACGGCGGCGATGCTGTGCTGGCAGATATGTCGATCAACAAGATCACCGACCTGAAGGGCAAGAAGGTCGCTTATGCACCGTTGTCTCCTTCCGACTTCCTGATCTCTTATGCACTGAAGATCAACGGCATGAGCGACAAAGACATCAGCCCGATCAACATGACACCGGAAGCGATCCCTTCCGCGATGGCTTCCAAAGCTGTTCCGGCCGGCACGACCTATGAGCCGAACGTGTCGCAGATCCTCGGTATGGGTGACGGCAAACAGTTCCACGTGATCTATTCCTCGAAAGAAGCTCCCGGTCTGATCGCCGACGTGCTGGTGTTCGACGAGGCTTACATCAAGAAGAACGGCAAGCAGATCACTTCGCTGATCAAAGCCTATCTGGAAGGTCTGGCCTACATGAAGTCGCATCCGAAAGAGGCGTCCGAGATCATCGGCAAGGCTATCGGCGTGTCCGGCAAGGAAGTGCTGGAGCAACTGGAAGGCGTGTACAACATCCCGCTGAAAGAAATGGCGCTGCCGTTCAAGCCGGGTAAGGACACCAAGTCCTATTTTGTCAGCGGTGAAGTGATCAACGAGATCCTGATGAAGAGCGGTCAGATCAAGAAGCCGGTCGCGATCGCTAGCACCATCGACGACACCTTCGTTAAAGCAGTGATGAAGTAATGAAGTGAATCGCCCTTCCTTCCGTCTGTGGCAGGAAGGGCGTCATACAAAGGAGTTCTCATGCGTTCGCGCATCTTTCGCCATGCAGATGGCGTTATTCCAAATTCGATCGCCATCACGTATTCCCTGAGCGGCTACGGGGTCGGCTTGTGGTTGATGACGAGCAGCAACCTTGCAGTGGCATCGTTGGCCACGCTGTGGTTCGCCCACGCGCTCATCATCTCCGCTTATCTGTTTCATGAGTTCGCCCACGACACGATATTTGCGCGCCATGACGCGAATTCTCGGGGTGGTGTGTTGATGACCTGGCTCACCGGCAGCTGCTATGCGCGCTATGAACACCTGCGCCACAAACATGTGCGCCATCATGTGGATCGCGCCGACGTCATCAGTCTGGATACCAAGGCGCTGATCCAGTCTCTGCCTGCTTCACTCCGCCGCTTCATGTTGTTGCTGGAGTGGCTGTACATCCCGGCAGTCGAGTTGCTGATGCACGCCTTCGTAATCGCTCTGCCGTTCCTGCGCGAAGAACGGCGCGCGGACCGCAGGCGCGTCGCGCTCATCTTGCTGCTGCGCGGCATCGCGTTCGCTGCGCTGGCGTATCACTCGATGCAGGCGCTGCTGCTGTATGTGCTCGCCTACCTGATCATGGTCACCGTGCTGCGCTTCGCCGATGCCTTCCAGCATACCTATGACGCGTATGCCATTCTGGAGAGCGACAAGGTGCCGGACGACAAGCTGCGCGACAAACCCTACGAGCAGGGCAACACCTATTCCAATCTGATCAGCGTGCGCTGGCCGTGGCTGAACCTGCTGATCCTCAATTTCCCCTACCACAATGCACACCACGAACAGCTGGCCGTGCCCTGGTACCGTCTGCCCGCCCTGCACCAGAAGTTGTACGGCGACAGCAACGGACAAGTGATTCCGATGGCGAAGCTGCTGCTGCCGTTCCATCGTCATCGCGTGACGCGTGTGCTGTCCGACGATTACGGCGTGGTCGATACGACTGCCGGCAAGGCGGACGGTTTCATCGGCGCGGTGTCGGTCTCCTTTCTGACAGCAGTGTGAGATGACGATGAACGTACTACCGCAGCCCCGCGAGGGCATGGCGATCAGCTCGCTATTGGTAGGTGCCTTGTTCTGGGGCATGCTGTGGTGGCCGTTGAAAGCGCTGGACGGGATTGGCGTCTCGGGCAGCATCGTGCAGGTGTTCGCCTATGGACTCGCTGCCCTGCTGCTGTTGCCGTTCGCCTTGCGCAGCTATGCACAATGGCGCGACCAGCTCGGGCTGCTGGCGATCATCCTGCTGATGGGCGGCTGGGCCAATGCCTCGCTGGTCACCTCGCTCACCGAAGGCAGCGTGGTGCGCGTGATGCTGCTGTTCTTCCTCGCGCCGGTGTGGACCATCATCGCGGCGCGCATCTTTCTCGGCGAGGCGTTCACGCGTCTGCGCCTCCTCTCGCTGGCACTGGCGCTGGCCGGCTTGGTGGCGACGCTGGGCGGACCGGAACTGTTCTCCGCGCCGCTGTCGATGATCGACCTGCTGGCGCTTTCGTCCGGTTTGGCGTTCGCACTCAACAACGTGGCGGTGCGGGTCGCTCATCATCTGACCGACTCGGTACGGGCGAGCGCGATGATAGGCGGCTGCGCGCTGATCGCATTGGGCTTCCTGACGTTCGGCGGGCAGCCGGTGCAGGCGCTCGATGGCAAGCAGGTCGGGGCGATGCTGGCGCTTGGTCTGCTGTGGATATTGCCCGGCACGCTGGTCACCTTCTACGGCGTAGCGCGGCTGGATGCCGGCCGTGCCGCCATCCTGTTGCTGGGTGAACTGGTGGTGGCGGTGATCTCGGCGGTGCTGATCGGCGGTGAACATCTGTCCTGGCGCGAAGCGGTCGGTGGGGCATTGATCCTCTCCGCCGCCGTTATCGAGGCACGCACTGAATCCAGCGAGGTCGCACATGAACAGCCGGCATGACGCGCTGATCGTGATCGACATGCAGCGGGATTTCCTCGATCCCGGCGGCTATGCGGCCACGGCGGGCATGGATGTCAGCGCCCTGCGCCAGCCCATACCCTTCGTCCGTACGCTGCTCGATCACGCCCGCCGCCACGGCATGCTGGTGGTGCACACGCGCGAAGGGCATAGGCCCGACCTGAGCGACTGTCCACCGGCCAAACTGGCGCGTAGTCGCGAGGCCGGTGCCGAGATCGGCAGTCAGGGCCCGCTCGGACGTCTGCTGGTACGCGGCGAGTACGGACATGATTTCATCGATGAGTTGCAACCGCTGTCCGGTGAACCGGTGGTGGACAAGCCCGGCTACGGCGCTTTTCACCAGACGGACTTGGCGCAGATATTGGCAGCGCGTGATATCAGCCGACTGTATATCTGTGGTGTCACCACCGAGGTGTGCGTGCATTCCACGCTGCGCGAAGCGTCAGACCGCGGGTTTGAATGCGTGCTGGTGGCGGATGCCTGTGGCTCCGCTCACCCCCACCTGCATGCCGCCGCATTGCAGATGGTCGCCGTCGAGGGCGGCATCTTTGGGCGCGTCGCGGAGGCACAAACAGTCATCTCAGAATTGGAGGCAGCACAATGAGTCAGGTACTAAAACTGTGGCCATTACTGACCGCTACCCATCGTTACGACAAATCGCTGTCGACCCGCAATCAAGGACAAGGGCAGATCATCGAAGCCCCCATTCTGGCGTATCTGATCGAGACCACGAACGGACGCATCCTGTTCGACGTAGGTTGCGACTACGGCAAGATCGCCAATCCGCGGCAGCGTGCCAAACACTACGACGCAGAGACATTCGCATTTGGAGCACCAGACATGCAGGAGGAGCAGCGCCTGCCCAACCATCTGGCCAAGATGGGTCTGACGCCTGCCGATGTGGATGTGGTGTTCCTCAGCCATCTGCATTTCGACCATGCGGGCGGGTTGTGCGATGTGTGCGGCAAGGAAGTGCATGTGCAGCACGATGAGCTGCAAGCGGCACGTACCGACCTGGACCCGGCCTACTTCAGCGACGATTTCGCCGGCGACTATCCATGGAAGGTGCAGCAAGGCGAGTACGATCTGGTACCGGGGGTGCGGGCGGTCTCTACACCCGGGCATACCGCGGGTCATATGTCGTTGTGGATCGAGCTGCCGAAAGGCTCTCCGGTCGTGTTGTGCGGTGACGCGGCCGACTTGTCCGAGAATCTGGCCAAGGAGATCGCGCCGGGATTGTGCTGGCAGGATCGCGAAGACCTTGCGCTGGACAGTATCCGCAAATTGAAAAATCTGCAGCAGGCAGAGCATGCCCAGTTGTGGCCGAACCACGACATCGAATTCTTCCGCACGCTGCAGAAGTTCCCGAAGTTCCACGAGTAGCAGGATTCACTGTCACTGAAACACGAAGGGCACCGCGAGGTGCCCTTCGTGTTTGTTGAGATGAGTTGCTGAGGCTCAGCGCAGGCTGGCGACGTATTTCGCCTCGGCCTTCACGGGTATCGGCACTTCGATACGCTGTGGCTTGGGCAACAGCGGATGCACAGCTTCGACGCGTTCAGCCAATGCAAGCAGTTCTTCCGATTCCGCCGAGCGTGCTAGCTTGATCACTTCTTTTGCGTAACATTCATCGGTGCACATCCATTCGACGTCGATGATGCGGTTGTGTTCGCGTCGCAACAGGACGTGGATGCGTCCGGCCAGAGCGAACAGTTTTTCCATCTCTCCTGCCATTGATTGCTCCTTGTTATCTTGTCATCCCAGAAAAAAAGGGCACCTTCGCAGGTGCCCTTGAAATGGAGCCGGGAGGCTCCAGGGAGGAGAGGTTACACGTTGTATGCGCGCTCGCCGTGAGTCGCAGTGTCCAGACCTTCGCGCTCGTCTTCTTCCGAGACACGCAGACCCATGACCATGTCGACCAACTTGAAGCATACGAAGGCGACTACACCAGACCAGACGATGGTGATCAGCACGCCGGTGGCTTGCGTGATCACTTGTGCGCCCATCTCGTAGCCGTCGATGCCCACGCCGCCCAGTGCAGGCGATACGAAGATACCGGTGCCGATCGCGCCGATGATGCCGCCGACTGCGTGGATGCCGAACACGTCGAGCGAGTCGTCATAGCCCAGCGACTTCTTCAGTCCGGAAACAGCCCACAAGCAGACCGGACCGACGATCAGGCCGAGGATGATGGCGCCCATCGGGCCGACCAGACCGGCAGCCGGTGTGACGGCGACCAGACCGGCAACTGCACCGGAAGCGATACCCAGCATCGAAGCTTTACCGCGCATCATCTTCTCAGCGCCCATCCAGGCCAGTGCCGCAGCTGCGGTAGCGACGATGGTGTTCAGGAAGGCCAGTGCTGCACCGCCGGTGGCTTCCAGGTTGGAACCGGCGTTGAAACCGAACCAGCCCACCCACAGCAGGGATGCACCGATCATGGTCATCGGCAGGTTGTGCGGAGCCATCGGCTCTTTACCGTAACCTATACGCTTGCCGATCACGATCGCGCCCACCAGTGCCGCGATACCGGCATTGATGTGCACCACGGTGCCGCCGGCGAAGTCCAGCGCGCCCTTCTCGAACAGGTAGCCGCCGGTTGCCCATACCATGTGTGCGATCGGCAGGTAGGCGAAGGTGAACCACAGTGCGGAGAACACCATCAGCGAACCGAACTTGATACGCTCTGCGAAGCCGCCGATGATCAGCGCGGTGGTGATCGCCGCGAAGGTCAGTTGGAAGGCCACGAAGGTGAACTCGGGAATCACCACGCCGTCGCTGAAGGTGGCAGCGGTGCTGTCACCGGTCATGCCGGCCAGGAAGAACTTCGAGGTGTCGCCGATCATCCAGTTCATCGAGCCGCCGTCGCCGAATGCCAGCGAGTAGCCGTAGATCACCCACAGGATGGAGATCAGCGCGAAGATGCCGAACACTTGGCTAAGTACGGACAGCATGTTCTTGGCGCGCACCAGGCCACCGTAGAACAGGGACAGGCCCGGAACGATCATCAGGATCACCAGCAGTGTGGACAGCATCATCCATGTGGTGTCGCCTTTATCGGGAACCGGTGCGGGGGCGGCTTCGGCAGCGGGTGCCTCGGTCGTCGCCATCACGGCTTCTGCGGCAGGTGCCGCTTCCTCGGCGAACGAGGGGCTGACTGCGCCGAACAACACGGCCAGCAGCATGAAAGATGCGAGTACTTTTTTCATCATGCTCTCCTTAAAGGGCTTCCGGACCGACTTCGCCGGTGCGGATGCGGATCACTTGTTCCAGATCCGATACGAAGATCTTGCCGTCGCCGATCTTGCCGGTCTGGGCGGCCTTCTCGATGGCTTCCAGCACGCGGTCCAACTGGTCGTCCTTGATAGCGGCTTCCAGTTTGATCTTGGGCAGGAAATCCACCACATATTCCGCACCGCGATACAGCTCGGTGTGGCCCTTCTGGCGACCGAAACCTTTTACTTCGGTGACGGTGATGCCTTGCACGTCCATCGCGGACAGTGCTTCACGCACCTCGTCCAGCTTGAACGGCTTGATGATTGCAGTAACCATTTTCATCATGATTCTCCTTGATGGCGGGGGTGATCGCTCACCCCCTGCGTTTAATTAGAAGCCGCGCGATACCGAGAGTACCAGGGTGTTGCGCCCCAGCTTCTTGTTGGCTGGCGTTGTATAGAAGTCAGAAGCGTTGGTGCTGCTGTACATCGCGCCAACGGTGAAGCCGCTGAAGTCCTTGGAAGCTTTCAGGCTATAGTCGGAGTAGGAAGCGCTAAACCCGGCAGCAGCCAGAGCATCAGCATCGCTGCCGACATAGTTCTGCTTGCCGAAGTGTGCATCCAGCGTGACGCCTGCATCAGCCAGTTCATGGCTGAGGTTGACTTCAAGGTAGTTGGTGCCCTTCGCGTTTGCAACGGTCAGGAAATCGCCCAAGCTGTAGGAATACTTGACGGTGACCATCTTGTAGGTCAGTGCGCCATACAGTTCCTGGGTGTCAGCTTTGACGGTGCCAGTTACCGGAGTGTAGGAACCCAGGTAGTTGTAACGGATGAAACCAACGTTGTAGCTGGTGTCGTCATTGATCGAGTTGGAGAAGCCACCGTAGGTGTCGATTTCGATATTGGCAGTACCCGTTGCGCCGAAGTCAGTGATCCAGCTCATGTTGGATCCCCACGCGCCGAGGTAAAAACCGCTTTCGTGCGCATAATCCACTCCACCTTGCAGTGCGGGCTTGGCAGAAGTCTGAGAAATGCCGCGCACCAGATAGTCGGTCACAAATCCGACATTGAAGGAGACAGGAGAATCTTCTGCCATTGCGGGCAGAGCAAAAGCGGAGGCCAGAGCAGCAACAAGCAGTTTTTTCTTCAACATGGTATTTCCTTTCATTAAGTTTCAAAGCGGGACAAGAGTATCCACGCCTTCCATACAGCAGCAACCGTGCCAGCCCTTGAGAACCCTGTAACGGCGGGGTTTGTGAGGATTCTGTGAAAAGCGGCGCACGCGGATGGTGCACCGAGTAAGCGCGGATATCGGGGCCGGTGCACAGTGTTGGTGCGGCGGTTTTTGGTACACTGCGCCCACACGAATAACAGGGAGAAGCACCATGCTGAACGCGAAGTTCTTTGAAGATATGTCGTCCAAACTGAACGAAGCCGTGGCCAACAGCCCCGCCAAGGATTTCGAGAAGAACGCACGGGCTTTGCTGGCACAGGGTTTCTCCAAGCTCGATCTGGTGACGCGCGAGGAATACGAGGTGCTGGCGCAACGCGTGGACAAGCTGGAAGCGCGCCTCGCTGCGCTGGAGTCGAACAAGTAATCCATCATGAGCCTTGCTGTTCTTTACAGCAGAGGTCTGTCGGGCATGGAGGCCGCGCTGGTCACGGTCGAAGTGCACCTTGCGAACGGGTTGCCGCAATTCACCATCGTCGGCCTGCCCGAGGCGGAAGTTAAAGAGAGCAAGGACCGCGTGCGCGCCGCGCTGCAGAACTGCCAGTTCGAATTCCCCGCACGCCGCATCACCGTCAATCTAGCGCCTGCCGACCTGCCCAAGGAGAGCGGGCGCTTCGATCTGCCGATTGCGCTGGGCATACTCGCGGCCTCGGGGCAGATCCCCGCCGACAAGCTGAATGAATATGAATTCGCCGGTGAGCTGGCGCTGACTGGCGAGCTGCGCCCGATACGCGGCGCGCTGGCAATGACCTACCGCGCGGCGAACAGCGGCCGTGCCTTTGTTTTGCCGGAAGCGAATGCCGCCGAAGCGGCGCTGGTGGAGGATGCGGTGGTGTATCCGGCGCGTTCCTTGTTGCAGGTCGCTGCGCATCTGGCCGGTCGCGAAGCGATCGCGCGCTTCATCCCGCAAGTGGAAAGTGCCGCGCCTAACTATCCCGACATGAAGGAAGTGAAAGGCCAGGCCGCGTCCAAGCGCGCATTGGAGATCGCTGCGGCCGGCTCCCATTCCGTGCTGATGAGCGGCCCGCCCGGTACAGGCAAGAGCATGCTGGCCGCGCGCTTCCCCGGCATCCTGCCGGCGATGACGCAGGAAGAGGCATTGGAAAGTGCGGCGATGCAGTCACTGGGAGGCGCGTTCGAGTTGAGCCGCTGGAAGACGCGCCCCTATCGTTCGCCTCACCATACAGCCAGCGCCGTGGCACTGGTAGGCGGTGGCAGTAATCCGCGTCCGGGCGAGATCTCGGTGGCGATGCACGGTGTGTTGTTCCTTGATGAACTGCCGGAGTTCGACCGCAGTGTGCTGGAGGTGTTGCGCGAGCCGCTGGAGAGCGGACGCATCACCATCTCACGGGCCGCACGCCGTGCCGACTTCAAGGCGCAGTTCCAGCTGGTCGCTGCGATGAACCCCTGCCCCTGCGGTTATCTGGGCCACTACAACGGTAAGTGTCGTTGCACGCCGGATCAGGTGGCGCGTTATCGCGGCAAGATCTCTGGCCCCTTGCTGGACCGTATCGACATCCAGATCGAAGTACCGGCAGTGCCGCAGGAAGACCTGATGCGGCAATCGGATAGTGAGGACAGCGCGTCTATCCAACAACGTGTCGAAGCCGCCCGGCAGCGTCAGCTCGCGCGGCAGGGTAAGCCGAATGCCCAACTCTCCGTGACCGAGATCGACGCACATTGCACACCGGATGCTTCAGGCGAAGCGTTGCTGCGGCAGGCCATCACCAAACTGAACCTGTCCGCGCGCGCTTACCATCGCATCCTCAAAGTGGCGCGCAGCATCGCCGATCTGGCGGCGAGCAAAGACATACAGACCGTGCACATCGCCGAAGCGGTGCAGTATCGGAGGATGGATAAGGCGAACTGAGCGTCCGCTCGTTAGCGGGCGCTCAGGCGGGGATCAGTGCACAGACTTGGGTACGAACGGCACGTACTTGGCATCCTCGTGCAGGATGTGGTTGAACAGCCAGGTCACCATCAGGTTGTTCAGCTCGACCGATGCATCCTCGCTGGAATCGAAGCGATCCCGCAGTTCGCGTACTTGCGCGGTGAACTGTTCGTGCAGCGCTTTGTGTGCGTCGAGTTGGGCATAGTCGTATTCATCCAGCATGCCTTCCTCGAATGCGAAATGCGTCATGGTGTAGTCGACCAGCTCGTCGATGACATCTCTTACCGCAGTTTTATCGGCCTTGTTGCTGAGGGCGCCGTAGAGCTTGTTGATGTATTCGACGATGCGCTTGTGCTGGTTGTCGATGACGTCGATACCGGTGTTCAGATTTTCTGTCCAGATCAGATTCTTCATGTTGCCTCCAAGATATCGGCCGATTACGGCAAGTGGTTATTGTTATCCGAACAGTCTGGCGAATAGTCCGCGTTTGCGTTCGACGAAGTCCTGTTTCTGCGCCAGATAAGCCTTAACGGATTCAACGTAATCGTTGTCATCACGTTTGATGTGGTTGAACAGCCAGGTCACCAGCAGGCTGTTCAGGCCCTTGACGACATCCTCGCCCTGTTCGGCGCGCTTCTGAAAATCGGCGATGCGCTTGGTGAACAGTTCGTGGACTTTCTTGTGCGAGGTCAGGAAAGGATATTTAGCCTCTTCCTGCAGACTTTCCTCGAAACCGAAATGGGAGATGGTGTAATCGACCAAGTCATTGAGTAACCAGGATATCTCGTCGTTCGACATACCGCTCGAGCGGGCGTCGTCCAGTTGGTTGATGTACTCGACGATACGGCGATGTTGCTGGTCTATGACATCGATACCGACGTTGAGCTGATCGGTCCATACGAACTTAGCCATGATGCTCCAATGTGCGACAGGCACTGTAATATAGTCACATGAATAGTAGTGGTATTAACGGGGGGCAGCAAGCCATCAGTCGTCACAGAACGACATACGGCATGACTAAAACGATGAGCGGCAGGGTGCCCGCCAAACGAAGCAAGTAAGGCTGCATGGTAGAATCCGCGCTCGATTCAAGAGCCGATTCCCATGAAACACAATATTCAAGACCTGCTGCAAAAACGCATCCTCATCCTCGACGGCGCCATGGGCACCATGGTGCAGCGCTACAAGCTGACCGAGGCGGACTATCGCGGTGAGCGTTTCGCGGACTGGCATCGCGACCTCAAGGGTAACAACGACCTGCTGGTCATCACCAAGCCGGAAGTCATCAAGGCCATCCATTGCGAATATCTGGCGGCGGGCGCGGACATCATCGAGACCGACACCTTCGGCGCCAATGCCACCACGCTGAAAGCCTACGGCATGGAGGCGCTCAACTACGAGCTGAACAAGGCCGGTGCGGCGCTGGCGCGCGAGGCTTGCGACGAATACGCCACTGCCGACAAACCGCGCTTCGTCGCCGGCGTGCTCGGCCCCACCGACAAGACTGCCACCATCTCGCCCGACGTGAACGACCCGGCGGCGCGCAACATCAGCTTCGACCAACTGGTAAGCGATTACTCCGACGCCACGCGCGGCCTGATGGACGGCGGCTCGGACCTGATCCTGATCGAGACCATCTTCGACACGCTGAACGCCAAGGCCGCGATCTTCGCGGTGCAATCGGTGTTCGAGCAACGTGGCACGTCCTTGCCGATCATGATCTCCGGCACCATCACCGACGCTTCCGGCCGCACGCTGACCGGCCAGGTGACTGAAGCGTTCTACAACTCGCTGGCGCATGCCAAGCCGATCTCCATCGGCCTGAACTGCGCGCTCGGTGCGGAAGAACTGCGCCAGTATGTGGAAGAACTGTCGCGCGTTGCCAATTGTTATGTGAGCGCCCACCCCAACGCGGGTCTGCCCAATCCTTTGGCCGAGACTGGCTATGACGACACGCCCGAGAACATGGCGGGCCACATCAAGGAATGGGCATCCAGCGGTTTCCTGAACATTATCGGCGGCTGCTGCGGCACCTCGCCCGACTTCATCAAGGCCATCGCCGAGACGGTGAAGGACATCGCACCGCGCAAGATCCCGCAGAACCCGGTCGAGTGCCGTCTGTCCGGTCTGGAGCCATTCAACATCGGTAGTGAGTCGCTGTTCGTCAACGTGGGCGAGCGCTGCAACGTGGCCGGTTCGGCCAAGTTCAAGCGCCTGATCATGGAAGGCCAGTACGAAGAAGCGCTGGAGATCTGCAAGCAGCAGGTCGAGACCGGCGCGCAGGTGATCGACATCAATATGGACGACGCCATGCTGGACGGCCAGGCCGCGATGGTGAAATTCCTCAAGCTGATCGCCTCCGAGCCGGACATCTCCAAAGTGCCGGTGATGATCGACTCCTCCAAGTGGGAGATCATCGAGGCAGGCCTGAAGTGCGTGCAGGGCAAGTCCATTGTCAACTCCATCTCGCTCAAGGAAGGCGAAGAGAACTTCGTCAAATACGCCACGCTGGTCAAGAAATACGGTGCAGCGGCGGTGGTGATGGCGTTCGACGAAGCAGGACAGGCGGACACCTACGCGCGCAAGACCGAGATCTGCAAGCGCAGCTACGACATCCTGGTGCACAAGGTCGGCTTCCCGCCCGAGGACATCATCTTCGATCCGAACATCTTCGCGATTGCGACGGGTATCGAGGAGCACGACAACTACGCAGTGGACTTCATCGAAGCCTGCGCGTGGATACGCAAGAACCTGCCTTACGCCAAGATCAGCGGTGGCGTGTCCAACGTGTCGTTCTCCTTCCGTGGCAATGAGCCGGTGCGCGAAGCGATCCACACCGTGTTCCTGTATCACGCCGTCAAGGCCGGCATGAACATGGGCATCGTCAACGCCGGCCAGCTCGGCGTGTACGAGGAACTGCCGAAAGACCTGCGCGAGGCGGTCGAGGACGTGGTGCTGAACCGCCATCCCGACGCGGGCGAAAAGCTGGTCACGCTGGCCGAGAACTTCAAGGGCGGCGGCAAGGCGCAGGTGGAAGACCTGGAATGGCGCAAAGGCACGGTGCAGGAAAGACTGACCCACGCACTGGTGCGCGGCATCACCACCTACATCGTGGAAGACACCGAAGAAGCACGACTCGAAGCCAAGTTCCCGGTCGAAGTGATCGAAGGCCCGCTGATGACCGGCATGAACGTGGTCGGCGACCTGTTCGGCGCGGGCAAGATGTTCCTGCCGCAGGTGGTGAAGTCGGCACGCGTGATGAAGCAAGCCGTGGCGCATCTGATTCCCTACATCGAAGCGGAGAAACTGCGTTCCGGCGACACCAAGCCCAAGGGCAAGATATTGATGGCAACCGTGAAGGGCGACGTGCACGACATCGGCAAGAACATCGTCACCGTGGTGTTGCAGTGCAACAACTTCGAGGTCATCAACATGGGCGTGATGGTGCCCTGCCAGCAGATCCTCGACACCGCGCGCGAACACAACGTCGACATCATCGGCCTGTCCGGCCTGATCACCCCGTCGCTGGAAGAGATGGCGCATGTGGCGAAAGAGATGGAGCGTCAGGGCTTCACCATCCCGCTGCTCATCGGCGGCGCAACCACCTCGCGCGTGCACACCGCCGTGAAGATTGAACCCAACTACCCGAG
>Ga0180732_1000231_pt1 | contig 53183 bp, 69 predicted proteins | sample KR11_01MetaG_FD_148674 | JGI IMG/M metagenome (GOLD analysis project Ga0180732, IMG submission 148674) | Groundwater microbial communities from the Olkiluoto Island deep subsurface site, Finland - KR11_0.1 MetaG | ecosystem: Environmental > Aquatic > Deep subsurface > Groundwater | place... | reverse complement strand
TTAAAGAACCAGATAAATCAACACCGCCAACAGCACCAGAGAGACCATACACCATCATGTCCTGCATAAACTTATTCGGCATCATGCCCCTAATTTTAGTTAAAGCATCTTCATCATCATCCCCCATGGCAGACATAATTACTGAAGATAAGGCGGTAAAAAACGGTATTGAAGTTAATCCTCCAAGAGCCATTATGTTTATTAGGCTTCTGCCTGCCACCTTTAACCCTTGCGTGCCTTGATTAGCAACTAAATCAGCCATTATATCAAGATAGTTATGGGTGAATGACCTGAATGTATATGTTGCCCTTGCGACCTTACGGAAGTCCCCGCCCCTGAACGCAGCCGGAAGATTAGACTTGCCGTAGAGGAAATGAGAATCATAGATTGCCTTTTTAGTAAATTCTACTGATAAATTATGGTCTCCTTTAGTTTGTTTTTCCTCGAAAGTTACGCCCTCATTAAAAGCTATTCTGTATGCCGCCAACCCTGTGCTTGCTCGGTTAAACTTTTCAGCGACTTGCATGAAAATACCAGATTTGTCTATAACCTTTTTGACGTATTTGCCCCAGCCTGTTCCAGGGATTTCACCCTTTAATTCCCGAAGGAATAAGTCCTGTGCTGCTCCAGTTTCAACCATTTCAGTCAACGCTCTTTGTTCGTTCTCTGCCAGTTGGCCATACTGTGTTTCTTTCCCCATCCATGCGTTCTTTCCGGTAACAGCCTTGCGGACATCTCTCATTGCTTTGGCAAGTTTAAAATGAGACCCCTTTGTGTATTGTGACAATATAGGCCCCGCCATAACAACGTTTTGTGTGAGATTGACAATTCCTGATTTAACCACACCACCTAAATATTTAACGAAAAAGATACCCCTTAACCTGTCAACCATCTGGTCTGTTTTATCTGTGTTGGCAAGCATGTCTCTGATATAGTCTGACGTATATCTGTACTCATTCGGAGTTTGCTTTGCATTCATTGCTTGCAGAGTTTTGCTGTGTTCTTTTGTAGCTTCAATTTTAGTTATAAACCCTGAGTAACCTGATAGATATTGGAATAATGTATCAAAAGTATCAGTCGTTTTAAAGCCTGGCGTACCTTGCCTCGCAATAGCATGTGCACCCCAACCTCGTGTCTTTAAAACATCGGCAATAGCTCTGGCAAGATGTCTTTCCATATCAGCGGTAAGTATTTTGTTCGCTTTTGCATGAGCTTCTTTTTCGCTAAGACCTTCCTTTTTCATTAACCGTAATGCTTCATAATGAGTCCTCGATGCAGCAAGTCCTTTTCCAGCTTCCATTGAAATCTGGCTTAATGCTTCTACCGGAATCTGAAAGAAAATCTCATCTGGAAGTTTAGTAACCTCTCTTGCCGGTGAAATGTCATAATCAGACATCGAGCCTTTTAATTCACCAGAAGAAAGTTGTTCTTTAAGCCAGCTTATTGTTCTTGCTTTTGCCATTTTGTTCAAAGGCAACAGACGTTCTTTAATTTTGTAGAAGTGTTCTCTGTAAACTGTTTTTCCTGTATTTTTATCCTTTATCCTGATATACGCATCCCCATCACGAGTATGTGAGAAATAGTTATGGGTTTTGCCTATGCTTTTCCTAAATTCCTGCAAGTCGCTTTCATCAACATTAGAACCCTTCATAACCGAGTCAGCTTCTACCAATACATTATCAAGTATCTTTCTTATAGTTATAAACCCATCAGCAACAGCATCTTTAACACCTTGTTTCTTTAGGTAGTTTCTAACCTCAACATAATGCCGTGGATTGATTTTTAAATCGCCATCTTCAATAGAATACCAGTCTGTAGGTACTTCTGATTCAGGCATTCTTTTGTCTTCCCATTTCCAGATTAAATCTTCATAAGCCTTTAAATCTTCTGGGTTTTTTTGCATGTGTTTTTGGAGAACATCGAGTTCGCCATGATAGTATTTAAACAGTTTTTTAGCACGACTTTCATGCCGTTTGATTTCTGTTTTTACAGCACTATTCATGCTCTTAAACTTCTTAGCCAATACATAAGGCGTTTCTAATGCTACATGATACCATTTCATATCACGAATAGATATAACCTCAGAACTAAACCTGCCAGTAGCCTTACCGACCGACTCTCTAACATCTCGAATAAACGACTTTGTTTCATCGGGGTCGCTTTTTACAGCATCAAGATTATCTGTTTTTGTTCTATTTATTAGGTCGTCAACTAATGGTGTTGCGTGTTGCTCGTTGTATGCTTTAAGTTCTTTTGTAGCGAATTTAGGCGCTTCCTTCAGTTCAATACTAAAACTCGTCCCCTTCCCATCAGTCACTATCCAGTCTTCACGAGGTATGCCCTGCGCTTCGTAAGGCATGGTTTCTCTACGTTCTTCAGCGGTTAATTTAGCACGGGCGGCTGTGTCTCTGGCTTCTATTTCACCGGCAAGATTATGATACATTTCCATGCCAAAATCTTCACCATATTTTTTTATTAAAAATGTTTTAGTGTACTCCTCTCTTTTGTCCCGAATATCTTTTACTTCAGGAGAATCCCAATCTAATCCTTTATCAAAAGCAAGATCATCTATTTGTTTTTGGAAATCTCGCATTGTGTTATCATAAGGCATGACTGCATCTGCTGAGGCTATTTCAGGACTTCCGCCCTTAGCAAAACCTGAGATGTTTTGAATGGCATGTGCGATTTCGTGAAAAAGAAATTCCTCTGCTTTATTAGGATTGCCATCAAGCATTATTCTGTTTCTTGAAAGAATTTCCCCCTCTAATCCTTCGCCATGAAAATAAGAACCACTTCCCCATGTATCTTTAGGGTCAAGGTTTGAATGAATACGAATTTCTTTTAATTGAGGATATGAATCATATAATTTTTTATGATCAAGGACATCACCCAGTTTATGTATCTGCTTACCAAGTCCTAAGTCTTTTAACTTTGCTCCACTATCATCAATCTCCCACTTCCACTTTCCTTCAGCGCCCTTGAGCCATCCGGTTTCCTTCCAAACCTCTTTCTCGCTCTTACCTTCAGCAAGCATTTCCTGAGCTTTAGCAAGTGCGCCAGTAGGTGCGCCTATGGCTTTCTCGCCTGCCATTGCGTATCTTATATCAGGGTTAGTTGGGTCAAATTCTGTGTTGAATATGGATTTTATTTGGGTGGGATTCCATACCGCTATTGTATCGTGTGGTGCTCCAGTAAATGCTGATTCTTTTATATAAACTCCGTCATAACCCTTTGATTCAAGCCAATCTATGACGGTTTTATTCTCATATATAAGCCAATTCCCTTCTTTATGAAGTCCTTTTTCTATAACACCCTGCATCCCTTCCATGGTTTTGAGCAATGGTTCAATAGCTTTATAATCTTCAACTGGATTAAATATATTTTGAGCTGAGATATATACAGGATATATGGAAACATCGGCTTCTCTTTCTTCGGTATATTTTCTTCTTGGTTCAGTTGCTTTTAGTTTGTCATATTTTTCAGTCCACTTAGCTTTATCTGTTTTATATAATTCATCTGAAATCTTATGGAAATCTTTCCAATGATCATCTAATTTCTTTTGGTCTTGTTCAGTCCAGCTATAATTTCTGGGTGGTTTATTAGCCTGTCTGCCCCTTGCCCATTCTTCTGCAAAATCTGCACTTTTAGTAAAGAATATTAATCTATCATCAAACCTTTTTTCATCATGCTTAAATCTGTCAATTATAGCTTTCGTTCCATGATAAACCGGCAATGGATTACCATACTCATCCACAACCTGACTCTTCTTAAACCATCTATTGAACTTAGGATTATCTCGAATATTAGCAACAGCCTTCTTCAAAGAAAAACTCACATCCTGAGCGAACTGATTAATGCCTGAAGTTTCTGCGCCGGCTTTTCTCTGGAAGATTTTGCCACTTTCGAAGGCTCTTGTTACCCCTCGTGAAGTAGCAGTAAACAAATTCACCAGCGAGTCAATCCAATCAGCAATCTTATTTAAGATACGCTGTACTGTTCCGGCATAAGATGATCTCTTATTTAACTCTGTCTCAATAAAGTACGCCCGGTCTTCCTGACCGCCTATATCTTTTTCGTTCTGTGTCTTAAACTTTCCTTGCTCAGTAAGGCTTTTAATCTTACGCTTAAGCACGTTAATTTCAAATGGCGTAATAAGACCTGCCTTTTCCACCATGTGCTCTGATTCGTGATATAGAGTCCATTTATCGCCTATTCCTCGAACTATCTCAATAGTATCGTCCTCAAACTTACCTGCTATCATTTCGCCGTCAAGCCTCATCCGGCCACGTGCTGTCTCAAAGGCCAGCTTGTTTTCGCTTATGTGTTGTACACTTTTGACTTGGAAGCCGTAACCGGATGAAAGCCTTACCCAGATGTTGCCATCTTTGGATAAACCGGATGGTGATTTGAATAGATTACGTACTTGAGATAGGGTTATTTCTGAGTCGGATATTTGTTGCTTGGTCGAGTAGAAAATCTCATCTTCAGTAACCGGCATCAATCCTTGTTCTTGCCAAGAACCCTTAGAATCAATAACGTCAAGTAATTTTAGCCCTGTTGCATTGGCAAACTTCTTGAGGTTTGTCTTGTCGAGTGCTGGAATTTCAATGTTAGAATTATAGGCTATTATGCTTATAGCGTTTGTAGCATCTACTTGTTTTAGAATGGTTTCCGACATACCTTCTCTTAGACGTGAATAATCTGAAATAGGTAATGTCCCGACTGCATCATTAGCATTATTAAGAAGAATCAAGCCGCCTTCTGGAAGATTGTTCTTTCCAAAATCCTTTACCTCTTGCGGAAAAGAAAGACGGTATAAATTTTTACCTTTTTGTTTAAAGACCCTTTCAACCATTGGGATTTCATATTTTGCTTTGACTTCTGGTATTGTTTGCCTTGCAGGAGAACCTTCCATATAGGAACTATATTCATTGACGCCCACAGCGATCATGTCGTGTGCTTTAACCTTAGTTCCCTTTAGGGTATTTTTTAATGCCCTGAATACCATATCGTCTGCCTTAGATAAAAACGGATCGCCAGATGGATGATTATGCACAATTATAATGCTTGCAGCATCCGGAGTATTTAAAGCATGTCCTGCCAATATTGAAGGTGTAGCAAACGACCTGCCAGCCGTACCTATACTGTATCTATGTACTGATATTATCTTATGGTCTTTATCAAGTATTAGAGTAGCTAAATGTTCTTGTGGATATTTTGACAAATTAAGGTGAGCAAAAGCAGCGGCATCTTGTGGAGCAACAATAGTCTTTACTCCTGACTCATAACTTCCTGCTCTATCGGATACGATTTCTGGGTACTCTGTTTCAGCTCGCCCTTTGGTATAATCAACCCTTCCTTCGGGACTGGGTACGGCTTCTTTGGCTTCGGCTTCTCTTCCGGCAACTTCATAAGGCTTCCTTTCTCCGGCTGGTTTTTCGGCAGGCTTGGCTTCTAATACTTCAAGATGTTCTGTGTATGGAGTGCCAGTATAAAAAGTTATTTCGCCCGCCTCAATTTCAGCTCCACCTTTTATGGTTTTATCGAGCTTGCCATCTTTAAAGATTTCTATTTTAACAATATCGCCCCATTTAATATTATTTCTAAAGACTTCATCATAGCCCATTCCTCTCTGCATCCAAGAAGTTCCAGAAGCAACGTCAATATAATCCGCTGCATCTTTGGGTTCTGTAGATAATCTTTCGGCTGTTTCTTCATCAACTCCAGATTCAATTAGCAGGTCATATACGTCGTCTTTTTCAAGGCTTTGCATAACATCACCAAAGCCAATAGATTCTTCTGAATCAATTTTAACTTCTATTATTGCACCGTTTTCTGGTGTTAATGTGCCACGCTGATGGGCTGCTTTAACCTCACCATTAGCGTAAGCCCCTGCATATTTTTTATCGGCAGATAAATATACGCCTGGAATGTCTGATGTTTTGCGAGGAGTATCTTTAGCTTTTAAAATTATTGTATCTTTATTTATTCTTTCTGTTGGTTTTTCAGCAGGCTTGGCTTCTTTGGCTTCTTCAAGCTCCCTAAGATGTTTTAAAGCCACAGTATAATCATGGTTAGCATCACTCAAGGCAACTTCTAATTCACGACCTGAACGTTTAATTCCGGTTTCTTTATTTATTTGCCCAAGAGTAAGTGTTTTTGCTTTATAACTATCTACATAATCTTGAAGCTCATATGCCGCTTCTCTTCTATGTTCAACCATAGACATTGCGTAACCCAAATCTTGAGTCTCTATCTTTACACGGGCTTCCTCTATATAATCTTTTCCAGCTACAGACCTAATTCTATCTCTAACCGATTGAGTTATATCTTGAGAAAGTAACCAGTTTTGAAAAGCGTTTAAATGTATTGCCCTGTCTGTGCCCCTGACTTCTGTATCTGCTACCGATTCAAATAAACCATCTATATTCTCTGGTTTTAACTTTTCAGAAGTTACCCCATACGCTCTGTCTATTATATTTTTATATTTAGCTGCGGGAACAGCTTTTTTTGGAGGTGCAGATGGTTTGAACTTTGGACTTATGATTGTTGATGGAAATGTTTTTGTAACTTGTTTCTGAAATTCAAATAATTGGCTACCAACTATCTCAAATGTTCCGTCATTGGGGACTTCAAATATATAAACAGTTTCAACACCGTGCAAAGCATTAATATTCTTTTTTAATAACTCTTTTGCTACCTCCATCGTATTATCAAAACCAGCTTCTTTTAATCCACTCTCAATAGCCTTATCAATCTCAGCCAGCAAATATTCTTTCTGCTGTTTCGGGGTTAAAGCAGTCTCTTCTTTTTTGGTAAGGTCAACTGTTACTTCTTTGCCTTCAGGTGTGGTTTCGATTTCAACTTTACCTTCTGTTTTTTCGGCAACTTCGGCTTTTGCTTCTTTTGGGGCAGGCTTTTTCATCCACATTTCAAAATGTTCAGAAATTGGGAAATCATCTGCATAGCTTTTTTGGGAAAATGCCTTAAATTCATCCCACCTTTCAGCTTCTGTGAACTCAGATTTCTTATATGTCTTATCAAATTCAATTTTCCATGCTTTAGCCTTAGCCTCTGGTATTGCCTTACCCTCAATCGTCAATCCTGCGGCCTCTGGCTTCGCCTCTGCGGGGATTGCTGTGGGCTGTGGCTTTGCAACCTTCTCATAATATTTATATGCAAACTCAGGCAAATCCCTTGCATATTTACCATCAACATATATGGAATATTTTGTTTCAATATCTCCAAGTGGCCTTGACGGATCAATAGCTTTTTCTGTTTTCCTAATTTCTATGCTTTTATCTTTTGCGATTTGTTCAACAACTTCTTTATATGTTAATCGTTCTTTATTCTCCCAATTTTTTGGCTCTTTAAACCATGCACGAATATTTCCTTTATTCGCAGATATTGGCTGATTAAGATTAGGTTCTTTCACCGCTTCCGCTTTCTCAGGGGCAACTTCTTTTCTCTGTAATCCCCAGCCGCCTTCAACCTCAACCGGCTCAAATTCAACACCATGGTCTTTTTCCATGCGAACTTTATTCAGAGAAGCTGAACCTTTATTCTTAAATGCCTGTCCTTCTTTTGTTCCAAATATGCCTTCGGTTATGGTTCTGGCTTGTAGCTTCTGGTCTTTGACTTCTTGGACTTTAGCAAGGATTTGTTCTTTACCGGCAGAAACTTCTTTAGGTGAAGGCTGGAATTTACGCATTAATACTTCACGTTTCATGCCTTCTGTCATAGGCAGTTCTTCAAAAGCATCAACGGCCTGTTCGATTCTTGATGGTTCTTTTTCTGCTAATACGGCAACTCTTTCCTGTAAAAGTTCTTCATCGGTAAGTGCTCGACCTTTTTTAAGGTTTAAAACATTGATTCTTCTTTGCAGTTCTTCAAATGATTTGTCTGCTTCTTCTTTTTTAGCACGTCGCATTTCTTGAAATTCTGGAGACACACTTTCTATTGGCGCAATTTCTTCGTAACCTTCTGGAGTTTCGGGTTTTGTTAAAAAGCTCCTTACCTTATCGGCAAGTTCAGCGTCTGTTTTTTCAATATTGGTGGCTATGTCTTCTACTATTTCTGGAGTTATGTCGCCACCAGTTATGCCTTTTTCAAATTCTCCAGAGTCAACTGCCTTTTTAAAAGTATCTACTTCGTCTATGGTTGGCTTGCCTACCCTTGTTCCACCTAAAGTGCTACCGCCAAAGCCAGTTACGGCTGCTATTGGGGCTACTGTTGCAGCAGACTTTAATGATTCAAGAAGTTGAGCTTTAAGGTCATTCGGCAGTTTTTCGCCAGCTAAATATTTACCTATATACTTTGAGAAAACTTCTGTGGGTTCTTCTAACCCTTCTGTTATTCCTTCCCATACACCAGCGCCAAGTGTTTTTAATACCCGACCCTTAAAGCCTGCTCCTGCAGCTTCAAGTATTTTTCCTGTACCAATCGCATTAAGAACACCTGCTCCTAAAAACATTAATTCGGCAGACCTTGCTGCTGATTCCTCAGATGCTCCAGATTTTAAGGTTTGCTTATATGTTTGCGCTGCTTCAAGGCCACCACCCGTTACAAAGGCTGGAAAATATTTACTTAATTTTGCCAAAGACGATATTATTTTCGGGGCGTTTTTAGCTACAGTTATTTCTGGCATAAAAAGAGAAGATGCTATTGCGGCTCCGAAGGCTGGAAGCATTTCGGGGACATTGTATAACCAGTAGGTAGCATCCGCTAAAAGACCTGGGTCGTCGATTACGTTTTTCCCTGCGATTGATTCTGGCGGGCCAAAAGGCTCTGCTACCTTCTCATAATAATTACTTGCTATTTCACCTGCTTTTGCAACAGTTTCGCTTCCTATTCGTTCTCCAAGCCATTGCGTTCCTGCTCCAATAGATTCGCCCAGCCCTATTATGCCATGCGTTAACCCACGACCGATAGTTCCAAGCATACCAGGTTCTTCTTTTTCAGCAGGTGGTTGAATAGATGCACCCATTGGTAATTCTTCCCATTCGTTCGGGTCAAATCCAACAGGTAATCCGGTAGGTACGCTTAATACACCTAACGGAACTTCTTCCCATTCATCAGGGCTATATTTTAATAGCTCAGGCATTTGTTTTCTGTATTAGTTTAATAAGGTTATCATCTGTAAACTCAGGATATTTTCTTCTAAGATTATCAGCCATATCTTTTACTTGCGCTAAATTTTTCCCTAATCCAGCCTGTCGAATAGCAGTTTCAAGACTGCCTTCTCCAAACTTAGAAAATCCTTTCGGAGTAGTTTTACCTGCCCAAGATTGAAGCTGTTCTTTAAATGAAGGTGTTCCTCCTGGAGCAAAACTCTCTGGTTTATAAAATCCAGTTTGATATGTTTTTGGTTTGTTTAAGATATTAGACAATTCTTCTTTCGTAAGAGTAGGAACTTCTTTAGGCTCTGAAACTGCCCTGGGCTTTGAAACTGCTTTAGGTTTTGGGGTTACTTCGGCTCCTGGTTGAGAAGCAGGTGTAGTAATCTCTTGTTTTATTTCATTTCCTCTCTCATCTACAAGCCTGTCTTCTTGATTTCTAAAGATAAACTCGCCCGTTTTTTTATTTCTAAGTGGTGTCCATCCTTTAATAGCTCCTGTGTATTGAGCATTAAATGTGTCATATTGTGTTTTTTCCTGTTCGGGTGTAAAATCAAGATTATGTTCACGCCAGTCTTTCATTACCTTTTCAGTCCATTCAAGCCTGTCTTTATTAAGGGTCGCAAATTCTTTTTCTGGCTTTTCCAAAGAACCACCAGCCTGTTCTACTTGTAAAGCAAACTCGTTCATTCTATCTTCTGAAATTAGCCTTACTTTCTTTTTACCTGCCTTATCGTAGTATTCAAACTTCATTGTTTTAGGAATATCTTTTTTAAGTCCAAGCAGGGCTAATTGTGTATCTGTGTAATCTTTTTCCGTTGTTTCCCTTCTCTGTAGCTTGCCAAGTTCTCTTGTTTTCCAGTCAGGTTTTTCCTCAATGGGGCTTTTTCTTAATTCTTCTTCTGTTTCAAGGCCGGTTATTTTTCCGCCCTCAGGCGTAGGTCGAGTTACTGTATGATATTTTGGTTCTAACTCTTTTTGCTGGTCAGTTATGGCATCGTTTATCATCTTAGCGGCAAAACTCGGAAGGCCATGTTTTGTAAATATCCCAAGTCTTTGTGTGGGGGTTAGGAATTTCTTGCCTGACTTTTCCCTTGTATCAACTATTTCTTTAAGGGCTGCCTGAATTTTTACTTGAGCATCTTTTGTTTCCTGATTTTTTATTAAACTCTGCAAGCCTGTATCAGAAGCTGTTGACTGCATCATTGGCTGTTGTGGTGGTGGTGTTGTAACAGGTGAAGGTATCTGTGTTCTCTGGGGTTGTCGAGACATAGCTTGAGATAACAATGCTTCACGATTTGGATAATTTGATGTAAGCAGTGAAGGGTCAATCATGGTATTAAGCAGACTTTGCATTTTATCCTCCTATGCTAAAACTTGTTGGAAACGTACTTGTTGGTACAGATGGCGCACTATATGGTGTTGATGTTGGAGTAAAACTTTTAAGCAGACTCGCCCAATTCCCAACACCCTGCCCCATATTCATTACTTGTTGTAATTGGTCTAAATAACTTGGCTGTTGTGCCGTAGGAAGTCCTGTGGTAGTAGTAGATGTGCTTGGCTGCGCTGTATATCTTGCAAATTCCATAGGCTCCCACATGCCTCTAAGGTCTTGCAGGTAAGCGAGTTCAGTAACATTACTTGGTGTAAATGCGGCAAGTCCAAGATCAGCCAATTCTCTTTCCATGCCATATCTGAGCGCCGATGGTTCTTTTTCTGCCTCTGATCTGCCTAATGATGTAAGAGCAATATTACTAAGTCCTGTTTCTTGAGCACCCATCAAATCGCTAAGAAGCCTTTGTTGTGAGCCGGTAATAAACTGCATAGGAGTAGCACCACCAAAACTTACCCCTGTTCGTTCAGCTAATAATTTATCAATATCTGCTCCATAGGGGCCGACTGCCTCACCTGCCATTTGTTTATTTATTATTTCGTCTAAAGTTCCTGCGTGTTCACCCATAGCGGCTTCGACGGTGGATAATAAAGGTTCTTTTAGACCTGTGAGTTGTTCTAAATAGGCTTTTTTGGCAGCATCTTGCTCTTTTAGTAGGATATCGAGCTCTGTTTTATATGGTGCTTCACCTACGCTGACCGCCTCATATTGAGCTTCAAGTTGCGCTACTCCTTTTTTAAGTGCCGCAATGTGAGAATAATTACTTGCGGTTTGGCTGTCAGGATATTTAACGGCTTCTTCATAAGAAGCTAATTCTTGCCTTGCGTTTTCAAGCTGAGAATTAATACTATTTCTTATTTCAGTATTTACCTGCTTCCCAAAATACTTATCCATAAATTCGCCAAATATCTGGTCGTATTCTGGAGCACGAGGCATAGCAGTAGAACTTGAGCGTACCGTTTGAGTACCACTATACCCTCCATCTCCGCCGCCGCCGCCGCTTGTAGAGTCTAAATATACCGCTGTGCCTGCTCCAACCACCGCTGCCCCACCTATTGCTACTGCTATCCAAGACATATCTTTTCCTCCGCTATCTCTTTAATAAAATCTAATATTTCAATATCTCCGAGCTTTTTTCCGTTAAAATCTGGAACTTCATCATAGATTTCAGCAATGATTTCTTTCTCTATTTTCTCTAAATCTGTTTCTTTTGTTACATGCACCGTTGTCCATACTGTTTCTTCGTGCATATAAAGAACTCGTTTAGTCCCTGGCTGAGTAATCCCCGAATAAGGAGCTTTAATTCTCTTGACTCCTTCTTCTGTCAATACTGAAACATCACCCTTTAAGACAAAATATGGATGACAAATTTTATGGATTTTGCTTGTAAGCAGCATCCCCTTTGGCATAGTTATTTCACGCACATAGGCCCCATCAACAAAGGTATGTTTAAGCGGACAGCAATCCCCAATCATGGCATCAGGATGCTCTCGCATCTTATCTTCGATGGTAAGAATTTTCTCACGGATAGATAGTGAATCTACTTCGTGTGAAACCTCAACAATTTGTGTCATTTATTCACCTAAGCCATAAGCGACTGTAAAAAGCCAAGAGCTGCCTGATATGGCGCAAGTTCGTTAGTGCTTGTCGAAATCTGCCCCTGAGACAATAAGTTAGAAAGCAACTGAGGATATTGATATGCAGCTTGCCCCTGCTGGCCTGCTAATTGAGCAAGTGCTAATTGTTTTGCAAGTTGCAGTTGGGATTGCTGCCCTATAATATCCTGCCCTATTCCTCGTGCAGTTCCAGCCATAGTATCGCCGGTAATTTTAGAACTTAACATGCCACGCTTTGCAAGTTCGTTCATGGTCTGTTGTAAGGCTGGCTGTAGCTGATTCTGATAAGTCTTTCCAACATCAGCAATAGCTCCACCATACCCCTGCTCGATGCCAGTTCTTGCTTGATTATAAAACTGTTCCTGTTGCCCGGGGAACTGCTGGAATGCCTGCTGCATCTGAGGCAATAAGCCTGTAAGCATACCCTGATACTCTGGCGTGGGGCCTGAATATGACTTGGGAAATTTGTCGAGTGGAAACGTAAATATTGAGTCATCTGCCATGCTTGGCCTCCATTTCTTTCTTCATTTTTCTCATCCTCATATGTATAAAATTATGATAAGCTCTATCCTCACAAATTACCAAATTACATGGTATATTATCTTTTTTGTCTTCATTTATATGATGAACGATAGCTTTTGGTGGTATATATTTTCCAAGAACTTTCTCGGCAATCAAGACATGTTCTAAAACATAAGGATATTTTTTTGCGGTCGGATGTAATGGATTGTAAATTAAAACATATCCACCATTATGCTTTTTCTGTCCACCGTTCCACATATGATGATTCTCGCCAGTCATTTTTAAAATTGATTCCTTAGTATGTTTTTTATTTCGCCTGTGATGCCCCCAAATAAATCTAACTGGCTCGCCTTTTTTGCGATCAAACTTAGCACACGTTTTAGTGGCAAGATTAGTCTTTCTCCCACAACCACATTGGCAAAATCCGATTGGAATGTTATCAGCCATGATTTTTCTCCATTTTTAGATTAGAAATTGCATCCAAAAAAAATTACACCGGAAACAGCCTCCGCATATATATTGTCTATATAAAACGTGTTTGTTGCATCAGCGTTTACGATTGTTATTATAATGCTATCTATTGCATCTTTGTTGGCATCGGCTACGGGAGACATGCTTATAGTTTCTGTTTGAAAAACATTAGCCGAAGCTATATTTGCCGTATGCTCAGTAGTCGTACCGCCTGAATCATGAAAACCTATTTTAATATTGCTTCCAGTTCTTGATGACCTAATATCAAATTTAATTCGAGTTATACCAGACAAGTTTATTGTTGGTGAAACCGTTCTGGTGAGAGTGTCATTAATAGCATTTGTATCAGCAAATGCTTTTAATGCGTAAGTGCCTTGAGTTTTAATAGTAGCTTCAGAACCACATTGAAGCGCTCTTTCTATTAATTCCCACTCTCCTATTCCTACATAATAGACTGCGCTTGCTGTAATGTATATTCTATAATAAACATAAGAGGTAAAATTAGTAAAACTATATGTCTTTTTCTCTGCATTTGTAAAAGATTGCCCTGTCTGTGTATCTAAAGTTGTCCAGTCGCTATTATTATTGCTCCCCTGCAATGTCCATGCAGTCGGGTGGTGTGTACCATAGCCACCACCATCTCTTGCTGTTATAGTATATCTTTGTATGATTTTTCCTGAAGCGAATTGATATTTTAACCACTGAGGAGGTGGTTGATTATAAGTGTTCCACCAATCATCCCAGCCTAAAACAGAATCGTTCATGGCCAACCATGCTGGAATATATTCCACACTACCACTTGCAACTCCAGCCGGAGCAATATTAGATGTCATATCTGGAATTTTGTCGGCAGAATAAGCGCCATCACTGACATAAGCCGCCTGCGCTAAAGCATCTGAACTATAGTTTTCCATGTAATCGAGTTCTGTTTTAGGCATTTTTTCTCCTTAGCCAAAATTCAGGCCAGCCTGCCCATAAAAATTTGCCCCGTCCCAAAAAAAAGAAACAATATCAATATAAGCTCCTGTTGTAGTTAATGTCGGAGCTGTTCTTTCAGCCCATTTGACTGTTCCTGGCCATGTCGCTGTTCTTGACCCAACTCCATCTTGGATTAGTATGAGCATTAAGTTGCATGGCTTAGTGGGAGCTGTGAAAGTAAAGGTTTCGTTAGCAGCTCCGAATGTGAATTTGAATTTATTCCCTAATCGCCAATCAATAGTAGTTGTACCATCTCCTGTGGCTGTTTGTAATGTGAACCCTACTGAATGCGCCTGACAGTCGAGTTCGCCACCAAGTTGAGGGGTTGTGTCATCTGAAACATCTGTCATAAATCCAAGATTTGTCTTAGCGCCAGCGGCATCCGAAGCCCCAGTTCCGCCCTCGGTTACTGCGAGGTCTGCGGTTAAAGACAATCCTGCAAAAGTAGGAGATGAAGCCGCCTTCACTGCTTGGTCGAACCAGTCTGCGAGGGTAGTATCGCCACTCAAGGCAATGGTTCTTGCTGCATCACCTGTGGTGATTGTGAGTATTCTGTCTGCGGTTAAATCGCTGCCAGGGGTTATAATAAGGTCGTGGGAAGCATTGGTATCGAGAACATGGAGACCTGAATTAGCCAGCGTGAGTATAGTCGTTATGGTCGCATTGGCAAATGTCGGAGAACTTGCTGCTTTCACTGCTTGGTCGAACCAGTCTGCTAAAGTTGGATTGCCAGATAAGGTAATTGTCCTGTCGGAATCACCCGTAGTAAGGGTCAATGTCCTGTCGGCAGTTACGTCTGAGCCTGGCTTTATAATAAGGTCATGGTTTCCGCCTGTGTCTAAGAGATGAAGTCCTGTATTGCTTAATGTAATTGTGCCTGAAGTGCCCATGCTGAATATTAAAATCCACCTTTTATTTCCTCCGTTAGCATCCATGGCTATTACATCCGGTGAGCTTTCAGCCGCAGCAGAGTCATCATCAAGGATATAGAAATAAAAAGTATCGGCAGTAAAAACCAACGCTGAGTCAAGATCGGTTAAATTTGTACCGTCTATGGAATCTAACGCACCACTTCCGCCACCTGTTAGTGAAGTCGAACTATAATTTTTAAGAGCCATAACTACCTCATTTTACATATTTAATGAACGCATAATCAATGAAATATTATTAATTCTTAATGGTTCTCCGTCTAAGCTGAAATTTCTTATAATGGGTAAAAACTTCTTATAGTTTGCGTTTAAATTCCTGTTAAAGTCAGAATTTACAGTAATTGAAAAACTTGCATTTGTGGATGCTGAGTGTAGTGTATCAATGTCCAAATCAGAATCATATACCTCAAAATCAAGGGTTGCCCCTGTTGCCTCTGTTCCGCATGAAACATCATATCTTTCAAGGCATACTTCATTATACGGACTTTCAAACATCTTTCCGCCCAGAACATACGGAACGTCAACTGAGTTGTCCTGCTCGACTGTCGTGTCGAGAGTGTAAATATACCCATCATCACAAGCTATGAAAAAATCGTTTCTGTAATTGGCAAAGGCTGTCGCCTCTATTATGGTCTGTATTCTAACTTCTGTTGTATCAGGGTCACCTGAATCATCTCTTATGTATATGGTGTTATATCCAAGGGTATCATTGTTTCCATAATCCCATCCGTGATCTGCAAGAGACCCAACTGTACCATTCGCCGAGATAGAGTCTTGAAATAATAAATAAGATGGTTCTGATAGAGAGGGATTGCCACCGCCAGTTAGCTCTACATAATATTCGTTAGAGGTTGCACTTGCTGTCCATTTATAAGTAGCTGATGACAAATCCTCTTTAATAAAAATATACTCTGTCCATGGATACCTAACCCGTCCTTGACTAAGAGATGGGCTTTTTGTATGAGCTACTAAACATCTTGCATAGTTTTTCTGTTTTAAGAAATACTGCCCGGTAGCTCCATAATATCCGGCAAACGCATCGTCATCTGTCCAATAGTTTTTTATCCTGTCATCAACAGGGTCTGACTCACAAGATGAACGAAGATCTCCATATTGTTCTACGCCAGAAAGAGCATTGACTCCGCTTTCATTTCCAAACCATAAATCGTTTACTATGTTAATTGCTGTTTTATGTGTTGAATAAACCCTTTGAAATATTGGAGAAATAGCATAGTCAGTCGGGGAACTGCCTGTTAATTTACATAGATACGGCTGAGACTGCTGACCAAATATATAAATAACCCCATAAAATGAAACTATTCCGCCGGTAGGATAGTTGGTTGTATTATCGTCGATTACTCCTATCCATCCGCCACCATTTGTTGTTGACCAGTCAAAGGGGGTGTTCAGGTTTGAATACCACATTACACCTTTATTATAAGGGTCGCCTGCTAAGAATATCCTGTTGTCCTGAACAATACCATATCTTGCACTTGGTGGCCGACCTGGTTTTACTCCTACAACCGCATATTTTAAAGCATCTTCTTTCCATGCACCATCGTAATATTTTGCATCACCGGAAGCTGTTGTAGTATCACACTCGAGCTGGATATAATTTGAAGCATCTCCGCCGGCATAAGTTAAAACAGCATTATAAATAGTAAGAGGAGATAAAGAACCTGAATTAAATGTAAATGTAAGCTTTTCAGATGCTGTGCCTATATCTGCCGCTGAATATGTGGTAGTCGCTGTAGCCACTAACGAGTCATCACTGTCGAGGTATAATTCACATCCCACATTTCCGGTTGGGCTTCCTGACTTTAGGGCATATATTTCTACTGTCGTTATCGTTATTGTATATCCGCTGTCCCAGTCCTGTGTTTCAAAACTAACGCCGGCTTTGGTGTTCCCACCGCTGTAAAGTTTTATTGCGGTGTCAGGAGTTAAAGCGGTGTTATTATATTGATAACCGTCTGAACCAGAACCGTCATCATAAGCTATTTTTACTGTATCTGTGTTTTTATCCCAGTATTTTAAATAACTTCCATCGCAAATTAACGCCTTATCACCAAAGGGAATAATGGTTGCATCGCCTTTAAGTGTAGCTTTTTCTACTGGAGCCTTTGAGCTATCCAGTAAATATAGAATATTATCGGGTTGTGTTACGATTAATTCATCAGTACCACTTGATGCTGGAACTTCGACAACCCATTCTCTACCTGCCGCATTTTTCCAGTCCCTGTTTCCGGTAGTTGTGTCTGTAAATATTCTTAAATTGCTAAGGTCCATATCGAAAGGGAAAAAGGCTATGTGTGTAATATCGTTAGCGAGAGCACTTGTAGTATATCTCGTCAAGCCTTCTCTTGTTTCTATTCCCCCAGTAGGTAGAAACTTAAAATTAACCAGCATTGAAGCTTCGTTCTGCTGAATAGCTGCCGCAGAAAGAGAAGTGTTCAAGCCAAGATTAAACCTGTCCAGCACCAATGGCTTTAGATTTTTAGGTTGTCTTGGCTGTATGTGGCTGTAGTTTATAAGCACTAAATGCACCCTATGTTAAACATATCACTCACTTGTTTTTCTCGCCTTACCCCTCTCGCATATACAAGGTTCATCACTTTATTGTGTTCTATTTCGGCAAGGGTGGCCTGCCTTGAGCTGTCTCTTTCCAGTATCTCAAGGCACTCAACAACCAGCATCCTTTCAATAAACCTGTTGAATATACCACCCCAGGGTAATGCATCGGTAGCGTATGTCGCCATTGCGGTTATCGGCTTCCAGTATGTATGATATATTGTATATGCATCATCGGGAACCCATAAATAACCAACCTTACTGTCTTCTGTTAGATAGTACGCCTCGGGTTGTGATGTGGTTGAATCATAATCCCACTTAATTTTATCCGCTTCAGAAACTTCCTGAAGGTATGAATCTTCTCCGTCCACCCATGAACCATCTCTAAGAAAGCCATTGTGTGTAAAGTCGGGTGTATATTCGGCAGTGCTGGCTACGGTAGTTACAGTTCCTACCGCATAAACAAGGTTACTGGATACATTAACAAGGGTCTGATATATGTCCTCAAGGATAGTGTTTACAAGACCGATTAGTTGAGTATCTGAAAATTGAAGAGAATTAGTGTCTCTGAATTTTATCCTTGCATTATTACCTGCTGTTGCGAGAGTTCCCATTTATTTTCCTTTTTGCCAAAACTTTTTATATTCTTTTGAAAAAGCATCAGCATCTTCTGGGTAATCAAATTCTATAAACTCACCTGTTTTTATTGCATGTTTAAAAGCATCGTCAGGTTTATACTGTTGTAAATTTTTCCCATCATATATTATAGTCGGGAACACTATATTTTTACCATTAAAACTGCCCCATGACATTAAATGAGTAGCCTTATAACCTTTACCCATATCTATAGATGGATATTTTTCAGGAGTTAGTATTCTCTGAACAAAATTTTTGCTTTTATTCTGGGTTAGAATATTCTCTATGGCTGCATCATCCACTGTCTTTAACCTATACCAACTCAATGATATAATTAGGTATTTTACTTATCATCGAGATCGTATTGTCTGATGGATTAACCTCTGGCCTCATAGCCGGATAAAAATTTCTGGCTACTGCAATCGGGTCTTTGCTTGCGTATATTCCTGACTCTGGCGGTATTAGTATTCTGTTTTCTTCAACTGAATCTTTTAATACGTTGATATGCGCCTGAGTTAATAGAACTTCCTCACCAGGCCAGAATACCTTTTTATTAGAGATGGAGTTTACTGTTACCGAAATAGGCATGTCCCTATTATCAGGGTCGCAATTTGACCTGTGTACTCGGCATTTAATTAATTTTTCAGGCTTGGCTTCAGTTTTTGGCACACCTATCCAGCCTCCATCTTTCTCAATCATGTCATAAGAATCGGTCAGTCCCTTCTGATTTAATGCTATTGCCAAAGAACCTTTATTACCAAATACACTTCCATCTGATTTTCTTATTTCCATTTTAATCTCCTTTTTGTCGCTAACCTGTCGTCAGCTTGGTTTGCTAAGGGGTACTGTTACCCCTTAGCTTGTGTTAATTAACTTTATAAATCGGTGCAAAGATGCTCCATTCTTACCAAGAAATCATCGTTAAGAATCTTGGCTGTTTGAGCTACTTTCCAGCCTGAGGTTGCCCTCTGGTCTAACGGGTCTTCTGTACCAGCACTACCCATTTTCTTGATGATGTTTTTAACACTTCCCTTTTGAAGCGGAACTGAACCTACTGCATTGGAAGCAAAAATCAATGTAGTATAAACATCTGTGGTCGTACTGTCAGCAGCTACGCAACCAGTAACTCCTACTGCAACACCGCCGGCAAGATAAATCTTAGAATTGGTTGTTACGAGGATTCTTAAATTCCCCCATGCACCAATTTCTTCTTCCATAACGTCTTTCTGGCTTGCATACTCTTCAACTTTGGTAAAGCCTGAAAGAGCCTCATAATCCTGCCTGCATGATGTGTGGGTAATCCCATAATATGCAGGGGCTATAGGTCGGGTTGCAATTTTCGCTCCGGCCATAACCATACTTCTGACCTTCTTAGCGTTTCCGCCTTCCAGAGTCCTGACTGCTGATTTAACATCAGATACTGCTACTGCCGTTGCCACGCTTGTTCTTCCTGCTACTCCAGCCGCATACCTGACATTTGTGCCAGCGATATAAACATCTCTATCAAGCGTATCCACTGAAAGCCCCATCTGCTCAGATAGGACTTCTCCACCCTCTACAAGTATCGGGTCTAACCCTGTCATCGACACCCAGTCAGAAAGAGTAATGAAGTCTCCGTACTGTTTAACGAGTGCATAGATATCGGTGGTAGTCAGCTTTTTACCTGTAGGGGTTGACCCCTCAGTAAGCGGGGTGGTATTAACCGCAAGAGAACCGTACCTTCTAAAATTAATTCTTGTTCCTGCATTCTTCGGGAGTGGCCGTACTTGGGCAAATCTCGAATGAATCAGGGCGGGCACAGCTCGCTCTAATAGATTCCTGTCGTAATATCCCTGTAAATTTACAGCGACATCACTTGTGCCAGTTATAAGCGCCATATTGTCCTTCCTTTCTTATTTTCAGAATCCTTTGATTCGATCTAATTGTTTTTGAAATTCATCTTTTGAGAGATTCCATACGCTTTTAGTGTCTGCGCCTGGGGCATCTCCTCCGCCGGATTTAACTCTAAATCCAGGTTGCTCAGTTTTTCTCTGCGGGACTTTTGCCAGCTCCTGAGCTTTTACAAAATCGTAAAACTGACAAAGCGCTCCCATGTCTGAATCAACTCTTTTGTAATCAGATACACTTAATCGAGACGCATACTGACCCAGTTTTGGTATAACCATATTACTGTATTCAGGGTCTCGCATTTTTAATGCGTTCTCTACTGTTTTCCCTTGATCTTGAGGTTGAATAGCTGGAACAGGTTTGAAGTTTTTAAGTGATTGAGATAGAGCTTGGCTTATATTGTCCTGTAGCCATTCAGATTCATCTTCATATTCTGTAATGGGTTTAACTTTAAAGGTTTGTTCTTGACCTGACAGCTTTTTTTGCCAATGTTTGTTTACCAGTTCCGCTATTTCAGGATCGGCTTCAATCATTTGAACAAGTTTACCATGAGGCCCCACCTTATAATCATAGTCAAAACCCTTCTGAGCAAGCTCTATAATTTTGTCTTTTGTGAATTTATAGGGCTGACCTTTATGAATGATTTCAACTGTTTCTTCCTCTTCTTCAACTACCTCCGGTTGTTTTAGTTCAAACCTTACAGGTTCTTCTTCTTTGTCGCCTGCCCCTTCTTCAATATCTTCTTCCTCTTCTTCAACTTCCTCGACCTCTTCTTCCTCAATTATTTCTTCTTTTTTAGCTTTTTCAGACATTTGTCCTCCTTGCAGCTATTGTCGCTGCGTTAAATTTGTCGTGGTATAACCACTTGTTATGTCATCAATCCAACACCACTTAGGGGATACTGAACATACTGCATCGGGATTATGAAACAGACATCCGATGTATCGAAGTCTGCTGCCGCTGTTGCAGTTGATAAATCAGCATTCTCGTAAGTGTAAATCCTGCAATATTTGTCTTTTCCTGCCGGCTTGGTAATAGCTCCAACAAACGCATAATTATCATTGCTCTCATTGATGAGAATGAATTGTCCGTTGTCAGAAATACCTGCGCTGAGGAAATCAATCGAACTGTCCTCAAAATAAGTATTGCTACTTGTAGTTCCGTCATGTACCGCTCTAACGATAGGCACGTTCATTCTGAACGCCTGTACGGTAAATGGATTACCATCTACATTTGCCGCTGCTGATGCCCCAATCCCGATACCGTTTGCCTCCCACCATCTGCCTGGCTCTACTGAACTTGGCGCTGCTGTAGGAAAAGCATTTGAAGCATTAGTAAACTTGACAAGGGTGATGCCAGTAGCGGTAGTTAAGGTTGAAATACCATCTGTGTCTATAGACTCGACACCATATCCGGCAGCCATGTCTATAGTCCAAACAACCGAATCTTCCTCTGCTGAACCTTGAATTATTACCTTGGCAGGACACCAGCCGAGATTAAAATAAATCGCTGCTCCTGTGCCCTGTGCAAGTAGTGTTAATTGCTCATTCATTTTATTTGTTCCTTTCTTTTTAGTTTAGTGTTTTTGGTTTTTTGTAGCCCTTGTCGCTACGATGTTTTTGTCGGCTCATCGCCAAAATAAAAAAGCCTCCCAAATTCGGTTTTTGTTCCGAATCTGAAGAGGCTTTGATGTTCTAAAGGCTTCCAGCTTTTTATCTAACGGGCTTCCTAAGAGAGACGTTAGATTGTTATGTAATTATAGTATGTTAAATCTTTTCACCTTTTAATACTTTCTTTAATTGTCCCACAAGAAACCCAAGACCTTTTATCAGCGCCTTGATAAGTTGTTCTGTGTCTATACTCTTCTGTTCCATAACGACCTTTGATATTCTGGGTCAGGCCCAGAAGACGTTCCAATTTTGCAATTAGGACAATTGGCTGAATACCCGCCGTCCCAAATCATTTTATTATTATCAACTCGTTTATATGTTTTACTAATAGCAACTTCTTTATACCCACAAAATGGGCACGGTAATAAATTATTCATAATTTGTTCACCAACATCCATAGATTGCGCCTTTCTGTGGTATTATCAATTTATCCTCGCTATCTGTAAACCTCTGAATTATAAATGTCCTTTCAATATCCAGTTTAATAGTATTAAGGCATTCCCTTAATAATTGGTCATTAATATCAAGCTTACCGCCTCGAACTTTAAAATGTTCTCCCGATACTGCAAACGGTATCCCAGGTTGACCCTTTGGAGAATATAAGGTTTTTTCGGCAGTCCCGCCAATAATCTTGTCTTTTTCAGACTGTGTAATTTCCTTACCACCTATATAATATTTATAGCTCACAAATCTCTCCATATTTAAAATTATCCCGTACCCAAACAAGTTCAACTCCATCGTTCCTAATAGCCTTCGTTAATTGAGATTTAGTCATTAATTTAGAGAAATATTTATCAGTTTTCCGATTCCATAAGCTAACATTAAATAAGCCGTCATTTCTTATAGCACTGTTTGCCATAACCCGAACGCATCCTTTCTGCCGCTTAATAATAATATCAGCAGATTGTCCTTCGATTATTGGCTTTATGTTAATCGGTAAAGTCTTGTATTGTCTAAACTTAATAATATCTCTCATATCCCCTCTGCCTGCCCTTGTCTTTCCGTCAAAATCATCATGTCATATTCCTGTATGTATGTCTGTAGGGTAGTTTTTAATCTTAACACAGCCATAAGGTCGTGATGAACTGTTTGATATTCTTCGAGTTTCGTGCCAAGTGGCAATCTTTTCATAGCTTCAAAACATTGCAATTCCTGATGTTTGAAAAATCCGTCAATAAGCGGTTCTGACAAAAGCCTCTTTGCTTCATTCGCCATGTGAAGTTTACGGGTTTTTTCGGCTGATTCTTGTTCTGTCATTTATACTCCTGTCGGTCGCTGTCCTTCGGTTGCCATCTTTAATAATCCAAGCGCATGGTCTCTTTTTGAGTCTCGTTCTTTCTGCGCTATCTCTGCCATTGCTATTTCTTTATCTTGCTTAAGTTCCTGTCCTGCTAAAATGCTTTCCTGTTTTAATTCAGCCTGAGATATGGTCGCATCCGCCTGCGCTTTTTGAGCCTGAACCTGAACACTCTGTCCTTTAATCTGAAGCTCCATCTCTTTGAATTTCTGCTGTAACTCGACCATCATCTTTTGCATCTCAGCATTTTGCTGTTGCATCTGTTCGGCTTTCTCTAAATAACTTTGAGCATCCTCTATAAAGTCGTCTGCGTTTTTAAAACCAAGCGAAGTGATGTATCTCTTTGAAAGGTTGTGTATCTTTTCAGGAGTTAAAAGTCCAGGGAAATATTCGTTGAGCTTAAATAATACTCCGAGCATGTGTTCTATTTTACCGGCTTCTTCTGCACCTACTGAAGCAGCCACACCCATATTCACCCTTGTAATTACCCTACCCTGTATCATTTCTGGCATAATTTCTTTATCCTGCCCTAATACCTTTGCAGTAAATGGTTTTCTCATATATTTTTGATATAACAAAACACACTTGCGATAAAAGTCTTTAAGTCCTATTTCTGCGAATATTCTTCCAATTAATTCAAGCCTTTGCATGGCAGCATTCTGAATTTGTATAATGCCTCTTGCGGTATTATGCGTGGCAATATAATGCTCCCCAATCAACCATAACCCATCAGGGTTATCAACTGTCAGGCATCGCATTAATCTTGGTTCAACCTTTTTTACAGCAACTATGCGGTAAGCTTTTTTGCGTGTAGGCCTCCAAACCTCAGCCTTTCGTTCAAGGGCAAAAGGACAATCATTTAAATTAAATCCAACTAACCAAAAATCTTTCGTGTTACAATTCTTCCCATTAACCCACTTTTTACCTTTTGTCCTAACCTTTCTAATATTAGGAACTCCGCTTAAACTTCTAATAAGTTTTGATATATCTTCAATTAACCGATAATTAGAATTACCAAAAAAACAAATCCCCTGACTAAAAAAACCATCTGAGTCCATTAAACCTCTTAATAATTCCAGCCTTTGCCCATAAGACGATCTAAAATAAACAGCAGGAATATGAGGATCCCCCCCTGTTCTACGGAATACACCCAGAGAAGATAATCTATGGAAAAGACTATCTTGTTGAGCAAAGAAACGATTGTCCTTAGTTCTCTTCTTTTCAAAACAACTGGTAATACGGTAAGAAATGCCTTGCGGATGGGCATCTTTTTTTACTTGCCATCCTTCTTCCTCACACCGTTCTTTTACTCGACGTATAACTCCTTCATCCGCCGTAGTTATTACAGTATCCCACTTACTACCATCTCCCAACCAAACGCCAAAAACATAAGGATTAATAGGCAAATCGTTTTCTTGTCCAGAGGCAATATGTTTAGGTTTAGGAACACTTACTCTCTCACCACTTTTTAATAACTTAAAAATTTGCTTGGTGTTTAAAATTTTATATTTCCAATGCCTTCCTATATAAACACCCCATAAATGTTCGGCATCGGCAACTATTTCATCTATTTTAGTAGCCCCACTGCCATTAAATTCAACCTTATAGGCATTGTCGCTCAGCGCTATTTCGTGAGCTTTTACAACCATAGTCGGAGTGCCATCGCCGCCAAGAATCATATCTCTATCTTGTATCTCGCTTAAAAAACTCCACGTCCCATCTGCCATAGGGACTGGAGTGTTAATATCTATACGCTTATTAAGTGTATCAGCACTTGTCCCTTGATTATAACGAGTTATTCCAGTTCTGTTCTCTTTTATCGTATCAACGTATTCTAATATAGTCAAATTCCCAGGGTTGAACGGCGCTGGAGTGATGTCTTTAAGTCCATCTACTTTTCCAGTAATTACACTTCCGGGAATGTTATTTAAAAGAGCATAGGTGTCAATCATACTGTTGGGGTCTCTTAACCACCTGCCGGAGTTCTGAAAATCAAAGTTATCAAGTATTCTTCTGAATAGCATAGTTTTGAGATTTTGTATTTCTACTAAAAGGTCTGCATACGAAATGCCAAAAAACTTATAGCAGTCAATTATAGGAGAAAGCGCAGAGAACGGAATAAATTCATCTTTGTTTTCTTCCCATCTTAAAAGGTGTCCATTCCCCATAAAACAGATAACATTCTCAAGGTAACCATCATCGTTTACATCGAGTCTTGTATGCCATTCAATAAATGTTACCGCTGATTTAGCTCCCTTTTCCGTGTCTGTCTGGAGAGGAGAATCTTCACCCATGTAACTTGTTTTTTCACCTTCGGATATTTCTGATTTACTTTCTCCCGACTCAAGCCTGTCTATGTTTTTAAAATATGGTTTCTTTCCTTCGGTTCGTGCCCTGTTGATTCTTTTTATATAATCTACTGTTACTTCGGTCTTATGTCCTTTTCCGTGTTCGTCATTAACGCTTCTTGACTTTGAGCTTGCAAGAAATTCCCAGTGAGGTACATTCTCAGCATAGATTGAATCCTTGATTGTTTTCTTTATCTTGACTGAGATATTCTTAAACGAAATCCCCCCCTGACCGATATCCATCTCACCAGCATTAATAATAGTTACATCGGGGTCTGTGGCAAGCTGTTGTAATCGTGCTGCCGGAAGTTCGTCAAATTCTACAGATATATTTTCCTGGTCTAAATCCCATGCCAGTTTTGTAAAAGCTGTGTCTGATACCAGAGAGTCTTTAAACCATTGATAAAATATAAGAAACAGGTTTGGCGTGCCTTCTCCGAGGTCAAGTTGTATCCTGTCCATCATTGCCTTACCCACCCAGGACTCCTGACCTTTAATTTCTATCTCAATCTTGGGGTCGCCTGAAGCAAAGGTGCGAATAAAATACGGCATCATCCATTCAATAGTATCAAGCACCTCTCGTGTCATAAACTGAGACCGGCCTTTAACTTCGTTACCGAGCTTACGGCCATAATACCGATCCCAGTTTGTTTCACGCTTACCTGAACGAATACCGGAATATTCTTCGGCATCTTTAATTTCAATTTCTACAAGACGCTCTATTTCTTCGTGTGATAGATTAGATGATGCCATTATATTTTATCCCACGAACTTTTCATATAGGCTTGCTTGCTCAATTTTAAGCTTTTCCTCATCGTTAAGTTTCTTTAACGCCTTAACGATTATCTGTGTTACTATCTCACCTATGTCGATTTCTTTGTCCGGGACAACATTATCTGCCCACCTTAAAGAATCCCCGTCCTGTTTAAAATTAAGCAGCTTGTTCTCATCCTCTGTGAATGATAGGTTTTCTTTCGCCTTCCGCATTAATTTCAGGTTTGTGTATGAACCTTCTGCCGGAAGTAAGTTAAGTAACAATAGCCTTTCCAAAACATTTAAAGTCATAATATCTCCTGTCATATTTCCTGGTTAAGGTTTTAAAAACGTATCAAGGAAACATTCATAACAAATACAATACTGCTTTTTAAGTTGATAGTTACCCATCTGATTTTGTAAGAATATAATTTCTGATTTACTCATAGCCGAAGAAGTATCCAGTTTCACAAAAAGTCCACTATAATTTGTCCCTTCATCAAATGTCGTCTCCTTGCCGCATTTATTACATTTTTTACTTTCCGCTTGAGAAATTGTAATCCTATCATTTTCATCCATAATAATATCTCCTGTAAATATCCCTGGGGTTATCACGGGAAAGTCGCCCAGGAAGCAACCTTTCAAGCACGTGTCTCTATCCCGTGAGTGTTTAATTATTAGTTCCATTCAGATGCTAATACTAATGGAATATAATAAGCTGCTCCAGATGCTCCGTCTGCGCCAACACCTACCCTAATACCGATTGTACTTGCTGGCAATTCCGCAAGCCTTGTGCTGGACAGAATGTTTGTAACCCCTGCCGCCGCTGTAAATCCGTTAAAGTAAATAGCATAGCCTGCTGCTTTTGTATCAAAATCCTCTCCAGCGGCAGCGCTCCAAGTGCCTTCTGTTTTAAGCTCAAGGCAAGAAACTCTCTGAGTAGTTCCAATATCACATGCAGCTCCCTCGCCTTTAATATTAAGACAAGCACCCGAGTAAACGCCCCCACTACCTTTATCTTCATTACTAAAGTCGATAGTGCCTTGAAGTGAACGACAAGCTCCAGTTACACGTCCGCCCGTATTAACCTGCATCCAGTTCTCAACACCTGTTACGGTAGCTTTCGCAGCGGTTAAAACAGCATCGCCCTGAAGGGCTGTAAAACTTCCGCCTGCTGCTGTGACATTTGTGTTGAAAAAAGCGCCGCATGGCCATCCACTTGTTACACCGCTATCAAAGTAACCTAAAACAAACCCAGCTATTGCTGTATCATTAACAAGAGGTGTGCCAGTAGAACCCATTTGCATTACAGCCGTTGAACAAGCCCCAGAAATAGAAATACCAGTTGCACATGCACCAGATACAGATAGTCCTACTGCCGTCTGAGCACCTGAAATGTCTATGGCAAAGTTTGCCGCTGTGCCACTGATTTCAATACCTGTATCACCAGATGTCCCGCTTATAGTTATAGCGTTAAGCGTGCTTGCCCCTGAAATATTAATGGCATTGGCTGTATTTGCTCCAGATAATTGAATACCATCTGCACATGCCGCAGAAACCAGGATACCATCCACAGGCGTTGAGGTGTTAATGCTTAATCCAACGGCTTCCGCTCCACTTATGTTAATACCTGCTGTAGTATTTGCTCCTGAAATCGCTACGCCATCGGCGCAAGCTGCGGTGATTGAAATACCGCTGGTCGGTGTAGATGTGGCAATTAGAAGCCCGACTGCTTCAGCGCCCGTGATACCAATAGCGGCTGTCGTACATGCACCAGATATGCTTACTCCATAAGTTCCACAAGTTCCGCTTATACCTATCCCAACCGCTGTGGAAGCTCCTGAAATATTGATTGCGTTTGCAGTATTAGCACCTGACAACTGAATACCATCAGCGCAAGCGGCTGATATCAGAATACCGTCCACAGGGGTTGAAGTGGCAATCTGTATGCCGACTGCTTCCGCTCCCGTAATGTTGATACCTGCAGTGGTGTTTGCTCCACCAATAGCGATTGCATTAGCACAAGCTGCGGCAATGTTGATACCATCGGTAGGAGTTGAGGTTAGAATACTCAGACCAATAGCTTCCGCACCAGATATACTGATCGCTGCTGTCGCACATGCCCCAGTAAGTGAAATCCCGTTGGTGGCTGTTCCTGCAAATAATAGTCCGGTTGTACCACTAAATGCGCTTGTTACCGAAATTGCTGTCGTTCCATCAGCGGCTATGGTCAAGCCGGTGGTGAAAGCTCCAGTAATGTTCAGCGGAATAGCACAAGCTCCAGAAATCAAAATACCTGAAGTGCTTCCAGTTCCAGCCAGCGAAAGCATGTTTACACCGGAAAATCCAGACGTGATCGAGATTCCGGTGGTGCCGTCTGCCGATATTTCAAGGCCGGTCGTGAATGCCCCAGCTACCGATATTGGGGTTGCCGATGCACCACACACAATAGCTGCATGTGTGGATGTAGCATCGTTGTTTAAAAGTTTAGTGAACATAGTATATATTGCTCTACGTTCACGTCCATCTGACATGTCATTTAATATTTCTGCTAATAATTGTCCCATAATTTATTCTCCTATCCTATTAATGTGAATTTCCTGTCATCGCTACCCTGACCCATAAAATTCAACCATTGTCGTTGATAGGAGTCTTGTCGGTTGCTCATAGTCCTACTACTGTTCGTTTTTGTATGTATGCTTCCTGAAGTTCTCTGTCCTTATTTACATCATAATATGGCTCGCTTAATCCCGCTACTAAAAAACCCAACGCCGCTATGATAGGATGTTTTTGCGCTGGGTCTTGTCTTACCTGGTCGGCTGAAAGCCCAGAAAGATATCCTGGTATTTGGCTGTTGTCGCCAAAGTGCATAGCCTTTTTTGTGGGTAATAATAGGTTTTTAATCTGGTGTGAATATAGCCTGAGATTATGCGGGTCATCTGAGAAAGGGGCGTCATTTATATAAATACCCCGTTTCTTTTTTGAAAGTTTTTGATTAAACTTGTCTATGAAGTGCATCATTATCAAATTGTCTGTCTCTCCATGCCATGTTTCAACTAAGTATCTATTTTGATAATCATATATCGCTTTAACGAGTTTTTCAATATCACTGTTTGTATGCTCTGTTAAGAGTCTTAATCTTCTTTTCTTTAGCCTGGGGTCTTCTGGGAAGTCCTCTGCCATTACTATAATAAATCCTGGTTGGTCTCCATAGGGAAATCCAATCCCGCCCGCTATCCTTCTGTACTCTGACTGGTCTATTGCATCATAATAGTAGGTTTTTTTCTGACCAAGTGGTGTCTCAAAATGTTTCTTTTCAATAATAATCATAAATAATTATATCGCCCCATAATCATAAATAAAACTATTATTGGAATAACCAATATCACCACAAGAACACACCTAAGAACTGTTAAATATTCTCTCATTTCTTAACCCTTCTGGGTAATTTTTTACCGGCAGACTCCTTTAGGTGACTCTCTAATTCGTCCGTCGTGATGCTGGATAAAAGTCCCTTGCCGCCTTTTCGCCTGCGAGCGAGCTCCGCACCCATAAGGCCTCTTTGGGCTTCTGAAGTTATTGGCGTGTGTTTTTTACCCTTCTTTTTACAGGCTTTGGTTGTCATGTATGTCCTTACCTAATTATCACCGCATTTTGTTGTATATCAATAGTTTATTTCAATAATGACCAGGTGGTCATGATATTATGTAAACTTTCTGGTTTGTTTTACGGGCATGTCTCCTTGCATCCCTGCCTTTAGTTAATTAGCGGGGAATCCAGAACCGACAAAAACCATAAAGTCACATGGAAAAGGAAATCGCTTTATCAGGCGACATATATCGCTATGCCTAAGCGCCCTGCTCTGGTCTTTAGGTATGAACAGAAACCTGACTATCCTCGTAAGAATAGTTCCTTTGGATGCAATTTGTATTAGCCTGTTTATCATACTTGAATCCGCCCGTATAGATCGGTCATTCCTTTTTTTGTCCGCGATGTCACCACGACATTACATCAGCCCTCAATCTTTCCTTTCGGCTGCACCAGGATTGCGCTGATATAACTGGTGCTCTTTTTACAACGTCTGATAATATTAAAATATGGACGTTGATAATTATTTGTTATTATTATATTTAGGTTAGTTTTGATAATTATTGCCATATTATGTAAACTTTTTAATGTACTTTATCACACTTAACAAATCGCTCATTTCTAATTTACCCTTGCTCATGTCGTTCCGAATCGTTCCAATCGCCCTTCCTGTAATTTGTGCTATGTCTTTTACTGTGTAATAATATTTATGGTAACCTTTACCGTTTTGCCATCTTTTATCCTGCATAATGATATAAGCACTCTCTAAACGTCATCAAACCACCTCATGCCAAGTCAGCTCCCGCAAAAAACCCAACTCGTATTAAACTACTAATACCATAGCGAATACTGTCTAAACAATTGTGTACAAGAATGCTATTGGCAAAAAACTCATGATCTCCTTCTATTGTAAGGTCATAAACTTGCTTTGCTGTCCCGACCACACACACGCTTTGCACACGTTCTAGAACAACTTTTGGTTTTACTATATTTGTTTGTTTTAAATTGCTTTCCGCATACCTCGCATTCTCTTGTGATGTTGTCAACCCCAGAGGCTCTGCGCCAAGCTGATTTGCATTTATTAGAGCAGAAAAGATCAGCGTTCCCAATTTTCTTAGGTAGGAATAACTGTTCACAATGTTTGCATATTTTGGGTATTGGAATAAATTTTTTATATGCAATTGCACCAATTTCTCTATGTTTAATTTTTCCTTCTGGGCTTGAATGCCATGCCTTTGTAAGATGTCTGATCTTGTCCAAATGTTCTCGTTGAAATCTTTTCCGGGCATCATCCCATTCATGCTTTTTTGCGTGTTCTGATGGGGAAAGGCAGGCGAGGTTTGTAATATCATTGTTGGAAGAATCGCCATCTTTATGATGGATATGGTGTCCGATAGGTATTGATCCGTAATGGTCTTCCCATATCTGCCTATGTAATTTAATAGGTGTTTTATGATTTGCATACGATCTTGTAAAATAAGTACGATCTGCCTTGTTGTTGCTGCTTGGATATCTTCTGTAAGTTTTTCCCTTATACTCTGTTGTTTCAACCATGACTCATTCTCCTTTAATGTTATAGTTGAGTCATTATATCTTAAAGCATTGGCAAATGTAAAGCCTTTTTTATTAATAAAAATTTTATGGCCTGGGGTGCAAACAATTGTTTTTTCTCCGATATTAACGCTGACAACCTTTTTATTAACTCCGGTAACACCAGAAAATAAAACCTTTCTAAATCCAAACCTTGTTAAAACAAAATCACCTACTCTTACATCTTCAATCGGGACATTGCCCCTTGACGTAGATATTTTTGTTCCAGCTATAAAGCAATGATTGTGTTTGTCTATTATAATTGGTAGCACTTCTTCCGTTAATCTATCGGTTTTATAACTGTATAGTCTAAACTCTTTGGCTGTGTGCTGGCATCTCTCATGGACTATAATGCGTTGAAATCCTTTCATAACTGTAATACCGTCTTCTATTGAACCTTGCCACTTGGGGGCTGCGCTGATATTAAACCCCTGTCGCTGCATGTGGCTGATGGTCTCCGGTCGTGAGTTGTCGGCTTTTATATTCCATTTTCTCGCCCCTGGAATACTATCAAAAAGCTCTGGAAGGTCGTCTATTTCCACCCCCATTCCATACGCTTCCCTGTCTATATAAAGGCACTTATCTTTCACCCAACACCTAATCAATACTGTGGGATCATTAGAAAATCCCCAATCTGCTCCATAATATAGTTGTGTGTCATCTGATGGCTCATTAAATGTTTCTACCGATACCCTGTTTTTAAATATTACCGCATCTCCTATCTGCCTGCAATCCCCGCCCCATACATGCTCGTATGCTTCGGGATCAACTTGTAACATATACAGGCGCTCGTCATTAAGCACCTTTGGAAAATACGGATTATCTTCCCACCCAACCTTTTTTATAATACTGTTAGGTGGTGTATTTATTACAAATCTTTGATATGTCGGGTCTGTTTCTTCCTCTGGGTTGAAGGATATCCATATCTGCGATTCTTCTTTTCTGATGGTCGGAATAAGTATCTTCCATGAATTTTGAGATATGGCCTGAGCCTCTTCTACCCATACAATATCAATACCTTCTGTGGACTTTATCTCCTGTATTGAGTGGCGTAACCCCTTGAAAATAAACAACGACCCCGCTTTACTTGTAATGGCTGTGTTTGTTACGTCAAACCACTGGTCAAGGTTTAAATCGTGTATTCTGTCGGCTAAGAGCCGATGCACTGAGTCTGCTATTGATGACTGAAATTCTCTTGTACATAGTATCCGTAACGGCTGTGAATATGCCCTTATTATTAGGGCTGTAGCAAACGAGAAAGACTTAGCACCACCTCTTCCGCCGTAATATATCTTATATCGTGCCGGCTTAAACAGTCCTTTAAATTTAGGTGGTAGTTTGATTTCAATTTCTTTATTCTTCTGCACCAAAAGACACCTTTAACCCTGGTGGTAGTTTAATGTTTTGGTTAATGTCCTGCTGGTCTTTCCAACGATGCTTGTTCTTTAACGTCATAGCAGCTATACCTGGATACATTTCCTTACATCTCATAACCCGTGATTCAAGGATTGACTCAATTTCTTTTTTATAGTCTTCTAATTCGATGGGGAATTTCTCGTCTCTTAGATATAAATAAGATGACATCGGTAATGATAACTCATATTTACATTTAACCATTAATTCTGTCTCTGTAATAATATTTTTATCAATAACTAATATATCCTTAGCTTTCTCAAATAGGTCGAACGCCACTTCAAGTGTGTATATTTCCCTGTTCTTGTTCCCTGGTTGTCCTCCAACTTTAGTTTTTTTACCTGCCATTATTATTCCAGTCCCAGATTCTCTGGTTTTCCCTGCGTGTGGATTCTTCCTGTTGTTGTCTTATAATCTCTCGCTGGTTCTCTATCATTTCTTTGCGGTCTCGTGCGGCCTGTTCTTCTACCGCTTGCTGGCGTGATTTTTCGTATTGCTGTTGTTCGTGTTCGTGTTGAACGGGGTCCATAAAAAAGGGGAGGTCGGCTGCAAAAGCTTGGACAGAAATTAATAGTATAAGAATAAATAATAATCTCATACAGGCCATCCGTATAGTGTAGTAATGTATTGTTGTTCGTAGGAGAGGTATTCTCCGAGTTGTTTTTTGATGTCTATCATACAGGCAGTTCTCTGGTCTTCTCTTCCTTCTATGTTCACTGTGAAGTTGTCAAAGTCAATCAGGACGGTTCGGCAGTTATAGTTATTGGCGATGGAATCAATGCACTGGATGAGATCAAAGCTGTTCATGTAAACCCCTTTCGTCCCACGCTCTTTCTGCGGCTTCGTGTATTGCTAAAAAAGCATTAATCATAGCCAGCTTTTCGAAATCACGGCGGTTTTCCTTCCACCATACTTCAAAGGGGCAGTCTTGACTAAGTGATTTTTGTATAATGGTTGTAATACAACCTCCTGTTATCCTATTATATGTTGTCTTAGGTCAGAGGGACTCCCGCAGTTAAAAAGTGTATGGATATTTAATACTCTGTATCATACTAAGAAACAAAAAGCAAGCTTTATTTTCATTATATTAATAACGAGGGTTGAAAATGCTTATCTATCTTTGTGCCTTTTGATAAGTTTTCTTTCGCCCACATTGGTTGTAGGTTACTTAACGCCCAACATTTCTTAAAGTCTTGGTGTCCCACTTTCGTAAAGTTATGAACACTAATTGGTATTTTATGTTCAATATGCCATTCTCCATAATTCTCCCACGTCATACCATTAACGAATTGCTTTTCAAGGTGTTTTCTAAGATCGTTAAGTGTATATCCAATGATGGTTTCCCAGGAACGACCATTTCTATTCTCCCTTAATGACTCACTTACAGCCTTAGACATATTCCGACCCAATCTGAACTTAATATCTATTCTACGTTTTTGTTTATGCCATGCACTATAATAAATTGCAGCCTTCTTTTTATTAGATGCCACCCAAGCTTTCGCCTTGGCGAGTATTCTCTTTTTATTGGCTTCATAGTAAATTTTTCTCTTAATTCTTATTTTAGCTTTATTTCTTTCAAGGTAAAGAGCACGCACAATTTTAATTTTATCTTTATTAGCCTCTCTCCACGCTTTCTCGTTCTTTTTTACTCTTTCTTTATTTGCATTATTCCATGTGTTATGACGAGCTAATAGTTTTTCTTTATTAGCTTCATAATAGGCTTTATTATAATCTTTTATACATTTTTTAGTGTCTTCTTCCATCCAATATACTCTTGCACAATATGCAGTATATGTCAATAGAAAAAAACACAAACAATGCAAAAAGTTAACATAACACCCAAGTTATGTCAACTATTTTAATATTTGTTGATAAAATACCTTTAAATTACATTCTTTGCTAATTTGATACACTTTTGTAGCCTATGATTTTATTACATATTCTTCTTGTTTTTAGCTTATTCTTGCATATTTGCAATATGTTTGTGCCTATGATAATCAGCCTGTAAACTTTCATGTTTTTCCGTTTTTTTTCTGCCTAAAATTATTATTTCCTTACATCTTCAGCACTTACAAACTATTTTGCAGTTATTTTTAAACTTGGCACAAAACTTGATATATACATTATAAACAACCAAAAAATTATTAACCAAAAAAAGGGAGGATTGAAACATGTATAAAATAAAAACCAACACGAACAAAAGGTTTTTTCTGGGCTGGGTTGAAACAACCCCGCTTGAAATGAAGTACCACCCTGCTCATGGCTATTGCAGCAGGGGAGGCAAAAGTGTCGCAACAAAGAAGGGATTTGGGGGCATTAATTACGCCCTCAAATATCTCAATAAAGAGATAACAATTGAGGGCGCACCGGCGGGGAATCCGTCTATCGCTGGTGTTGAAGGCGGCCCCGCCAGTGAGCTATCTTACTGGTTTGAAAAGGCCTGACAGGTTTGGTTTTAGGGAGGTAAAAACATGAAATATACACAAACAGAAAAAGACCGAGCTATAAAAAAGGTTGAAATTGCAATCGACAAAATGGTTGATTTGCAGGATATGGGATTTGGTTGTAATGCGGTTGCAAGGGTATTAGAAACGTTAAATAGTTTAAGAGGTGATATAGAGGACAACTAAAAGGAGGGAAGGACTATGAAACCAATAATTTTGAAAAAACTAAAAGAGAAGGGCGCGAAATGGGAAATCACAACAGAAGAAGACTGCCTAAAATCTACAGAGGGCGCAGGATACTGGAAGATTGGAACAGTATTAAGTATGCTAAGGCAGGGGCAGGAAGTTTTTACGCCGACCGCTCTGTATAGAGCTATCTGGCCACAAGTAAACAACTAAGAGGAGGTAGGAAACATGAAAGAATACACAGGATATGAACTACAAAGATTAGTTAATAAATTAAGGCTTATTGGTATGAATTCCGATGCTGATAAACTTGAAAAAGATCATAGAATTAATTATTTAAGCAAAGAAGCCAAACTTATTGTATCGTTGGAAGCACGATAACGCGGAGGAATAAATCATGCAAATAAAACCAATATCCTGGATAGTATTACCACCGGTCGGGTTCCCGTGCCTTAGATGCCGCGAACATGAAGCAGAATATCGAGTTACAGTCCAGCTGAGTCCGGCAAGCACTTTGACAGCTTGCCTATGCCCTGAATGCTCACAGCTCGGAGAGCTTGAGCTTGTGGCTCACTTTATGGAGGTGAAATATGAACGAGATTAAAAAGGAAATTATCGAGCTGATGATCCTGTTTTTTATAATCTTTTTCGGGCTGATTTGGGTAGACATAGGCAATAGAGAGCTAATACATAAAGAGGCTGTGTATCAGGCTGGATTTAACCTTGATTTCGAAATACCAACTGGATTTGAGGATACTATTGTTCGGCCTGATTAAGCGCAATAATTTCCTTTTATATCCCTGATCGGTTCACAGTTTCCTGCTTTTCCGTGTTGTTTTTACAGTCCAATAAGATGCTCTACAACGGAATATTACTCGGGTGTCCTCGTGGTCATTAACCACCCTGGCTATCCATTAAGTATCTTAACCAGTCATATCGTGTCACTTTGCCCTGACACATCAGATTGATGTTTTATTGGTGATACGCCAGTCTGATCCTGAAGGCGACCCCTTTGGGGGATCAGGTCGAAGGTCGTCAAGGAAGACGTTGCCCTCACTGTTGTTTTCCACACCACAAGTGCCTGTATGGTAGGCGGTATTTTCTTGAAAATTCCTAATCAAGACGGTACTGGTGCTATTTTTTACCTTGAAAATTCAGCACTTCTTAAAAGGCAATAAAAAACCCCCACAAACTCGCTTAGCGACTCCATGAGGGTTCTTTGTTTTTGAGCTGCTAATAGACCTATAGGTATTCCTAATAGGTGTCCCGATCCTCACGAATACGGGCAACTCAAAAATATATTCTTTTATATTACTATTAGACATGACAAGTTCTATACTAAATTACTGGGGACTTGTCAAGTCTTTTTTTCATATTTAAACCTTTTGACTAAGTTTTTTATTCAATCTTCTAACTAATTCTTTACCAGCTATACCAGTTTTCTTTTTTTCTCCTTTCCTCTTTAGGAACATTTCGCACAGACCATGTTTGTTTACTTTATAACTGCATAAATAGCTATGGTCTTGAACGTGAAACATAATGCAAACGTACCCTTTTACGGTTGAACACCGCCCGCAACTGCAAACACGAATTTTTAACTGAAATTCGCACTCGCAGCAGCAGGCGTTGCTTAATTCTTTTCTACATTTCATGGCTTTTCCTCGCTTTTATGACATTTTTTACACAGTGTTTCAAGATGGTCAGGATCGCAAAGTAAGTATTTCCTGACTGCATCATAAAGAGCTGACCAGTTTTCTACGCCGATTTTGTGATGCACTTCGACCTTTACCTCTTTACCCTTAGCCTTGCTCTGTTTTACGCCGCACTTCTGGCAAGTATATTTATCGTCCTTGAGTCGCTTTGCTCTTTCTCTGGAACGAAGGAACAATCTGCGAAGCGCTGACCGAATTTGTGAGTTGGTTGTAAAAAGTGATTTTTTAGCCATTATTTAATCCCAAATTTTACTCCACAATGAGGACATATTATTACCCCCTTACCTACCTATGCCCCTCCAAGTTAAAGTTGAACCTTGAGTCTCTCAGCCCCCTTAAAACAGCTTTAACTGGCTTGCTTCTGCTTCTATACGCTTGGCCGCTATCTCTACATACTCAGGATTTAATTCGATACCTACAAACTTCCTGTCATGCTTATAAGCTGCCACGCCTGTCGTGCCTGCTCCAAAGAACGGGTCGAGTATTGTATCTCCTTTATCTGTTCCTGCTAATATACATGGTTCTATAAGAGCTATTGGAAATGTTGCGAAATGCGCTTCCTTATATGGCTTGGTGGTTACTGTCCAGACCGAGCGTTTATTCCTGCCAATTATTTCTCCATCTTCATTCCATTTGCCCTTTGCGAGACCATGTTGAGTTCCTAATAATTTAAAGGCATCTGTCGCATATTGCCCCCCACCCATAGGATTTCCCATTCTATTGTCTACGAATGGCTCTTTTATCGCCTCAGCATTATAATAATACTTAGCATTCTTGCTCAGTAAAAATATATACTCATGTGCTTTAGTGCATCTGTCTGTTACGCTTTCGGGCATCGGATTCGGTTTTGCCCAGATTATGTCCTGCCTGAGATACCAGCCGTCAGCTTGAAGGGCAAAGGCTACTCGCCAGGGAATGCCTACAAGGTCTTTTCTTTTTAAATTAGTATTCTTATAATATCGAGCATTTCTTGACGGTGTTGTATCTTTATAGTTTTCATTCTTTGCCCGTTGATCTGCTTGTATTCCACTCCCTATTTTTACCGACATTTCTTTTTTACCATCACTCAAGTAGCTATCCCCCAAATTCAGCCAAACAGTCCCATTATCTTTCAATACTCTTCTAACCTCACTAAACACCTCAACCATTTTTTCGACATATTCTTCAGGAGTTTTTTCAAGACCGAGTTGATTGTCTATTCTTTTAGCCCCGCAATTCCTACATACACTTCTATTGCCACGAAAAACTCGTTCCTGCCCAATCTTTTTTGGGTCAGTATCTCCACTACTTATTGTATGTTTGCAATCACTATCCCCACCTTCCCATGTAGCAGTTTCATAGTCTCGTAAGCCTCATCACCAGTATGGAGGACTTGTAATCACCGACTGGCAACTTTTATCCTCCATACTCTTTAATACCTCCAGAGCATCACCGCAGTAAATACTGCCTTCTGCTGTTTCATAGTATGGCTTAATCATTTCTTATTCCAATTTGGTTGGAGGAGGCTGGATTCAAACCTGCATCTTTAGGAAAACTCGATTATAAGTCGAGGGCTGCTTCAGCTTTAAATTCCGATACGTCTATCAATGACAAGCATATTTATCAAAATAACTTCTTGCCAATTCCGCCACTCCTCCATATTATTTCTTATTCCAGTTGTCCGATTTTTTAGGACGACTGTTTCTCCTCAACTCCTATGGCTTAATCATTTCTTATTCCAGTTTATATCCGGGACCAGCTTTCAGAATCGGACCGGGCTTTTTCTATGGCTTTTCTCGTTTTATTTGCTTTATTGCACTTTATCTTTTTTATATAGCCAACTAATAACCGTATGATTTCCTTATTAAAATTAATATTATATAGTTCTTGAAAGGTTTTTTTGCCCAGAGAATGCACGTTATTGTGGTGGTTCATACACAAACAAACCGCCCCATAATCAGATCCACCTGACCCACGACTAAGTGTATGATGTGCTACTATATCCCCGATACATTCGCTATTCAATACCAAGCATGGCTGAGATTTTATGTATGCAAGATAGTCTTTATCTGTTTCTCTTATGGGCTTTTCATGTGTCATGTGTTGCATCCTTAAATGTTACAATCTTTTTTAACCACGTCAGATTCACTCGACGTGTTGGCCCCATCCTCTGCTTAGCTATATTCAGCTCCGCCCTACCCTCCCATTTTTCCATTTCATCTGTTTTTGAGCCGTCTTCATGGTATTTTTTTCTTAAATATTCTTCATGCCTATATATAAACATTATAATATCGGCATCTTGCTCTATCGAACCCGAATCCCTCAAATCTGCAAGTAGTGGTCTTTTGTCAGTTCTTTCTTCGCATTTACGATTTAACTGGCTTAATAAAATTATTGGTATTTCAAGCTCTTTTGCTAATATTTTCAATCGTCTGGATATTTCGCCAATTTCATAATTCTTTTTCTTTGACTGATCCCCTTCAATTAATTGTAAATAATCAATAAAAACAGCCCCTATATCTTCTTTCTTTTTTAACCTTCTGGCTATCCGGCAAATATCTAACAACCTAAAACAATCTTTATCTATAAGAAAACTATTTAGTTCATACAATCGGCTTGATGCTTCTGTTTTAATTATCCAATCTTCTTTTGAAAAAAATCCATTTCTAAATTTAACTGAATTTATTCCGCTTTCGCTTGAAATAATAGTATCGCAAAGCTGTTCTTTCGACATTTCCAAGGAAATTATTAAATTACAAAAACCCGCTTTAGCCATATTAATGCTCATTGCCCGCATCAAAGCACTTTTTCCCATGGATGGCCGCGCAGCTATTATAATTAAATCACCCTTTTGAAAGCCACAAGTAACAGCATCAATATCTTTAAATCCGGCAGGCATACCAGTTATGTTTGATTTATTATTATAAATAAGCTCGTGCCGATCCTCGCCTTCCATAATAAGTTGCTTTAAACTTATATAACTCTCAGTTTTAACTTTTATATCTATTTTTAAAGCATCAGTTTGGAATTGGTCTATAACCTTCTCTGGTTCATCCTCAAGATTAAAACAATTTTGAATTGTGTTACTGCAAATCTCAATGGTTTTTCTTAAAACAGCGCATTCTCTTATTTTTTGAATGGTATGCCCAGTATGTGTTGGGACTGGGCATTCATCTGTTAATTTAGTTAAATAATAAGCTCCCCCACAATCCTCAAGCGTTTTAAGTGATTTTAATTTTTCAGAAACAGTTAATAAATCAACAGGTTCTTTTTTGAATTTTAAATCGAGAATGGCTTTGTATATTTTTTGATGAGCTGTTTTATAAAAGTCTTCTGGTGTTAGAATGTCTAAGGTTTCTTCGCAAACATCGGGAAACAACAAACATCCAGCGATAATACTTTCTTCATAGGGTAGGTTCTGCGGAGGAACTTTGTATAATTCATCCATTATGCTAAGATTTCCTCCAATGGTGGCTGATATCCGTTTGGTTCTATTCTCTCAATAGTTATTTCATCGTTCCAACGTTCTTGATTCAACCATGTGGTTGGATGTGGTATATATTTACCACCGTCTTTTTGCCATGACTCGGATTGTTTTTGTATTGCAAGAGCTTTTAAAATAATGGAAAGGTTAGGTAATTTAGCTTTAAACCATTTTTGCTTAGCTTCTTTTTTATTTACCTTTCTGGGGTAGGCATTCCAAAATTCTGTAAAACTCTGTTCAAGGTTTGCGTCATGCTCTTTTTTTTTGACGCTGTTTTTGACGTTATATATATTATCTTTACTTATCTTAATTTGTGCAGGAGTAACGCTTGCGTCATGTAAGATTGACTCTTGAGTTATATTAGGAATTTCAGGAGTTGTTTCTCTCGCAGGGTTTAAGGCAGGTTGTTTTTCGTTAAAATCAGGGTAGTTAAGGTAAACCTCACCATTAATCTTATACCTTACAATCAATCCTTTTTCTGCCATTTCATCAAGTGAGTTGGAAATTGTTTTAACAGAATGTCCAAGCCGAGTGAAAACCAAATTGTTAACCATTACAGGATCAGCATAAAAATTGCCGTTAATGTCGAGGTGTGAAAGTAGCCAGGTATAAAGAAGGCGAACTGTGTCATTAGAAAGACTGGCTAACTTTTGGCTCTTAGAAATACGATTCTGTAACATGCGTCCTTTAGCCATAATTTAACACTCTATAATTTGTATATTTTAAAACAGTTTATTAATAACTCTTCTGGAATAACAAAATTAAAAGTAGTTTTTTGCTTATCGGTTGTAACTATTTTTATCCAACCGTGAAGTATTTCTGGAGATGTTTGGCTAATAATAATCCCTATTTGTTTTCTTAATTCAGTAAATTTAAAAACATATATTGCATTTAGATGTGGAGAATAATAATAAAGACGCTCCGCTGGGGATCGCCATCCCCAACCTAAATAAAAATATGGCGGTACAAAATGATTAATTCTGTTGGTTTCAAAAAGAATGTTTTGTGATTTACCAAGCCACTTATCAGATTTAATTTCTCCTAAAACAATCCTGCCGTGCATATCTTCTATACCACAATCAACATCAAGTCTTTGTGAAAATCTAAATTCTCTGGTATCTATAACTTCTTTTCCATAAGGATTTTCTTTAAGCCATTTAAAGACAATTTCCTCTGCTATTTTACCAGCTTCCATTAAACTACCATTATAATTTTTATTCGCTCTCAAAACCCCATCCCTCCCAATTTTTCCTCTTAATGCCACGATGAAATAATTCTAAATATTTTGCTTGTGGATACATAGTTTCAATTATTTCATACACAATGTCTGGTTTTTTGCTATGTTTTATATTTTCTCCTTGAATTATACTTTTATATTTTTCTCCCATTGGCAACATGCTTCCACGAACACCTATTAACAATAATTCATGTTGGCCATAAACATAGAAGCCAGCAGTATGACGTGTTTTAATCCAAACAAAATTAGTTTTATAATTAAAACCCCAATACTCCAAAAGCTCAATAGCTTCTTTTAAAAGTGGATTTGTAGCCCACATAAACATAATAGAATTTTCATAAGCCAAATCTTCAATTTTTAATGTTTGCAATTCTTCAATACTCATAGTTGAATATTGGCCTTCGGCACTCATTTCAAAACCAGTATTTCTATATTCCCAGGGCGGATCACACAATAAAACATTGTATTTGTTGGCTGGTAATTGTATTGGATTTTCTTTTAATTCCTCTTTTTCTTGAGCCTTTTTTTCTTTTAAAGCTATTTTTAAAACACCTGAACTTGTAAGCTCTTTTCCACCGCCTTTAGTTTCAACAATATGTTTTTCAAAAACATCTTCTGGCAAACTTGCAGTTGCTTGCCAACGTGAAGATTGAATTTTAGTAATACCTATTTCTTCAAGTGTGGGTGGTGGGTTAGACGGTAACACTCTGTTACCATCTAAATCTAATCTTCCAGCATAATCAGAACCTTTTGCTTTTTCGGTTTCTTGTAATATCTCACCAGCTCTACGCTCTGCCCTAATCTTAATTTCGGCAATATCGTTCTGTACTTCAAGCGATTCACCTATTTGCTTTGCATAGGCTTTCATAGCTTGTGCCTTATCTCGTATGTCTTTTATCTCATCAATCGTTTTAGCTTCAATAATAGCTTGCTTTGCTTTATTCCATTTAATTAATTCCATAAACATTCCTTTCAATCATAATATCAACCTCGCTTAAAAACACAAAAGGCGCTTTGACTGAAGGTCTCGGTCTTCACAAACAGCATTGCGCTGTCTGATTGTCAAAACGCCATTTCTATTTTTAAATGTGATTATTTGAGAGCCGAGACTTCTTCTCATAGAATTTTATCCTTTCCACTACCCTATCCTACTTATAAACTTATGTCAAGATTTATTATCTGGCTTCAGGTTCTTCTGCTGGGTTAGTCGCATCTGGCAATGGACACCAATTAGGAAACCCACCGCCGTCTAAAATGATTGTTCTCTGCGAGAGTCCACAGAAATTCTTAGTCACAACAAACCATGAACATTCTAAACAGTTTGTAATAATGTCTATTTTTTTCATAAATCACTTTTCAGGAGGCCACTCCCCTACAATAATCGGGTTGGGGTGTGCTGCATCATTCTCAAGCTCGCACAGATCGCCATCATCCCATTTAATACATACAATACCAGAGTTCCCATCTTCATCTGCTACCAGATCACCAATTTTATATTTCATATAGCCTCCTTTTAAACTGTTAAGAGTTATCATCTGGCTTCGTTCTTGGGTTCTTCATTATAACCATTTTGTTTTATGCTGTGCATTTTCAGATTTTACTGGCGATAATCCTGCATTAGCTCGTTTTTCGCATATCTTACAAAGACCCTTCGCTCCACTATGTCCACGAAAAATTGATAATCGTTTACCATCGCTACGATTCCAGCCATAAATACACATTGGAATATAATTGTGTGTTTCGTCAACAGCATATAAATGAGAATGCTGTAATTCTTCCCCTGGGTTTCTCCCGATTGCCTCAACGTATTCCATAAACCTCCCAACCTATAAAATTATTTACCTTCGTTCTTGGGTTCTTCATATATCGCTACACAAGTATTCTTAGTACCGCACTTCGGGCAACCAACCTCGCCCATTACAGCAGCATAGAAAAGGTTGCCGCAGTCTTTGCATTTAGCTAATATCATAGTTCACCTTTGAGTTTTTCCTCTTCATATATCGCCACCTCAGCGTTTCTTTAATTCTTCCGCCACTTCTTTGCAATAGTCTCCTGCCACAGACAGCCAAACTGACAATAATTTGATTGTTTTTTCTAACTTATATTCTTGACTGTATAGATTGTTTAAACTATCAGTCACAAGGTCGATTGATGCTTTAATTTTATCTTTCTGTTCTTGGTCATGGCTTATCCTTCCAGATTATCTTACTTCCGCAGAACGGGCAGAATCGAAAAGGCAAGCCTGTATATTCATACGCTGAGTCTTCTATCATTTCCATAATCTGCTCATAACTCTGCTCCCAGCCTTTGCATCTGTTTATGCTATCACACACAATGTCATTGCGTTTCACCTTGTCTATAATGTCGTCTAATTCTTCTGAAGTTCTCATTTAATCCCCCTCACAAAACCTTAGTCACAATAAATGCCCACAATTCATCTGTCGTTATTTCCATTAAATTGATTTTGGGCATCGGTTTGTCTGTGTTAGACGTCATGTTTAATATCTCCCCTACTTGTATCGCAAAACATCCCAGATCGAAACAATCTTTATCATGCTCTGGCATGAATTGAATATTTTTGTCTTTGGTTATAATTTTCATTTAGTTCTCTTTAGTTTTCTTATACTCTGCTTCTATACAATGTTCACATATTTCATAAACAAACATCCTGACTTCTTTGGAGTTTAAAATAAGTTTTTCCAAACTTTCATAGCGGCTAAGAACTTCATTGTAAATTTCACGAAAGTTATCTATCATTTCGCCCTCACTTTAAATATTGGAATGTTTCCGTATCTATAATTACATATTCTGGACTTAATCCAAGCTTTTTCTCAAGTTGTGGATGTGTATGTAATTTATGTAATTTATGCTCTTCAGTCATGGCTTATCCTTCGGCTTCGGCCAAAATCTGCTATGTAAGGGTGGCGATCCATTCATGGCTTGGTCAACATCATTTAGTGCCGCTAAATATCCACCATTATAACCTTCTCCCGCCATTGCCCCATTACCATAAGCCAATGAACTTCGGGCATTCATTTTTATTGTTTCATTAACTTTTTGCCGTGCGAAGTCCAATGCTCGTTGTATTCCTTTTTTTGCCATTTTAGTCACCTAACATTATAGTTCAGTGGTACGGTTTTGAAACAAAGCATTTTTTACAATATTCGTTTTGATGCGTACCCTCGACGCCCCACTCATGATCGCCACCTTTAACGCATCCGCTTTTCATTTAGCCCTCAATATTTGTTCTTATTCTTCTCATTTCTAACCTGAAGTTGTTTTTTTAATTGATTAATGATATTTTCCATTTGAGTTTCTTTTTCCAGCAATTCTATGCTTTCAGGAAAAACCTTGAGCAGATCCATTACTTTTGAATAGTGTTGTTTCCCCTCGCAGAGAAGTTTTTCCAGAATATCTGTTTTAATGGGTCTGCGTGGCTTAGGCTTTGATGGATTATTCATTATTCTCCTTTTTCTGATACCAGGTGGTATGCCCCGCAGTGCGTTGATTTTAATTTCTATCATCTTAAGTCATTTTTATCTTTAAAAGTTCATGCGCTGGAATATCAAAAGCCTTTATGTATTTTATAATAATACTCGAATGAATAGCACGCTGATTATTAATGTGTTTGAACAAAGTGCTCGGTGTTACCTTTGCTTTCTTTGCCATTTGTGTTAGTGTAAGCCTATGTTTCTTTTTATATTTTGCGAGTGTGTTCAATGGTTTATATCTCCTTTCAACAATGCCTATCATAAACCAAAGTAAAAGTCAAGGAAAATATTTATTGCCAGATGAAAAAAAGTTCTTGCAATTAAAAATAAACTATGCTAAGTGATAAAATCATCGGGGGCGGGCAATGTCTTACCTCCAATTAAATCTTTAACCCCGCCCCCTAAAGGTAAAAGATGCAAACATTTAAAAGAATATGCACTAAAAATGTTGATATTAAAGATGACGCAGGTAATTGTTTGGAATTAAAAAAGGGCAAAGAATACATAGTCTCGGCAGAAAAAGATGGCGAGGTTACAGTATTTAGTAATTATTGGGTGGACGTTCCTGCTAAATTATTTGGCGAAGGAAAGGAATTTACAAAATGAAAATCCAAGAGGTTTATGAAGAAGTTGAAAAGATGACCGATAAATATTTCTGTGTTTCGTATGAAATGAATCGGCACAATATTGGAGAAATAGAAATTATATGCGATATTTATCTTCAAGAGTTTGGTCATTTTTCTGCGCCTACTTTTGAAAACGCCCTTCTTAAAGCAAAAGAGGGAATGGGTAAAATTAAACCAGATATTTTAGACATTGATGGATAGGAGGCATTATGGACTTAGCAACATATCTAAAAGAACAGGCAATTAACGACCTGAAGAACCTTTTTCCAGAGGCAATCGGGGCAGGGCAGATAATTCCGCAACAGGCGCAGTATCCTTACACAGATAATGACCTCGAAGTTGCGGAACTACTCGCAAAAGAATTGACCGAGATTGGGGTGTTATACACAGCGGCAGAAATGCAAAAGATACGCAGATTTATACAACATAAAAGGCTTACAACTATGGTGGGGATAAATGAGAAAACAGACTAAAATATGGACAACTAAAGACGGCAGGCAAAAAGAAATAAAAAATATGGAAACATCGCATATAAAAAACGCCTTAAATATGCTTTTAGAAAAAGGATTTATTTCACACGAAACCCTGTCTTTCTATCTGACCTGTGAGCCACCAAATGGTGATATGGCAAATTACGCTTTTGAACAAGAATTAGATAATGTTCTTAAAAGCCCTACAAACCTATTTATTGATTATTTTGAAGAAGAACTTATAAAAAGAAAAAGTAATAAGTAAATATAGCATAAGCGTAATTTTACAGGAGTTGAGATTAAAGATGCAATATAAAAACCGTTATAATTTACCTGAGCCTTTAGTTTCGGTGGTAGAGAACGACACTTATACAGCAGGTGATAGTAATATATCAACCACGTCATTAGTTCTTCCGCCTCGCATAGTACAGTTAACCAAAAGACATGGGCATAAGATATATGAAGACGTTTCTGATAACATTTATAAGCTGATAGGTTCAAACACTCATTATATTTTAGAGCGCATTAAAACTCCGAACTGCATTAAAGAAAAAAGATATTATACAGAAGTTTGGGGCTGGAGAATAGGGGGGAAAATAGACCTGTATGAAGAAATACCAAAGATCCTATCTGACTACAAGATCACAAGTGTATGGGCTGTTCTTGCAGGAATTAAACCTGAACATGAACAACAGCTAAATATAAACTCATATCTAATGACAGTGAACGGCATACGTCCTGAAAAACTGCAAGTGGTAAACTTCCTGCGTGATTGGTCTAAGCATAAAGCTAAAGAACACAACTATCCATCATGCCAAGTGGTAGTTCAGGACATACCGTTATGGTCGCTGGAAAAATCTCAGGCATGGATAGAAGACAGGGTAAGGTTGCATCAGGAGGCAGAGAATACGCCTGACGATGCCTTATTGCCCTGTTCCTTTGACGAACGCTGGGAGAAGGTAACCCAATGGGCGGTAATGGGTAAGAATCGTAAATCAGCATTCAGGCTCTTAAATACCGAAGTAGAAGCTCAGGCATGGATGGAAGCTAATAAGGGCGACTACATAGAAGAACGTAAGGGTGAAGCTGTCAGATGTCTTTCGTACTGTAGTTGCAACGTGGTATGTTCCGTGTACTTGGGGATATGATGATTCATCCGAGAAGCCAGATTTTGAGCGAAATTTATGAGTAAATCAAAACAAAACAAGATATATTTTATTCAAGCACCAAACGGATTATTTAAAATAGGCAAAAGTAAAAATCCTAAATCCAGACTAAAGACATTGCAAACTGGCTCGCCAGTTCCATTAACAATAAAAAAAGTTGTTCAAGGTGGTCTATATTTAGAGAATGTTTTACATATATATTTTAAGCATCTTCGTAAACATGGAGAATGGTTTAAACCTGATTATGAATTAAAACAATTTCTTGATAATAAGCGTAATATAACTATATCTGGTATTTTAGATGTTGTTGAAAGAGATGTATCTAAGAAGTTTATAAAATATCTAAAGATGTTAGAAGAAAAAAGAATGTATTTATAAGTAACCTTGAAAGATTTGCGCCCAAAGGATAAAAACCATGACAACTAAAATCGAATGGGTATGCACTAAATGTATGTGGGAAGGTATCTCCGAAGATACAAAATATTCCCGCTGTCCTGAGTGTGGTGCTGAGGTAGAAAGACCTACAGATGCGCCTATATGGGAACATTTTCACGACTATAACTGGAATAAGAAATGAAAATATTACCATTGTTTATTAAAAGCTGTCGAGAATGTCATCATGCGAGTTTTACCAGCTTAGACTTACGTTGTCGTCTTATGCCTATCCCCTGTGGTTTTTATAAAAGCAAATCGCTTAGATTGCTTAAAGATTTCCCTGAATGGTGTCCACTTGAAGACTTTGAAGATAAGCAGGAATAAGAAATGATTAAGCCAACTTAAACTATTTAGGTAAAGAAGAGAAAGCCATGAAAAATTTAGTAGATTATTCGAGATTTAAATGTCCATATTCGCACGTTAAAAAAGATTGTGGCCATGAATTACACGGGCCTGAAGGGTATCAGGATTCGTATGGTGTTTGGTGCGCTTGCGGATTTCGTGGACCTGTATTTTGTTTAGACCCCAAAGAATTAAAACTAATAAGAAATGATTAAGTAATACTATAAGAAAAATGAAAGGAGATTAAAAAATGTATAAAATCCAAGAAACACCAGATGAAAAAGTTACTTTACGAAACGGTAGTGTGGAAACACCAGTAGCCACCTTGAAAAATGAGCACGGCGGTATATCCCATATCATTGAAAATGACCATTGCTATGTTCTTGTAAATGGTTCTGTAGATGGAGGATTTGCAACCGTTAAACACTGGTACGCTGAAGCCGTAGAAGCCATTAAGACATTGCCAACGCCAAAATTTGCATAACGCAGCACTTAAAACCGGTATATCTTTAATTGGAATAAGAAATGATTAAGCCATACTATTTAAGGAGAAGCCATGAAAAAACTAACCTGTATTATAGCTATATTACTTTTAACAGGCTGTGCAACTCTCTCACGAAGCGATAGAGCAACTTTAAATGAGTTAAGGTCTTATGGCATACCTCAGGCTGAAGTACAGCTAAAACACCCTGCGCTTGCCGGTGCGCTGAATATTCTCCCAGGCTTTGGGAACTTCTACCTTGCCATAGGAACTACTGAATCTGACCAATGGTTATTTGGATTTCTGAACTTATTAACATGGCCTTTTTCGGTTATATGGGGAGTGCCTCAAGCTGTGATTGATGCTAATACTATTAATAAGAAAGAAACAGTTTATTATTATAGTTATGACCAGACAGGAAAGAAAGAACTACTAAAATATAAGGGGGAATAAATGGAGAAATACGGACAAACAGTTTCAAAGGCGTATCATGTAAAAGATGGCGTAGGTAATGATGGTAAGGGAAAAACATGGACATGGAGAATGTGGAATATTTATCTTGAAGGAAATGATAAAAAGTTTTTATATTTTACAAGTGGTAAGAAGCCAGAGCCTTTCGCGGGAATGAAGATAGGCTACATGAAGTATAGCGAGAAACAGGAAGTATCAAAGAAAGACGGCAAAACTTATACCAATTACACTATAGATGAGCTTAAAGTTAGCGAAGAGCCTGTAGGATTGTCCGAGCCACCTGATACCATTATACAGAATAAACCACAGGGCAGAGATTTTCATGCTGAGAGTTTTGGTAAGTGTAAATTCGGATTTCTTCAGCAAGCATTTGTGCCTTGGATAAAGAATGAGCTGGAGGGTACAGGCATAGAAGCACTTGAATCAATGGCGGAGGAGTTTGCTGAAATGAGCATGAGGATATTACAGAAGCCGGATATATCAGAGCCAGCCTCTACTGCTTTTAACACAGATGAAATACCCTTAGATGCTTATGATGAGGTGTGATATGAATGATGACTATAAATATGAAACTGAACGATTTAAACCCAATGTGAGGTGTAATATGCCTAAAGATTACAAGTTAGAAGATTATTTGTTGGGAGATTTGGAGCCTGATGTATTTTTAGACTACAGAACTAAACTTGGTAATTCTTATTTCGCCCTTGAAAACACACGAAATAAGATGGACACGCTCCTCCGCAGGTCAGAGGACTATCCATCACAGCTAAGTAAGGACGAGGCACAGCAGGCACAGAAGTTCTTAAAAGAATTGGGATTACTGTTGCAGGAATATTTTTCATTGTTTGTGGGCATGAGTGATGATTAATATGAAAAACAAAGGCTTTATGATTTATCCCGATCAAATGGCTGACTTGCCTAAAGTTGGTGATAAATACGAAGTTGTGTCCATTACAGATTGCGAGGATATACATTGGGGAAAAGGTGTTTTTGTTGAGCTACGTTATTTAACACCCGCTGTGGTTGATTGCGAGGGAAGATGAAAGAGATCGTCCTCCAAAAACAAGATAAAATCGGCGCCCCGTTCTCCCGGGAAGATCAAGACAAATGGAACGAATATAAACCTAACCAGTTAATTAGATGTAAGACCTATGGAGTTGATAAGCCCAGATCATATCAGCAATTAAAACTGTTCTGGGGTTGTTGTAGGACAGTAGCGGCAAACAATGAAGATCAGCATTGGAACGACGAGGATAAGGTTGCATTTCAGATAAAAGTTGAATTGCAATTCGTTGATATGGAAAAAACAATAGTTGATTCTAAGGGTAATGTGCATTTATGGTATAGGTCTATTTCGTATGCAGAGTTACCACATATAATGGCTTGCCGATTTTTTGATCGTGCTTTTGTTGTAATGGCAAAGAAACTAAAAATAAGTGTTGATAAATTACTTGAAAATGCACAGCGGGAGGCATGATGGAAACTTTAAAAGAATTAAGAGAAAGGCTTGGCGCTATATTTCGTAATCTTGATGATATAACTGAAGATTCCCTTGTAAATTTTACTCTTCAATATTATGACTCTGAAACTAAAGAAATCATTACCGAGAAATGTGAAGACGGAGTTTATACAATAATAGGAAAAGAGAAAGTTCCTGATGATTTCGATATAACTAAAGACAGCATACATTGGGATAATTTCGACCAGAATGAAACATTGTTTGCCAAAGCAGTTAAGGGAATTTTAGAGAGATATTAGATATGAATAAAAATGACTCGATTCAGTTCCAGAAGGAGTTAAAATGAGGAGGTAGCTTATGTATGTTGGAAGTATAATATTAATAATTATTTGTATAATAAATTTTATTTGTGCGCTATTTTTAGAACGCTGGGTTGAATCTTATGTCTGGGCTTTTTCTGCGTGGAGTTGGATTGTTGTTTATATTGGAGAACATGAAATAAAAAAGTTAAAAAAAGAAAATATAGAATTAGAAAAGTATGACATTTGGCAAAATAAAAAGTATGAGACTTGGAGAGGATATATGAACAAGGGATATCGAATAGCAAATATTTTTCCGGCTGCAGATAATCCTCCAACATATAACAAACTTATCTTTGATAAACTGAAAGGCCATTATAAAATAATATAAATGGAGCTCTTACGATAATAGAAAAGAAAAAATTTGAAGAGGAATAGATATGAAAATCAAAATCACATCGTTAAACACCAAAAGAGGCAACTTTAAATTATTCACTATAGACGATAATGGCAAAGAACAACACGGAGTTATTTACCCATGTGTGAATCTGAAGAACGCTATAGTTGAATTAAATCTTGATATTCCAGGCAATGAATTTTCAGCGGATAGCTTTATCGTATATGCCAGGAAATCAATATTCAGGAGAATCTGGGATTGGGTAATGAATAAAAAATCAAGCCTGAAAGTATTCGAGATGAGAGGGCAGAAAAGACAACTACGCCCTGATAACTGGGTGGATGAGGCTAAGGAACAGGGGCAAAGGGTGATAACTGATGCTTAAAGAAACCTTAATATCAACCATAGCCTTTCTATTCGCTATGGCTTGGGTTTTCTTTGGCATGTATGGACTTATAAGATTTCTGGAAAGGTTCGGGTGGTTATGATTTATTCCCTGTTATCAGGCTTATAACACTTCCTGTAGCCCCTTTTTTCTCTGCCGACCTACCTATAATCCAAGCAGAACAAACACCCGTCCAGGCATACCAGAACTCGGTAGGAAGTGTTAAGGAGGGCATAGGCTTTGATGTAAAGAAGGCTATTATCGGGAAGGCTACATGCACCAGAAAGATGAATACAAGACCAGCATAGCAAAGGGAAGGCCTGGCTCTCTTAGTGAAATTATCTGACTGCTGCATCTCTGATACAATAATAGACTTCTGTGCATCAATAAGGGCTGTTTCACGTTTCTCAAGTATTTCTTGCATCTGAATTTGAGCCTGTGCTTTTTGCTCTCCAGTCATTGCAGGCGGAAGAAAACGGTCAACCAAACCTTTAGCTAAATCGGCAACCGAGGAAATGCCAGTAATATCAAACCCCATTTTTAACCTCCATTCAACATTCTTTCTACTTCAATCGCTCTGTTCCCGACCTGATTATGCCATTTGCTATCTTGAGCTTCTTTTGCTGCTTCTTCCCAGTCGCCTTTTTTAATAGCAGTTATCATTTTCTTGAATCCAAGAAATCTTGTCTTACCAAGATTAAATATCATATCTGTAAGAGCGTTTCTTCTGTTATTTGAAAACTTCGAGAATTCAGGAAAAATTAATCTTACATCACGAAAAGCTATTACCATATCGTGAACCAACAAAGTCATCGCCTCATCTTCAGATATACCCACATCAGTTAAGTTACGCCCATATCCAATAGTAGTTCGTCCAGCAGAACAAAGATATGGTTTATTTCTGAATCCCTCATGGCGTTTAAGCATCTCTAACATAGTTTCATCATTATTTATCTTCATCTATTCTCTCTTTCTTTATAATCTTTCCTTCCGAGATTTCATTCAGGCACTCATCACAATACCCATTCACCTCACATTTACCCCTACTGATATGCTCAACTACTAACCAAGTTGCAATTTTAAAGCATTTCCAGGAAGCACATCTCATGGTTTACTTCTTATCCCTCAAATAACGATTAATCTCATCAACCTTTCCAACTAATTCTCCAAGACGATCAACTATATCCTTTTTCATAGCAAAAACCTCTGTCTTATTTGGATATAGTTTTGGTATAGAAGTAACCTCATTAAAAACATAAGCAGATAGAAAAGATAAAAGTCCTATAAAAATAAGAACGCTCATGCGCCAAACTCTTGTCGAATTACCCTCCCACCATGTCG
>Ga0180732_1000230_pt1 | contig 53228 bp, 50 predicted proteins | sample KR11_01MetaG_FD_148674 | JGI IMG/M metagenome (GOLD analysis project Ga0180732, IMG submission 148674) | Groundwater microbial communities from the Olkiluoto Island deep subsurface site, Finland - KR11_0.1 MetaG | ecosystem: Environmental > Aquatic > Deep subsurface > Groundwater | place... | reverse complement strand
CGCCTTCTTCACTGTCGATGATGGCGTTGAACTCCGGCTCCATCTCGCGCGCTTTGGACAACGAGACAGGCTTCACGCCGTCCAGCGGCACCAGCTTGGACAGACGGTCACATAGCATGTAGGGGAAATCGAGCACGCGGCCGACGTCGCGGATCACACCCTTGGAGGCCATGGTGCCGAAGGTGGCGATCTGCGACACGCAGGCCTCGCCATAGTGATGGCGCACGTACTGGATCACCAGTTCGCGCCCGTCCTGGCAGAAGTCCACGTCAAAGTCGGGCATGGACACGCGCTCGGGATTCAGGAAGCGCTCGAACAGCAAGTCGTAACGCAACGGGTCAAGATCGGTGATGCCCAATGAATATGCCACCAGCGAACCGGCACCAGAACCGCGGCCCGGCCCCACCGGTACGCCGTTGGGGAAGCGCTCGTGACGATAGGATTTTGCCCAGCGTATGAAGTCCGACACGATCAGGAAGTAACCGGGGAAACCCATCTTGATGATGGTCTCGGTCTCGAATTCCAGACGTGCAAGATATTCCGGCATCTTCTCGGCGCGCAACGTCTCGTCCGGATACAGATGCAGCATGCGCTGCTGTAGGCCGCGCAGGGATTCGTCGCGCAGGAACTGGTCCAGCGATTCGCCGTTGGGCGTGGGGAAGTCGGGCAGGTAGTTGGTGCCGAGTTTGAGCGTGAGGTTGCAGCGCTTGGCGATCTCCACGCTGTTCTGCAAAGCCTGCGGCAGATCGGCGAACAGTTCGGCCATCTCGGCCTGTGTCTTGAAATGCTGCTGCGCAGTGAATTGCTTCACACGGCGTTTGTCGTTCAGCACATAGCCTTCGGCGATGCACACGCGCGCCTCGTGCGCCTTGTAATCGTCGATGGCAAGGAACTGCACCGGATGCGTGGCCACCACCGGCAAGTCCAGCGCGTTCGCCAGCTTCACCGTGTCGCGGATGAATTCTTCCTCGCGCGGGAATCCGCAGCGCTGCACTTCCAGATAGAAACGGTCAGGGAACAGACCGGCATAGTCGCGTGCCGCCTGTTTGGCGGCGTTCGGGTTGCCGTTCTGCATCGCCAGCCCCACCTCACCCATGTGGAAGCCGGACAGCGCGATCAAACCCTCAGTGCCTTCGCTCAGCCACTCACGGCGGATCTCCGGACGCCCCCGGTACTGGTTGCCCAGATAGGCACGGGTCAGCAGGTCGCACAGACGCAGATAACCGGCATTGGATTGGCACAGCAACAGCAGGCGGTGCGGCTGGTCGCGCGCGGCATCATTGGTGACGAACACATCGCAACCGGCCACGGGCTTGATACCAGCCCCGCGTGTCTTCTTGTAGAACTTCACCAGCCCGAACACGTTGGAAAGGTCGGTCAGCGCCAGCGCGGCTTGTGCATCCGCCTGCGCCGCCGCCACCGCTTCGTCGATGCGCACGATGCCGTCAGCGATGGAATATTCGCTATGGAGACGAAGATGGACGAAAGCGGGTTGAGGCATGATCGGCGACAGTCAATTCAGGCACGGATTTTAACACCGCCCCCGCCCCGCCCCGGTAAGAAATCCTGTCGCCGTTGACAGCCCGTTGTTATTGGCGAGAAGACTTGTCCTGCTCGCGAAACACCCGAGTCAGGGATGCGATAAGGATAGGAAGGTCCTGTTTGTGCAGATCGGGAAAGGCGTTATGCAGGGTCTGGTGCAGCATGCTGCGCGAGGGTGTGCCGCCCCCTTCACCATGTGTAGCCAGCAACGGGGATGCGATGCGATAGGCATCGTCGAATATGTCGCGGATGTGCGGGTATTTGCGGCGCTCGACACCGCCGTTGCCTGACTGGACACTCATGCTTCCTCCGATAACACTTTTTTTGTTCCAAGTTGTGTGGTCACCGTAACGGCAAGCCCGAACATGGTCAATAGAAATAATGAATTCATGCGACTGCAACAAAAACCGCCCTCTAGGGGCGGTTTTGCATTTGGCGGAGAGGAAGGGATTGTTCGGCTTTCGCGTTGCCTCCGCGAAACCCTCATCCCTCACTACGTTCGGGACCGCCTGAAGGCGTCCTGTGCGAGCAGTGCTCGCTTGTCGAACCCGGGAGGTCTCGTCCACACTTCGCACTGCTCCAAATAAAAATCGCCCACACGGGGCGATTTGTATTTGGCGGAGAGGGAGGGATTCGAACCCTCGATACCTTGCGGTATGCCTGATTTCGAGTCAGGTACATTCGACCACTCTGCCACCTCTCCGAGACTCTGTTCGAACGCGCATCAAAAAGTCTTCTGCGGTCCGAAGGGCGCGCATTTTACCAGCAACCTCCTTTTTCGGGCAGAATGTTGCTCACTCCATCCTGAATCGCATCACGATCAATAATGCGCAGCCTCTATCCAATGCGGGTGGTCGTTCTGGTCGGCCTGTTCGCATGGCTGGTGATCAAGGCGACCGAAACGCCGCCGCTGCCTGATTGGCGGTCTGGAGAGCTGGTCGCAGTGGTGCCCGACTCCTCCATGGTCACCGATTCAGCGTTCGAATCCGATCTGGTCACCCTGTTCGCCAAGCATCTCAACGTGCGCGTGAGGCTGGTCAAACAGACATCCGACCAAGCTGTCGCCACTTTGCTGGCGGGCGAAGCCCATCTTGCCGCCGGTTTTCGCTCGCACTCCAACCCTTCCCTGCGCTTCAGCGACGGATACCATAAGCTGGACGAGCGCGTAGTCTGCAATGGCAAGTCTCCGCGCAAACTGGAAGAACTCACTTTGCGCGAGATCGTGGTCGCACGCGAGTCGGCGCAGGAAGCCGCCTTGCGCAAGGTTCGCGAGGAGCTGGAGGAGCTGGAATGGGAATCGCGCAAAAGAAGTTCTCCCGTCGCATTGCTGAAGGAATTGGCGGAGGAGCAGATCGACTGCACGGTGGCCAATGAAGAACAGATCACCACCATGCGCAACTACCATCCCGAGATCGGCAGCGGCCTGAGCCTGAATCTGGACTCGGACATGAGCTGGGCCATCAGCGCAGAAGGCGACGAGGCACTGCTGGAAGAGATCAACCTCTTCCTCGCCGAGAGCCGCAAGAACCGCGCGCTACACCATGCCATCGATCGCCACTATGGACACAACGACAGACTGGGGAGCATCGATGTCGCCGCATTCATCGAGGACACGCGCAGTGTGCTGCCGCATTACCGTCAATGGTTTCAGGATGCCGCCGACCTGACCGGCATCGACTGGCGCCTGATCGCCGCACTCGGCTATCGCGAATCGCGCTGGGATCCGAACGCCACCTCGTACACCAACGTGCGCGGTTTCATGATGATCACCGAGGTGACCGCCGACCGCATGGGACTGAAGAACCGCCTGGATCCACGCGAGAGCATCTTGGCTGGCGCCCGCTACCTGCAAATGCTGAAGGAGCAATTACCGCTACGCATCACCGAGCAGAACCGCCTGTGGATGGCGCTGGCCGCCTATAACCAGGGCATGGGACATCTGGAGGACGCGCGCATCCTGACAGGGCAGCGCGGACTCAGCCCCGACGTATGGGCCGACGTGAAACGCGTGATGCCCCTGTTGTCGCGGCCCGAGTTCTACGAGAACACCAAATACGGGCAGGCACGCGGCGGCGAAGCGGTGGTGCATGTCGAGACGGTGCGGCTGTACCACGACATGCTGAAGCGACTGGATGCGGAAGGGAAGCTGCCGAAGACTTCGCATTTCCCCTTCGGATTTGGCTCAAAATAGCAAAGCGTTCTAGTCGCGCTTGTTCTGACTATCTTCCAGCATCTTCTCGACGCGCGCGAGGCGGGCCGCGATATCTTTCAGCAAACGTTCGGATTCTTTTTCTTCAGTTTCGATCTTCTCCACGTCGCTGCCGATGAAGAAAGCGGCCAGATTGGCGGTGAGCAGGGAGATGAGCACCACGCCGAACAGCACCACCAGCGAGGCGAACAAACGGCCCGCGCCGGTGTGCGGCACCACATCGCCGTAGCCGACGGTGGCCATGGTGACCCAGGCCCACCACATGCCGTCCCACACGTCGCCGATGGAGGGATCGACGCGCGACATGATGATGCCGGACAGCACCATGGCGGCGAAAGCGACAATGAGGGTGGTGCCCAGCTTGTGCTGCGACAGCAGTTTGCGCGCCGAGCGGGACATGCGCAGCAGCAACGCCACCACCAGCAGCAGTCGCACGCTACGCAGCAGACCAATCAACGGGGCGAACTGCCAGAAATAAGGGAAGCCGGCGGTGATGATGAGCAGGTTCAGCCAGTTACCGAACAGGTAGCGGCGCTTGTCGCGCACTTGCGCGGTGAGGACCACAGTCTCCAGCAAGAAGGCCAGCCAAACCAGCCAGTCGGCGACGCGGGCCACGGCATGGGAAAGCGTGCCGGTCTCTTCCAGATACCACTGCAGCACGATCCACAGTGCCACGCCGACCATCGGCCATTCCAGCCGGCGCGCCCAGTGCCGCGCGACCGCAGTCTCGTGCTCTTCGACACCGGCGATCCCCAGCAGATGGACGACGCTCATGCGCGCGCCCTATTTGGAAAGTTTCTCCATGCCGCCCATGTAGGGGCGCAGCACGTCGGGGATGGTCACACTACCGTCGGCATTCTGGTAGTTCTCCAGCACCGCGACCAGCGTACGGCCGACCGCCAGACCGGAGCCGTTCAACGTGTGCAGCAACTCCGGTTTGCCGGCCGCGTTGCGGAAGCGTGCCTGCATGCGGCGCGCCTGGAAAGCTTCGAAGTTGGAGCAGGACGAGATCTCGCGATAGGTGTTCTGCGCGGGTAGCCACACTTCGATGTCGTAAGTGGTGGCGGCGGAGAAACCCATGTCGCCGGTGCAAAGCCTGACCACGCGATACGGCAGTCCGAGCTTCTGCAGAATGATCTCGGCATGGCCGAGCAGCGCTTCCAGCGCGGCATAGGATTGTTCCGGATGCACCATCTGCACCAGTTCCACTTTCTCGAACTGATGCTGGCGGATCATGCCGCGCGTGTCGCGCCCGTAGGAACCGGCCTCGGAACGGAAGCACGGCGTGTGCGCTACGAATTTCATCGGCAGTTTTTCCATCGGCACGATCTCGTCGCGCACCATGTTTGTGACGGGAACTTCGGCGGTGGGGATCAGGTAGAAATTCTTTTCAATCCCGTCATCGCCCACCACGCGCGGTACACGGAATAAGTCTTCCTCGAACTTCGGCAACTGCCCGGTACCGCGCATCGATTCGGCGTTCACCAGATACGGCACATAGGTCTCGGTGTAGCCGTGCTTGTCGGTATGCGTATCCAGCATGAACTGCGCCAACGCGCGATGCATGCGCGCCAGCGGTCCTTTCAGCAAGGAAAAACGCGCACCGGCGATCTTGGTGGCGGTCTCGAAATCCAGCCCGCCCAAGCCTTCGCCGATGCTGACATGATCCTGCACTTCGAAGTCGAATCTCTTCGGCTCGCCGAACTTGTGCATCTCGACGTTGTCCGCTTCGGTCTTGCCGACAGGCACGCTGGCGTGCGGCACGTTGGGGATGACAGCGAGGAAGGCATCCATGTCCGCCAGCACTTGCGGCAGCTTGACTTCCAGTTGCTTCAGCTCATCGCCCAGCGCGCCCACCTCGGCCATGATAGCTGTCGTGTCTTCGCCCTTGGCTTTGGCCTGGCCAATTAGCTTGGAGGATGCATTGCGTTTGGCCTGCAACTCTTGCGTGCGCGTCTGGATGGTCTTGCGCTCGGCTTCCAGTTGCTCGAACTTGGCGGTGTCCAGTTCGAAACCGCGTGACTTCAATCGCGCTGCCACACCGGCCAGGTCGTTACGTAATGTTTGTATGTCTAACATGAGAACCTCAAATTCAAAATCAATTTAGCCACAGAGAACACAGAGAACACAGAGAGCACCGCCGCTCTGAATTTGTCTTTCTCTGTGACCTCTGTGTTCTCTGTGGCTAATTTTGTTTTTCTTTAACTTCACTTTTCAAAGTGAAATTCGCTTTACCCCACTGACCAACTGCTTTTCTCCAAAATTCAGTAACAACCCTCGCTTCAAACCTGTCGCTTTAAGATATGAGAGCACTTGGGCTGTTGCCACTTCCGGCAGCGTTCGCAGGGATTTAATTTCCACAACAACTTCATTTGCAACCAGCAGATCAAGACGCTGTCCTTGAATTGCCTGGCCTTTGTACATCACATCGACTGCCAATTGCCGTTGAAAAGGCAGCTCTCTCAGCCCTAGCTCGATACACAGCGCCTCTTCGTAGATAGACTCCAGCAGCCCGGAACCCAGAGTTTTGTGAACCTCAATAGCCGCTGCAATTATCTTCTCTGTCAGTTGATCTGCCACGACTATCTCTGTGCCCTCTGTGTTCTCTGTGGCTAATTCTTGCTTTTCGCTTTGGCATCCAACTCTCGCAGATGCGCCAGCTTTTCCGATATCTTTGCTTCCAGCCCGCGGTCCACCGGTTCGTAGAAACTCACTTGCGGCATGCCATCCGGGAAGTAATCCTCACCCGCCGCATAGCCGCCCGCCTCGTCGTGCGCGTAGCGGTAGTCCTTGCCGTAGTCGAGCTGCTTCATCAGTTTGGTCGGCGCGTTGCGCAGGTGCAGCGGCACTTCGCGCGAACTGTCCTGTTTGACGAAAGCGCGGGCGGCATTATACGCGACGTATCCCGCGTTCGATTTGGCGGCGACGGCCAGATACAGCACGGCCTGCGCCAGCGCCAGTTCGCCTTCCGGCGAGCCGAGGCGTTCGTAGGTGGTGGCGGCATCGTTGCACAACTGGATGGCGCGCGGATCGGCGAGGCCGATGTCTTCCCAGGCCATGCGCACGATGCGCCGCGCGAGATAGCGCGGGTCGGCGCCGCCATCCAGCATGCGCACCAGCCAGTACAGCGCGGCATCGGGATTGGAGCCGCGCACCGATTTGTGCAGCGCGGAGATCTGGTCGTAGAAGGCTTCGCCGCCCTTGTCGAAACGGCGCATCTTCTGCGCCAGCGTGGCATCGAGGAACGTGACATCGATGTTGTGCAAGCCGGCTGCTTCGGCAGCGGTCTGCAACTGTTCGAGCACGTTGAGCAGGCGGCGCGCATCGCCGTCGGCGTAACCGACGATGCGTTCGCGTGCAGCCGCATCGAAGGTGATGCCTTGCAATGCCGTGTGCTGTGCGCGTTCGAACAACTCCCCCATCTCGGCTTCTGACAAGGATTGCAGCACATACACCTGCGCGCGCGAAAGCAGCGCATTGTTCAATTCGAACGAGGGATTCTCGGTGGTCGCGCCGATGAAGGTGACCAGCCCCTGCTCGACGAAAGGCAGGAAGGCATCCTGCTGCGACTTGTTGAAGCGGTGCACCTCGTCCACGAACAGGATGGTGTGGCGACCGTTGCGTTGCAGGGTCTGCTCGGCCTGCGCGATGGCATCGCGGATGTCCTTCACGCCGGACAGCACCGCCGACAGCGGCACGAACTCGGCATCGAATGCCGAGGCCATCAGCCGCGCCAGCGTGGTCTTGCCCACCCCCGGCGGGCCCCACAGGATCATGGAATGCAGCTTGCCGGACTGGAAGGCGAGGCGCAGCGGCTTGCCCTCGCCCAGCAGATGCGACTGGCCGATGACTTCGGCGATGTGCTTGGGGCGCAGGCGCTCGGCGAGCGGCGCGGCCGGAGCGTTGGGCGCGAACAGGTCAGACATTATTCGCCCAGAACGTCAGCGCCTTGGGGCGGCACGAAACGGAACAGCGACGGTGCCAGCTGCGGATTGCGTTGCAGATGCGCGAAACGCAAGATGGTGGTGTTGCCGAAGGCGTCGTTCAGTTCCATCGCGGCCAGTTCGGAGCGCGCATTGAAGCCCATGCGGATGGCGGAGAAGGTGGATTCCTGGTTGCGCGGCTTGGCGGTCAACCAGGTCAAACCATACTGTTCGCCCGCTTCTTCCAGCAGAAAGTCGCGCTCGATCTCGTTGTTGCCGGACAGCAATGCCGCCGGGCTGCTGCCCAGCGCGGCATCCAGTTTCCGAACGGTTACTTGTTCCAGATCGGCGTCGTACAACCAGAACTTCGCGCCATCGCCGACGATGAGTTGCTGGTAGGGTTTGCGATACTCCCAGCGAAACTTGCCGGGACGCACGAACTGCATGGTGCCGGATGCGGTTTGCATCTTGTGGCCTTTGCTGTCGAGCACGGTCTGGGTGAATTCGGCCTGCGCGGAACGCGTGCCGGAGATGAATGCCTTGAGCTGGTCGACGGCACCGGCATGCGCTTCGAACGCTGTCAGGCACAGCAGCAGAAGGCTCACTCTTTTCAACATGCTCATTCCTGTCGTGCGGGTGCCAGCACTTCGCGGTTGCCGTTGCTCTGCATCGGCGACACCAGCCCGGCCTGTTCCATCGCCTCGATCAGGCGCGCGGCGCGGTTGTAGCCGATGCGCAGATGACGTTGCACCAGCGAGATGGAGGGGCGGCGCGTCTTGAGCACGATCTCCACCGCCTGGTCATACAGCGCGTCGGCTTCGGCGTTGCCGCCCCCGCCGTCGTATTCGCCCTCGGCCGGTTCGTCCATCGAGGTGAGGATGCCTTCGATATAGTTCGGTTCGCCCTGCGCCTTCAGATGCTCGGTGACGCGGTGCACTTCCTGATCGGACACGAAGGCACCGTGTACGCGCTGCGGATAACCACTGCCCGGCGGCAGGTAGAGCATGTCACCCTGCCCCAGCAGCGCTTCCGCGCCTTGCTGGTCGAGGATGGTGCGCGAATCGATCTTGCTCGATACCTGGAACGCCACGCGCGTGGGCACGTTGGCTTTGATCAAGCCGGTGATGACGTCCACCGACGGGCGCTGCGTGGCCAGCACCAGATGGATGCCGGCGGCGCGCGCCTTCTGCGCCAGTCGTGCGATGAGTTCTTCCACCTTCTTGCCGACCACCATCATCAGGTCGGCCAACTCGTCGATGAAGATGACGATGTAGGGCAACTCTTCCAGCGGCTCCGGCGACTCGGGCGTGATGCTGAACGGGTTGCTCAGCGGTTTACCTTCCTTGATCGCGTCGCGCACTTTCTGGTTGTAACCGGCGATGTTGCGCACACCAAGCGCGGACATCAGCTTGTAGCGCTTGTCCATCTCCTGCACGCCCCAGTTGAGCGCGGAAGCGGCCTGGCGCATGTCGGTGACCACCGGTGCCAGCAAATGCGGGATGCCTTCGTACACCGACAGTTCCAGCATCTTGGGGTCGATCAGGATGAGGCGCACTTCCTGTGGCGTGGACTTGTACAACAGCGACAGGATCATGGCGTTGATCGCCACCGACTTGCCGGAGCCGGTGGTACCCGCCACCAGAACGTGCGGCATCTTGCCCAGATCGGCGACCACGGGTTTGCCGGAGATGTCCTTGCCCATCGCCATGGTGAGCGGCGAATGCATGTCGGCATACACCTGTGAGCCGAGGATCTCAGACAGGTGCACCATCTGCCGTTTCGGATTGGGCAGTTCCAGCGCCATGTATGCCTTGCCGGGGATGGTCTCCACCACACGGATGCTGACCACCGACAGCGCACGCGCCAGGTCGCGCACCAGATTGACGATCTGGCTGCCCTTCACACCCACGTCGGGCTCGATCTCGTAGCGCGTGATGACCGGACCGGGATAGGCGCCGACCACCTTCACGGTGACACCGAAGTCGTTGAGCTTGCGTTCGATCAGACGCGAGGTGAATTCCAGCGTCTCGGCGGAGACCACTTCCACCTGCTTGGTCGCCTGATCGAGGATGTGCAGCGGCGGCAGCGGCGAGTCGGACATGTCGGCGAACAGGGAGACCTGTTTCTCTTTCTCCACGCGCTGCGACTTCGGCACCTCGACCACCTGCATCTCGATGTGGATGGGCTGATGGTCTTCGACGCGCTTCTTCTCTTCTTCCACCTTCACTTCACGGTGTTGAGTAGCCTGTGCGCCGATGCGTTTGTCCTGCCAGGTCTGCCACGCGTTGCGCGCCCACAGGTAGCCGTCTTCTATCCATTCGCCGAGGCGGTCGATGAAACGCAGCCAGGAGAGGCCGGTGTAAAGACTGAAGCTGACCGCCATCATCGTGAGCAGGAAAAGGGTCGCGCCGACGTAGCCCAACACTTGTGCCAACCAGCCACCCAGTGCAGCGCCCAGCATGCCGCCCGGTGCCTGCGGCAATTCGACCTGCCAGGTGTAGAGACGCAAGGCCTCGAGCGCGCTGCTGGACAGTAGCAGGATGAAAAAGCCGGTCAAAGACAGCCACAGGGTGCGCACGTCGAACAGACTGTCGGCGCGCATGCGGCGATAGCTCGCCCAGACGCGTTGCAGCATGAGTGTGACCAGCCACCAGGCAGAGAAGCCGAACACATAGAGCAGCACGTCGGACAGCCACGCCCCGAACGCACCGCCCGGATTCTGCGTGACGGCATGGGTCGCCTCGTGCGACCAGGCGGTGTCGTTGTGGTCGTAACCGGCGAGAATCAGGATCAGGTAGGCGGCCAATGCCACCAGCAACAGCCAGCGCGATTCACGCAACAGATGCAGCATCCGCTCGGGTAGCGGCGCTCGTGCGTTATCTGCCACGGCCATCAGACGGCTCCGGCAGATTTGGAATCTTCGACTTCAGATTCACCATTTTCGGAGATGAAACCGAAACGGCGGGCCGTTTCCACCGCTTCGACACGGGAGTTGACGTGCAGGGTCTGGTAGATGGCTGCGACATGGATCTTGACCGTGCCTTCGGCCAGATCGAGCTCGCGTGAGATGTCCTTGTTGCTCTTGCCGGCACCGATCAGTTGCAACACCTGCAACTGGCGCGGGGTGAGGCCGTATTTACTGGCGCGCTGGCTGCGCTTGTCACTGAGCGCCATCCCCGGCTCCAGTTTGGATACGGCTTGTTGCAACAATTGCGGCGGAACGTACACACCGCCATCCAGCACCATACGCAAGGCGGACAGCATGGATTTGCTGGGCGACATCTTGGAGATGAAACCCATCGCGCCCAGATTCATCACGCTTTCGATATCGTCGCGCTGATCGGAGCCGGACACCACGACCAAGGGCACTGCGGGGAAGCGCTGATGGAAAAGTTGCAGCGAAGAGACGCCGTTGCTGTCCGGCATGTGCAGATCCAGCAACGCCAGATCGAGATCGGGGTGGGCCATGACCAGTTGCAGGGCCTCGGTGAAATTACCGGTATCAAGTATCTCTACTTCGTCGGCCAGTTGCTGTAACACATAGCGCATGCCGTCACGGAACAGCGCGTGATCATCCACCAGCAGTACCTTGATCTTCATTCTCATGTCCCCTTTTGCAGCCCCCTCTCTCTAACTCTCTCCCGCAAGCGGGAGAAAGAACAATCGTGAAAGGCGGTCTTCAATTCTCGGCCGCAATCATATCACCCAAGCCACGGCCATTCAGCCGCTAATGCTTGCCGGTCAATACGAAATACACCATCGCGCGCAAGCGGATCGGTGCGATGGGTTTATGCAACAGCATGGCGCCGCTGCCATGTATCTCGTGCAGCGTCTCGCTGGCGGTATCGCCGGTCAGCACCACGGCCGGCAGATCGGCACCCCACAACTCGCGCATGCGCTGGATGACGTGGATGGCCGTCATGCCCTGTGGCAGGCGGTAATCACATACCAGCACGTCCGGTCGTTGTTCGGCCACATCCAGTGCGCGTATCACTTCTTCCGCCGATTCCGAGGTGAACACCTTGCAACCCCACTGCTGCATCAATTCGACCGTCGACTCTCGGATATCCGGATCATCTTCGACCAGGGCGACCACCCTGCCATTCAGGTCATATTCGGAATGCGAGGCGATAAAAGGTTGCGCCAGTTGCGCGGCATCACCCTTGGGGATGGTGAAAGAGAAGGTCGAACCGATACCCGATTCCGAACTGACTTCGAGTTCACAACCCAGCAACTGATCGATGCGGCGCACGATGGTGAGCCCAAGGCCCAGGCCTTTGCGGCGGTCGCGATGCGGATTGCCCACTTGGTAATATTCTTCGAAGATATGCGGCAGAGATTCCGGTTTGATGCCTATGCCGGTATCCGCCACCTCGATCTCCACCTTGCCATCCGTACAGATACAGCACACCACCACGCCGCCACTGTCCGTATAACGAATGGCGTTGGTGATCAGGTTGCGCAGCATGCGTTCCAGCAGGAAGGGGTCGCTGTAGACCACGGATGAGCATTGCTGCGGCGAGCAATGCTCGCCGATGTTGGGCATGTCGTAGCTCAGCCCTTTGGCTTGGGCGATGGGCGCGAAATCGCCATAGAGTCTGTCCAGTAGCGGGCCCAGGCTGAAATGTTGCCAGCGCGGCTCGACGATGCCCGCATCAAGTCTCGACACATCCAGCAGGTCGTCGAACATATCCACCAGCGCATCGACCGACTTCCCGATCTGCCCTGACAACTTCAGCGATTCCTTGTCCTTCGCGGTTTCCTGCAAGGCCTCGGTGAACAATCGCAAAGCTTGCAATGGTTGGCGCAGATCGTGGCTGGCCGTGGCGAGGAACTTCGATTTCGCCCGGCTGGCCGACTCCGCCCGCTCCAGTGCTTCGGCGATGTCCTCCTCGCGCTGGCGCAGCTCGCGCAACAGCACTTCTTTTTCGAAACGCTGCCGCAACGAAAGCTCGAAGGTGAACATCAAGCGCATCGCCGCATTCAGCATGAAAACGATGAACACCACGAGCATCAGTGCCAGGAACCAGTGCTGCTTGTCGTTATCCAGCGCCAGACGGACGATGAGCGGAACCAGCAGAAAGATCAGATACAGGAACAGGGAGGGACGATGTACCGGGTTGATGGTCACACCGCCCGATGCGAAGCCCATTGCCACGCAGATGATCAGGATCTGGTAGGCCAGGTCACCCGGCACGTACATCAACAGCCAGGCCAGCCCCCAGACGGAAGCGCCGAGCGAAGTGTTGAAACGAAAACGCCGGTCCCAGCGGCGGCATTGGTGGATATCATTGGCCGCCGCGCGGTAACGCCACCACTGCCACAGTTCGAACAGTTGCGCCGAAAAGGCCAGCACCATCCACCACAGCAGCACCTGATGGGATACCACGTCCCACATCACCCACATCAGCAGCGGCACGATGAACATGGCCGGCACGACCATGGTCGGATAGCTGGCGATGCGCGCGCGCACCTGCTCGCGCCGTACCGGCAGACTCTCTTCGTTGATATCGAACTTCAGGAGATCCGTCAGCACGCTCATTTCATCGCCAGCAACAAACGGATGTCCTGTGCCAGAAATTCCGGCCGCTGCGCGAAGGGCGACAGCAACACCGGTTTGCCGGAGGGTGAGATGAGGTAAGTGCCGGCTGAGTGGTCAAGCGTATAGCTACCGCTCTTGGTGGCCTGCTTCTGGTAGACGATGTCGAAGGCCTTGGCCGCTTGGGCGGTTTCCTGCGCATCACCGTACAGACCGAGGAAGGATGGGTAGAAGGCGGGCGCGTATTGCGCCAGCAATTCGGGTTTGTCGCGCTCGGGGTCGAGCGTCACGAACAGCACCTGCACCTTTTCCGAGTCCTTGCCCAGCATGCGCATCACCTGCGCCATGTCGGCCAGGGTGGTGGGACATACATCGGGACAATGGATGTAACCGAAGAACAGCGCGACCGCCTTGCCGCGAAAATCGGCCAGTGTCACGATCTTGCCGGACGGGTCGTGCAATCGGAAATCGGCCTGCGCATATTTGCCGGTGACTTCGTTCGCCTTGAACGGTGAAGGCAGTTTGGGTTCGCCGCACGCGGCGAGCATAAGCAGTGATGACAGCAACAAGATGTTACGCAGCAACATGACACGCTCCAGTCCAACCATGCACATAGAATGTGTACGAGACCTTGATCAAACCGTACACCCCGAACCCCGCCACCAGCATCCCGGCCACCAATCGCACGCGTGGCGATTGTACCCAGCCGCGCACACTTTCCCAGAACATACCGATGGCTAGCAGATTGGGCAAGGTGCCCAGACCGAAGGCCAGCATGGTCAGCCCGCCCTGCATCGCATCGCCGCTGGCCAGTGCGGTAAGGAGCACACTGTATACCAGTCCGCACGGCAACCAGCCCCACAGCATGCCCAGCCCCAGCGCCCGCGGCGCGGTATTCACCGGCAACAGTCTGGTGGTGTAAGGCTGCAAGCGCTTCCACAAACCGCCACCCAGTTGCTCAAGATATCGTACCGCGCCCCACACACCGGCCAGATACAACCCGAGCAGCACCAGCATCAGACTGGACAGCGCGAACAACAGATGCTGCACCGGCACAGCATCGCGCATCAGCAGGCCGGCCTGCCCCACCGCACCGACCAGCGCACCGGCAGCGGCATAGCTAAGGATGCGACCGCTGCTGTAGGCCAGATGGAACGGCCAGCGCGCGCGCTGTTGCGGCACCTGCGAAGTGAAGACGCCGACGATGCTGCCGCACATGCCCAGACAATGCACGCCACCGAGCAGCCCGACCATGAACACTGCGAAGATACTGAACTCACTCATTGCTCTGCCCGCGCTCCAATAGACTCATATCCAGATGCTGTACCGCAAGGTTCGCATCCGCAACGTCCATACGCGGTACGATACCGAGCAAAGGCGCGGCGATACGTGCGCGCAGCGTTTCGATGTTCTCTTGCAGAGCTGGCATCGTGTCGTCCAGCACGTTGGCCACCCAGCCTGCACATTCCAGTTGCCGTTCCTCGATCGCCGCCATGGTCAGCAATGCATGATTGATGCAACCCAAGCGCATGCCCACCACCAGGATCACCGGGATATCCAGCTCGCGTGCCAGATCGGCGAAAGTGAGGTCTTCGTTCAGCGGCACCAGGAATCCGCCCGCACCTTCCACGATGACCTCATCCGCCTGTCCTGCCAGCTCATCATACGATGTCAGTATGCGGCGCATCTCGATACGCACGCCGACATGCCTGGCGGCAAGATGCGGCGCGATGGCGCGCGGGAAACAATAGGGATTCACCTGCCCGTAACCGAGCTGCAACGTGCTGGCCGCGCGCAACGCGAGTGCATCTTCGTTGTGCTCATCCTCGTCACATCCCGCCGCGACCGGCTTGAAGCCGCTCACCAACTTGCCCTGCGCGGCAAAGCCGCGCAACAACGCGCAACTGACCAGCGTCTTGCCGACGCCGGTATCCGTGCCGGTGATGAAATAACTCATAGCTTGAAATCAGTCTTGATGATCGCCCGACCATCCGGCGCAGCCTTGGGCGCGGGCTTCCAAGCATGGCCGTAGACGATCTCGAAAGTGGCCGGCAATTTGCCGTTGCGGCGCAGCGTCTCGTAGTTGGCCAGCACGCGCTGCCAAGCCGCCTTGCCCATCATGCCCGGTGCACGACCGGCCGTCGCATTGTGTGCACCGATACTCTTCAAATCTTGCATCACCGCGCGTGCATCCTCATAGGTCAAAGTGAGCGTCTCCATCTCCATCACCGGATCGGCGAAACCGGCCGCTACCAGCATGTCGCCGACATCGTGCATATCCACGAAGCGGTTAAGGTGATTGTAGCCGTCCACGTCGCGAAACGCGATGCGCAATTCCTTGAGCGTATCCACGCCGAAGCAGGAGAACATCAGCAGGCCATCGGTACTCAGGATCCGGTTCAGTTCGACAAAGGTGGCAGGCAGATCGTTGCACCATTGCAGCGCGAGGTTGGACCACACCATATCGACGCTGCCCGACGCGATTGGCAGTGCCTCGACATCGGCACACAGGAAGCGCTCGCGACGCCCCTGAAACAACTTCCTCCACCAGCCCGATGTGCCGCGCGCATGCTGCAGCATGCCGAGCGCAATATCGAGCGCGGTGATGTCCGCCTTGGGATAGCGCTCGCCCAGTTGGCGCGTGCCCCAGCCGGTGCCGCTGCCCACATCCAGCAGGCGTGCCGGTTGCAGCTTGATGTAATCCAGTTTTTCCAGCATGCGGATGCATACTTCGCGTTGCATCACCGCCGCCGCATCGTAGTCCGACGCGGCACGGCTGAACGCCTGCCGCACTTGCTTCTTGTCTATCTCGAATTCATTCATCTATATAACCTTTTGCCACAGAGTACACAGAGATCACAGAGATCACAGAGAAGGTCGCAACTCTGTTTTGCATTTCTCTGTGATCTCTGTGTTCTCTATGGCTGTGTTTTTCAAGAATTTGATTACTTCTGCAACACATATATCGGGGTGCGAAAGGAAAGGCGCGTGGGCCGCACCTTCAATCTCGACAACCCGAGCGTTCGGCATCACTTGCGCCAGATAATACGATGCTTCCGGCGGCGTCAGTTTGTCGCGTTGACCGGCGATGGCTAGGGTCGGTTGCTTGATGCCGGGCAGACGCTCGCGCAGATCGGCATCGCGCAATATCTCCAGACCGCCGCGCAGCGCTGGCAGGGCCGGCTCGCCGCGACTGAACAGTTGCTCGCGCAACGCCGCCAGCAATTCGCGCTCGTGCTCGCTGCCGCGCACCTGCAAGGCGAGGAAGCGGCGCAGCGTGGCGGCATGATTCTTTTCCAGTTCGGTGGAGAATTGTTTCAGGATCTCGCTCGCCATCCCGAACAACCAGTCCTCGCGTTCAGTGAAACAGGGGGTGCTCGCCATCAGGATCAGGCGCTCGATCTTCTGCGGCGAACGCGCCGCCCAGTACTGCGCGATAATGCCGCCGAGCGACCAGCCAAGGACTGCGACAGGCTCGCCAAACTGGGCATCAAGTGCCTCGATGATGCTATCCAGCGTGAAATCGCCTTGCGCCTCGCTTGCGCCATGACCCGGCAGATCGACGTTATGTACTTCGAAACCCGTCGCAAGGTGAGTGACCACATCGCCCCAGATGCCGCCGTGCATGCCCCAGCCATGCAGCATGACCAGCGGCTTGCCCTGCCCGGTCACTTCAACATGCAAGCGCATGCAATGCCTCTATCAATCGTTGCACATCCGCTTCCGTATGCGCGGCCGACAAGGTGATACGCAAACGCGCCGTGCCCTGCGGCACGGTGGGCGGGCGGATCGCCGCAACCCAGATGCCGCGGTCACGCAGCCCTTCACTTAATGCCAACGCCTGCTTGTTGTCGCCGATCAGCAAAGGCTGGATGGCGGTATCGGATGGCATCAGTTGCCAGGACAGATCGCCCAAACCTTTGCGCAACAGCGCCACCAATCGCTGTAAGTGCGCGCGCAAGGCATCGCCCTGCTCGATCAGTTGCAGACTTTCCAGCAGCGCCACGGACAAGGCTGGCGGTGTGGCCGTGGTGTATACATAACTGCGCGCCTGATTCACCAGCGTATCGATCACCACCTGCTCGGCGGCGACGAAGGCACCGGACACACCGGCCGCTTTGCCCAGCGTGCCCATCAGGATGATGCGCGGCGAATCCAGTCCGAAATGCGAGAGCGACCCGCGCCCCTGTTCACCCAGCACACCGAAGCCATGCGCATCATCCACCAGCAGCCAGGCATCGTATTTCTCGCACAGTGCCAGCAGTTCGGGCAACTGCGCGATATCGCCGTCCATGCTGAACACGGCATCGGTGATCACCAGCTTCCTGCCGCTTTCTTTCTTCGCCAGCAGGCCATCCAGTTGCGCCATATCGCCATGGCGGTAGCGCTGCACGTTCGCGCGCGACAACAACATCGCATCGTTGAGTGACGCGTGATTCAACTTGTCGGCATACACCGTGTCGTCTTTGCCGACCAGCGCCTGCACCGCACCCAGATTGGCCATGTAGCCTGTCGAGAACAACAATGCTGCAGGCTTACTGACAAAGGCAGCCAGTTCTTGTTCGAGCTGATGGTGCGGCGTGAAATGTCCGTTCACCAGATGGGCCGCCCCTGCCCCCACGCCCCACGCTGCCGCGCCCTGCTGAAAGGCGGCTATCAGTTGCGGATGGTTGGCGAGGCCGAGGTAGTCGTTGCTGCTGAACGCGAGATAGGATTTCCCGTCGACGATGATGTGCGGCGACTGCGGCGACTGCAGCGTGCGGCGCTGGCGCAGCAGGCCCTGTGCGGCGCGCTCGTCTAGATCACGTTGCAGCGCCGCAAAGATCATCAGTGTTTCTCGGCGAAGGGGTACATGCCCAGCTTGTCCATCAGCGCACGGTCGCGCTCGACGTCCGGATTGCCGGTGGTCAGCAACTGTTCGCCGTAGAAGATGGAGTTCGCACCCGCGAGGAAACACAGGGCCTGCACGGCATCGCTCATCTGCTGACGGCCGGCGGACAAGCGCACGCGCGCTGTGGGCATGGTGATGCGCGCGACGGCGATGGTGCGCACGAAGTCCAGCGGGTCGATATCTTCCTGCTGCGCCAGCGGCGTGCCTTCCACCTTTACTAGGTTGTTGATCGGCACGCTCTCGGGATAGGGCTCCATGTTGGCCAGTTGCGCGATCAGTCCGGCGCGCTGCGTCAGGCTCTCACCCATACCCACGATACCGCCGCTGCACACATGCATGCCGGCATTGCGGACGCGTTCCAGCGTATCGATGCGATCCTGATAATCGCGCGTGCTGATGATGTCGCCGTAGAACTCAGGCGCGGTGTCCAGATTGTGGTTGTAGTAGTCGAGTCCGGCCTGGCGCAGCTGCTCGGTCTGCTCGTCATTGAGCATGCCCAGCGTGGCGCAAGTCTCCATGCCCAGCGCCTTGACCTCTTTCACCATCTCCACCACGGCTGCCATATCTTCCTTGCTCGGCTCGCGCCAGGCCGCGCCCATACAGAAGCGGTCGGCACCGGCGTCCTGTGCGGCCTTGGCTGCCTTGATCACTTCCTGCACTTCCAGCATCTTGCGGTTCTCTACACCCGCATCGTGGAAGGCGGATTGCGGACAGTAGCCGCAGTCCTCGGAACAGCCTCCGGTCTTGATCGAGAGCAGGGTGGAAAGCTGCACCGCATTAGGATCGAAATGCTCGCGGTGCACCTGCTGCGACTGGAACAGCAAGTCCGAGAACGGCAGCTTGAACAACTTTTCGATAGCTTCAACGCTCCAGCGTTGCGGCGTGGTCGGCGTATTAGCTTTGGCGGAACGAACGAGCGTGATGGGCTGGCTTTGCATTTTGATGTTTGCTTTCAGGGAATTCGGCGCTAAATTGCGGCACGCATGTTCGTTGATGGAGGTCGTGTTGTCAATTTTGACTGCTAAATTGCTGAACATCCGCCCATATATTGCTCGCCAGCTGCCCGCACAGCCCTGTTTTCTGTGCGGCGCCTCAAGTCACGACGGATTGTGCTGCGCCGCTTGCGTCGGCGACCTGCCTCATCATGCGGGACCAAGTTGCAGCGTGTGCGCTGCGCCACTCCCCTCGGGCGGGGTCTGCGGACGCTGCCTGCAGCATCCGCCCGCCTATACGCGGACCATAGCAGCCTTCCGCTACGAGTTCCCCCTAGACGGTCTGATCAAGGCGCTCAAGTTCGACGAGCAATTGATCCTTGCCAACTTCCTCGCCGACACACTGGCTGCACGCATCAGTTCGCGCCCCGACTGCCTGCTCGCCTTGCCGCTGCATCCGGCGCGTTTGCGCGAGCGCGGCTTCAATCAGTCGCAGCTCCTCGCGTCGCGCATCGCCGCCGTGTTGCAGTTGCCTTCGCTCACCGCTGCGGCATCCCGCGTGCGCGACACGCCTCCGCAATCCACTTTGCCCTGGCGTTCGCGGAGCAGCAACATGCGCAAGGCCTTCGCCTTATCGCCAGGCCTCGACGTACGAGACAAACATATCGCTATCGTGGATGACGTGATGACCAGCGGCGCTTCGATCGATGCCCTGGCGCAACTGCTGCTGGATGCAGGCGCAAGACAGGTCAGCGCCTGGGTGGTGGCGCGCACCGTTCCGCATCGGGGGAAAACCTAGAGACCCGAGAGTTTCTGCTGCACAAATGCAGTCAGTTCAGGAGAGAGCGTGCGTGTCGATAATGCCTGTTTATAGGCCAGCTTGGCATCTTCCAGACGCCCCAGTGCCTGTAGCGAGATCGCGTAACCCACACGCCACACACCGTTGCGGGGTGCGATCTGCAGGGCGATCTGATAGTGGTTCACGGCCTCTTTGTGCCTGTCTTGTCTTTGCAGCAGTGCGGCATAGAAAGACTGATAGTCGGCATTGTTATCCGCCGCGGTCAGATGGGTTTGCAGCGTATCAACTGCCAGATCCAGTTGATCGCGTCCGAGCTGCATCCTCGCCAGCGCCATCGCATAGGGCAAATGCACGGGCTTCAGGCGCAGGCCCGCTTGCAGGATCCGCTCGGCAGCGGCTTGCTGACCGTTCTCCTGCAACAAGGCAGCCATCGCGAGCCTGGCCGCCTCATGCTGATCATTCGCCTTCAGCGCAGCTTCATAAGCGGCCATCGCCTCCGGCACCTTGCCCTGCTGCTGCGCTTGCACGCCTTTGCGATAGTCCGCATCGGCACGTTGCATCGGGCTGACTTGTTTGATTGGAAGCGGTGCCTCCCTGCGTGTGATGACAGGCGGACTGTTGATCACTTCCTGCTTGCGCATCGGCTCCGGCTCGGCTGCTATGTCAGCCACCAAGGGACGGCTCGATAACCCTCCTGCGTCGGATTGAGGTTCGCGTTCACGCAACGATTCAGGCAGCGGCAACACACTGAGTTCATAGCTGAGTCGCGTAGCCGGGGCAGGTTGAACCTCCACACCCGGTTCGATCACTACCACCGGGAGTGCTGGGACGATGTTGCCATGCGCTTCCGGCTCCAGACTTTCTGATTTATGCATCCACAGCCAACCGCCCACACTCGCCAGTATCAGTAAACCCGCGCCTAGCGCGAGAGGCTTGATCCAGTCCCGCTCCGGCAATGCAGGGACGGCGCGGATCTGCGTCTGTTCAGGTGCGGTGTGTGCGCCGCGCTGCTCCAGCTGGTTCAGAACCTGATTGATCAGACTCATGACCAGAGCACCAGCGCGATGACGCTCAGAGCCACTGCAATCACCAAGCCTGACAACGCCCAAGGCAGCCAGTCCCGCTTCACTTCGGGCGTGTCGGCTGCCGCACTGGCGACATGTTTGCTGCCGACCTGTTGCCGTCCTTCTGCGAACGCCAGCATCAAGGCCTTGTGTGCAAGGATGTTCACCAGCCGTGGCGTGCCGCCGGTCACACGATGCATCTTGCCCACCGCACTACCGGCAAACAGCGTCTCGCCCGCATATCCCGCCACGGCGACACGATGACGCAGATAGCGTTCCAACTCGTCACGGCGCAGGCCTTTCAGTTCGTACTGGAAACTGATGCGTTGCCGCAACTGGCGGATGGAATGGTGGCGCAGACGTTCATTCAACTCCGGCTGCCCGAACAACACCACCTGCAGCAACTTGCGCTTCTCGGTCTCAAGGTTGGTCAGCAGACGCAGCACTTCCAGACTTTCCAGCGGCATCGCCTGCGCCTCATCCAGACAGACCAGCACACGCTTGCCTTCGCGCGCGAAGTTGAGCAAGGCACGCGTCAGTTCTTTCAGCAGCATGTGCTGATCGACATCGGGCGCCAGTTCGATACGGAATTCGTCCGCCAACGCCAGCAACAAGCTGCGCGGCTCCAGATAGGGATTGGGCAGATAAGCGGTGACGAAGTGTGTGCCGGCAGATTGGCTGCCGGCATCCTGCGTGCCGATCAGTGTAGTGGCTTGTCTGCCCTGGCTCAGCGAGGAAAGGAACTTGCGGCACAGCAGGGTCTTGCCGTTGCCCACCTCACCGGTGATCTTGATGAATCCTTCGCCGTTGCGGGCCGCGACCAACAGGGTATTCAGCCCCTCCTGATAGTTCGTGCAGGCAAAAAAGAAGCTGGTATCCGGTGTCAGCGAAAAGGGCGGTTCGCGCAGTCCGAAATGCTGCAGATACATCGCTTAGCGGGTCATGCTCTTGATGCGGTCACGACTGCGCGTGATGTCGTCTGACCAGTCTTTTTCACTGTTCACGACCGTCGGCTTGATCAGGATCACCAACTCGCGCTTCTGCGACACTTGGCTGGTCTGGCCGAATATCGATTTGGGCAACCCAGGAAGGCCTGATTGATCTTCATAGGTCGCCTGACGCATCAAGCCGCCGATGGCCACGATCTGCCCGTCCTTTGCACGCACGATGCTGTCTGTCTCGGATACCGAGCTGGAAGCCAACGGAAGATTGAGTGTGCCGCCCACACCGCCCACATTGATGGACTTGTTGACGGTTGTGACCAAGCTGACAGACGGATGCACATGCAGAATGATCTCGTCGTTCTCGTCTATACGCGGCGTCACATCCAGTGCAATACCGGAGAAGAAAGGCTGCAGGGTCACGCTAGGCGTGCTGGTGGTGGCCGTGCCGGTGGTCGTGGTGTTGGTCACGTTGGTCACAAAGAACTCGTCCGTGCCCACTTTAAGCACTGCCTTCTGGTTGTTCAGCGTAGCGATGCGTGGGCTGGACAGCACATGCACATCACCCTGCGACTCGAGGAAGTTCAGCAAAGCGGCGAAGTTGCTGGTTTGAAAGGCCAAACCGAACATGCTGCCCGCGATAGCTCCCGCCGGTAGCGATCCGGCGGCGGCCAGTGCGAGATCCGTACCGGGTGTTGAAGTCACGATGCCGTTGGTGATGGAACTGGTTCGCACGCCCAAGCTCGTGCCATTTGAAAGCTGCCCGACACTGAGTCCGCTGTTGGCTGTGTTCTTGATCGCCCCCCAGTTGACGCCGGACTGGAACGATTCATTCAACTGCACCTCCACGATCTTCGCTTCCAGGATCACTTGGCGCTCGATGGATATCTGCGAAGCCTTGAGGTAGGCGGACACATTCTTCATCTCTTCGGCCATCGCGCGCACCACGATCACACCGGACATAGGACTGATCACCACGCTACGACCTTTTTCGTTACCGACGATGGCTGCCAGCGACTTGCTCAATTCGTCCCAGAAATCTGCGCTGCTTGTCATGCTCACCTTGCTGCTGTCCAGTGCCGCTGCCCTGCTAGTCGAATTTGTCGCCACACCCGTCGCACCGGTAGAGGAAGTGGGGGTATCCGATACGGAACCGGAGCTCACGCGCAGGCTCGATTTACCTTCGCGCTGTCCGGTCAGGTAGTTCACGTGGAAGATGCGTGTCTGCAGGCCCAGTGGCTGGATGTAGATGCGCGTGCCGTCTATCTTGTATTCGTAGCCGTACATCTCGCGGATGGATTCCAGTGCATCGAATACGGTCACATCTTTCAGGTTGAGCGAGATATTGCCTTCGATATCGGGATGCAGCAGCATGCTATAGCGCGTGCCGGATACGATTGCCATGAACACCTGCTGCGCAGGCGTGTTATTCACGGCCAGGTCGAACTTGGCTTCCGATGCGGCGGAATCGACAGGCGCAGTCGGGGCAGGCATGGGTGGCAACAGCGCGTCATAGACTTCTGTCTGAGTGCTGGCTTTGACTGCCGCATCGAGTTCAGTGTCTATCTGATTCTTGACGTTCTGGCTGGCGCCATTCGTCGCGCAACCGGCGAACGCTAACAGACTCAGCACGATTAATAATTGCCTCATTTTCCACTCCCATCCTTGGTGTCGTCATCCGCGCAGGTCACTGGCTTCTTCTTCGCCTGGGCAGTTTTCTTAATGGGCTTCTTTTTTGCGGGTGGTTTGCGCTCCACCTTGCGGATCGTCTGGAGACCGCTGCGGCCGACACAGGCCATCTCGGTCTTGGACAGATTCACCGTCGGATACATGTGCATCACCTGGCGCCCTTCCGGCCCCATCAGTACCACGCATGTCTCGTTCACAACTGTAAGCGTCGCGTTGCCATACTTCTTGCCGACTTCCACTTCCACGCCGTTGATGATGGCCGACTCGCGCGTCCCGGAAAGGATCACGGATTGCAACCCGCTCGGTGCTGTCGTTGTAGCGTTGGTATCCACAGCCTGTCCATCAAGGCCCGGCACCATATCGAATGCCGGACGTGTCGGATCATCCAGACCGGTAGCCGCCCATACGCTCATGGCCGGCAGCATGCAGAACAGCAAAGTCATCGCGAGTCGCTTCATACCTGTAGCCATGTCTTGTCCAAACTCAGTGTATACAGCGTCAGAGTCAATTCCGCCTGAGGATATTTCACCACGTTCAGGTTGGCCATTCCCCAGAACATCTGGGTGGGCAACTTTTCCAGCATCTGCAGATATTGTGTCAGGTCGGCATAACTGCCGCGCACCGTGATCTTGACGCCGTGTTTGTATATCTGCTTGCCTGCAGCAGTTTCGGGCTGAGGATCCTTGGCATCCTGCTCAATGAAATTCGACACCTGCAACGTATCCAGGGAAACCAATTGCAGACGGCTGTTCTTTGCCAACACCTGCTCTAGCAGATGTGCCATGCGCTCGGGCGCCACCAACTTGTCCTGGGTCTCCTTCAGGAACGAATCGCCTTGGGCGATCTGCTCGCGCAACTGGCGGATACGCTCGCGCTGCGGCGCATCCTTGTCGGCTTGCTTGGCCTGCAGCAAGGCCGCCAACTGCCCCTGAATCTCTTTCATCTTTTCCTGCTGCTGCACGACTTGCGACGAAAGCCGCTTTTGCTGCTGCAGCAGCGGATTGAGGAAAAATGAGTCGATCATGGCCACCAGCGCGAACGCGACTGCCGCAAAGATCAAAGCGCGTTCGCGCAATGACATCGCGTCAATTTTTGCAACGAGTTGGTCCCAGCGCTCCTTCATTATTTCCCAACCTCCTCGGCTGCAACAGATCTCAGGCTGAACTCTACATATCCCGCTACCGGCTGATCTTTAACCGCTGCTGGCAGTTTCATTTGTAATGCCGCAAAAGACTTGCCTCGCATCACCGGTTCGCGGTTCAAGCGCTGAATATACTCGGGTAGCTGTCTAGGGTTGACCACAGCGCCATGCAAACTCATCTGCGCGCCGTCGCCATTGATGTTGAAACCCGTCAGCCACAGGCCCTTGACCGTCTGGCGCGCGAATGCACGCAGGTATTCCGAATAGCCTTGCGTATTGCCGAATGCGCCGCTCTTCAGTGTCGTAAGCAGTGCCTCCTGCATGCTAGCCTGCGCTTCCACCATCTGCAATTCATCACTCAGCAATTTCTGGGCGCGCTGCGGCGAGAACTCGTTGATGTAATTGAGCAGGCGCTTTTGCTCCGCCTCGTAGCGTACGTTCATCTCGGCCGTCTGTTTTGCCAGCATCTTCACCTGATACATCGCATAGCCGTAAAACAGCATCGATCCCAGCACGATGAGCAGCAATGCCTGCAGCATGGTCACTGCAGAGAAATGTTTCTTCTGCTTGAGGAAGACCGGGTTGAACAGGTTGATCTGCTGGCTCATAGCGCCTTCTTCTCCAGACGCAGTGCCGCGCCCAACGCATGCAAGGCGTAACTGGCGAACTCGCTATCGGCCAACTCTGGCACCCCAACGATATCCATCCCCTGTGCCAGATCGAGCGCCTCGACCGGCATACCCAGCGTACCGCCAAGCAGCGCGACCAAGCCCAATTCCTCCGGGGCCGATACCAGCATGCGGTTGATCGACAGGTGATGGAACTGCCGGTCGAAGTAATCGAGCGAACGCTGCACTTCCAGCTCGACACGATCCTGATATTGCTGGCGCAAGGTCTCGTCCGCATCCGACAGTTGTCCGACAGATATCTCTATACGGCGCGCCAGGAACAACTCACCATCGCTGGTGATCGTGAGCATACCGCCCTCATCATCGAACGAAAGCAGTGCCAATCCTCTACCTTCGGTCTCGTAGAGCGCAGCGATGTTGCGCTGCGCCGTCTCGGGGATATCAATCACCGAAAGGTCTATCTTCGCCTTGTCGAACAGATTGATACGTTTGCGTATCGTATCGTTCGAGGCGGCCACGGCATACAGTGATTGCGGGCGTTCGCTGCCATATTTGCCGATGGGGATCTGCAACACATCGATGGTTGCGTCGTCCACATGGTAATTAAGCGAATCCTTGATCTTCCAGCGGATGGCCGTCTTCAATTCATCCACCGGCACATTCGGTGCCTCGACCATCATCATCTGATATTCATTGGCAGACAGCAGCGTGGTGAAGCGCACATTTTCGAGTTGCATCTCCCTGCGCATCTTCTCCAGCGCAGCGGAGTTCACTTCGCTGAACGGCAGGAATGCACAGCGCGTGATCTGCGGACGTGGACCGACATATTTGGCTTGTGCGACATAGATACCCCTGCTGCCAAGGGTCACAGCAGTCCAGCCAGCCTCGCGGCTACTGCGCTGAAACATCGAGAATAATCGGGTGAATTCCATAATTTAGGCGAACTTAATCCACTAACCCATTGCCGTCAAGGATAAATTTCAATTCAACACGTCCAACTTCCGGCATTTCTCTGTCGATTTTGTCGCTTTTTCGACGCTCAATAAACAAACGGCCACACCCATAGCATGGCCGTTTGACGAATTACCGACTTCCATCAATACGCTTCGCGCAGATAGATGAACTCCTTGCCGCCCTTGTAGATGCCGAACGTCACTTGCCCTGCCTGAAGTGACAGCCAGATCGGTGCATTGAAGCTCAGATCCACCACACCCGAAACATTGGGGCGATTCAGAGTGAAATTCTGCAACTGCCCGTTCGCCACTGTCTTCAAGCCGGCACCGGATACACTCACTCCGCTACCCAGACCGCTGACGATGCCCGCCACCAGATTGCCGCCAGCCGTGCTCAGATTTGTGTTGACCTGTGTTACACCATCTGTCGAGCTCAACACCCACCTTGCGCCATCCCAGTACTGGATGGTCACCGGTACCGTGAGAGGCAGCTTCTCGGAGCCGTAGGCATTGCCGACCTTGATGCGGCCGCTCACCACCTTGGTTCCTTGCTCATGGGCGGTAGACGTGACGCCATCGCCGCCCGACTCGATCGCACTGATGTAGGCATCCGTTGGTGCGCTCGGTACCGCTGCGAAAGTGAATACCGGAACCGCATTCGCTGTGCCGTTGCTGAAGGCCGAGGCTGCGACAGCCGTCACGCTCAGGTTGCCTCCGGCTACTGCGGTACCGCTATTAACCGCATCGACCGCAGACAACACTGCTGCTCGTGCGAAATTCTGAGATGCAGTCGCCGAGTAGCGATAGTTCTGCGTGACCTGATCGTTTGCGTTCCTGGCCTCCACGCTCACCGGCAACGCCTGACCGGAATACACCAGCCCGTTATCAGGGCAGACCAGCGTCAGGCCGGTGCAGTCCATCGGCGCTGTGACCACTGTATCAAAATGATCCGGATAGAAACGGCCTACATTGCCACTGACCGCGCTCACCGGATACGGCCCAACGAATCCGCCCGGATTGTAGTTGCCGTCCGCGAAGCTCGCCGTGAACTGCAGTATGCCAACCTCGCTCCATGCCAGCATGGCGCTGGTTGTGACGCCGTCGGCCAGCAGCGAAACCCCATCTGCTGTCGCCACCCCGTTCACCGGTGCGCCCAACGTACCGGTCAGGGTGCCTGCATTGACCAGCCCCAATCCCGGCGCCAGGGCATGCGACAACCCGATGAGCTCGCGCGTCACTTCATTGCCGAAGTTGGGCGTGACCGCTCCGCCTGCCGTGACAGCCGAGATTGTCGCCTTGAATGCCTCACCCGCCTTGACGAACGCTGCCCCGGTGGCATCCGCAGCAGACGGATTCGTAAGCGTACCGGCAGCATTCTCAAACACAAAACTGAATCCCGCCGGCTTCACGACGAACTTGCCGCTGCTGCCGACCTGGGTTGTCACCGCGTTGTTTCGTACGAATAGCTCTACCGCGCCTACATCGTTGTAGTTGAAGTTGAACGGGCCCACGCTGGCCGTCGCGGCAGGGAAACTCATCGCCCAGGCAGTAGACCATGATGCCGGTACTGCACCGTTGGACGTACACAGCGGCAACACCTTGGTAGTAGCCCCGTCATAGAACGTGGCTTGCACACCCGCATTCGCGACGGGGTCGTGGCACGACAAGCCGAACTGCATACTCACCGTGGTGGGATTGGTGCCGTGCAACTGTGTCGGCACCATAGCCGCGTTCACGGCAGTGATGTAGACATTGGTCTGCGGAGTCCCCGCAGTCTGCGGGTTCCAAGCGATCTCGCTGCATTGCGCCCCGACGCCGACCGCAGTGCCGTCCATCGCACAGGCCTTGTCGGTGAAGACATAGCCCGGCACGAACAATGTATCGGTCTTGGTCGCTGTGTTGTTCGCCTGACTGATGTCATTGGTCTGCCCGCCCACGGTTGCCGTGTTGGTGATAGAGCCCGAAGCCCCGGCATCGACCGTGGCAGTGATGGTCAACGTCGTCGATGCTAGGTTGGCCAGCGCACCTGTCTGGGTGCAGGTTACATCCTGACCGGCCGCACTGCATGCCCAGCCCGCGCTGCCGCCGACGAAGGTCAATCCGACCGGCAAGGTATCAGTGATGGTGATCGGGCCTGGATCGCTGTTCGGTCCGTTGTTGGTCACCGTCATGGTGTAGGTCACATACTGTCCCGGCGAGAAGACACCCGCACTGCTCATGGTCATGGACAGGTCGGTCGCCCCCACGCTGGAGCCGACACACACGTCATCCACATGCCAGTAGTCCTGGTCGAACAGGCCGGAACCTGCGAGCATACTGATGCGCAACCTGAAGTTGGCATGCTTTGCATTCGCTGGGATAGCGAAGCTATTCGTCGCCGGAGTGCCGACCGGGTCGAACACTTGTCCTTGCGTACCGGCGCCGGGGAAGGTCGTGCCGAGCTGCACCCATGCGCCGAGATTGTTCAGGTATTCGACCTTCAACCCTTTCGCCACCGTGTCTGGATATTCGCTGCCAGTTCCATTCGGCACTTGCGTCATCACCCCGGTACCGCGCTTGACCCAGAACGTGATCAGATTGTTACCCGAATCCACCGACAGGTCGGTCGCGCGCGTGGTCGCACTGACCGTGTTCCAGCGCAGATCCATACCGTGGATGCCGTTCTGGAACCAGGTCGAGCCGATGCGCACGTTGCCCGTGCCGGCCATATCCCAACGCGACAGGTCGCCTTCGAAGGTGTCACAGAACGGGCCGGAGAACGAGACGCTAGGCACTTCTTCCAGCACCACATTGTCCACATGCCAGTAATCGTAACCGCGCACGCCCGGTGCGCCGCCAGTCGTGGCATTGCTGCCGCTACCGCCCGGTTGCGCGAAGCGGAACTGGAAATTCGCATGCAGGGCATCCTCCGGCAGACCGATCACCGGAACGAAGATCTGGCCGGGCGCATCGTCCATCGGATATTGCGCGATCACCACCCAAGCACCGACGTTGTTCAGGTATTGCACCTGGAACTCTTCCCCCGCGGTGGGCGTGAAGTTCGGGATGACTTGGCCGCAACGTGCAAAGGTATGCCAAGTATTGTTACTCGGCCATTCGCTGAAGCAGTCGGAACCGCGACGCAGCCAGAAACTCAGACGTGCCCCCCCCTTGCCCGCCAGATTGATGACCGGGCTGGTCACGGTCACTGCAGACCAACGCGTATACAAGGATTTTGTTGCATTGGCACGCGGGTTGGTTACCACATTAAAAGGCGGGATATCGGAATCAATGCCCGCACAACCTTGATTCCCTACTATGCCATTGCAAATAGTGCCTAAAGCCCCCCCATTCAAACCAGACACAGTCCATGCCCCGTAGCCGGGAGCAGTGCCGACCGAAGTGGCGGCATTGGCCCCACCGACCACTACGGTCCGCTCGAAGTCGTCGCAGAACAGCAAACCCGGCGTACATGTCGGCAACACCAGCGTATAGGCCTGCCCTGTGAAATTGCCATTGCCTGCTCCGACACCGCCCAGCGGCATAGTTGTGCCGTCGATGATGGAGTCGTTGTCGACCACTCTCAGTGTCAATGTACCTACCGTGCCGGTGCCGGTGTTCGCCGTCACGGTGTAGTTTGCACCAGTGCCAGATATGGAGGTCAGCGTAGCGCCAACAACACCGCCTGTCGAAGTCAGTGTGAAATCACCCAGATCCACGCCCGTGACCGACGTATTAAAAGTTACAGCCCAAGTCACCACCGTATTCGCAGCAGTCGGATTGGTGCTGGCGGTATTGATCGACACCACGCCCGGCGCCGGCGGACAAGCCGATGTTGTGAACGTCAGATCGGCACCATTGGTGGTGCCGTAGGTGTTGGTGCCGACCGCACGGAAATGGTAGAGCGTGCCGCAGGTGAGGCCGGTGATCGCAGCAGACACGGGTGTGCCAACGGCATTGGCCGCGAGCGGACTCTGTGCAGCTGCCACCGTCATGCCGTAAGCACCTGTCAGGCCATACTGGAAGTTCACGGTCGTGACCGCCTGATTGCTACTGACCGTACCGTTGAGCGTCGCATCCACCGTGGTCATCGCTGTAGCGGTTGCAGTCGTCACTGTAGGTGCGCCCGGGCCGCAGGGTGTCGAGCCTGCCACAGTGATCGTTGCAGAGTGAGGGCAGGTGAAATTTGTTCCGCCAACATTGTAATAAGTGGCCGGGTCGAACGGGGTCGCCGTACCGTTGAAGATCACCGTATTGCCGACAGCATTTGCTGTAAAAGTGCCATTGTTCCAACCTTGGGCAGGCTGACTGAGCGTCAAAGTGGAATTGGCACCCTGTGTCCAGGTCACATTCGTATCGCCATTCCCGTCCAGAAATGCAATGGTGACGCTGCCGTTATTCTGGATGGTGCCGTTCCGCTGGATCTCGATGTTTGCGGTCGGCGCATCGATGCTGCCATTGATCACGACCGTGGAGGCGTTGTTATTATCAACACGCAATAGGCGACTACCGGCTTGAATGCCTACGGCAGTGATCGCGCCGTCGATAGTGAAAGTGGAGACTGCGTTGCTTCCGACGCGGATATCGGCGCCATTCATGAAGTTCAGCACAGAGCCAGCCGAGAGCGTGATATTGCCGTCGATCTGCAAGCGTGCATCATCGATATTCCCGTTACCCGAGATCGTCGTACCGCTGGTTGCCATCCTCAGATCGCCGCCACCGCCATTGACCCCAAAGGTGCCGTTGATGACCACATCACCAGTTGAGGAGAGTCGATTGCCAGCATCGTCCAACACAGCGCCGGCATTGATGGTCAGCCCAGCAACGGTTTCGTTGCCGCGCATCTGCACATTGTTATGCGCGATGACTACCGTATCCGTACTCAACGGCACTCGACCGCAATCCCAGCGGGCCGCCTGATCCCAGCGCCCTGTACTGACACTGGTGCAAACCGCCGCCACAGCCTCTCCTGTGAACATCGACAATACCGGCAATACCCACCACAAATTGCGCAACTTCCTCGATCCAGCCATCACTCTTTCTCCAAGTTTTTCTTATTCGTTGATACCTGCGCGCCCTCTAAGCGCAAAACGCGCGCGATTGTACAGCACCGACTCCCCTCAGAGTACCCAGCGCCGCACCATACATAGCTCTATCCCAATGCCGATTGCAAAAAACGGGCCATCCCCAACCCGCACCGTGATCGCTAGCGATACCCGCTACGATACGAATGCGCCGAGGGGATAATGACGGCGCATCGCCAACAGGCGACGAAGCCTCGTCGCTCAACCGGGCGAACCGCCCAGTTTGACGCTGATGACGCGCTCAATATACCCCGCATCACCCGGCGCCCCACCGGTCGTGGCTGTCGCGGTGACGTCGTATACCCAAATCGTGGCGGTACCTTCGCTGAACGCCGTGGCTGTGCAATCCACGTCCACAGCGAACGGCGCCAGCGTGCCGCCCAACGCGCCCGGCCCGGTGTTGGCGACACAACCCGCCCACTGCACTCCAGCACCAGTGACCGAAACGTTATAGGCCGCCCATTCGATGCCGGCGCGCGCAGCCTGATATGCGCGTGAACCCATCACATCCATGGCGGAACTCTGATGCTGGGTGGTGGAGAACGTGACCATCGCCACGCCCAGGAAAGACAACACCACCAGCAGGAAGATGGCGGTGACGATGCTGAATCCCTTTTGCATGATTCTCATGGCGCGTTATTCACATGGATCTCGTTGTACAGGCTCACGCTCTCGTTCTCGCGGGTGAGCGTCAGGCTGATCGTCACCAGCCCGAAGCGCTGGTTGGCGATGTCATAAGTCATGGTGCATGCACTGACACGGTCGGCCAAATCGGCATTCGGGTCGGCAACGGTGTATGCATGGTCAAAACCGTAGCCCCAGTAACGCACCAGCCTGCCCGTCCCATTGCCGGCCGCATCGGTACCTACACCTTCACAGGCATAAGTCACCGCCTGCTCTGCACCGTTCACCACATCAAAACGTTGCGAATCCAGCTCGGCCTCGACGCGCAGTCCCACCGCATTGGTGATGGCTACATTGGTCTGAACGCCTGCCCCCCCGTTATAGGCACGCAGCACACCCGTCGCAGTCTGGTCATATGGCCAGGTCGCGGTCGATTCCCGACTACCCACGACGATAAAGTCGCCCGCCGCAAAATCAATCCCCCCACCGACGATGTCGAAACTACTGTCTGCCGCGCCAAAAACCAGCACATCCCCTGCACCCAGATTATCAAGAACAGCTCGATATCGTCCGCCATCCTTGGTCGGTATGTATTCGATCGCACATGCCGGGCATGCACCCGACAGGCGCACACTGTTCGGCACCGCCATGCGCACATCGCGCGCCACGCGGCGCACGGCCGTGTCGGCGATATCGGTCAAGTCGGCCCGCCGCGCGCTATCCACATAGCCCTGCACCGGCGCTTGGATGAAAATAGCCACGATGCCGGCGATGATGCCGGTGATGACGATCACCACGATCATCTCGATCAGGGTGAACCCCTGTTGGATGGACTTGCGCATCAGTATTTCGTCCTGTAACCGTCAATCACGATGTCATTGCCCTGCGGATCGGTCACCGTGACCGCGATGCGCACCGCACTACCGGCCGCAATCCCACCCAAAGCTTCGGCAGTGATCGCCACGCTGGCGTTATAGGCGGCCAAACCCGTCGCGGCTCCGTTCAGGTCGGTGATGCCGGTCATGGCAAAGCCGTTATAGCAATCCACGATGTGATAGTCCGTTGCCCGGTTCGCTGCCGTGACCGCGCTGGCCGGCGGACAAACCGTGGTCACGCCATCGTTCCTGTCGATGAAATCCTGCAGCGCCACCTCTTCCAGCAGCGACTCCCCTGCCGCAATGGCTTGCTTGTGCACCAGCGGGTCGGCACTGTGCGCCGTGACCTGGTTCATCACCAACAGGATGCCAGTGAGCGCCACACTGATGATGACGATGAAGATGATCAGCTCGATCAAGCTGATGCCGGCCTGCTTTAAGCGTGCAAGATCAATGTACATAACCCGTCTCCGCCTCGATGATAATCGCCACCGCACTCCCACTCACTGTGATGGATTGCGCTGCGTTCGGCCTGCCCAAAGCATTGAAGTTCATTGGACTTGCAAAGCCGCTCAGCGCCACGCCTCCCGGCGCAGTAACGGTATATGGCGTAGCCCCTGTCGGGCTGGTGAGCGCATTGCCCGGACAAGTCGCAGTCGCATGGGCCGCACTGGGCGGGACAGGATCATAGGTCAGCGTGATTGTATTAGCCGTGAATGCGACACATACGAAGCGGTGTTGGGCAATTGCCACTTTCTGAGCATGCCGCAACGTTGCTACCACCTGATCGCGGAAACCGCGGCTTTCAAAACCACTCTGATCAAAGAAGCGCGGCAAGGCAGCAACGGAAATGATGCCAACGATCACGATGACAGTGATCAATTCTGTCAGTGTGAAACCGTACTGGTTTGTTTGTAACTTCATTTCGACCAAAATTGCGATCCGTGTGCAGGATGCCAGTTGCATACCGCGATTGTTTGATAAACCATGTCGTACAGTCGTACGAGTTGAATACGCTCATAAAACAAAGGAGGCCACGGCCTCCTTTGTTTTATTACTTGTACTGTTTTCACCCTCGGTGAGTTGAGGGCTTGGAGTCAGTCAGACATATATCGAACCCGACCCCTTTAATTTCCGAAAATTACAGGGCTGTCACACCATTCACAACAACGTTTGCAGTTGCGCCGCCATCTGTCTGCGTAACAACACATGTATTAGCTCCTGCAGCCAGGGCAACTGCTGTAGATGTATAACCATTCGGCATAGCCCCGCCGTCCATAATCGCAGCAATCCCGGTAGTACATGTCAAACCAGTTGTAGTAACTCCCCTGCCTGCCAGATTTGAAGCAGCCGTATTCATGGAGTTTGCAGAATTGATTGCACCCACCACACCATTCAGAGCTGCCGTTCTTGCATCTGCCGCCAAATCAACAAAACGAGGCAATGCAGTCGCAGCCAAAATACCCAGAATCACAATCACCACGATCAGTTCGATCAGTGTAAAACCTTGTTGTTTCTTCATAATGTCTCTCCTAGAGATTGATGGGGCCGCAGCCCCGTTTTTATACCGAATCACTTGCTTCGCAAAAGGTCGCAACCCATCCCTCCACAAGTTCTGAGAACTATACTTGATAAAACACGGACTTATCAAGCAAAAATTAAGCTGATTCTACGAACGGCAGGCAGCTGTCGACGAGCGGCAAGCGGCTTGGTGCAGAGCAAGGCGGCTTATCTTCCCAGCCATGCCAGCAGCAGCACCAGCGTGTAAAGCCCGCCCAACATCAGGAAGATGCCGACCTGGCGTGCATGCCGTTCGACATACACTTCCAGTCCGTCGCGCGGGACCTCCAGCGTTTTCAATGACTTGCGCAGAGAGAGCCATTGGTTCGCGCCTTCCTCGAAGCCGCGCATCATGCTGGGACGGAACAGAATGAACAGTGCCGCCACAATGGCACCGAGCGCGCCCAGCAAGGCGCTGAGCACCATGGCATCGAGCAGGGCTTCCGCCAGCGCCTGCGGATAGGCAAAACGTCTGGCCAAACCGGCCACGGTCTCTGCACGATCCAGTTGCACGCCAAAGAAATACAGGATGTACAGCGCACCGGCCAGAATCAGCGTGCCGGTCGCCTGACGGTGGCGATAGAACCACGGGTCGAGCGTGATGCGGCGCTCGAGCGCGCGATCAAAGCGGCGCGTGGATATCCAGCGATCCAGCAGGGTGCTGATGTTTTGCAAACGGTCGCGCCCGAACAGTAACAATGCACCGATCACCATGCCGGCGACACTGCCGAGGATGAGAAAGATGACGGCCGATTGCACCAGCCAGGATTGGATAAGTGGATTCATGGTTTTCAGTCCAGCCAGCGATAGGGGTGGGTCGGTTCGAACAGGGTGGAAGCCAACTCTTTGCCGGACTCGGGCTGCCCCAGCTTGGGCTCGTATCCCAGCCTCACACGGAAGCGTATCCACTTGTTACCGTCCGGCCCCGGCGTGAAGTTGTCCGACTGGTTGAGCACGTAGATCAGTTCGCGCGACTTGAGATCAAACATCCAGTTGCCGGGCGCGACGCTGCGCGGTGTGGGGTCGTAATATTCGCCCCTGTAGTTAGGCGGCAGTTTCTGCAGCCAGGTGACGGGATTATCGGTGGCAAGGATGCTCAACTCCTTCTCGCTGGCTACGCCGCGAGTCTGCAACGCGCCGAAGCGCATCACCAACGCACTTTGCAGCGCGCCTTCCACCTGTTGCATGGCAGCCTTCTCCGCGCGCTCCTGATAGAGTGGGATGCGCACCAGAAACAAGCCAGCCAGCACCACGATGATGATGATGACGACGATGAATTCGATCAGCGTGAAGCCATGCGAACGCCGCAGAGAGCTATTCATCATTTGCCCAACGCCGCCTTGCCCAAGTCCCACATCGGCAAGAAGATGCCGAGCGCCAGCACCAGTACCAATCCCCCCAGTAGAACAATCATGATGGGTTCGATCTGTGCACTCAGGGTCTTGACCTCGTATTCCACATCGCGTTCGTACATTCCCGCGACCTCGAACATCAGGCCATCCAGATCACCCGTTTCTTCACCCACCGCGATCATCTGCATCACGGTCGGATTGAACACGCCCGTTGCATGCGCGGTACGCAGGATGGATTCGCCGCGTTCCACACCGTCGCGCATCTGCTCGATCTTGCTGCGCATGTATTCGTTGTCCACCACCATGCCCACCGTGTTCAGGCCTTGCACGATGGGGATGCCGCTCTTGAACGACAGCGCCAGACTGCGCGCGAAACGCGCCAATGTCCCCTTGAGGATGATCTTGCCCGCGATCGGCAACTTGAATTTATAGCGATCCCATTTATAGCGGCCATCCGGCGTGTTGATCCACGCGCGAAAAGCCACCACAGCGCCGATGATCATCGCCAGCAGCAGCGGCCAGTAGTTCACCATGAAGTTGGAGAAACCCATCAGTATCTTGGTCATCAGTGGCAACTCGGCATGGAAACCTTCGAAAACCTTGGCAAACGCAGGAATGACGAAGATATTCACGATGACGATGGCGATTGCCATCGCGATCACCACGAACATCGGGTAACGCACCGCACCCTTGATGCGCTCGCGCATGTCCTTTTCGAATTCCAGATGGTCGTACAGACGCAAGAAGGTCTGGTCCAGCATGCCGGTCATCTCGCCGACCTGCACCATACTGAGATAGAAAGGCGAGAATATCTTGGGATGGCGACGCATCGCCGTGGAAAGCTCACGACCACTGTCCAGACTTTCGCGCAGATCCTGCAACATGGCGGCGAAAGTCGGGTTCTGCGATGATTCCTGCAAGCCTGCCAGGGCGCGCATGATGGGCACGCCGGATTTGAGCAGGGTATACATCTGGCGCGAGAACAGCATCAATTCCAGCGGATCGACTGATCTTTCCTGATTGAGGCGCTGCCACAAGGAGGGTTCGTTCGCCTTGGTGGTACGGGAATTGTAGGAAACCTTGATCTCGATCGGCGTGATGCCCGTGTTCAGCAACTGGTCGGCGATGACACCGCTGTCCGCGCCTTCCAGTGTGCCTTGCACCAGTTCCCCACCGCGGTTGCTTCTGCCCTTATAGGAGAAAACCGGCACGCTTAATCCTCAACCTGATTACTGATACGCATCACTTCGGCGATGCTGGTATGTCCCAGCTTCATCTCGCGCAATGCCGCATCCAGCAGGGTGCGGTCTTTCAGATAGTTACGGGCAGCCTGCATGAAGTGTGTGTTGTCGTCGTGCGCGGCAGCGTCCACCAGATCCTGCGTCATCTCCAGCATCTCGTAGACGCCCATACGCCCGTGGTAGCCCGTGCCGTTACAGTGCGAACAGCCACGACCATGCACCAATTCACCCCAGGCTCCGCGCTCCACGCCCTCGACCTGCAGCCACTCGGTTTCCTGCGGGGTAGGCACGTGCGCTTCGCGGCAGCTTTCGCAGACACGGCGCAACAGGCGCTGCGCCAGCACACACTGCACTGAAGAAGCCACCATGTATTTCGGCACGCCCATGTCGACCAGACGGAACAAGGTACCGGCGGAGTCGCGCGTGTGCAACGTGGAGAACACCAGGTGACCGGTCATGGCGGCGCGCATACCGATCTGTGCCGTTTCCGCATCGCGCATCTCGCCGACCAGGATCACGTCCGGGTCTTGACGCAAAGCGGCACGCAGCACCTTGGAGAAACTGAGTTCGATCTTTTCGTTCACCTGCACCTGATTGATGCCGGGCAGGCGATATTCCACCGGGTCTTCCACGGTGATGATCTTCTGGTCGATGGTGTTGATCTCGGACAGGCCCGCATACAGCGTGGTCGTTTTACCGGAACCAGTCGGGCCGGTGACCAGCACCATGCCGTTGCTGCGCTGGATGATTTCGCGGAAACGCTTGAGCATGTCGGGCGGCATGCCCAGTTTGTCCAGCGTGAGGAAGCTGTTGCTCTGGTTGAGCAGACGCATCACCACCGATTCGCCGTACTGCGTCGGCATGGTGGAGATACGCACATCGATGGCCTGTTCGCGCACGCGAACGTTGAATCGGCCGTCCTGTGGCAGGCGTTTTTCGGAGATGTCCAAACCGGACATTAACTTCAATCGCAAGGCGATCGCGCTGGAGATCTTGCTGTCGGCCTCGGTTTGCAGGTGCAATGCTCCGTCGATACGGAAACGGATCTGCAGGCGCGTCTCCTGCGGTTCGATGTGCACGTCGGAAGCACCGACCTGCGAGGCATCCTCGAACATGGTCTGCAGCAATTTGACCACCGGGGCTTCTTCGGTGCCGACGGTGTCGCTCAGCGCGCCGAAGTCGATGTAGCCTTCGCCCAGGTCTTCCGATATCTCTTTCGCCAGACCGCTGATCTCGTCGGTGCGACGGTAGACACGGTCGATGGTCTCCAGCAACTGACCTTCCGTCACCACCGCCACATCGATATCACGCTTGAGGATGCGCGCGATCTCGTCGAATGCGAACAGATCGGTGGGGTCGGTCATGCCGACCAGGATGGCGCCGTTGCGCTCTTCCAGTGCCAAAGCACGGAAGCGGCGCGCCTGATTCTCGGGCAGGCGACGCACGATCTCCAGATTGGCGTTGTAGTACTTGAGGTTGATGTAAGGAACGTTGAGCTGCTTGGCCAGCGCTTCGGAGATCTGGTCTTCGCTGATGAAGCCGTTGTCCACCAGCACGCGCCCCAATTTGCGGCCGCTGCGTTTTTGCTGTTCCAGCACGAATTGCAACTGGTCGAGCGAGATGAGTTTTTGCTGTACCAGCAAGTCGCCGAGGCGAACTTTCTCCGGACGCGCCATAATTCCCCCTGAAGTTTTCTGCGATGCGTAGCCGAGTGCACCAACGATGGGAGCGGAAGTTAGCCGTTTTCCCTATATCTGACAAGACCTTTCACAACTTTTCACATGTTCAACATCATTCTTTTTCAGCCCGAGATCCCGCCCAACACCGGCAACGTCATCCGCCTCTGCGCCAACACCGGTGCGCATTTGCATCTGATCCGCCCGCTCGGCTTCGACCTGGACGACAAACAGTTACGCCGCGCCGGTCTGGATTACCACGAGTATGCCGCTATGCAGGTGCACGATGGCCTGCCGCAATGTTTGAGCGCACTGGGCCATCCGCGCTTGTTCGCGCTGACGACAAAAGGATCGCAGCCGTTCTTTGAGATGGAATTCAAGGCGGGGGACGCTTTTCTGTTCGGCCCGGAGAGCCGCGGTTTACCTGTGGATGTTCTGGATTCCCTGCCACCCGAGCGGCGCGTGCGCCTGCCGATGCGCCCGGACAATCGCAGCCTCAACTTGTCCAATGCGGTGGCAGTGACCGTGTTCGAAGCCTGGCGGCAGAACGGATTCGCGGGAAGTTAGTTCAATACAGGATGTTTGCCACTGGTAGAGAATTCCTCACCAGGCTCACGGCTCAGCAGCATCTCAACAGCCTTATCGGCATCGAGGTTCTCATACAGCACGCGATACACCGCTTGGCAGATCGGCATGTCCGCCTGATATCGGCGTGCAACGGTTTGCACTTCGCGCGCGGTGTACACACCTTCCGCCACATGACCGAGTTCTTTGAGGATATTGGGCAGGGATTGGTGACGGGCCAACAGCATGCCGACCTGGCGGTTGCGCGACAGGTCGCCGGTACAGGTCAGGATGAGGTCACCCACACCGGACAAGCCGCCCAGCGTCTCCGCCTTGCCGCCCATCAGCAGACCCAAGCGCGTCATCTCGGCCAAGCCTCGAGTCAGCAATGCTGCACGTGCGTTCAAGCCCATCTGCATGCCATCGCAGATGCCCGCGGCGATCGCCAGTACGTTCTTGATCGCCCCGCCGATCTCGACGCCGACTACATCGGTGCTGGAATAGATGCGCAAGCGCGAATGGTGCAAGGCCTTGGCAGTTCGTTGCGCGAACTCGCCGTCGTTCGACGCCAGCGTCAATGCAGTCGGCAGGCCGCGCGCCACTTCCTGTGCGAAGCTGGGGCCGGTCAGCGCACCGCGCGGGAATGCGGCAGGTAATATCTCGTTGACGATCTGATGCGGCAGCAGCGAGGTCTCGGTCTCGAAGCCCTTGCACAACCAGATCACGCCAACAGGCGATTGCAGTTTTGCTATTTGCTGTAACGTGGCACGCAGGCCGGACACGGGTACTGCCACAACGATCAATTGCGCATCACGCAATACCGCTTGCAGATCTTCATCCAGCGCCAGATTGTCGGGTAATGCGATGTCCGGCAGATAGCGGCGGTTACGCCGCGTCTCGCGCATCGCCGCCACTTGTGCGGCATCTCTGGCCCAGAGCGTGACGTCGTGGCGCTCCGCCAGACTGATCGCCAGCGCAGTTCCCCATGCGCCGGCACCCAATACCGCAATATTCATGCTTTAGTCACCCCAGACTTCCGAAGCCTTGATATAGCCGGTGGAACCGTCACGGTGACGCACCTTGACCCATTCACCGCTGTTTCCCTGCCATTCCATTCCCAGCTGGCGCGGCGCGATGAATGCGACCGGCGCACTGTTGCTCCAGCTGCTTCGCACCATGGCTGTCTGTGCAGTGACAACGACGTAACGTTTGCTGCTCAGATTGCGTTTCTCGATCCAGAACACCTTGCCGGTGGAGTCGCGCGCCTTGACCCAGGCTTCCAATACCACCAATTGTTGCAATGGCAGGAAGCGCGTGGCGACATAGAGCTTTTTGGCTTTAAGCGAATTGGCGTCGTACAGGATCGCCGGTTCGGCCACCGAGACGAACTCCAAAGCTTGTGCCATAAAGCACAGAGCGGACAACCATAGCGTTGCCAGCAACCTCGCCATCAGTGTTTGACCGCTGCGCCCTCAGCCTGCGCTTGCGCCTGCTGCTTTTGTTGCTGGTAGATCGCTTCGAAGTTGATCGGATTGAGCAGCACCGGTGCGAAGCCGCCGCGCACTGCCACATCGGAAACGACTTCGCGCAGATAGGGATAGAGGATGTTCGGGCACATCACGGCCAGTATGCCTTCCATCTCGGATGCGGGCATGTTGCGCACCTGGAAGATGCCGGCCTGCTTGGCTTCGATCAGGAACATCACTTGCTCTTTCTCGGACACCTTTGCCGTCACGGTAACGGTCACTTCCACCTCGAACACGCCTTCTTCCAATTGGCCAGCCTTGGTTTGCAGTTGCAGATCGATCTGGGGATTCTCGCGCTGCAGGAAGATCGCGGGCGCATTGGGGATCTCCAGCGACAGGTCTTTCACATAGAGTTTCTCGATGTTAAAGATGGGCGCGTCGTTCTGAGGCGCGGATTCTGTCTTTTCAGTCATTTCTTTTCCTTGGTTGGTTAATTGTTGAGCAAGGGCAGCAGGCCGCCTTCGCGATCGAGTTCGGCCATGTCATCGAATCCGCCGATATGCCGATCGTCGATGAAAATCTGCGGCACGGTGCGTCGCTTGCTGCGCGATTCCATGATGACGCGTTGTTCATCATCCAGATCGATACGGATCTTTTCGATCTCGGTGACGCCGCGATTCTTCAGCAGGCGTTCTGCATTGATGCAATACGGACAAACGGCGGTGCAATACATCACGACTTTGGCCATGGCAGTTCCTATTTTTTCTTTTCCAGCGGTAGCTTGGCTTTCTGCCAGGCTTGCACACCGCCCGACAACAGATAAACCTGGGCGAAACCCTGCTTGCCCAGCCACGAAGCGATGGGCGTTGCGCGTGCGCCGCTGCGACACACCAGGATGATGGGGCGCTCGCGATACTTTTCCAGCTCACCGACACGCTCTTTCAGTTTGCCGGCAGGGAATAATTTACTGTTGATGATATGGCCGCTGTCGAACTCGCTTTGCTCGCGCACATCGACCAATAGCGCATCGTTACGGTTAATCAGATTCATCGCTTGCAGGGTGTCTGCTTCCTTGATGCCAAGGATGCGGTTGCCGAAATAGCTCCAGAACAGCATATAGCCGCTGATCAGCGTGATCGACAGGGTGAACAGGTTATCTAGCAGGAACTGCTGCACGACGGTACTCCTCATAATTCCGGGCTGCGGATTCTAACAGAGGCTGGAACTGTGCGGGATGCCGCACGGCCAGCGCCTCCATCTCCGTCCTTGCAGCTTCATACTGGCCCGGATAGTTCCAGATCGTCTTCTCCAGCATATCCATAGAGGCCTGCGGCTGGTCTGACAGGGCCAGCAAGTAGACTTGGTGATAGCTCACGATACCGGTGGGGATGTAGCGCACAGCACGCGTGTTCAGTGCCAGTTTTTCCGCCAGATGGTCTTCGTCCGGCGCCATCATGTGCGCGATGAACAGCTCCGCATAGCCGTTGAACAGGGGATATTTCAAAGTCTCCAACAGCTCATCCCGCGCCCGTTCTGCATAGCGGGCATCTCTGGCGGCCAGCCCGCGCATATTTGTCGAGGCTTCCAGATGACGATACGCCTGTAAGCCCTGAAACAACGACAGCGCCCCCAGCAACAGGATGGCCACTACGGACAATCTTCCCACGCCGCGCAACTCGAGACGATGCGCACCAGCGTCGAGCGCACCCAGCAGGATGGCCGCCACACCGATGAAATGCAGATACCAAAGGGGATATTCGAGCAGTGAGTGGATGCCCAGCACCGCCAATACCGCGACCGCCCACCATTGTTCAAGCGTGTAGCGTGCTTGCCGCAGCAGCGAGTTCCATATCCAAATGCCTGCGGTGGAAAAGAGCACCAGCAATCCAGCCAGACCGGTCTCGGCCGCCAGCTGCATGACGATGTTATGCGCGTTGTTGTACAAGCCGACAATCTCCGGATTGCGCAACTCAGACGCCAGCTGCAGATGCTGCCAGGCGAACTGACCAAAGCCGGCACCCAGCAATGGGAACTGGGCAAAGATCAACAGCGACTCTTTCCACAGATGCAGGCGGATGCTTTTGCTGCCCGCTTCGCCGAACAAGCGCTCAGCCGCAGTCACGCCGCCCGTGCTGCCTTGCAACCATGGCAGTTGTACCAGACCATGCATCAGCGCGTACGCGATGCACAGGGCAACGGTATAACGAAGTAGCGAACGCAGCGCGGGCTCCTTGCGCTGCCACCACCATGCCAATGTCAATGCGGCGACCAGATACAACCATCCGCTACGCGACCCGGACAGCACCATCACGAACAGCATGGGAGAGGCCAGCAGCACCGTTTGCCAGATCCGCAATGCGAAGCGGTGCTGCAACAGGCCCAGCGAGAGTAGACCCAGCGCCACGTAGTTGGCGTAGTGATTGGGCTGAGCGATGTTGCCGTACACAGCGCTGGAGGTCTTGACGGTCACCACCGAATTCAAAAACGTATCCCAGCGATAATGCTGCAGCACGCCCGCCAGAGTGTTCAACTCAGCGCCGATCAACAGACAGACTGCCAATACCGTCGCTAATCTCTGCATGCCGATCTCTTCGCGCAGATGCTGCCCCAGCATCATCAGCAATGCCGCGAACAGCAGATACAGCGACAACATCAACACATGGTCGAAATGGATGATGATCCCAAGCATGAATTGCAGCAGCAATATCAACATCAGACCGATCGGCAGCAATACGATGCCGGGGACTTGCGGGGCCTGCCAATAGCGCCGGGTCAGCAGCAACGGCAGCGCACACACGCCCAACAGTGCCGCCAACCATTCCTGATAAAAAGTGGTAAGCGGGTAGGCGTGGTGATAGTACAGAAATGGAAAAACCCACATCAGGCCGACGAAGGCCAGACTGATGTGGGCGGATTTAGCTGGAAGGTTTAAGAGTCGGTTCAGCAACTGCCCTTGACGCCGAACTTGGCGAGGATGTTGTTCAACGGGCAGATCTGCGTGAAGCCGCTCTGGAACAGGTTCAGACCGACGAAGGCGGTGAACAACAGGAAGTACTCGCTGACGAACAGCGGACTCGCCTGCGCTCCCAGCGCCAACGACAGCATGACAAAGAAACCGGCGACGATACGGACGATACGTTCTGCATTCATGTTTTAAAGCTCCTATTTAAAGTTTACGGGAATTTCTTGTACAAAGTGGCGTAATACAACACCGGGATCACGATCAGGGTCAGCACCGTCGAGACCAGGATGCCAAAGATCAAGGCCAGCGCCAGACCGTTGAAGATCGGGTCATCCAGAATGAACAGCGCACCCAGCATCGCCGCCAGTCCGGTCAGGATGATGGGTTTGGCACGCGCCGCCGCCGCGTTGACCACCGCATGCTGCGGGTCTACGCCGTCGCGCAGTTGCAGGTTGACGAAGTCCACCAACAGGATGGAGTTGCGCACGATGATACCGGCCAGCGCAATCATGCCGATCATCGAAGTGGCGGTGAACTGCGCGCCAAACAGGGCATGGCCGGGCATCACGCCGATGATGGTGAGCGGGATCGGTGCCATGATCACCAGCGGCACCACGTAGCTCTTGAACTGCGCCACCACCAGCAGATAGATCAGGATCAACCCGACGCCATAGGCGATGCCCATGTCGCGGAAGGTCTCGAAGGTCACCTGCCATTCGCCGTCCCACTTCAGCGCATAACCCGCATACGGGTCGGACGGCTGTTTGAAGAAGTAGGGCTGCAAAGTACCGCCCTGCTCCAGCGCCATGTCGCCGGTCTTGCTGTGGATATCGAACATGCCGTACAGCGGACTGTCCAGATCGCCCGCCATGTCACCGGTCACATACACCACCGGCAGCAGATCCTTGTGATAGATCGGGTAATCACGCTGCGTCTTCACCACTTGCACCACTTCCGACAACGGCACCAATGCGCCATCACGCGAACGCACTTTAAGTTTCAACACATCATCGATACGGCTGCGCTTCTCCGCCGCCAGGCCGAGGCGCAACGGCGGCGCATATTTCGCATCGATCGCGTGCAACGCCGTCACATCCTGACCGGACAAGGCGATCTGCACCGCATCCACGATGTCGCTTTGCGCCACACCGAGCAGGGCCGCCTTGCTCTGCATCACGCGCAGGATCATCTTGGGCGCATCTTCGCTCACCGTATCGTCGATGCCTACGATGTCCTCAGTGGCGACGAATTGCTCGCGCACCTTGTTCGCCACCTGGCGTGCACCCTCATAATCCGGACCGTAGATCTCCGCCACGATGGGCGACATCACCGGCGGCCCCGGCGGCACTTCCACCACTTTCACCTTGGCGTTCCAGCGCTTGGCGATCTCCTCGACCGGCACGCGCACTGCGCTGGCGATCTCGTGGCTGCTACGGTCACGCTGGTGCTTGTCCTGCAGATTGACCTGGATGTCGCCCTGCTCAGGTGCGCTGCGCAAATAGTACTGGCGCACCAGACCGTTGAAGTTGATCGGCGAAGCGGTGCCCGCATAGGCCTGATAATCGGTCACTTCGGGCACGGTTGCCAGATAGGCACCGATCTCGCGCATCACGCCGGCGGTCTGCTCCACGGCCGTCCCGGACGGCATATCCACCACCACCTGGAACTCTGATTTGTTGTCGAAGGGCAGCATCTTCAGCACCACCAGCTTCACCACCGTCAGCGACACCGCGATCAGCAGTCCGCCCAATATGCCCAGCCACAGTTTGCGGCGCGCGGACTTGCCGTGTTCCTTGTTCAGGAACGGCCCCAGGCGCATACGGAAGAAGCGTGCGATGGCGGTGTCTTCTTCGTTCTTGACCACCGCATGGTGCGGCCCCGCGAATTTGTGCGCCAACCACGGCGTGACGATGAACGCGACGGCCAGCGAGATCAGCATGCCCATGCTGGCGTTGATCGGAATCGGGCTCATGTACGGCCCCATCAGACCGCTGACGAACGCCATTGGCAACAAGGCGGCGATCACGGTGAAGGTGGCGAGAATGGTCGGGCTACCGACCTCGTCCACCGCCTCCGGGATGATCTCCGACAGTGGCTGATGCTGCGACAGTTCGCGGCGTCGGTGGATGTTCTCCACCACCACGATGGCATCGTCCACCAGGATACCGATGGAGAAGATCAGCGCGAACAGCGACACGCGGTTCAGTGTGAAGCCATAGGCCCAGGATGCGAACAGCGTCACGGCCAGTGTCAGCAACACGGCCACGCCGACGATGAAGGCTTCGCGGCGGCCCAATGCGAACCACACCAGCGCGACCACGGCAAAGGTGGCGAAGAACAGCTTCTGGATCAGCTTCATCGCCTTGTCGTTGGCCGTCTCGCCATAGTTGCGGGTGACGGTGACCTGCACGTCGTCGGGTATCACGCTGCCCTTCAGTTCCTCCACGCGCTGCAGCAGTTTGTCGGCGACTTCCACCGCGTTCTCGCCCGGCTTTTTGGTGACGGCCAATGTCACGGCGCTGTATTCACCCTGTGCGGCGATCTGCTTGTCGGCCGCAGCCGCGCCGGTTCCCATCCACACATAGCTCTTGGGCTGATCGGCACTATCGCGCACTTCCGCCACGTCGCGCAGGAACACCGGCTTGCCTGCCGTGACACCCACCACCAGCTGGCTCACTTCACCCGCATCGCTGAGGAAGGTGCCGGTCTGCACCAGCACTTCGCGATTGTTCTGCACCAGCGTGCCGGCACTGTGCGAGACATTCGATGCCTGCAACGCGGCACGCACTTCCTGCACCGATAATTGATGCGCATTCAACGCTTCCGGATCGAGCAGTACACGCACCACGCGCGGCGTTGCGCCCAGCGTGCTCACCTCGCGCGTACCCGGTACGCGCTTCAGTTCGGATTCGATGGCATGCGCGACCTGCGACAGTTCGACTGCATTGCCGGCGCCCTGATCGCGCCACAAGGTCAGTGCCAGCATCGGCACATCGTCGATACCTTTGGCTTTGATGATAGGTTGTGCCACGCCCAGCGTGGCAGGCAACCAGTCGGCATGCGACCAGATAACGTCATACAGTTTCACCAGCGAGGGCACATGCTGCTCGCCCACCTTGAACTGCACGGTGAGCACAGCCATGCCGGGCTGCGACACGGAATAGACATGGTCGACGCCCGCGATCTGCGACAGTACCTGCTCGGCCGGCGTGGCCACGGTGTTCGCCACATCCTGCGCCGAAGCGCCGGGATAGGAGATCAGCACATTGGCCATGGTCACGTTGATCTGCGGCTCTTCCTCGCGTGGCGTGACCGCGACAGCAAAGACGCCGAGCAGCAGGGCGACCAGCGCCAGCAGCGGCGTCATCTGCGAATGCAGGAAGACGCGCGCGATACGACCGGAGATGCCCATGCTCATCGCTTCATCTCCGAGGCGACCATGCCGGCCTTGATTGCATCACGCGCCACGCGCTCGCCGATGTTCAAGCCGGCCAGCACTTCGATCTCGTTCTGCGCGTTCGCTTCGCCCAGACGCACCTGGCGCAGGCGCGGCGTACCTTGCTCATCCACCACGTACACGGCCACCACTTCGCTACGGCGCACCACGGCACTGGCTGGGATCAGCAGTTTGTTCTCCTTGCCCACCACGAAATGGGTGCGCACGAACATACCGGGATACAGATTGGACTGATTGGAAGGCAGGTCGATGCGCACTTGAGTACTGTGCGTGCGCAGGTCGGCGGAAGGTTGCACGGTGACTGATGCGGCTTTGACCCAGCGTTGCAGCGCAGGCACTTCCACCGTCACCTCGGGGCGCGTGCCGATGTCTTTCAGGCGGTCCTGCGACACGTTGGCGATGACACGCAACTGCGAAGGATCGAAGCCTGTCATCAGCGGCTTGCCGACCATGACCATCTCGCCCATCTCGACCATGCGTGCCGACACCACGCCCGCGTAGGGAGCGATGACGGAGGTGTAGCTTTGCGCCAAAGCCGATTGCTGCGCACCGGCTGCGCTGGCTTCGGCCTGCGCCTTGGCCATCTCATAGTCGGACTTGGCCTTGTCCAGGGCGGCCTGGCTGATGAATTTCTGTTTGAACAACTCTTGCGAACGTTCGTAGTTCAGACGGGCGTTCTGCAAAGCGGCCTGAGCCTGCGACAGTTGCGCGCGGCTGCCCGCCAGCGCCTGCTCGGCTTCGCGTTCATCGATCTTGAGCAGGATCTGCCCTTTGCTGACGCGGTCACCCACATCGAAGAAGATCGCTTTCACGCGGCCGGATATCTGTGCCGACACGGTGGACTGGCGCGTCGCTTCGACCACGCCGTCGACGCTGTAGGTCTGCTCCACCTCGCGATACTGCACCGGTGCCAACGCCAGCGGCTCGGCCGCCTGCACCGAAACACCCAATAACAAAGCCGAAAGACCGAACAACACACGGGAATCAAGCTTCATGTCACCACCTCGGAAAATAGAATGTGCGCATATTAGCGAATCCTAATATGCTTGGCAAGTCCTACTTTATTAGTAGGTTAAGCGAGTTTCAAATAGAACAGAACACGTCACGCATCATACCCACCAGCTTGACGGTGCGCGGGTCGCCGATGCGATAGAACACTCGATTGGCGTCCTTGCGTGTAGCGAGCACGCCTTTGTCGCGCAGGATGGCAAGGTGCTGGGAGATATTGCTCTGTGAGGTGCCGACGCTGTCAACGATCTCCTGCACACTGAGTTCGCCGTCGCTCAATACGCACAGCACCTTCAGACGCAAGGGGTGGGCGATGGCTTTCATCGCCAGCGATGCCTGCAGGATGTCTTCGTCTTTATCGATCAGTTTGTTCGTCATATTTATCTGCCATCATTTGGATGGCTGGCGGCTTCGCCAGCCGAAATCGGCTAAAATCGCGACTCGCAACGATGTTATCGCATCGCAGTAAATTAGCAACCGCTCATATTCTGATATTTTGGTGAGAAAAAAGCCAGCATGACCGACCATTCTACTCAAGCAATCACGCCCGTCCTCCTGCTCATCCTGGATGGCTTCGGCTATCGCGAAGACAGCGACTTCAATGCCGTGGCACAAGCCCGCAAGCCCAACTGGGACCGGTTGTGGCGTGAGTACCCGCACACCCTGATCAACACTTCCGAGTTGCATGTCGGCCTGCCGCGCGGACAGATGGGCAACTCCGAGGTCGGCCATCTCAACATCGGTGCCGGACGCGTGGTCTATCAGGAATTGACCAAGGTGGATCTGGCCATCGAGGATGGCAGTTTCTATACCAATCCCGTATTCACGGAGGCTGTAGCGGCCGCCAAGCGTAATCGCAGCGCCTTCCACATCATGGGCCTACTTTCGCCCGGCGGCGTGCACAGCCACGAGACGCACATCCATGCCATGTTGAAGATGGCCGCCCAAGCCGGACTGGAGAATATCTGTGTCCACGCCTTCCTGGACGGTCGCGACACACCACCGCGCAGTGCAGCCCTGTCCTTGCAGGCGCTGGATGCACAATGCAAACAACTCGGCGCCGGACGTATCGCCAGCATCGTCGGTCGCTACTTTGCGATGGACAGGGACAATCGCTGGGAGCGTGTGCAGATCGCCTATGACCTGCTGACCTCCGCCACCGCCCCGTTCAGCGCCACCGATGCGCAGGCTGGCTTGGAAGCTGCCTACGCACGCGGCGAGAACGACGAATTCGTGCAGGCCACCGTGATCGGCGCGCCCTGTGCGATGCAGGACGGCGATGTGGCGGTGTTCATGAACTTCCGTGCCGACCGCGCCCGCGAGATCACCCGTGCACTGACAGACGAGGCATTCGACGGCTTCGTGCGCACCCGCTTCCCCAAGCTGGCCAACTACACCACCTTGAGCAGCTACGGCGCGGATTTCCATCTGCCCAGCGCCTATAGCGCGGACACCATCCATAACGGTATCGGTGAGTACCTGTCCAATCTCGGCTTGAAACAACTGCGTATCGCCGAAACCGAGAAATATGCGCACGTCACCTACTTCATGAGCGGCGGACGCGAACAGCCCTACCCCGGCGAGGACCGCGTGCTGGTGCCTTCACCCAAAGTCGCCACCTACGATCTGCAGCCCGAGATGAGCGCCTTCGAGGTGACCGACAAACTGGAGGAGGCGATCCATAGCAGGCAGTATCAGGCCATCCTGTGCAATTACGCCAACGGCGACATGGTCGGCCACAGCGGCGTGATGGAAGCCGCAGTCAAAGCGGTGGAAGCATTGGATGTATGCATAGGACGCGTGGTGAATGCGATGCTGGAATGCGGCGGCGAGGTGCTGATCACCGCCGACCACGGCAACGCCGAACAGATGATAGATCGCATCACCCACCAGGCACACACCGCCCACACGCTCAACCATGTGCCCTTCCTCTACATAGGCCGCAAGGCCGACATGGCACCCGTTGGTGAGGGTGCACTGCAGGATGTCGCACCGACCTTGCTGGCTATGATGGGCCTGTCACAACCGCCGGAAATGACCGGCCGCTCCCTGATCCGGTTCAAGTGATACGCAGACTGCATTCGTGCTTGCTGGCAGTACTACTGCTGCCCACAAGCGTGCTTGCATCACAGCAGTCCGACTTGGAGAAATTGCGCCAGCGCTTGGCCGCTATCCAGCGCGACTTCGAACAAGCCAGCGAATCCCGCTCCGAAGTCGCCGATGCCCTGCGCGATTCCGAGCGGGCGATCAGTGACAGCAATCGCAATCTGTCCCAGCTGACACGCCAACGCCACCAGGCCGACCGCGATCTCGACCGCTTGCAGCAGCGCACTGTCGCGTTGAGCGCCGACTACGACAAACAGCAATCTTTGCTGGGGCGCTTGCTCTACCGGCAATATATCGGCGGCATCGATCAGGATTACCTCAAACTTCTGCTCAATAGCCAAGAACCGAACCAGCTTGCACGCGAGTTGCGCTATTACGACTACATCGCACGCGAACGGGCGGATACTTTGCAGCAGTTGCGTAGCGGGCTTGCCGCACTACAGGCAGCGACCCGCGAAACCCGGGACAAGCAACAAGAGATCGTCGCGCTGCAAGACTCGGAAAAAAAAGAGTTGTCCCAGCTGGAGCGCGAGCAGGACAAGCGCCGCAAGACTTTAGGCAAGATCGCCAAGCAACTGAAACAGCAGCGGCACGAGATCGAGCGTTTGCGTCGCAACGAAGCGCGCCTGACCAAGCTGGTCGGCGAACTGGGGCAGCTCTCCAGCGCCGGTGACGGCTCCGCGTTCAAAGCACTCAAAGGCAAACTGGCACTGCCTGTCAGCGGAAAAGTAAGCAACCGCTACGGCGAACGTCGCACTGAAAGCAATCTGCCATGGACCGGATGGTTCGTGCGCGCGGCGGCGCGCCAACCGGTGTTGGCCGTCGCTGCCGGTCGCGTGGTGTATGCCGACTGGTTGCGCGGCTTCGGCAATCTGCTGATCATCGATCACGGACAGGGCTTCATGAGCCTGTACGGCAACAACGAGACACTGTACAAACAGGTCGGCGACACCATACAGACCGGCGACATCGTGTCCAGCGTGGGCAACAGCGGCGGCAACGCGGATTCCGGTTTATACTTTGAACTGCGCTATAAAGGCAGTCCATTCAACCCCGACACATGGATCAAGCATCCACGAGGAAAATCAAGATGAGTCGTCGCTTCAAGGAACTGGGTCTGATCAGTATCGGTTTGGTGGCCGGCATCGCTGTCAGCCTGCATTTCTCCGCCGTGGCCGAGAAGGAGATGCCACTGCCGTTACCCGTGGAAGAACTGCGCGCCTTCTCCGACGTGTTCGGACGCATCAAGAGCGACTATGTAGAACCGGTGAGCGACAAGAAGCTGATCACCGAAGCGATCAACGGCATGCTGTCGGGGCTCGACCCGCACTCGGCCTATCTGGATGCCGAAGGCTTCAAGGAACTGCAAGTCGGCACGCAGGGCGAGTTCGGCGGCCTCGGAATCGAGGTCGGCATGGAAGACGGCTTGGTCAAGGTCATTTCACCGATAGAAGATACCCCCGCATTCAAGGCAGGCATCCAGAGCGGCGACCTGATCATCAAACTGGATGACACGCTGGTCAAAGGCCTCACGCTGAACGACGCGGTCAAGCGTATGCGCGGCAAACCCGGCAGCACCATCCGCCTGACCGTGGTGCGCAAGAGCGAGCCCAAGCCTTTCCAGGTCGACATCGTGCGCGCAGTGATCAAAGTGCAAAGTGTGAAATACAAGCTGCCCGAGCCAGGCTATGGATTCGTGCGCATCACACAGTTCCAGGAGCACACCGGCGAGAACCTCGCTGCCGCACTTGCTGACCTGAGCAAGCAGAACAAAGCCCCCTTGCAAGGCCTGGTCTTGGATCTGCGCAACGATCCGGGCGGCTTATTGACCGCAGCAGTCGGCGTTTCCGCCGCCTTCCTGCCCAAGGATGCGCTGGTGGTCTACACCGAAGGACGTACCGACGATGCGCGCATGCGCCTGTTGGCCAGTCCCGATTATTATCTGCGCGGCAACAAGCAGGACTATCTGAAAGATCTGCCGGGAGAATTCGGCAATGTACCGATGGTAGTGCTGGTGAACGGCGGCTCTGCCTCCGCTTCGGAGATCGTAGCCGGTGCGTTGCAGGATCATAAACGCGCCGTCATCATGGGCACACAATCGTTCGGCAAAGGCTCGGTGCAGACCATCCTGCCGCTCGGCAACAACACCGCCATCAAGCTGACCACCGCACGCTATTACACCCCAAGCGGCCGTTCCATCCAGGCCAAGGGTATCGAGCCGGATATCATCGTGGAAGATCCGGCGACAGCCGCCTTCGACAGCACTTTGCGTTTGCGCGAGGCCGATCTGGACAAGCACCTGAGCAACGGTCAACTGGAGCAACCCGGCAATGTGACCAAGCCAGCGCGCAAAGCAGCGCCCAAGAACAAGGACGAGAGTACCGACAAGATAGAGGTGGCAGAATTCGGCGCCAAGAACGACTATCAGCTGAATCAGGCACTGAATCTATTGAAGGGGATGAGCATTCTGCGGGGGAAATGATCATGAATCCGTTTGAACTGCACAAGGAACGCATTCTGGTTTTTTCAGATGAGCCTGCCGACCAGGTCGAGCAGGCTCATCTGTTGCTGGATGGCTTGAAGAACTTCGAAGTAGAGCGCGGGCCTGCCCCCAAATCATTGCGCATACGCTACAGCATTGCGCACTATTCACTCGAAGGCCTGCAAAAGGCACTACTGAAGGAAGGTTTCGTCTTCGATTTTTGTTTGCTGGATCGCATCAGGCATACCCTCATCCACTATTGCGAAGACGTGCAATATCACAACCTGAAGACACCGGAACCGCGCACCAAGAACAATTCCCAGGAAGTATTCGTTAAGGCCTACGAACAACATCCGCACGGCGATCACGTAGACATTCCGCCCGAATCCGGCGCAGCGAAGTGACGCCGGGATGGACGATAGCCAGCTGCTGCGCTACAGCCGCCACATCCTGCTGCCCGAGATCGGCATAGAAGGCCAGCAGTCGTTCCTCGATGCCCATGTACTGATCCTCGGCGCCGGTGGACTGGGTTCGCCTGCC
>Ga0180732_1000229_pt1 | contig 53491 bp, 43 predicted proteins | sample KR11_01MetaG_FD_148674 | JGI IMG/M metagenome (GOLD analysis project Ga0180732, IMG submission 148674) | Groundwater microbial communities from the Olkiluoto Island deep subsurface site, Finland - KR11_0.1 MetaG | ecosystem: Environmental > Aquatic > Deep subsurface > Groundwater | place... | reverse complement strand
GAGCCAAACTTTATGCCACCCTCTCCAGTCAGGGTAGGCGTGGCTAGCCCCGGAGGTGGAAATACTACTTTAACTGATTACAGCACAACGGCTAATGCTACCAGCACAGTGAGCAATGCCACTGGCGTGGTTTCAGCTGGCGCAGGCATTGATTTTTCATTGGGCACAGCAAGCCAGAGAATTGTCGGCTATGTGGTTGACGCTTCTAATAATCCGATTCCTAATGCCGAGATATGGGGTTATAAACCGGGCGGAATGGGCATGGGCTCTCATACAATGTCTGCCAATGACGGTTCATTCTCTTTGAAAGCCGCGACTGGTATGTATAAGATAGGAGCTTCCAAGCCAGGTATGCCTTTTGCTCCGGAAAAAACAGTAGAGGTTTTCGCTAACAGCAGTCAGACCGGAGGAAGCGCTGATGGCAACAGCGCTGCTGATGTCTTATATGAAGGAACTTTAATAGTTGATACTACTGGCGTGCGTTCCACTGCTTCAAATCCTTTGGTCATTAGAATTAAGAAATCTAGTTATACTATTTCTGGCAGGGTGGCTGATTCTTCCGGTAATGTCATTGCCGGAGCAGCTGTCTGGGCTTTTCAGCAAAACGCTCCAGGCAACGCCCATAGTGTCACTGGTTCTGAAGGTACTTATACCCTATATGTGCCTTCTTTAGGAACTTGGACAGTTGAGGCCGATGCTCCGGGTTATGGATATTTGGGCAGCAGGAGTGTTGTTTTATCTGCTGCGAATTCTACTCCTTCAAGCGAGAACTTCTCTCCTTCTTCAACTATTGCCGAAATTTCTGGTACTGTTTCCGGTATGAGCGATAATAGCGGAGTCAATATCTGGGCTGATAAGTCGGACAATACCTATTTTAACAATAGCTTTACCGATTCTTCTGGAAATTTCACTATCCGTTTGCAGTATTCGGCTTCTGTCAGCAGTACCTATAATATTGGCGCATGGTCTCCAGAGTCCGGAGATATTGGCAAGAACACTGTTGTCTTAAATACTTCTGGCGCTGTTGCGTCAGGAACAACCACTTTCGCAATTGCTGGCTTGAATACCATTACGATTAATTCTCAAAATAGCGCTGGCACGGCATTAACCGTGGGCCAGATGTTTGTTGACTTTTTTGACAACACTAATTATTTTGGACGGCATATTGATATAGAAAATGCCAATTCAGCCACTGTCTCTCTGCCAAGCGGCACTTATGAGGTTCATGTTTATTCCCCTGGCTTTATTGCAGGCGATTTAACAATCACTGGCGCTGGGATAGCGACCAGCACAGGCATAGCTGTTTTGACTGTTGATGGGGCGGAGACAGTTAATATTAAACAACCAACAACAGGAGGGGCTAATTTAAGAACGGTCTCTGGAACAGTGACTGCTGGCGGTTCTGCTGTGGGAGATGCTTGGGTTTGGATGGATAAATTAAGCGGTTCTGGCGGCAGTTTTACTGGTGTTCATATGCATGCTGACACTGCTTCTAATGGAACATATTCTATCTCTGTGCAGGATGGCTATTATATGATGGGAGTTGATAAACCCGGTTATACCGGACCTAATCCGATTGAAGTTTATATCACTGCTGATTCTTCCGGCAACAATTATGTATTGACTTCCAATACTCTATCTATTTCTGGCTATATCTTTGTTGATGCTAATAGCAACAGTACTTATAATTCTGGCGAGGGCGTTGAAAACGCCTGGGTTTTTGGAGAGAAGCTTGGCGGCGGCTGGGCTGGGATTCAGACCGAGCCAGACGGCAGTTATTCCTTGGGTGTTTCTTCCGGAGAGTGGACAGTTAAAGCAGAGTCGGAAAGATATAGGCAGGCAAACTATGCTTCCAATCCAGTTGCTTCCGCGAGTTCTCCTACTGGGATTAATATCCAGCTCACTCAAACCAGAACAGTTTATCAACAGAACAGCAAGCCGATTACTCCAGCTAATGGCGGCACTTTTGACGATAAAGCAAATAGCGGAGTCAAAATAGTAATGCCCCCAAATGCTTTAGGCAATGACTCCAACTCCAGTCAAGTGACTGTCCAGACCAAGAATAGTGTTCCAAAGACCTCAACTCGAGCGCCTGTGGGAGGACAAGGCAAGTCAATTGCAGCTACTGATAACTCTGGTAGAGCTGTTACCAATTTGAGCGGCAGTATTGATATTGAAATTGATGTTACTAAAACAGAAATAGATGCAGCAGTAACTGCTGGAGATAATGCTTATAGCGATGTTGCTAATATTACTAATGGTTATTGGGATGATACCAAGAATAACTGGGTGGATATTACCACTACAAAGAGCGTATTAGTAAATGGCACTACTTCGGTTGCCTTTGCCACTTTTGCTTCTCTTATTGCCACTAATCCGGATACTTATACTGATTACACAATTACCCTGAAATCCACTACTAACCATTTGTCTGATTTTGCGCCATTAGTGCCGACAAGCGGTGAAGCTCCGGCTACACCAACAGGATTGGCGGCTTCGGCTTCTACTTCTGGAACAGCAACAGTCACTCTTTCATGGACTGCTAACAGCGAAGGTGATTTGTCCGGGTATTATGTTTACCGTTCTACTGACGGAGGAACTCTTTATCCATTATTAGCTGATGCAGGAAATGTCCTCACTTATGCGGATTCTTCAAGTTTAACATCAGGCGTAGCATATTATTATAAGATTTCTGCGTATGATACTGGAAGCAATGAGTCAGCAGCTTCTACAGCTGTATCAGGGACTCCGACTGTGCCGGCAACTGAAGTAGCAGGAACAATATTGCCTACTGGTGGCGGAGGTGGTGGTGACGCAGGAGCGCAAGAGGAGCCAATAACCACAACAGAAGAACCTATTGTAACTGGCGAAACCGCTGAACCAATAATTCCCCTCTCCCAAATGACAGCAACCCAACTTAGAGCCAAGATTGCAGAGTTATTACAATCAATCTTGCAACTTCAAGTTGCTTTGCTGGAATTGAAAGGGGAGACAGGAGTTATCACAGGCATTCCTTCCACATTCAGCTTTACAAACAATCTGAAGCAGGGAATGTCATCTATAGATGTTAAGTATCTCCAGACAATCCTCAATTCTTCTACAGACACCAAGATAGCTGTATCAGGCGTTGGCTCTCCGGGAAAAGAAACCAACTACTTTGGTTCTCTAACCAAAGCAGCAGTAATCAATTTCCAGAACAAATATGCTTCAGGGATTCTCACACCTGTGGGACTTTCTCAAGGCACTGGATATGTTGGCTCTTCCACCCGAGCTAAGCTAAACACCCTGTTAGGTAAGTAATCCACTGCTTTGTTAGGTGAATGTTTAGAATGTTTAGGAATGTTTAGAGGTTCAACCTCTAAACACTGCTTTGTTAGGTGAATGTTTGGAATGTTTAGGAATGTTTAGAGGTTGAACCTCTAAACATAGATTAATCCAATCTAAATTGATAATGCTTTCCTTAATCTTTTAAATATATGGTGGGCGTTATTGAGGATTCCAAAGGAGGATACTCCTTTGGTTATCGGGCAGCTAAATAGAATTTTGCCCGATGATACCTTATTTGTTTTCCTTGTGAATCCAAAAGCCCCCTTTGATAAACTCAGGGGGCTTTTGTTTTGTCTTTACCTGTCTTTATCTTATTTTGTTTTTACCTGTCTTTATCTTATTTTGTCTTTACCTGTCTTTATCTTATTTTGTTTTTATTATTTTTTATCAAATTTCATCCACTTATGAAATTACGAGGCCGGGCCTCGTAATTTTCGTAAAATGGCGGAAGCCATATCAGTATTGAGGATTCTCACAACCCGCCCGGGGCGGGTAATTTTTGGAGGAAAGTTTTCCACAGGGCGCAGAAGAAAACAGAAAAATAGCGCTATTTTCTTTTTTTGTTTTTTTATAGTATGATGAAAGAATTAAAGATGATAAAAAAAGGCAATAAAAAATTAATTGTTGCTATTTTTGGGGTACTGTTTTTTGCCCTGCCTTTTTTTGTTTTTGCTTATTCTTCTGGAGCGCAGAATAAATTTTATTTAGAACAGGACTTTGACAAAAACGACCGCGAGACCATTTACGCTACTATTCGTTATGTCTCAACCAATGCTTATTTCTATATAGAAAACCAGTGGTGGGAGGGCTTGCCCACAGAGAGCAGAGATTCTTTGAACGCAAAGTTGGCTGATTTGGCAAAACATTTTGATTTAGAAATTTATCCAAAAATGACAGATGCTTTTGGTAGCGAATGGAAGCCCGGGATTGATGGTGATTACAAAATAACAATTCTTTTTCATCAAATGAAAAATGAAGCAGCTGGTTATTTCCGAACCATTGATGAATATCCAACTATTCAAGCGCCGGGGTCAAACGAGAGAGAAATGATTTATCTCAACACAGAAGTTTTTAATCACTCGTACCCGGAAAGCTATATTGCCCATGAGTTTATGCATTTGATAACTTTTAACCAAAAGAACAGGCAAACAGGGAAAGATGAGGATATTTGGTTGAACGAGCTAAGGGCTGAATATGTTTCGACACTTTTGGGCTATGACGCAGAATACACTGCTACTAATTTACAGAATCGGGTGCGCAATTTTATTGATTATCCGAATGATCCTTTGGCAGAATGGAAGGGAAGCGTGACTGATTATGGCGTAATCAGCATGTTCGGTCAGTATCTGGTTGAGCATTACGGGATAAATATATTAAGAGATTCTTTAAGTTCACAAAGCGTTGGACTGGTTTCTTTGGATTATGCTTTGGCTAAGAACAATATTAAAAAGAATATTGCCGAGGTCTTTACTGATTGGCTGATAGCGATATCAACGAATGATTGCGCTTTGGGCAAGGAATATTGTTATGATAATGACTTCTTAAATGCGATTAAAGTTGCTCCCTCATTGATTTATTTGCCATCAACCCAAGAAAGTCATTTATCGTTAATTTACACCATAAAGGAATGGTCAGGAAACTGGTACAAGATTGTGGGTGGAGACAAGGGATTAAAAGTTGAGTTCAGGGGCCTTACCAGCAAGTCATTTATTGTCCCTTATTTAATAGAACGGGCGAATAAAATTCAGTCAGTCAATTTTTTAACTCTTGATAAAGACAATAAGGGGACTATAGAGTTGCCGTATTTCGGTGAGAATAATCAATCATTGATTTTGCTTCCTGTTATTGAAAAAAAGGTCTCTGATTTTTCTGACAATGAACCGTTATGGAGATTTTCATTATCAGTCTCCACTTTTGAAAATGGAAATAGCGGGAATAACGAAGAGCCAGAGCCGGAACCAGAACCCAAGCCAATCAGCCAGATGACTATTGCGGAATTAAGAGCCAAGATTTTGGAGATTCAAAAGATGTTGGTTGTGCTCTTGGCAGAACTTCAGAAGATTAAGGGAGAAACCGCGGACTGCAGTAGGATTGACAATAATCTTTATTTTGGCATAGCCAATAATATTGAAGTAAAATGTCTGCAGGAATTTTTGAAAAATCAGGGGACTAATATTTATCCAGAAGGCCTGATAACCGGAAATTTTTATTCTGCAACCAAGCAGGCAGTGATTCGTTTTCAGGAAAAATATGTAAGCGAGATTTTGCTGCCATTTGGACTTCAAAATGGAACCGGATATGTTGGAATAAGCACACGAAATAAGATTAATCAACTATTAGGCAACTAATTTGAAAAGCAAAAATGTTTTTGCCAGTTAAAAAATTTCTTTTTGAAAATACCGGAATAAAACAGACAATCATTAAAAACACTTTCTGGCTAACGATAGCAGAAACAATCAGCCGATTTTTACGGCTGTTTTTGATTATTTACGCAGCGCGCATTTTAGGAGTGATTGAATACGGAAAATTTACATTTGCGCTTGCTTTTATTTCATTTTTTATCATTTTTTCAGACCTTGGCATATCACCGCTTGTTACCAGAGAAATATCGCAGAACAAGGAGAATGGAAAAGAATTTTCAGCAATAGTTTCCTTAAAGGTAGCCCTAGGGATGATAGCTTTTGTGCTGGCAATAGTCGCTTCATTTTTTATAACCCAGGACTTGGCAATCCGCAGTATTATTTGGATATTGGCTTTCTTTATGATTTTTGATAGCTTTGCTGAGCTTTTCTACGGATTTTTAAGGGCGCGTCAAAAAATGGAATATGAGGCCATTGTAAAAATAGCGTACGCGATAGTTTTCGCAGCTATCGGGTTCTTTGTTATTTTTAAATTTCCTTCTGCGCAAAATTTGGGTCTTGGTTATTCTCTTGCCAGCTTTTTGGCCTTGGCTGGATTATTGGTGTCTTTTCACTTAATAATCGCGAGGATAAAATTTGTTTTTGATAAAAATGTCTGGAAAAAGTTTTTAATTCTTTCTTGGCCATTGGCCTTAGCCGGGATTTTCAGCACTATTTATAGCCAGATTGATTCTGTGATGATGGGTTATTGGGGATATATAGCCCAGACCGGATGGTATAATGCTGCTTATCGGATTGTTGGAGCAGCATTAATACCTGGCGCAATGGTGGCAATGAGCTTTGTTCCAGTTCTTAATGTTGCCTATAAAGAGTCAAAAGAAAGGTTATCAAAAATATATAAAGGGTTTATAGAGGCGATGTTCTTTTTGTCTGTTCCGATTTTGATTGGTGGGATTGTTTTAGCTCCTAAGATTATAAATTGGCTTTACGGCGAAAGTTATTTGCCTGCAAGTTTTGCTTTGCAAATTTTGATGGCAATAGTGGCCGCCACTTTTTTAATTTATCCACTCGGAGCAATATTGCTGGTTTTTAATTTTCAGAAAAATGCTTTTTGGATTACGGTTGCCGGTGGAATAGTGAATATTTTTCTCAACCTGATTCTCATTCCCAAATTTGATTTATACGGTGCTGCTCTGGCAACTCTTATAACCTATATTATGTTGCTGGCCCTCATGTTTATTTTCGTTGACAGATGTATCCATATTCGCTGGCTTGATTTTAATGGACTAATAAATCTTTTAGGAATGGTTTTGGCAGGCATTATTATGTATTTTGTTTTGAAATTATCGGTTATTAATAATCTGCATGTGGTTTTTGCGATTTTAGTCGGCGCAGGGGTTTACTTATCCGCCTTTCTCATATATAAAGGACTATCAGACAGAATACTCTTAAAATCGCCAAAATATGGAAAACAAAATTAAAAAAGTGTTAGTGGTGGGCGGAGCCGGTTATGTGGGCGGGGGAGTCACTAATGCCCTGTCCAGAAAAGAAATTCCTTTTGTTGTTTACGATAATCTTTTATACGAACATCAATATCTCAAGCCAGTTGATTTTATTTATGGCGATGTCCGGGACACGGAAAAACTCAAAAAATTATTGCCTGAGTTCAGCCATGTAATATGGCTGGCAGCGATTGTTGGCGATGCTGCTTGTCAAGTCAAGCCAGAGCTTACGGTTTCAGTGAATCAGGAAGCAACTCGTTGGCTTGCTGATAATTATGATGGCAGGATTATTTTTCTTTCAACTTGCTCAGTTTACGGCCAGCATGATGGAATCGCTGATGAAAACTCTTTGGTAAATCCTCTCTCGCTCTATGCTCAAACCAAATTGGCTACAGAGAAATTTTTACAGAATAAAAACTCTTTGATATTCCGGTTGGGCACGGTGTTCGGTGTTTCTGATACTCATTCCCGCTTAAGGATGGATTTGGTCGTGAATTATATGACTGGAACCGCATTAACAGAAGGCAAGCTTACGGTTTTTGGAGGCGAACAATGGAGGCCATTGATACATGTCAAAGATATTGCCCAGATTGTTGTTGATAATTTAGATAAAGATATAAATGGAATATACAATGTAGCGACAACCAACATCCAGATTAAAGACTTGGCAAAGATTATAAGCGGACTCACTAGTTGCGAGATTGAATGGACAGGCAAACAATTTGAGGATATGAGAAATTATCGGGCGAGTACTGAAAAAGCAGAGAAAGCAGGAATTATGAATTTGGTTTCTGTTCACGATATTGAAATCGGCGCAAAAGAAATTGCCTCATTGATAAAATCAGGCAGAATGAAATTCGGACAGAGCGATATCTACTCCAACGAACGACACATTACTAATCTTTTTAAAAATGGAGAATTTAAGTAAACCGCAAATAATAAAAGGGAATATTGCGAAAGATGAAAGAGGAAGCGTTTCTTTTGCAAATGATTTTGATTTTAAAGGAGTCAAGCGATTTTATATTGTTGAAAATAGTTCAAGAGACATTATCAGGGGATTCCATGGCCACTTAAATGAAGAAAAATATGTGCTCGTAACATTTGGCAAGGCATTGGTTTGCGTTGTGGAGATGGATGATACTCAAAGCCCGAGTAAAGACAAAGAAGTTTTTCGTTTTGTTTTGTCTGCTGAAGAACCAATGGTTTTACATATACCCGGAGGATATGCCAATGGAGTCAGGGTAATTGAAGAAAATACGAAAGTGATATTTTTTTCCACTATTAGCATAGAAGAAGCAAAAAAAGACGACTATCGTTTCCCTTATGATTATTGGGGAAAAGAGGTCTGGGAAATATGAAAAAAGTTTTATTATTAGGAGCAAGTGGAATGTTGGGGAGTGCGGTTTATGATGTTTTGAAAGAAAAATATAATTTAGTTTTAACATTTAGGGATTTAAGGGAAAAAGAGCTTTTGGAAGCGAAATACGGGGGCACAGAAAATCATCAAGCAGAAGCGTTTGATTTAAAATTTGTTTATCAGGATTATTTGGAGAAAAAAGGGGACCCGGGAGAATACTTCAACTCGTTTTTGGAAAAAATCGGAGATGTTGATTTTGTTATCAATGCAATTGGAATCACTATTCCTTTTTCTCTCAAAGACCCGGCTTTAACTTTTTTTATTAACTCCGCCTTTCCGTTTATCCTGTCTAATCTATTTGGTAGTCGGTTGATTCATATCACAACTGATTGTGCTTATAACGGCCAAGAAGGCGCTCCTTACGATGAGAGCTCTCCTAAAACCCCTTATGATATTTATGGGTTTTCAAAAGCACTTGGCGAGCCGACTAATTGTCTCACATTAAGAACATCTATTATTGGCAGGGAACTACATGGGTTTACTGGGCTTTTGGAATGGTTTTTACAGCAAAAAACACAGAAATTGAAGGGCTTTACTAATCATTTTTGGAACGGCATCACTACAAGAGAATTCGGGAAGGTTTGCGATAAGATTATGCAAAACAGGGAGCGATATCCTGTTTCTGGGATTTTTCATATTTTCTCAAACACTGTTTCCAAATATGATATGCTTGTAAAATTTGAAGAAAAATACAATTTGGGCTGTGATATTGAAGCAGATGACGGACCCAAATTAGATAGAACATTAAGCACTATTCATCCTGTTTGTTCGCAATTAGAAATTCCGTGCTTTGATGAGATGCTAAAAGAATTAAATTGAAGGAAAATATAAATGAAGAAATTTAAACTCATCACCCTACTTGGCATTCGTCCTGATTATATCAGGATGTTTAAGGTAATTGACTTACTAGACAAATCAGATGTGGACCATATTTTGGTCCATTCTGGCCAGCATTATGATCCAGAACTTTTTGGAAATTTTTTGAAAGAGCTTGAGATTCGGAAGCCAGATATTGATTTTGGTATTGGTTTGACTCTTAAGGAAAAAGGGATTTCTAATCACGCTTATCAGGTTTCACTTTTGAACGAAAAGGTATTTGATTTGATAGAAAAAGAAAAACCAGACGCAATTATGTATTTAGGCGATACCAATACAGTTCTATCTTCTATCACAGTGGCTCGGTGTGGAGTTCCTATTATTCATTTGGAAGCAGGTGGCAGGAGTTTTGACTGGCGGATGCCAGAAGAAAAAAATAGGATAGTGATAGATGGCTTGGCTGATGCGATGTATTCATATTTGGAAAGGTATAAAGAATTATTACTAACAAGAGGTATTGAGAGCTTCAGAGTCAAAGTCATTGGTAATATTATTGTGGATGCGATAGAAGGATTTGCTTCAAAAATTGACAAAAGCAAGATATTAGAGGAACTCAAAATAGAGGAGAGGGAGTTTATTGTCGTAACCCTTCACAGGGAAGAAAATATTGCTGATAAAAATATTTTGGAGAATAAAATATCAGATATTATAAAATTAGGAGAAGAAAAAAAGTTGCCTGTAGTTTTCCCGATAATGCCGAGAACAGAGATGGCCTTGAGAAATTTTGGGTTGGAAAATGTTTTAAACAGCGATTATTTGATAAAAACAAAGCCCTTAGGGTTTTTTGATTTTTCAAAATTAGAAAGAACCGCTCGTTTGATTGTGACAGACAGCGGAACAGTGCAAGAAGATGGTTTAATTTTTGGAACGCCTTGTGTTGTTGCTCGGCGCGCAACTGAAAGGCCGGAAACAATTTGGGCCGGGGCTACTATTTTGGAAGGAATAGAGGGCAAAGACAAGCTTTATAATAAAATAAAAGAGGGATTTGAATTAAAAATTGATTGGGACAGGACTATTTTAAACCCAGAAGGAGGCAGTCCGAGCCAAAGGGTTTTTGATGATTTGGTGGAAAAGATAGAAAACAATTATTTTAAAAAATCCAGAAATCTTGAGATGATAAGAGATGATTGGCGCGTCAAACAGGCATACAATCTATAATGATAAAATTTTTTAAAATCATTCTCAAAAAATTAGTTTATAAATTACCAGATAAATTTCAAAAAAACATTCTTTTGGCTTGGTTTAATTTTAAAAAAATACCGAGTATTTTTGAGCGCTCAATAAGAACAAAAGAATTATATTCTTCAGTTGAGTCAAAAAAGATTCGGTTAATTGGTTTTCTAAAAATTTATAATGAAGCGAACAACGGAAATCTGGAAAGAGTCTTAAAGCATATGCAGAAATTTTGCGATGACATTGTAGTTTGTGATTGCGAATCAACAGATGGCAGTGCTGATATCGCCAGAAGATTTACTAAACATGTCTTGAGGGAGCCGAATGATTTTAAAAACGAGCTTTTCATAAAACAAAAAATGCTTGTTTATGCACTGAAATTTAATCCTGATTGGATTGTTTGGCTTGACGCTGATGAGGTTTTTGACAGAAAGGGGGAACTGTTCGGGATAAGAAATCTTTGTTTAGAAGGAGAAAAAAGGAACATAGATGGATTTTCTTTTAAAGAATGTAATTTATGGAGAAGCGTAGAGCAGTATAGGGTTGATGAATTTTGGAATAAAGGTTGGTTCGTGCGGTTATGGAGAAATAACGGTTCATTAGAATTTGAAAATAAAACCGGATTGCATAATATACAAAATCCAAATGGTCTTAGAAAAATAAAGAAAACAGATATTAAAGTTATTCATTATGGCTTTTCAAGCACTGAATTGATTGAGAAAAAATATCAATTATACAAAGAAAGCGGACAGACGGGATTCAATTTGGAAAGATTGAAAGATGGAGATAATGTCGAATTAAATAAAATAAATTCTGATATTTTCCCCTTTTCTACACTTAAAATTTCAATAGTTTGTTTGGTTTATAAATCAATCAGCTATATTGATTTTGTTTGGAAATCTTTTCAAAAATATACAAAAGACGCGGAGTTTCTTTTTATTGCGAATGATGCGACAGAAAAAGTAAAAAATTATTTACGGGAAAATAATTTACCTCATTTGATTTTTGAGAATGAGGACAAAAATGAGTATTATTTAAAGCGCGTTTATCGGGCTTGGAATTTCGGAGGATTTAACGCACCCGGAGATATTATTGTTTTCATAAACTCTGATATGGCTTTTTCAGAAAATTGGCTTGAAAATTTATTAAAGAATTTAAAAAGAGATAGAATAGTTTGTTCTCGTCTAGTAGAGTCGGGCAAGATGCCGAGCGGGAAACATGGCATTTCTAAAAATTTTGGACAAACCCATAAAGAATACCAAGACAACGAATTCCAAAAATACGCTAAAGAAATTAGTAAGCCAGAGCTTCGTAAGTGTGGATTATTTATGCCTTGCGCTATTTATAAGGATTCATTTATAAAAAGCGGGGGATATCCGATTGGTAATCGCAAAGAATCGAATGGCAGAGAAACCTCTGGTGACCATATTTTATTTTACGAAAAATTAAAGCCAATGGGCATAGAACACTATACCGCCTTTGACAGCATTGTTTATCATGTTCAAGAAGGCGAAATGGACGATTAATAAAATCTTAATAAAATGCCAAGCAGTTCGCCCGCGAGCAAATCTACAATCTTGGATTGGTTTAAAAAAAATCATTCTGAAATTCAATCTATAATGGACATTGGGCCCGGCATGGGCACATATTTTGATTTATTAAATTCTTCTGCTAAAAGAAAAATAGATTGGTCATGTGTTGAAATTTGGGAGCCATATATTTATCGTTTCAAGCTTTATCGTAAATATAGGATGATTTATAAGGAGAATATCAGGAATTTTATACCATGCCAAGTTTATGATGTTGTTATCCTCGGAGATGTTTTGGAACATATGTCAAAAAAAGATGCTGTCGCAACAATAGAAGGAGTTAGAAAATATACTAAATTTTATATTATTTCTTTGCCCCTTGATGCCGAAACTAATGCCCCAGCTGGGACAGGGGATAAAGATTGGGACAATCCTTACGAGATACATCGAGCCCAGTGGTCTGATAAAGAATTTTTATCTTTGTCGTTTACAGATGAATTTTTGATAAAGCATAAAGAAGAAGGATTGGGTGTATATATCGGCAGAAGTAGAGCTTTTAATACCAATTATTCCAGTGAAACTCCAACCAAAATTTACAAACCGCAAGTAAAATTTTTTAGGAGTTTATGGTATGGTAGAAAAGAAATCTTTTCTTTTTTCAAAAAATTTATTCCTAATAGAATCAAAAAAGTAATTAAAAAGATTATATTTTTAATCTATAATCCAATTATTATGAAAAATCAGGAGCAAATAAAACTTAATATAGGGGCAGGCGGGGAGCAATTATTGGGTTTTAAAACCATTGATATTGACCCAAGCACGAAGCCCGATATTGTCTGCGACATTGAAAAAGGGCTTCCTTTTGAAGACAACAGCGTTGACGAAATCAGGTGTTCGCATACTTTGGAGCATGTTAGCAACATACTTTTTGTTTTGCGGGAGTTTTATCGTGTTTGTAAAAATGGCGCCAAAATAACAATTGCTGTACCTTTGATGGATGCCTCGGATATGACCCATGTCAGATTTTTTAATGAGCATACTTTTAGAACTTTGATTGAGCCGATTTATTGGAATAAGCCATATTATTTTGTAGGCAAATATAAGGAAATTTCTCGCTCGTTTCGAGAGCTAAGCACCTGCAGAGAAATGACATTAGTTTTAGAGGTTATAAAATGAAAATTTTGATTTTAAATGAAAATATTTATGGAACTGTAAGTGGGGAAGAAACGCTTTGGTCTGTTTTGGCGAAAAATTTATTGAATTGTAAGGCAATTGCATTGAAGGATTTTAGAGATGGAGATATAGAGAATTATATCAAACAATATTCGCCCGATATCTTGATATTTAATTCTATATTTGGGGACATAAGAATTCCTGAAAATATTAAAAAAATTGTCATTTTACAAGACAATTTTTTAGCTATGAAAAAGGTCTTGCCCGGAAAACTTCGCAGGATTGCTTCAAAAGTAATAAAATTGGGGAATGATTTTTATTCCCAGAATATCATAAAACAAGAGTCAGCATTATCAGACGCTGATTTAATAGTCGCGGTTTCTCAAAATATCGCTGATTGGTATGGCGTTAAAGCAGATATCATTCCAATAGGTGTTGATTCAAATCTTTTTAAGCCAATGGAGAAAATGTTTTTGAGAAAAAAATATGGAATTCCTCTGAATGGTCTTGTAAAAATATATGTTGGCAGTGCTCATTCTGTAAAAGGATGGGATATTCTTAAAAAGGAAATTAAAAGCGATAAAGATGATTTTTATATTTTAGTTTTCAAGGACGAGAAAGTCCGAGAGATGCCATTTAAAAACATAAAAGTATTTAATAGAGTTTCTCAACAATCTTTGTCAGAACTTTATAACTGCGCTGATGTTTATATTGGCAGAAGTAGGGTAGAGAGCTTGTGGCTAACGCCGATTGAGGCGATGTTTTGCAATGTGCCGATAGATGTAAGTAATGTAGGCATTTTTGCAGATTGGCATCCAGAAAATAAAAATCCTCGCAAAGAGGCATTTAAGAGGGGATTGTCTCGAGAAGAAATGATAATAAAATGGGAAAAAGTAATTAGTGATTTGTAAGAATTAATCTTTTACAAATAGGGCGCGGAATAATTCCGCGTTTTTGTTTGCGTCGTGGTTGGCAAAAAATATTTTTCTAGCATTTTGGATTAACTGGCTTGCCAAGTCAGGGTTTTTAATCAATGCCCTAATTCCCTTTTTCAGTTCTTCAATTTCGTTTTTATCAACCACCATAGCGCAATTATTTTCTTTGGCATATTTTACAAGATAAGCACTGGCAGGAGCATGGATTAACATTGGTTTCCCAGCCACCAAATAATCCGTAAACTTACCGGGTGTAGCAGTATTTATGATATCATTGCTTTTTGTTCCCCACGAAAGCGGGAGAAATAATATGTCTGCCTGGCTCTGGATTCTTGGCATATCTTGGGGAGGCGCCACAGAGATTTTTATTTTCTCGCTTTCTTTAATTCCGATTCCGTCCAAATATTCTCTGGGATTAGGGCAGTAAATATCTAATTTTAAATCTAAATCATTAATTTCTTCTACTGCTTGGGCAAGGTTTTTAATGGCATTTATTTGTGGCCAGTAAATTCGTCCAGTAAAAAGAATTGAAAACGGTGGAGTGGGTTGATATTTTTGTTGCGAAGCAATATATGGCTCTGGAAAAGCTGAATTATGTATTATTTTTATCTTTTCCCTGATATTCTCGCCATAGCGTTTAATGTAAAAGTCCTTAGTGCCTTGGTTGGTGACAATAATTTGCTCTGATTGCTTGAATAATTTTGGCTCAAATATTTTTGATAAAATACCGCCGGGAAAAGGATAAAAATTTCCTTTGTATAAATCAAAAAGGAATAATTTAAAAGGTATTTTGCTGATTTTATGCAAAAGATAAGTTCCTATCATTGCTGGCCCATAGTCGGAGAAGCCCAGCAAAACATCTGGTTTTTTTTCTTCAATAGATTTTTTGCCTTGCCTTACTATCCAGAAGATTTGAGTGATGATTATTGGCACACCTATTAGATTTCTCACAAGCCAATTCCTTCTGGCTAAATGCTTTAACTTATTCAATAAAGAACTTTTTTTAGTAATTGTTTTTTCTTCTTGAGCACTTATTCTGTCTTCTTTGTTGGCGCTTGGTTTATCATAAAAAATATACTCACCATTAAGCCAAGTGCCTTTTTGAGCAGAGAGATTGTCAATATTATAGAAGCTTGTTAGGATAAAATAACAATCCTTCGGAAAATCCCGAAGAAGATTATAAAGATTTTGAGGTCCGCCGATGGCTGGAGGGGCGTAGGACGAGACAACAAGAATTTTTTTAAAATTTTTATCCATGGAAAAAATAGTATTTATAATGAATAATTTTTTAATCGGAGGAACAGAGAAGTTCCTTTATGGCCTTATTAAAAACCTTGATAAAGATAAGTTTGAGATTTCCATAGTAAGCACTTGGGGGAGCGGTGTTTTAGAAAAAGATTTTCAGACATTGGGATTGCCTATTTATTTTGCTGGGTCGAGGGGATGTCTTTCCAATATTTTTGCAAAAATATTTTCCGTATTTGGCACTGCTTTCAGATTAGTTGTTTTTTTGAAGAAAAACAAGCCAGACATAGTGGTTACATCCCTTTATCAATCAGATATCTTGGGTATTTTCAGCTCTTGGCTGGTTGGCGTAAAAAAACGAATCATTATCCAGCACGATGTTAAGCGATTAAATTTTTTTGTAAGAATTATAAAAAAGATTTTTGCAATTAATTTAGCAACCAAAATAATTGCTAATTCAAATACTACTAAGGACTTCTTGATTTCTTTTTTTGGCGTTCCTGAAAAAAAGATTTCAGTGATTCATAATGGCGTTAATATGTCTGATATAAGCAGGGGAGTCAAAGAATTAGGGCAGGACAATATAGTTTTTGGGATTATTGGCAGATTAGAGCCAGTCAAAGGACACATTTATTTTTTAGAAGCAATGAAGACATTAAACAGAGAGGCGATTAGGCCGAAAGCATTAGTTGTTGGGGACGGAGAGCTTAGAGAAAAATTACAGAAATTTGTGGAAGAGAACAATCTTGAGAACATTCAATTCACGGGGATGACAGAAGATGTGTCTGCGAAGCTGAAATTAATTGATGTCTTGGTAGTGCCGTCTCTTAGCGAGGGTTTTGGATTAGTGGCGCTTGAGGGACTGTTTGCCGAAAAAATAGTGGTTGCTTCCGACCTTCCCGCTATTCGGGAATTTATTGAGCATAATAATAATGGATTTTTATTTGAGCCAAGCAACAGCGGAAAGTTGGCAGTAATATTAAAGCAATTAGTCACAGATTTTGATTTTTGTCAGAACGCGCGAACAAGGACAAAAAAATGGCTTGAAACCATGGGAAGAAAATTTGATATTACTAATGTAGCCATTCGTTACGAAGAAATCCTCGGCTGATTATTGCCCTTGCTTAAAAAATAACCCCAAGCTTTTAAAAAAGATATTCAGGTCAAGAACAAAAGACCTGTTTTTTATGTAATAAAAATCGTATTCTACTTTTTCAAAATCATAACGGATTTTTTCACTCAAACTTCCTATTTCGCCCGATGTATTAAGATGTCCGGAATTCATTTGAGCCCAGCCCGTAATTCCTGGCTTTACCAAGTGTCTCAAATGATAATAAGGAATTTCTTTTTCCAGAAAAGCAATGTTTTTCAAGCTTTCCGGTCTTGGCCCGACAAAAGACATCTTTCCGGAAAGAATATTGAAAATCTGAGGAATCTCATCAATGTGGAAATATCTTAATATTCTTCCTGCCTTTGTTATCCTTGAATCTTCTTTGCCCTGGCTCCAATCATCGCCAAATTGGTCGGCGTTCTTTTCCATTGTTCTGAACTTAATAACCCGTATTTTATTTAAATTTTTCCCCAATCGTTTTTGAAAATAAAGAACAGGTCCTTTGCTGGTTATCTTTATAATAATAGGAGCAATAAGCCAAAAAGGAATTGATAATATCAAGAAAAATAAGGCCATTAAAACATCAAGCATTCTTTTAATCTTGTCATAAAATCGTTTTTGGCCTTCTTGAAGATTTTCTAAAAACCAGGACTGATTTATGAATCCGATAGGAATTTTTTTGAGGATAATTTCATACGCCTGCGCTAAATCAAGGAGGTTGACCTTCAAAGATAGATATTGATAGAGAATCCTTTCAAGCATTTGGTTTCCCGATATGTCTTCGGCAAGGATAATAGTATTTATTCTGGATTCTTTTATTTTTTGAGGCAATTCAATTATGTCGCCAGTCGGGATTAATTCCATCATTTTGTATCCGAGTTGTGGATTTCTCATTAATATTTGGGCAAGTTTTTCTGATTCATTGGTGATGCCGATTATTGCAATGCGATTTTGAAAATACGAAGAGTAAAGATAAAGCGCTAATTTTCGCCATAGGATTATAAAGACCCAAAGTATTACTGTTAGTATTAGAAGATTGGTTTTCGGTGTGAGCCCGAATATAGGGAACAAGTAAAAGAATATTACGCCTGCCATCAGGCACACTATAAGACCGAAACTTAGTCGGGCAATAAAAGAAGTATTAAGATTCGCAATATTAAGTTCGTAGAGCTCGAAAAAAAGGAAAACACATATCCAGACGAGAAACAATGGAGAAAATGCGACCAAGTGCGTAGAGAATGTTTTGGGCGTAAGGTTTTGACCAAAGCGGATAAAAAGAGTTATAATCAACGAAACATAAAATAGAGAGAGGTCTCCCAAAAAGAGCAAAATTTTTCTGAAAATCGTAAGATTGAGCATTTGATTCATCCTAAACCAAACTCTCTTTGATTTCAATGCTTTTCGCTCAAAATTTATATTATGGGTAAAAAATCAAGAGAAAAAAAAGAAAGAAGGTCTGAACAGACCGAGGAGTTTATTAAAAAGCAGCCCAAAGGCGCTGTAGGGGGTTTAGAGAAAATATGTCTTTTTATTCTTTATTCCTCTGCCTATTTAATGCTTCTAATACCCCTTATAGTAAGCGGGGATTTTCTTTTTCCTTTTGTCGGGCCTAAAGGACTGTATCTAATGGCATTGATAGAAATATTTTTTGCCACTGGAATTTTTCTTATAATTTACTCTCCAAAATACCGCGCAAAGCACAATGCCCTTTCTTTTGCAATTGGTTTTTTTGTGTTGGTTATGATATTATCCACTATTTTCGGGGCTGACCCTTTACGCAGTTTCTGGTCTAAGTTTGAGCGGATGTCAGGTCTTTTAATGTGGCTTCATCTTTTTGGTTTTTTTATTGTTTCCAGAATAATATTTAAAAAAGATGATTGGTTGCGGATTTTTAGTTTTTCAATATTAGTTTCAATGTTCGTTTGTCTCTTGTTTTGGCTGAATAAGGCGGGAATGCAAGGCCTATCAGTCGCCTATAACGGGTCTACTGTTGGCAACAGTTCTTTTTTAGCAACTTATCTTCTTTTTAATCTTTTCTTTGCCATCTATTTATTTTTTGAATTAAAGAAAAGAAAGATATTCCAATTTTTCTTTATCAAAGAATCAAGAAAGATTTGTTTAACAATAGCAACAACAGGATTTGTTTTTATGCTTATTACATTGTTGTTTAGCACTGGCAGGGCAGCTATATTGGCTTTTTTCGGAGGAGCAGGATTGTTGTTATTATTGTATTTGGCCTTGGAGCACAAGAAAAATAATATTCGCTTAATCGCAAAAATATGTTTGATTCTGGGGTTGGTAATTTATTTGTCTGGGCTCACTATGCTTCTGTGGAGCAACAGCCCAGTCCAGCAATGGCTTTCCGAGAGAGCCAACAAGTCGCGTCAGGTTATCTGGTCAAATGCTTGGCAAGGATTTTCTGAAAGACCTATTTTGGGTTGGGGCTCTGGAAATTTTTCCTTTGTTTTCCATAAACATTTTGACCCTGGATTCTATATCCCGGAAATTTATGGGGCAGATACTCGTTTTGACAGAGCTCACAATATTATTTTTGATAATTTAGTGGATGGAGGCGCTTTGGGGTTATTCGGATATTTGTCTATGTTTGGAACAAGTTTTTGGATTTTGCGGAGGGGCTATAAAAGGAAGAAGCTAGATTTCATCACTGCTGCTGTACCGTCTGTTATCTTGGTAGCCCATTTTACGCAAAACCTCACTGTTTTTGATATGCCTGCCAGCTTTTTAATGTTATTCATATCGTTTAGTTTTATAAGCGTTGTTTCCTGCGATGAGCCAGCGCAGGAAGTGATTTTAGCAGGACGCAAGAAAGGCAGAATAATATTTTTGCCCTTGATTGCGCTTTTATTCTTTTTTTCCTTATCATCATTTGTGATAAAGCCAGCGATAGCTGGCACAGCAACAATCAGAGTGATGAAGAGTTCTATTTTTGAAGCAAGAGAACCGCTTTACGAGAAGGCGCTACATTCTTCACCAATGGGCCAGTATCAAATAAGAGAACATTTGGGACTTCATATTTTCAATTTAATAGAGGCAAGATTGGTGGAAACAAGGGATTTTGAAATTGTTACCGAAGCGCTAGAAGAATCTGTCCAGAATTCCCCTTTTGATTATTATGAACGGATAACTCTTGCCAGAACATATAACGCATATTCAGAACTTCAGAAGGAAAAAGATGAAATTGTTTTGAAGCGGACAGAAGAAGTTTTAGAAGATGCGCTCCGGCTCTCGCCAACCAAGCAGGAAGGATATTGGGAAATGGCAACAACAAAGTCAATGCTTAATAAAAATGATGAAGCATCTGAATTGCTCGAAAAAGCTATTTCTCTGGACCCGAGAGTTCTCCGCTCTTATCAGATGGCAATAGTTTTTTACAAGAAAATTGGGGACATTGAGAAAGCGCGCCAAAAAGGAGACGAACTTTTAAAATATTACCCTGAATTAGAGTCATCTGTGAGGCAGGCTTTGGATAATTAACACAAGACGGTATTCATAGCTGATACATAATATGAATTTAGAGGAATTGAAACTGCACAAAATAGGAATCAACGAGGAAAAATTTGGTAAGATTTTTGCATTTGTTGATTTCGGCAATGCAAACTATTGGTATGAAAAAGATAGAAGGGATTGGAATGATAAGGCGTTGGCGGGAAATCAGAAATTGATAATAGATATAATAAAGTTAGCTGATTTTTTGAGTTCTTTTTCAGAACAAAAACGCTTTTATTATGGTTGGCACAGAAGACTAAAAAGTTCTTGGCACATTGTCATCAAGGCAGAGAAGAACGGATTCGTAAAAATAACGAAACCTATTCAGTTTATAAGGCATTATTTAAACGACGAAGAATTGTCAAATATTAAGACGCGATTAATCCGAGAGGATATTCATGGAAAATTTATAGAGATTCCTAAGAGCAATTTTGATGTGGAAATCAGTGTTGATTCAATTCGCCTTTTAGGAAAATACGATACTTTTTGTTTGCTTTCAGGCGATAGTGATTTCGCCCACTTGGTTAAATATCTGAAGAAGTGTGGCAAGAAAATTATTATTATCGCACCAGGGAAATTATTTCATACCCTAAAGGAAAATGCAGATTTGCTCATAAATTCTCAGCAAATCAAATCATTTATTGCTTCTATAAAATAAACCTCGCCCCAAAAGGGGCGAGGTTTGGATATCGGATCCGTCTCCGACGGACAAGGTAGCTTTCGCTACAATTTAAATATATCACGAGAGCGCAAATTAGGCAATAGTTTATCCACAGCCAAATTCCCCGCTCATCGCTAGCCACATAGCTACATTTTCCTCTTTCCCCCAAAAAATTCATGACACCTTTAATCCCTTTTGATACAATGCTAAAAACTCTTGACAAAATTGGGTCTGTTTGCTAATATGACCCCAGTGAGTGTTCCAAAGCAATTTGGGACTCCAAATAAATCGGCGGAAGGCCCCTTGGAAACTAGGGGTCTTTTGCTTTTTTTGGCCTTCTTTGTTATACTAAATTTGGGTCTCCGTGCTGCACTCACCAAAAGATTTTTTGGAGTTAACCGGCGGAGACCCATAAGGGTCTTTTTGAACGGCAACACTCTTTAAAAGATTTTTTGGAGTTAACCGGCGGAGACCCATAAGGGTCTTGCAATTTTCAATTCCCAATTTTCGAAAAAGCCAAAATTAAAAATTTAAGTTGATGGAGATTAAAGAATTATTGCCAGAAGTGCAAGAAAATATTTCTTTGGCGCAACATACTACTTTCAAAATAGGTGGAAACGCGAAATATTTTTTTGTAGCTCAAACCAAGGATAATATTTTAAAAGCAGTGAAAGCAGCTCAAAAATGTGGGTTGCCATTTTTTATTTTAGGAGGCGGAAGCAATATTTTATTTTCTGATAATGGATTTGATGGACTGATTGTGAAAATCCAAAATCCACCTGCTCGTATTGCTACGCCAGCCCACAGTAGATACAGCGTTTCTGGCGGGCAAAGCGTTGCAGGCGGGAAATCCAAAATCCAAAATAATATTATTTATGCCGAGGCAGGAGTTATGTTGTCGTATTTGGTAAGATTAACAGAAGAGGCAGGATTATCTGGGTTAGAATGGGCAGCAGGTATTTATGGTACTGTCGGAGGAGCGGTGAGGGGAAATGCTGGCGCTTTTGGAGGGCAAATTTTGGATGTATTAAAAGGGGTTGAATATTTTGATGTTGTTAAAGATGAAATCAGGCAGTGTAATAATAGAGAATGCCATTTTGATTATCGCTCAAGTATTTTTAAAGAAAATAAAAATTTAATTATTCTTTCTTGTGAGTTTGAGTTGCAAAAAGGGGATAAGGAAAATATTAAGGAAAAGATTGATAAATACGAAAATTATCGATTAGAGCGCCATCCATTGAATTATCCTTCAGCAGGGTCAATTTTTAAAAATCCAAAATTGAGAGAGGATATAATAAAAAATTATCCAAAAATTGCGAAAAATGGATTTGTCCCAGCTGGATTCCTAATAGAGCAAGCCGGGCTTAAGGGTAAAATAATCGGTAAGGCGCAGATATCTGAAAAACATTGCAATTTTATTATTAATTTAGGTGGGGCTACGGCAAAAAATGTTTTAAAATTGATAGGGTTAGTCAAAAAAGAAATCAAAAATAAATTCCAAATTGATTTAGAAGAAGAGATTTCTGTTATTTAAAGTTTTCCACATTGACACATTGTTTTAAAAGAAAGAAAATATATTAAAGGAGGCCGATCTAATGCTCGCTGAATAATTAAAAGCTTAAAACTACTATGGTTAAAAAGAAAAAGGCCGCCAAAAAGAAGGTAGCAAAGAAGGTAGCAAAGAAGAAGGTAGCGAAGAAAAAGAAGAAGAGATAAATTCTCTTAAGATTTAATTAGATATTATTATAAGGATAGACAGGTAGAAATAAATGAAAGTGAATATAAAAACCACAAATATTGAAATAGATGAAGCTCTTACTATTTGGGTCAATGATAGAATAGGAGAACTGGAAAGGATTTTGGGAGTTTTTGGACCAGATGAATTTTCTGCTGGAGAAAGGGAAAAGATAGAGGCATTTGTTGAAATTGGAAAGATTTCAAAACATCACCTTAAGGGTGATGTTTTTCGCGCTGAAGTGCAATTATCGTTACCAAAGAAATCATTGAGAGCAGTAGTTCGAGACAGCGATTTAAGAACAGCTATTAATATTGCCAAAGAAGAAATCCAGAGAGAAATCAAAAAGTATAAAGGCAAACGCGTGGATCGGGCCAGAGGATGGGCAAGAAAACTTAAAGAAAGATTGCGCACAACAGAGGTCTTGCAGAGTAGAAAATTTAAGAAAGGGATTTAGAGAGCGTTTAATTAAATCAATACAAAAAAATCACCTCTTTGCCTACGGTATAGAAGTGATTTTTTTGTCTATTGTTTTTTAAAATGATAGAATCAATCATAAGAGTTTCTTTTTATGATAATTATGATGAAAAATATTTTCAAAAAGAATTTTTTTAAAACAAGGGTTGTATTAATTAATATTCTGGTGGCATCTATTATTTCAATATCCATTGCCAAAGTTTTGTTATCCGCAGATATTGCTGTGAGGATAACCAATATATTGATTCTTGTAGCTTATGCTCTTATAGGTGTATTGCTAATCGTTCATTCTTTAGCTGAAGAGCGCAGAAAAGAGGTTTTAGGAAAAATGGTAAAGCAGAGGACCAGGGCTATTATTGAAAGCAAGAAATCATTAATAGAAAGGGTAGAAGAAATAGCGCGGAGCAAGATTGTTTTGCAAGAAAGAACAAGGGATTTAGAAATGTGGCGTAATCTTGTGGCTGGCAGGGAATTGAAAATGGCGGAATTAAAACAAATGTTTGAGTCCCTGCAGAGCGGAAAAAAATAATTTTTTATCATTATTTTTTCTGTGGCAAGCAGAACCGCAGATGCTTAAAAATCAATAATGACAAACCCTTTTACAAGGGTTTTATTTGACTATTTTAATAGCTTATGTTATTATATAAACAGTAATCGCATCAAATCCCAAGGAGGGATAGAGATGTTTAAAAAGAGTTTTGTTCTGTTGGTGTTTATCGGATTGGCTTTGGTCGTGATAGGGTGTTCTCTTATCCCTATCATCATTGACCAAAATCCAGTGGCAGTAATTTCTGCTCCGAGTCGTGCCCAACCCGGGCAAGCAGTTCTGGTCAGCGCTGCCTCTTCATATAGTCCAAGCGGAACAGCTATCACGAGCTTTGAATGGAATTTCGGAGATGGAACGCCAATGGTTCCTCCGTCAGTGGTGCCGACTGCTTCGCACACTTACAGCCAAGGCGGGAATTATTTCCTAACCCTGGTTGTTAGAAACGCAAACGGGCTAAGGAGCAATCCCTCAACTGTCCTGTTGTCGGTCAACCACCGCCCAGTGGCATTGGCAAGAATCAGCCAAGAGCTGCCGCCTGGTGGACAATTGGTACATCCTTTGCGTGAAGGGTTTGTTCCAAAGGCATTTGAGGCAAAAGGGATTGTGCCTGTGCCTACATACGAATATTGGAAGCTGGACGCTTCTGAATCGTATGACCAGGACGGGTTAGTACTGAATTACCACTGGCAATGGTCAGACCACGACCTTGGCAACAACTCAATCATTTGGGTGAGGGTGCTGGCAGGAGACACTTATCAACTGATTCTCGAGGTCTTTGACAACGAAGGCGCGCGAGGATGGAACCAGGTGAGCGTCGGAGCCATCGGATGATGCGATTTGTGAGGCCTCTCTTGCTATTTATAGCAGAGGGGCCTTCTTTCTTTTTCCGAATCATCGTGTTAGATTAGAATCATACACCATGTCAATTCTCAAAGCCATTTTTGGCGATGACAATGAAAAATATTTAAAACGACTTAGGCCATTAGTAGAGAAGATTAACAATCTTGAATCAGAGTTCAAGCGATTTTCAGATGAAGAATTGAAAAATAAATCAAGCGAATTTAAGGAAAGAATTCAAAAAAATAATTCATTGGATGATACTTTGCCAGAGGCCTTTGCATTAGTACGGGAAACAGCTAAGAGAGTTTTAAAACAAAGGCATTTTGATGTTCAATTGATGGGGGGTATTGTTTTGCACCAAGGAGGTATTGCTGAAATGAAAACAGGAGAAGGCAAGACGCTTGCCTCCACATTACCAGCTGTTTTAAACGCATTAAGTGGAAAAGGCGTTCACATAGTTACTGTTAATGATTATTTGGCAAAGAGAGATGCAGTTTGGATGGGGCAGATTTATTATGCGCTTGGGTTGTCCACAGCGTGTCTGGTTCATGATTCAGCATTGATTTACGACCCGGAATACGAAACTCAAGACCCAAAATCCAAAAACGAAGAAGACCAAGATAGAGACGAGGAGAGGGATGTGGTTGGCGGATTTAAAGTGGTTGAAAGCTATCTAAGACCTGTTTCGCGGAAAGAAGCGTATCAGGCAGATATAGTATATGGAACTAATCATGAATTTGGATTTGATTACTTGAGGGACAGCATGGCGCAAGTTCCAGAACAAAGAGCGCAGAGAGGTCAGAATTTTGCAATCATTGATGAAGTTGATTCAGTGTTAATAGACGAAGCAAGGACTCCTTTAATAATTTCTGCGCCAGATGTTGAGAGTTCAAAGCTTTACGAGGGGTTTTCAAGAATTATCCCTCGTTTGAAAGAAAATGAGGATTATGAGATTCATGAAAAAGAAAAAGCAGCGACCCTTACAGATGTTGGTGTTACAAAAATTGAAAAAATTCTTGGTATAGGAAATATTTATGAAGAAAAAGGCACGAAATATCTGCATCACCTTGAACAGGCCTTGCGCGCGGAAGTTGTGTTTAAAAAAGACAAGGATTATGTGGTGAAAGATGGTGGGATAATTATTGTAGATGAGTTTACCGGACGGATGATGCCGGGGAGAAGATGGTCGGGTGGGTTGCATCAAGCTGTGGAGGCGAAAGAAGGACTTTCAGTTCAATCAGAATCCCTGACTTTGGCAAGCATCTCGCTTCAAAATTATTTTAGAATGTATAAAAAACTCGCTGGTATGACAGGCACTGCCATCACTTCAGCCGAAGAGTTTGAAAAGGTTTATAAACTGGATGTCGTAGCTATTCCTACGAATAATCCAATGGTAAGACAGGATTTGGCAGATGTAATTTACAAAACAGAGAAAGAAAAATTTTTAGCTATTGCCGAGAAAATAAAAGAATGCCACCAGAAAGGGCAACCGGTCTTGATAGGCACAAGGTCAATTGAAAAAAATGAGATGCTGGGTAGGATTCTGGAAACAAAAGGAGTTGCCCATGAGATTTTAAATGCTAAACATCACCAAAGAGAAGGAGAAATTATTGCTCAAGCAGGAAGGAAAGGCGCAGTAACAGTGGCTACGAATATGGCAGGCAGGGGAGTAGATATAGTTCTTGGAGGCAATCCGCCTGATGTTCAGGGGGCAGAGGAAATCAAGAAACTCGGCGGGCTTTTAGTTTTAGGAACTGAAAGACACGAAGCTAGAAGAATAGATAATCAATTAAGGGGAAGGTCTGGCAGACAGGGAGACCCGGGGGTGAGCCAATTTTTCCTGTCAGCAGAAGATGATTTGTTGAGGATTTTTGGCGGAGATAGAATCAAAGGACTAATGGAAAGATTGCGCGTACCCGAGGGTCAGCCAATTCAATCAAAATTAATTAGTCAGGCAGTGGAAAGCGCGCAGGCAAAAATTGAGGGGATGAATTTTGATGCCAGAAAACATCTCTTGGAATATGATGATGTTATGAATGTCCATAGAACTTCTTTTTATAAAAAGAGAAATGAGATAGTGGATGCCACAGATGAAAAATTGAAGGCAAATGTTTCTGCAATTTTTGAAAAACAGGGTGAGCCGAAAGATGATTTTTTGAAAAAAGAAACAGAGCTTGGAAGCGAATTTTCAAGAGCGTTGCGGTTTGTCTGTTTGCGGATGTTTGACGCTTTCTGGATTGAGCATCTTACAGAAATGGATTATTTAAGAGATAAGGTTAGATTGCGCGCATATGGCCAGCTTGACCCATTGGTTGAGTATAAGAACGAGGGCTACAAAATGTTCAAGCAATTATTTAATCTGATTGAGACGAATATAATAAAAGGAGTGCTCAACATTTCTTTGACACAGCAGGCGCAGCAAACGCAACAGACACAGCAACAAAATTTAGCTAATAATAATTCTGTTCTAGCCAACTCGGGCGATAAAGCAGGAAGAAACGACCCTTGCCCCTGCGGAGAGATTGATCCGGCGACTGGAAAGGTATATAAATATAAGAAGTGCTGCGGGAAATAATAAAAATTATGAGGCCGGGCAAGCAGGACTAGTAATACCTCGTAATACTTTGCGCGATTTTTTGCGCGATACTTGCGCGATTATTTTATCAATGGTAATATAGGGATATATGTTCAATCCTAAATATAAGCTTACTGATAAAATCGTTGCCATGCTCACTGCTATTGCTACGGCTAAAGCGGTCATTGAGCGTGCGAAAATTTTGCCAAAACAGGAACTACAACTTCGCCGACAGGCGTTAATTCGCATGACTCACAGCTCCACAGGCATAGAGGGCAATCAACTAAATCTTCATCAGGTAGAGGCGGTGTATGCTCATAAAAAGGTTGATGCTCCAGACCGCGATATTTATGAGGCGCAAAATTATCTTAATGCCATACGATATATTGAACAAGTGGTTCGGAAAAAACAGCCAATTACTGAAAAAATAATATTAAGAATCCATAAACTCGTTACTGACAAGACTCTGGCAGAAGAGCAGTGTGGCAAATATCGTGAGGGACCGATATATGTTGTTAGGCAACGGTTTGGCATGCCAAAAGAAATAGTGTATACAGGCCCTGAGTCAAAGAGCGTCCCGAAGCTTATGGCAGAACTCGTAGAATGGGTGCGAAAGAGCGAAGAACAGGATATTCATCCCGTGATAGCAGCGGGGATTGTTCATCAAGAAATAGCAGCTATTCACCCATTTATTGACGGAAACGGTCGGACCGCTCGGGCATTGGCAACATTCGTTCTTTATCAGCGTGGTTTCGATTTTAGACGACTCTTCGCGCTGGAGGATTACTATAACGAAGATCGCCCTGCATACTATCAGGCGATTAATATCGGTGAAAATTACGAAAAACGAAAAACAGATATCACGCCATGGCTTGAGTATTTTGTGAGAGGATTCAAGGAAGAAATTGACAATGTGAAAATAAAAGTGGCATCTCTATCGCTAAAGAAAATTGATGATAAACTCCATGCTCAAATTTATATTAATAAAAATCAAATGAAAATTTTGGAATTTATAGACCAAATGGGTAAAATAACTGCGAGTGATGTGGTGGATATTCTTGAGTGTCCTAAGAGAACCGCGCAAGCTCATCTCCAGCGTCTCAAGACATTAAAAATTATTAAGCAAGTTGGCAAAGGGCCTGCTTCGGCCTATATATTAACATAATCTAAACATGACAGACAAAAATTACGAGACCCCGTCCGAGGATGGGCAAGCAGGCCTCGTAATTTTTGTAGGAAAATCTGCCGAGATCGTTTCTCGGCAAGCTCTTGGTAAGTGTGAAAATTTGACTTTTTTGGGAGAAGTGTTTAAAATGCTTGAATGGTAAAAAAATATTTTAAATTGATTAGCATTGCTGTTATTTTCTTGGGCATAATCGCGGCTATCTTTATTGAGCCGAGATTTTTTAATCAAGGAATTGATTTTGTGAATAATAAATTTGATTTAGGTCTTTCTCATTTTTGGGATAGGCCTTTTCAATTGGGGCTTGACCTTGAAGGAGGTGTAGAGCTTTTATACGAAGCGGATTTATCGCATATAGAGTCGGATGGTCGGAGTCAAGCAATGGATGGTTTAAGGGATGTTATAGACAGAAGAATAAATGTTTTAGGCGTGAGAGAACCGGAAATTGAGGTTACCCAGTCTGGTTCAACTTATCGTTTAAAAGTAAGAATCCCGGGAATTACTGACCCAGAACAAGCGATTGAGGAAATCGGCAGAACTCCGTATCTTGAATTTCAAGAACCAAGACCTGATTTTAATGAAATACAAATAGCAAATCAGAGTGTTGTGGAGGCAGGAGAGGGGACATTTCAGAATCCTTTCCAGCCGAGTAATTTAACCGGCAGATATCTTGAAGAGGCAATTGTTGTCTTTGACCAGAATACAATGGAGCCGACTGTTTCTTTGCAATTCAACGAAGAGGGCGCAAAAATTTTTGAAGAATTGACAGAAAAATTTACAGAAATGCCTTTGGCAATTTCTATTGATAATCAAATCATATCTGCGCCAATGATTAGAGAAAAGATTTCCGGAGGCAAGGCCCAGATTAGCGGGAGCTTTACTGCAGAAGAAGCAAGGTCATTGGCTCGCAATCTTAATGCCGGCGCTTTGCCTGTGCCGATTGGCGAACCGATTTCACAGGTAACTATTGGTCCGACCCTTGGAATGATTTCCCTTCAGAGAAGCATTAAAGCGGGAATTATAGGATTTTTTGCAATCATTGTATTTATGGTATTGGTTTACAGATTCCCAGGATTTTTGTCTGTTATTGCTTTGTTGATATATTGTGTGTTGCTTTTGGGGTTATTCAAGCTGGTCCCGATTACTCTTACTTTAGCGGGTATCGGAGGATTTATTTTATCAGTTGGTATGGCAGTTGACGCTAATGTTTTAATATTTGCGCGGCTGAAAGAAGAATTGAGAAGCGGTAAGGAACTTGAATATGCAATAGAAGAAGGATTTAAAAGGGCTTGGCCGTCAATTAGAGACAGCAATTTTACCACCCTTATTATCGGTTTGATATTGTTCTCGGTCGGCACAAGTTTTGTTCAGGGCTTTGCTACTACCTTGTGCATCGGTATTTTATTGAGTATGTTCTCTGCCATATTTATTACAAGAAGTTTATTGATAAGTTTTTCGCGCGGGAGATTGAGTAAAATTAAACGGATTTGGGGATAAATATGCATTTTCCATTTTTAAAATATAGCAAAATATACTTTATTTTTTCTGGAATTTTAATAATTGCCAGCATTATTACTATCACTGCCTACGGCCTTAATTGGGGAGTAGATTTTGCAGGAGGGAGTATATTAAAGGCGGTATATTCTCACCCGAAACCAGAAATCCAAGAATTGTCAGACAGGATTTCAGAGCTTGGCTTGAGCGGTTTCTCTATCCGTTTCAGCGGGGAAAATGAGATTATCATTAGAATGCCTGAAGTTTCTCAAGATATAAAAGACGAGGTATCCAGTGTTTTTTATAATATGGAGAATATAGAAGAGGGCTCTATCAGTTTTGAATCAGTGAGTCCTGTAATTGGCGAAGAGAGTAAGACAAGGGCGAGTAAAGCCATCATTTTTTCTATCATTGCTATAGTGGTTTATGTTGCTTTTGCATTTAGGAAAATTTCCAGACCTGTCAAATCATGGCAGTACGGCATAGCTACTGTGGTGGCACTGGTCCACGATGTCCTGATTCCAGTGGGGGTCTTCGCTATTCTGGGAAAATTTTGGGGCGTTGAATTTTCTATTCCTATTTTAACAGCGCTTCTTACTATATTGGGGTATTCTGTAAATGACACAGTGGTTGTTTTTGACAGGATTAGGGAAAATCTTATCAAGGGTGTAGGAGAAACCTTTAATGATATAATTGACAAGAGTTTGAATCAAACATTGGGGCGCTCTTTTAACACTGTTTTCACAACCCTCCTCGCTTTATTTGCAATATTTTTCTTTGGGGGTCAGAGCTTGACTTATTTTTCTCTAGCTTTAATTCTCGGGATATCTCTTGGCGCTTATTCGTCAATATTTTTGGCAAGCACCCTAATTGCCCAGATATATTATTTTAATCAGCGGAAATTTCGTTAATAAGAATAGAAAATAATTTCAATCACAGGCATCTGAATTCTGGCTGAGAGATTTCCACACCCAAAACCTTGACTTTATAACTTCAAAATGTTTTAATAAACAAAGTTGCTGTTAGCACACAAATATATTATTAAACCCTTGAGGCATGACTATAAACTACGAGAAAGTTATTGATGAAATTTTTAGTAATTTAGCCCCTCGTAAACGAGAAGTTTTGGAGAGGCGTTTTGGTTTGCTCGGGCAGGAGCCACTCACGCTTCAGGCAATCGGGGACCAGCTTAAAATCACCCGTGAAAGAGTAAGACAACTCGAAAATAATGCTTTTGAGCTCATCAGAGAGCAACAGGGAGTTAAACTTCAAAAGCCGTTTGAATATCTTTCTGATTATTTTGACGAACATGGCGGAGTGAGGGGAGAATTAATGTTGCTTGACGACCTTGGGCAGGACAAGTTTAGGAATCATGTCCTACTTTTGCTCAATCTGGGCGATGATTTTCATAAATTTAAAGAAACAGACGATTTCTTTCCTTTTTGGACCACTGACCCAAAAAAGGTTCAGCAAGTAAAGATTCTTTTGAATTCGCTTATCAAAGAATTTAAAAATACTGCAGTCCCTTTAGCAATAGAAGAAGTGGGAAAACGGGTTTCTGTTGAAGTAAAAATTCCGGTTCTTATTTCATATATTGATATTTCTAAATTCGTTTTTGAATCGCCGTTTGGCTTATACGGTTTGGTTAATTGGCCAGAGATTAGACCGAGAGGGCTCAAAGACCAAGCGTATTTAGTATTAAAAAGAGAAAATAGACCATTGCATTTTATGGAAATTGCCGACCTTATCGGCAAATTGCCTTCTGTTAATAGAAAGATTTTACCAGAAAGCGTGCACAATGAGTTAATCAGAAATCAAAGATTTGTTTTAATAGGCAGAGGAATGTATGCTTTGAAGGAGTGGGGCTATGAGCCGGGAACTGTAAAAGATATTTTGATTAAGATTCTAAAACAGAGCAAAAAAGGACTTACTAAAGAAGAGATTCTTGAAAATATTCTTGAGCAAAGAAAAGTCCAAGCAAGCACGATATTGCTTAACTTGCAGGATAAATCCTTGTTTAGAAAAGACAAACAAGGCAGGTATTTTTTAGTAAAATAATTAGCTTATCTCAATGGAGGTTTTTTGGGCCATTATTTCCCCTATCTGGGCAATCTTTAAGGCCTGGTGGTGGGTTCTGCTGCCAATAATTTTGTGGCCGCGGTTTTTGTTTATGTGGATTAAATGGCGTCAGGATGCGTATGCCAAGATAGTTCCGAGCATGTTGCTTGAATTAAAAATGCCAGCTGAAGTAGATAGGCCTTTTAGGGCAATGGAACAGGTCTTTGCAGGTTTTTGGATGCTTTACGACCCGCCTGATTGGTGGGAAAAGTGGTGGGAAGGGAAATATCAGATTGCTATGGCGATTGAGGTTATCAGTATTGGCGGAGATATCCATTTCTATATTAGAACTCCGAAAGCCCTTCGCAATTTGATAGAGTCAAGTATTTACGCGCAGTATCCAGAAGTGGAAATCACAGAAGCAGAGGATTACACATTAAAAGTTCCGCAAGACATACCTAATAAAACATGGGATATGTGGGGCAGTGATTATGAGTTTATCAAGCCCGACATCTATCCAATGAAAACATATTCAAGATTTTTTGAGGAAAGTCCTGCTGCCAAAGAGGAAAAAAGGATAGACCCTTTAGCGTCTCTTTTAGAGGGCTTAGCTAAGGTTGAACCAGGAGAGCAAATTTGGGTCCAAATAAGAATAAAGCCAGTCACCAATGCAGAGAATGATTATAAGGATAGGACAAAAAAAGAAGTCAACAAATTGGTTTACAGGCCTGATGATTCAAAAAATAAGGCAAGGCATTTTCCATTAATCAAGCAGGCCTTGGATGTTATTTTAACCGGACAGCCGCCAGCTGATTTTAAGGAGAAAAAAGAAGAGGGACCAATGCTCCCGCCGGAGATGAAGCTTACTCCTGGGGAAAGAGAGATAGTTGGCCAAATTGAGCAAAAAATTTCTAAAGTTATGTTTGAGGGCTATATCAGATTTATCATTTTGGGAGAGAGAGACAAGTGGCACAAAGCCAATCTTAAAAATATTTTGGCCTTTTTTGCTAATTTTAATACTGAAAATCTTAACAGTTTTAAACCATGGTCTCCGAGTATTACCAAGATTCACAAGCATGAATTGTTCTTTTTAAACATATTATTTCACGACCGCAAGCTCTATCTGCGCAAGAGGAAGTTATTCAGAAAATACCAACAGCGCTTGTGGTATAATTATCCAAAGCCGGACAAAACCTTTATTTTGAATTTAGAAGAACTTGCTACAATGTTTCACATTGTCGGTCGCGCTGCTGTGCCGTCTCCTATGGTTCAAAGAGTAGAGGCGAAGAAAGCTGAACCGCCAATAAATTTACCAGGAAACTAATTTATGGATAATGAATATATAAATTTTTTGGGTATAACGAATTTTCGTAATACAGACAAGAGATTTGGTATTAAGCTCGATGACCGGCGGAAGCACATTTATATAATCGGCAAAACCGGTATGGGCAAGACCACTTTGTTGGCTAATATGGCAGCCCAGGATATCCGTCAGGGATATGGTTTGGCGTTTATTGACCCACACGGAGAGCAAGCAGAAGAGCTTTTGGATTATGTCCCAAAGGAAAGGATGAAAGATGTGATTTATTTAAATCCTGCTGATATTGATTGGCCAGTTGGTTTTAATATTATGGAGGTGAAAGACCCGAACACTCGGCATTTAATCGCTTCTGGACTCATGGGGGTTTTTAAGAAAATTTGGCCGGATGTTTGGTCTGCGAGAATGGAATATATTTTGAGCAATGCGATTCTGGCTTTGCTTGAATATCCGGGAGCCACTCTTCTTTGCATCAATAGGATGTTGTCGGATGTGGATTACAGGAAGAAGGTGGTTGAAGCAGTTACCGACCCAGTGGTAAGAGCTTTTTGGACGCAGGAATTTGCCCGCTACACTCAACGATATGAAGTTGAAGCAACAGCAGCCATTCAGAATAAGGTTGGACAATTTTCTTCAAACCCATTAGTTAGGAATATTATTGGACAAATGCATTCTACAATAGATATGAGGGCAATTATGGACCAGAAAAAGATTTTGATTGTTAATTTGTCCAAGGGCAGAATAGGAGAAGCGAATTCCACTCTTTTGGGCGCGCTTATTATAACTAAACTTTACCTTGCAGCAATGTCTCGTGTTGAGATATCCGAGGAGGAGCGAAACGATTTTTTTCTGTATGTAGACGAATTCCAGAATTTTGCAACAGAATCATTTGCAAACATTTTGTCAGAGGCAAGAAAATATCGCTTGTCTTTGGTTCTGGCGCATCAGTATATCGCGCAAATGGAAGAAATGGTAGGTGATGCGGTTTTTGGCAATGCTGGAACTATAATTACATTTAGAATCGGAGCTGAAGATGCGGAATATTTGGAAAAGGAATTTACTCCGGTTTTTGAAGCAGGTGATTTCGTTAATCTGCCAAAATATGATATATATATAAAACTGATGATTGATGGGGTTGCGGGCAGACCGTTTTCTGCAATGACGCTCCCACCAGTCGGGAAAATGGAGAATTCTTTTAGAAATGAGATAATTGATTTTTCCCGAAATAAATACGCTCTTTCGCGGAAAGAAGTTGAGGACCGTATCAGCGAATGGTCCAAGGCAAATGAGGGGAGCGAGGTGTCAAGACCCAAAAAAAATAATAATAGTAATAAACAGAGGGATACTGGCCGCAGCAGTGGCAATAGAAGCAGCAATAATAGTAATAGAAATAGAAATAGCAGCAACAGCAGGAGCAATATTAATAACCGCTCTGACATCAAGGAAATCCCCAAAACCACAGAGGAAACGATGCCAACAGTTTCTATTAGCTTAAAAGAGGCAATAGAAAAAGAGCCGATTCATTTTTCACCTTCGCATAATAATAAAAATAATAATGAGAAGGAAAGAGCAAAGAAAGAAGTTGATCTGGGAGCATTGAAAGGAGCTCTGGAAGAAGCATTGCAAAATAGAAAGCCAATGGAGATTAAAAAGGAAGAGATGTTGCCCGAAATTGAAAGAAAGAGCGGATTTTTGAAGCCAGGAGAAAAAGTTAATTTTGATTAACCACTAATCACCAATTAATGATAAATGATTACTGATTAATTATTAATAATTTATGAATACTCTTAAAAATTTCGCGTTCAAAGACAAAAGAGTTCTGTTAAGAGCTAATTTTGATATTCCTATTGATGAAAAAGGGGAAATCATTGATGATTTCAGAATCAGAAGGTCTTTGCCTACTATAAAATTTCTTATTGAAAATGACGCAAAAATTATTTTGATAGGTCATTTAGGCCGACCTGATAAAATTCAAAATATCAAAACAAGGGTTCAAAAATTAACCCTCTATCCAATAGCTAAAAAATTGTCATCATTATTGGATAAAGAAGTGAAATTCGTTAAGACCTGCGTTGGCAGAGAAGCAGAGAGGGCGGTCAAGAATCTTAAATCAGGAGAAATTTTGTTATTAGAAAATTTAAGATTTTTCCCAGGAGAAATTTCTAATGATAATGGTTTCGCCAAACAGTTATCATCTTTAGGAGAAATTTTTGTTAATGATGCTTTTAGCAACGCTCACCGTGAGCATGCTTCTGTTGTGGGAATACCAAAATACCTGCCTTCAGTAGCAGGATTATTATTTGAAGAGGAAGTCAAGATTTTGAGCGCTGTTTTAGAAAAGCCCAAGAGGCCATTAGTAGCAATTTTAGGTGGAGCTAAATTGAAAACGAAAATTCCTTGCTTGATTAATCTTTTAAAAATCGCTGACCATATTTTAGTTGGAGGGAAAATCGCTCCAGCCATACTCTTCATCAAAGGGATTTCATTGTCCCCGTCTATATTAGAAGATGGCGAGGGAGAAGAGTTGTCTGGGCTTGAACTTACAAATTCAAAATTACATATGCCCATAGATGCTATGGTGGGGCTGAAAAATCATCAGTCGGATTATTTGCGCCAGTCAGCAGTTGGTAGAATAAGGAAAGAGGAGCAGATGTTTGATATCGGCCCAGAGAGCGTAAGAATGTTTTCCGATATTATTCAAGAAGCAAAGACAGTTATTTGGAATGGACCCCTTGGCTATATTGAAGATGAAAGATTTGCTGGAGGGACATTGGCAATTGCTAGCGCAATTTTAAGGGGTCGTTCTTTTTCAGTAGTCGGAGGAGGAGATACATCAGCTTTTTTGGCAGAGAATAATTTGCGTGGAAAGTTTGATTATGTTTCAACTGGCGGGGGAGCAATGCTTGAATTTTTCAGCGGGAACAAGCTCCCAGGGATTAAGGTTTTAGAAAGATAGATTTATGCCAAAAAGAAAATATCCAAAAGGCACAAAACAAGTTGCCCAAAGAATTTTAAGGGCAGCTCAAAAAGGAGAAAAAGTGATTATTTTTGGCGATGCTGATTTAGACGGCATCGCTTCGGTTGTTGTATTACAGGAGCTTTTTGAGCTTTTGAATCCCTTATATAGTCAGAATAAAAATATTAAAGTTTATTTTCCAGACAGGGAAGAAGAGGGTCACGGGATTAGCAAAGAGATGTTAAATTCTTTTAAAAAAGAAGTTCCTGCTTTGTTTTTTGCGGTTGATTGTGGCATAGCCAATATTAAAGAAATCAAGCTCGCGAAAAAAATTGGTTTTGAAACAATAATTATAGACCATCATCCGCCATTGGAGAAAGTGGCTGAACCAGACCTTTTAGTTGACCCAAAACAGAAAGGAGAGACATATCCGTTTACTGATTTTGCTGCAGTAGGGCTTGTCTATAAAGTGGCTGAATGCGTTTTGGAAGAAACAAGCCATCCAGAATATGCGAAAGAAAAGTTATTAGAATTAACCGCTTTGGCAACTCTTTCTGACCAAATGCCGTTGAAAGAAGATAATCGCGAGTTAGTAGACAAAGGAATGAACGCTTTGTTGACTACCCAGAGACCGGGTCTTCTGGCATTGATTGAGCTTGGGGATGTTGATTTACAGACAGATATTGATATTTTCCAGAAAATTATTGCTCCACTCAATAGCGCGAAATTAAAGAACAATATTGCTGAAAGCTATTTGCTTTTAATAGAGGATTCTCCTAAAAAAGCGAAAATATTAGCACAGCGCTTGATTAGGCAGAATAAAGAAAAGAAAGCCCTAATCCAACAAACTCTCGCAGAGCTTATCCAGAAAATAGAAAGAGAAAAGAAAGAATCATTGATAATTTTTGAAATAAGCGATTATTGGCCAGCGCCAGCTCTTGGGGTGATTGCCTCAAAACTCCTTCATATTTATAAAAAGCCGGTATTTGTTTTCAAAAGAGGAGAGCAGGAGAGCGTTTGTTCAGCTAGATTACCATATGATTTAGACGGGGTTGATGCTCTGATAAAGTGTAAGAAATTACTCAAGACCTATGGCGGGCATGCCCCTGCTTGCGGATGCCGGGTGGAGAATAAAAATCTTTCCAAATTCGAAAAATGCTTGGAAGCATACTTCAAAAAACAAATTAAGCAAGAAAACAATGGATAAAATAATTATTTTCACAGACGGCGCTTCGCGCGGCAATCCAGGACCAGCTTCTATCGGTGTCTTAATAGCTGACTCGCATGGTGTTGCGCAAAAAGAATATTCTCAAACAATTGGCAAGGCAACTAATAACGAGGCAGAATATCAGGCAGTGATTTTTGCCTTAAAAAAAGTTAAAGCTCTTGTTGGCAAAGCAAAAATAAAAAATGCTGAAATTTTAATAAAATCCGACTCTGAACTGATGGTTTCTCAATTGTCGGGGAAATACAAAATAAAAGAGCCGAATATCCAAAAATTATTTATTCAGGCATGGAATTTAAAAATTGATTACAAAAAAGTGGATTTTCAGCTTGTCCCTCGGGAGCAAAATTCTTTGGCTGACAAATTGGCAAACCATGCCCTTGACGCAGAGTCCCAAAAACTATTTTAAATCATTTTGTTAGCTCTATAAGCATTATTAGTGTCCGTCCCTAATATTCTTCTAATATTTTTTGCATCATTTTATAGCGTTATGAAATTACGAGGCCGGGCCTCGTAATTTTCGTAAAACGTCGGAACCCACGCCAGCATTGGGGATTCTCGCAACCCGCCCAGGGCGGGTAATTTTTGGGGGAAAGTTATCCACAGCCATTCTTTGGTGATTCTTAGCTATTCTTAGTCATTTTTTTGTAATTCTTTCGATAGTTTCAATCAGAACAAAATCCGCTTAGTTTTGCCGAGATCGTTTCTCGGCAGATTTTCGGCAAGAAAGGATGGTGCGAACAGTTGACTTTTTGGGAGATTTTGATATAATAAGAATGCCAAGTAGTCAAAGCAATCGCTCTTTATTGACAATTTGTGTTAATAAGGGGAGGAAAGTCCGAACACCCAGTGGCTGTTTGCCAGCGACACAGGCAGCGGGTAACGCCCGTCGTCCGTGAGGATAGAGGTGCGAACAGTGACGTCCTGAGCTGAAAGGCGAAGGATACCCCTTTGGGGTAAGCCCTTGAGGAAACTCAAGGGGTGAAACGGCTAAATCCTTGCCCGGGTGCAAGAGCAAATAAAGTAGCTCGCATGACTCCGAGGGTAACCGAGGAGCTAGATAGATGATTGCTTAAAACAGAATTCGGCTTATTGCCTACTTGGCATATCACAAACAGCTCCCCGAAGGAGCTGTTTGTGTTTGTCTTTTATTTTTTATTAAATCAAAAAAAAGAAACCGCAAAGCGAAGAGAGACAATGTCTCTGTTCGCTTTGCGGGTCATAAGCATCAGGGACGCTACCCCCTGCGAAGAGATGTTTTCCCTCGGAGAGGAAGCTCAATCGCCATCTGCGGCAGATGCGCCTTGAGCAGTTTTTGGAGCTCTTCTGCTGTCCAGTGTTTTTCTCCGTTCAGATATAGGACAGGAGTCAGAATGCCATTGATTAGGCACTGGCCTGGATGCTCGGATGAAGCGAGCCACTCGTCGTGCAAAATCTCAAGGTCTCGTAGATACTCAAGCGGGATGGTCTTTTCTTCGCTCCTGCCGCGGAATGGCAATCTCTCATGGCAGACCTCTGCCGGAGTTCTCACATAGACCACAAGGTCAGGGTGAGCGCACCAGTTTTGGGAATTGATGAAATCCCACATCCTGCAGTAGATTTGCCATTCCCATTCCTTCATCAGCCCAGATTCATAGCAGTTCTTGGCAAAGACATTGCGGTCGCAGAAAATGGAGCGCTCAAGCACCATCATTTGATGATTGTCGCGCTTCAGTATTTCTGTCCATGTTTTTGCCCGAGTCGTGAACGCAGCGAGTTGGAAAGTGAATGCCCAGCGCTTCGGATTCTTATAGAACAGTTTCAGTAAGTTCACCACTTCCTTGCTGTCCGGAAGTTCGAAGTTTTGCCATTGGCCCACTGGCTCCTCAATAAACCCGAATTCCCCGCCTTGCAATAGTTCTTTCCCAAGAGTGCTCTTGGCTGCCGAGATATTTCCCTCAAACAGAATCATTTTCCTGCCCTCCATTTTCCATGCCTCCTTATTTGCTACATTATTTAAATCTTGGTTGTTAGAGTGCTGTTGCGACAAATGGCCAGATTGATACTTGTCATATTGTCATCCTACCAAAACCTTTTTCATAGTCAAGCAGACATCACAATTAAATTACGAGGCCGGGCCTCGTAATTTTCGTAAAATGTCGGAACCCATACCAGTATTGAGGATTCTCACAACCCGCCCGGGGCGGGTAATTTTTGAATCTCGCCGAGACTCGCCGAGAAACGATCTCGGCGGATTCTCGGCGGATATTTTACGGTAGAGTATTTGTAAAAAACGCGGAAAAATACTAATATTTAGATATATATTGTGAGAGATTATGGAATACCAGCGAAGAATTATGGAATACCAGCCGAATCAAGGAAAAGAGCTGATTATAAAAGTTGATGGAAAAAGTTTTGCCAGGATTCCTGTCAAAACGCATTTTATTACCAATCAAGATAATTTAGATGATATAATTAAGAAATACATTCTTGAAATAGCCCAACCATCTGATATAGTAATGTTTGGTCAAAAAGTCGTTGCAATTATACAAAACAGGATAGTTTATAAAAAAGATATTAAGTTGAGTTTTTGGGCAAAGTATTTATCAAAATTTGCTACTAAAAATCCAGCTGGTCCGGCAATGGGCGACCCGTATAAAATGCAAGTTGCAATCAATACAGCTGGTTTGCCAAGAATTTTGTTTGCCGGCGCAACAGGCGCAATAGCAAAATTATTCGGCATATCCGGAACTTTTTATCGGTTGGCAGGAAACCAAGTTAATCAGATAGATGGATTTTGCGATGATGCTTTCAATGATTATCTTGAAATGGGAGTCCTTGGTCTTAAAAATTGCGACAAGCTTTGTGATGAAATAAAAAAGAAATATAATTTTTCAGCAATAGTAGCTGACATCAATGACATAGGCGGAAACATTTTGGGCATGAGCAGTGATTTAAAAATAAAAGAAAAATTATTGCTCCAAATACTCAAAGACAATCCTTTGGGCCAAAAATCCCAATCAACGCCGATAGGGATTATCAGGGAAATAACAAATTAAACAGGCAAATCCGTAATGATAAAAAGAATTCTAAACTTAAAGTCCAGTAATATCACGATAGCTGCCCTTATCTTGTCCGCAGCCAGCTTAACGAGCGCTTTGCTCGGTTTTTTCAGGGACCGTTTATTAGCTGGAAGATTTGGAGCAGGGGATGAGCTTGATATTTATTACACTGCTTTTAGAATTCCTGATTTTGTGAACATGGTCTTGATTATGGGCGCAATATCCGCTGCGATTGTGCCGATTTTTACTCTTTACTGGTCAAAAGACAAAGAAGAAGCAAGAAAATTTCTGGCTAATTTATTGAACATAATGTTCACAGCTTTTGCTGCGGTCTCGTTGGTCTTGTTGATTTTTGCTCCACAACTGGTTTCTGTGATAGCGCCCGGATTCTCTGGAGCAAAAAAAGAAATGACCGTGCTCTTGACTCGGATAATGTTTTTAAGCCCGATAATTCTCGGAACCAGCAATGTCTTGAGCGGCATTCTCCATGTGTTTTCAAGGTTTTTAGTCACTGCTCTGGCGCCGATAATGTATAATCTTGGCATTATTTTCGGCATTTTATTTTTTGTCCCAAAAATCGGATTAGTCGGACTTGCTTGGGGGGTTGCGCTCGGCGCTTTTCTCCATCTGATGATTCAACTGCCGATATTTTTGCATTTGGGATTCAGGCCAATGAAAATTTTTGCCCCGATGAATGAGGGAATTAAAAAAGTTTTTTATTTAATGCTTCCGCGCTCCATTGGAATAGGAGTTTCCCAGATTAATTTTATGGTTATGACAGCTATTGGCTCTACTTTGGCAGCTGGCTCAATCGCTGTATTTAATTTAGCAAATAATTTGAGCAGAAGCTTTATCATCCTTTTGGCAGTTCCTTTTTCCACTGCTGCTTTTCCTGCTTTGGCAACTGTTTTTTCCGAAGGCAGAAAAGATGAATTTTTGAAGAAATTTTCTTTAAGTTTCCGCCTTCTACTCTTCCTTATTATCCCAGCCAGCGCATTTTTATTTATTCTAAGAGCGCAAGTAGTAAGAATTATTTTCGGAACAGGCCGTTTCAGCTGGGCTGATACCCGATTAACCGGAGCTTGCCTTGCTTTATTTTCCATAAGTTTGTTTGCTTACGGTTTAGGGCTTTTGCTTTCTCGCGCATTTTACGCAGCGCATAATACTAAGACCCCGACCTTGATAAGCGTGTCAACGGTCTTAGTAAATATTGTTTTGTGTTTTTCCTTTGTGTATGCTCTTCAAAATCAGGGCTGTTTTCATAACTTCATATCCAGCGCCTTGAAATTAAAAGGGTTGGGGGATATAAGTATTGTTGGTCTGCCTCTGGCATATTCTATTTCTGGAATTATCCAATTTGTTTTACTCTTCACTTTTTTGCATAAAAAAATTGGGAGCGTTAGAAAAAAAGAAATCATTCAGACCGCTAAAAAAACGATTATTGCGACCATCCCGGCTGTGGTGGCAACATATTTCTCTCTTCGATTTTTCGCCTTGTTTTTGAACACTGCTACTTTTGGGGGAATTTTTGCCCAGACAGCAGGAGCAGGAATAACAGGACTTTTAACATATCTTTTGATTTCGGTTTTAATAAAATCCGAAGAAACAAAATTATTGAAAAATTTTCTGAAACGCTATATTACGAAATATAAATTCCAAGAAATTATTGAAGAAAATTAACCATACTTAAAAAAGAATAGACGCTGAAAGGCGTTTTTCATTAGGCAAAATCAGGGTTTCTTGATAGAATTAAATATTGTTATGAATCAGAATATCCGCAATTTTGGAATTGTCGCGCACATAGACCACGGAAAATCAACATTGGCTGACAGGTTTTTGGAATTGACTCATACGATTGACCCGAAAAAAATGCAGCCCCAGTTTTTGGATATGATGGAATTGGAAAGAGAGAAAGGCATTACCATCAAGCTCCAGCCAGTGCGAATGGAATACAAGGGATATGTCTTAAATATGATTGACACGCCAGGCCATGTGGATTTTACTTACGAGGTTTCGCGCAGTTTGGCTGCAATAGAAGGGGTGATACTTTTGGTTGATGTATTAAAAGGTATTCAAGCCCAGACCCTGATGAATTTGGAATTAGCGAAAAAAGAAGGGCTTGTGATTATTCCTGTGATAAACAAAATTGATTTGATAGGCAATGACGAACAACGATTAGCAACAATAGTGGATGAAGTGGCTGAACTTTTAAAAATAGATAGACAAGAGATAATAACAATTTCAGCCAAGTCAGGTCTAAATGTTGAAAAAATATTAGAAGTGATTATTGAAAAAGTGCCTGCTCCGGAACTGAACACAGAAGCGCCATTAAGGGCTTTGATTTTTGATTTTCAATATGATTCTTTCAAAGGAGTTATTGCTCATTTCAGGGTAAGGGAAGGCATGATAAAAAAAGGAGACGAGATTTTTATGATTAATTCCGCGACCCGGGCGCAGGCAAAAGAAGTTGGTTTTTTTAAGCCCGAACGAATCCCTCAAGACCATTTACAAAGCGGGGAAATAGGATATGTTGCTTTGGGAATCAAAGAGCCGGACAAAGTAAAAATTGGAGACACAATCACGCTGTATAATGGCTGCGAAAAAGTTGAGCATCTACCAGGATACAAAGAGCCGAAAGCAGTGGTTTTTGTCGGTATATTTCCGGAAGATGCTGATGACTGGACAATATTAAGGGATGCTTTGATGAAATTGCGATTGAATGACCCGTCTTTGAGCTTTAAGCCAGAATCAAAATCAGCTCTTGGCAGGGGATTTTTATGCGGATTTTTAGGACTCTTGCACGCTGAAATCGTGATTGAACGGCTGAAGCGGGAATTCAATCTTGAATTAATGACCTCTGCGCCTTCTGTCTGTTATTTGCTTGAATTTGAAGGAGGCAAGGAAGAAATGGTTTGTTCAGTAATGGATTGGCCGGATGAATCAAGGATAAAGAAAACCAAAGAGCAGTTTTGTGATTTAAAAATTATTCTGCCTTTAAAATTTTTGGGAAATACTTTGGAATTACTTGAACGCCGTCAGCCAAACATCAATCATTTGAGTACTGATAAAATTCTTTTAACCTGTGAGATGCCGTTCAGAGAATTGATGGCAAACTTTTATGACAAACTGAAAAGTTCTACACAAGGATACGGGTCTATGGATTATCATTTCTTGGATTGGCGGGAGTCAGATTTGGTAAAGCTTGAAGTTTTAGTTTTAGGCAATCTTGAAGAAGCGCTTTCAACAGTTGTGCCAAGAGAAAAAGCGTTCCAAGAGGGCAGGGCAATAGTGGAAAAACTTAAAGGCATTTTTCCTTCTCAATTATTTCCAGTGCCATTGCAAGCGAAAATCGGCGGAAATATTATTGCCCGCGAAACTGTAAAGGCAAGGCGAAAAGATGTTACAGCTCCACTTTATGGCGGAGATGTGACTCGTAAGCGAAAACTTTTGGAAAAACAAAAGAAAGGAAAGAAAAGGCGACAAGGAAGAGCCAGTTTGAGAATTCCCCAAGCAGTGCTTTGGAAAATGTTTAGAACCGAATAAGCGAGTTGAAAAAAATGAATTTTAAGGGTATTATCTAAAAAGGGCTGATAATGATAAGCTCAATATCATACTCAAAGACACTACGACTGCTATTATTATCCAAATCCAGCGCACTAATTGTTTGCTTTTAACTTTATTCATATTACTTCTATGGTAGCAAAAAAAGGGAAATATACAAAGCATACAGGACAAGAAAAAGTTTTGATTGCTCTTCTGATAATATTAAATGTTCTGATTATGGGTTTTTTGGTATTCGGAAATCTCAAACTTTATTCCGAGAATAAAGAGGTGAGGGGACAGTATCTTGATTTGGACAAAGAGCTTCAATATCTGGAGACAAAGAATCAGGAATTGAAAGAGTTGTTTTCCTATGCCAACGAAGAGGACTATACAGAGGCAATGTTGAGGGAAAAAGGTTTGTACAAAAAAGAAGGGGAAGAGGTGATTGTGATAACAAGGGATAGCGCTCCGCAGATAGAACAAACGCAAGTGAGTGCTCAACAAACAAAAGGAAGCGCTTCAATTTGGCAGAAAATTCTTGATTTCTTTGGCAGCATTTTCGAGCGGGATTAGTTGAGCAACTCAATGCGAGAGTAGTTCAGTGGCAGAATGGTTCCTTCCCAAGGAACAGATGGGGGTTCGATTCCCCTCTCTCGCTCGGCAAGGGTTCCTTGTCCTCCGCAGCCCCGACGAAGTCGCAGGCGAAGGAGGGGATTCCCGTATCCCGCTCACACCGACTGCCAGCGTAGCTCAATGGTAGAGCAACGCACCCGTAACGCGTAGGTTGTCGGTTCAAATCCGACCGCTGGCTTGAATATCATATTTATTCATGAAAGAAGAATTTTCAATCAAAATACAAGACATACAAGATAAACTCCATCATCTGATGGACTGTCTTTGAATTTGAGAATAAGAAAAAAGAGTTAAAACAGCTTGAAAAAGAATTATCCAGTGTCTCTGATTGGAAGGGTCAGGAAAAATTAGTGGAAGCCAGTAAAAGATTATCCTATTTAAAACAAGAAGTCGGACAGCTTGAGAAATTTCAGAAAGAAACAAATGATTTGGCGGAATTAATGGACTTATCTTCCAAAGACCAGAAAATCGCAGAGGAGACCGGAAAAATGGCGGAAAAACTTTTCAAAGAACTTGAAATCAAAGAAAACGATGTGTTTCTTTCAGGACCATACGACCAAGGAAATGCCATTTTAGTCATCAATGCTGGCGCAGGAGGAAAAGACGCAGAGGACTGGGCAACAATTCTTTTGAGAATGTACGAAAGATATGCTGACAGAAAAGGATTCAAATATTCAGTCCTTTCCCGTAGTTTTGGAGAGCCAGGCCCTGAATCCAGAATAGGAACAAAAGAAGTAGTGCTGGAAATGAATGGCAAAAACGCATTTGGATTATTGAAAAGAGAAAGCGGGGTGCATCGTTTAGTAAGAATATCTCCGTTTTCCTCTAAGCAGTTAAGACATACTTCATTCGCTTCTTTGGAAGCAATGCCGGTCTTGGCAGAAGAAGCGACCAAAGAAATAGAAATTAAAGATGAGGATTTGAAGGTTGATACATATAGGGCATCAGGCCCGGGCGGACAATATGTGAATAAGCGGGAGTCAGCAATAAGAATCACGCATTTGCCAACAAAGATTGTGGTGAGCTGTCAGGTTGAGCGGACACAAGGAATGAACCGGAAAAAAGCAATGGAAATTTTGAAAATCAAGCTTTTGCAGAAAAAAGAACAGGAAGAAAAAACAAAAATGGAGAGAATAAAGGGCGCTTCAAAAAGCCCGGAATGGGGGAATCAAATCCGTTCGTATATATTTTATCCGTATAAAATGGTTAAAGACCATAGGACAAAAGTTGAGACCAGCAAACTTGAAGAGGTGATGGATGGCGATTTGGACCAATTTATTGAAGCCGAACTTCGTTTAACATAAAATAAAATGATTTTTTTTGAGAATATAAGCAAGATGTATAAGCCAGACACAGTGGCATTAAAAAATGTCAGTTTTCAAATTAGGGCAAATGGAAAAGAATTTGTTTCCATTGTGGGAAAATCCGGCGCAGGAAAGACAACTCTTATCAAATTGCTTTTGCGCGAAGAAGAGCCGACCAGTGGAAAGATAATTTATAGCGGGAAAAATATCTCGGAAATAAAGAATAAGGACTTATCGTCGTTTCGCCAAAAAATCGGGTGCGTGTTTCAGGATTATCGGCTTTTGCCCAATAAAACAGTTTTTGAAAATGTGGCTTATGCAATGGAAGTAATGGGAGCTACTGATTACGAAATTTTGAGAGATGTGCCACGGCTTTTGGAAATTGTGGGGTTGGAAGACAGAGCAAAACATTTTCCGCCCGGGCTTTCCGGAGGAGAGAAACAGCGCACAGCCATTGCAAGAGCTTTGGCTGTAAGGCCGGAATTGATTATTGCTGACGAGCCGACTGGCAATCTTGACCCGTATCATACGAGGGATATAATCAGTTTGCTTGAGAAAATATATGATTTGGGCACAACTGTGATTCTTTCTACTCATGACAAGGCGATAATAAACAGCTTGGGTCGGCGGGTGATTACTTTAGACAACGGCGAAATCATCCGTGATGAAGAAAAAGGCAGATTTATATTATAATAATATGTTTACATTTTTAAGAAGAGTAATCCGTTTTGGATGGCATAATTTTTGGAGAGCCGGGGGCTTAAATGTAGCCACTGTGTTTGTTTTAATTGTGACCATTACTTTAATTACAACCCTTTTCATTTCCGAGGGCGCTGTAAAACACATAATCACCCAGATAAAAGAAAAGATAGACATCAGCGTCTATATGACGCCTGAAACAAGCGACGAAGAAATGGTAATGATAAAAGATAGATTGGCTGAAATGCCGGAAGTTCAGGCAGTGAGCATTGTTTCCAAAGAAGATGCTTTGGAACAATTCAGAGATAGGCACAAGAACGACCCGGTCTTGCTGGATTCTTTGGATATTGTCGGAACCAATCCTTTTTACGCTTCGTTGAATATAAGGGCAAATGACCCGGAACAATACGCAGCCATATTAGAAATTTTAAACAGCTCTTCTCTTGATGATGTTATTTACAAAGTGGATTATGTGGAGAAAAAAACAGTTATAGAAAAACTCACCAGTTTTATAACCAATGTTAACACAGGAGGACTTTTGTTGGCATTGGCTCTTGGAGTAGTGGCTGTTCTGGTGGCTTTTAATACAATCAGGGTGGCGATTTACGACGCGAGCAAGGAAATCTCCATTATGCGCTTAGTCGGCGCCCCAAATCGTTTTATAAGAGGTCCATTTATTGTGCAGGGCATGATTGCCGGAGCTATTGCTGCCTTGGCATCATTCTTTATCCTGCTTTTGGTCAGCTATTTTCTCGCTCCCAAGCTCGATGCGATGACCAATGGCTTCAATGTATTCTCGTGGTTCAAGGCGCGGGCATTTAGTTTATTCTTCGCTCAACTTGCAAGCGGAATTGCGCTGGGAGTAATCTCCAGCTTGATTGCCATTAGAAAATATTTGACAGCCTAACCCACCGCCAGTAGGATACATCAAACAGAGATTATATACAACAGCACGGCAGAGCACAGCATTGGGCACTTACACTGCAAAGTACTGCGGGATCGTCTAACGGTAGGACACGGCCCTCTGGAGGCCGCTATCTTGGTTCGAATCCAAGCCCCGCAATATGCCTACCCTCGGTTGCTACAATGGAGACGCATAAAAGATCAGAGTTGACGCCATTTATATAACACCATCTATATAATCAGCTTTAATCTATGCTAAAGGATTATTTTGGCAGAAAACAATTTTTTAGATTTACAGGTTCTCCAGAGAATTGGATTACGGCAATCAAGCATATGACTTGGGGGCTTGAAGAAAAGCATCTGTCTACTTGGCAGAAGATAATGCCAGGGGATTTGTTTTTAATGCATTCTATGTCTACTAATACGCTTTTGAAGAATGCCAGGCCGGCTATTATAGGATTTGGCGTGGTGGGAGATGTGGGCAAGATAAGGAAAAAAGAATTTTTATGGATAGAAGAAAGAGAGAAAGCTATCAATAAGTGGCCCCTACTTGTTCCTTTCTCGGAGATTTATCTTTTTAGTCCATTTTTTTTGTCCCAAGATTTACCCGATGTAACAATTAATAATTTAAAACAGATAGAGGGATTTGTGGCGCAGTTACTTGCAAAAGCGGTTCCCCTTAAACAAGTTCCTGGCTTTCCAGTTATGGGTTCGTTTTCCGGCGTTAGAGATGATATTGTTGAACAAATTCTTGCTTGTTCTAATAATCTTTTTATAATTGGATCTTCACGGAAAGAGAGCGAAATATATGCACAATCTCCCTTTTTAGAATTTGAAAAAAAAGAGGATGTTTTCAGATACGGAACCAGTTTGTTCATTTTGAAAGATATAAAAAATAAAGTAATAAACCACATGGAAGCAGAATCTATATATGTTCGCGACAACATACTTCTCGAAAGAGCTAATCAAGCTCACCAGAATACCATAGAAAGACTTAGAAATTTATTTAAAAGTAAAGGTTACAGAATTTATTGCAACCAACGCATTGATTTATTTGCTACGAATCCCGAAAGATCTTATTTGTTCGAAGTTAAAAGTTTTAAAAATAAAAATTTTATTAGTCAATCAAGAAAAGGCATTGTGCAACTTTTTGAATATGAATATTTTGAAGTAAAAAAGTTCTATGAAGAGAATAAACTTAAAGAGCTTCCTGCTTTCAAAAACCTAACTTTTTCAGAAGAGCCACGAAATCCTAATTATATTAAATTTATAAATTCTTTGAAACTAGGAGTATCGTGCTTTGACGGTGATCGCTTGAAGACAATCGGGAAAATGGTTGGTCTAGACCAAATTTAAAATCAAAAGAATGGGAAAATGAAAAAAATGGTATTAGGTCTGGTTTTTGAAAACATTTTGAAAACATTTTGAATAATGGGGGAGAGGGCGTGTTGCGCAGTTGAGAAGTCCAAAAAATCGCTTTTTGAGCGATTTTTTGGTATTATGGAATAATTAAAATAAATAATATGGTTAAAAATATTAATGATTTAACAAAAAGAATAATTGCTTTCCGCGATGCACGGGATTGGAAACAATTTCACAAGCCAAAAGACTTGGCTGTTTCTTTGTCTATCGAAGCATCTGAAGTTTTGGAACATTTTCAATGGAAGAGTGAATCTGAGATTAATGAATATGTAAAAACAAATAAAGAGGAAATTGCAGAAGAACTTGCTGACGTGTTGAATTATCTTCTTATCATGGCACATGACTTAGGAATAGATATTGTTGCGGCTGAAGAGAAAAAGGTTACAAAGAATGAAAGAAAATATCCAGTTGAAAAAACTAAGGGTAGCCATACTAAATATAATAAACTTTAATTATGGCAGTTATTTATTCATCTACAAAAAATGAGTTCATGGCAGATGTTGATATTGCCACAACAGTAGAGGTGTCATTTGTTAGAGAGGTTGGTTATCGACCAGCGCCTGCCCAAATTAGTGCATTTAGAAATTCATTACCATACATGAGAAGGGTTATGGAAGTTTCTGAGATACCCGGTGATGTAGGTATCGCTATAGAATATAAAATTCCTTCTACTTCTAAAAGGATTGATTTTATTATCACTGGAAAAAACGAAGATAATAAGCCAGTGCTAGTTTTGATTGAATTAAAACAGTGGAGTAAGAGCATTTCTGTTACTAATATGGACGGTATTGTAAATACCGAATTTTATGGCGATGTTGAGCATCCATCATACCAGGCTTGGTCTTACGCGACTCTTCTCGAAGATTATAATAGCGAAGTTCAAGAAAAACATATTTTTATTGAGCCATGTGCTTACCTCCATAATTATCAAGAGGACAATGTTATTAAAAATGATTTTTATAAAGAATATACAAAGAAAGCACCAGTATTTTTTAAGTCAGATTGCGAGAAACTTCAAAACTTTATAAAGAAATTCGTTAAATATGGTGATAATAAGGAATCTTTATATTCAATCGAAAATGGAAAAATAAGACCATCCAAGGCGTTAGCAGATAGTCTGGCTGCAATGTTGAAAAAAAATAAAAAAGAATTTATTTTAATAGACGATCAGAAAATTGTTTATGAGAAAGCATTGCAGCTCGCCAAGCTATCAACCAGCTACAATAAAAATGTTTTAATAGTTCGTGGTGGTCCTGGTACCGGCAAATCGGTTGTTGCAATTAATTTGCTTTCTGAATTAATAAATAAAAAAACTGAAAATAATGTGAGTTATGTTACTAAAAATGCAGCACCGAGAAGAGTATTCCAAGTAAAATTATCTGGCGTATTCACTCACACAAGGATTTCAAATTTGTTTAGGTCGTCAGATTCTTTTCTGGATCTCGAACCTAATATATTTGATACTCTAATAATAGATGAAGCACATAGGATTACGAAACAGGGCGGTTTTATGGGCAATTTAGGCGAAAATCAAATCATGGAGCTAATTAAGGCAACAAAATTTAGTATATTTTTTATCGATGAAGATCAAAGAGTGACGCTGAAAGACATAGGAAGAGAATCTGAAATTTCGAATTGGGCTAAAAAATTAGGCGCGAATGTAAACTTTATGGAGCTCGCTTCTCAGTTTAGATGTAGTGGTGACGATGGCTATTTGCCATGGTTAGATAATCTATTGCAAATTAAAGAAACCGCCAATGAGACATTAGAAGGTATTGATTATGATTTTAAAATATTTGATGACGTGAGATCACTACACAATGAAATTATCATCAGGAATAAACATAACAATAAATCTAGAATAGTTGCGGGCTATTGTTGGAAGTGGATTAGTAAAAGAGATCCAGGATTAAAAGATATAGTCATTGGTGATTACCAAGCTACTTGGAATTTAACAGAACATGGACAAGCTTGGCTAGTCCATCCTGAATCTGTTACTGAAGTTGGTTGTATCCATACATGTCAAGGACTAGACCTTGATTATGTAGGGGTAATTATAGGAGCTGATTTTATTATAAGAGAGGGAAAAGTAGTAACAGATCCGACAAAACGGGCAATAACTGATAGATCTTTAAGGGGATTGAATGGATTAATTAAAGAAAGTCCGATCAAAGCAGGTAGGATAGCTGATAGTATAATAAAAAATACCTACAGAACACTAATGACCAGAGGGATGAATGGTTGTTATATTTATTGTGTTGATCCAGAAACGCAACAATATTTTAAGGACAGATTATCAGAAAATTCAAATAAAAATATAAGGTATGGTTCGAGCTCTGGCGAATCAATCAGTTTAGATAAGTGATAAATTTTATGGTAAGCACAGATGGCTCAAAATATAAAAGTGCTGGACATAGAAAAAGACTCAGAGAGAGATTTTTACAATCTGGGCTGAATGGTTTTGCAGATTATGAAGTAATAGAATTATTGTTGACCCTCAATACGCCTCGTAAAGACTGCAAGCCCATGGCTAAAGAAGCTATTAAAAAATTCAATGGTATAGTCGGAGTGCTTGATGCGTCAATTGATGAACTTATGCAAATTGATGGGATTGGTCCATCAAATGCGATTGGCGTTAATCTCTTCCAAAATATTTTGGAAATATATGCAAAAGAAAAAATTAATTTAAAGAAAGAGTTAAACACGCCCCAGATGTTGTTTGAATTTCTTAAGGAGAAGATAGGCAAGGAAAAAAAGGAGCATTTTGCAATTTTGTTCTTTGATACAAGAAATAAGCTAATAGTTAATAATGTATCCGTTGGGTCTCTGAACGCAAGTATTGTCCATCCACGAGAGGTGTTTAATGATGCAGTATTAAAGAATGCGTCTTATGTTGTCATAGCGCATAATCATCCATCAGGAGATCCTACGCCATCAGAAGAGGACATTTTTACGACAAAGAGACTGGTTGAGGCGGGTAGGATTTTAGGCATATCAGTGAGCGATCATATGATAGTTGCTAGAAATAATTATTACAGTTTTGCTGAAAAAGGTAATTTATAGATTTTTTAAAAAAAGCAAGCTAAAACAAAAATGGTGACAAAAATGGTGTCAGGTCTGGTTTTTAATACTATTTTTTAAGATAACAAATTGAGCCAAAGCGAAAAGACAATGGAAAACCAGGGTTGACACCATTTTATTACCATTTTATTATTTTGTTTATGAAAAGTCTCAAAAAGACTTAGAAGAAGCCAATAAATTAGGAAAAAAAGAGATAAAAAGGCTACAAAAGGATTTTATAAAAGGATAATATAGGATAAAATTAATATATAAGTAATCTTATAAAAATATGTCAAAAGTTTTAATAATAGTTTCAATAATAATACTTATTCTAATATGTTTATCATTGCTGGGCATAGTAAGATTTATATGGAATAACGAAGATATGGCTGATGAATATACTCTTTTTGCTACAACGTGCAAATATGGGGGCATAGCTATTCAAACTGGAGATAGAGTCGTTCCAATATTACCGATAATAAAATTTTGTATGCCTATATGATGTTAAGGGATTAATAAGTTTTATACATTGCGGAAAAAATGCTTGACCAAAAAAATGGAGTGAAAATGGTGGCAGGTCTGGTTTTTGAAAATATTTTGAAAATATTTTTAAACAATGGGGGAGAAGGCGTGTCTCGTATGTGAGAAGTCCAAAAAATCGCTTTTTGAGCGATTTTTTGGTATTATGGAACAATTAATCCAATGATATGAATAAATTTTTCATAATCTCCATAGTGGCTATTATTTTAGTTCTTATAGGGATATTAGCTTGGCAGGTTAATTTTAAAGATAAGTTTTACAATAATACCCTTAGCTGTGAAGATTCGGATGGATTAGATTATTATGTGAAAGGAAAAACAACATATTATAACCCTGAAGACAGCGAAAATACTGAATTAATTTTAACAACAGGCACATATGATGACTTCTGCGTTTCTGATTTTGACTTTCCGATAGGCAAAGAATTAACTGAGTATTATTGTGAAGGGGACCAACTAAGAACTGAGATATATACTTGTTCAATTGCGTGTCAAGATGGAGCATGCCTTGGTTCTATAGCATATTCGCCGGAAGAACTTGAGGTCAGGGGCGTTGTATTCGATTTTTATTACTGCTATCTTGAACAAATTAATCTACAGGTAGGGTTTAGTTCCACTATTTATGCAGAGGCGATTGAATACTGTGGAAATTATCTATTAGATACCTATAAGAAAAGCGGTCCCAATGTGATTCCCTATTCTTGGCAAGAATTTCCAGGACCGCAAAATATTGTAATTAGAGAGGTTAATATAGGAGAGGCGGAGGCCTTTGTAATCGTTTATTTGATTTTAGATTATCCGATTAAAGTAGAGCTGATTTTAAAAGATAATCAATGGAATATTTCTGATATCGAAGCTACTGAATGATTGAGAAAATAGAGTCAGGGCTGGTTTTTGATGCTATTTTTTAACAAATTGCGCCAAAGCGAAAAGACAAGGGAAAACCATAGTTTACACCATTTTATCGAGGAAAAACCAGAGCTGACACCATCTTACTGACACCATTTTATTACCATTTTATTATTTTGTTTATGAAAAGTCTCAAAAAGACTTAGAAGAAGCCAATAAATTAGGAAAAAAAGAGATAAAAAGGCTACAAAAGGATTTTATAAAAGGATAATAT